>Ga0335076_10000918_pt1 | contig 27985 bp, 30 predicted proteins | sample Lox_Sample_25_FD_206717 | JGI IMG/M metagenome (GOLD analysis project Ga0335076, IMG submission 206717) | Soil microbial communities from Loxahatchee National Wildlife Refuge, Florida, United States - Lox_Sample_2.5 | ecosystem: Environmental > Terrestrial > Soil > Wetlands | place: USA... | reverse complement strand
CTACCGCATCGTCCAGAACATCGAAGCCTTCCAATTCGTCGACCGGCTCATCGGCTCCGCGATGGACTTCGAAACCGCCGGCAGCCTCCACGGCGGCCGCCGCGTCTGGGTCCTCGCCCAGCTCCCCGAGCACATCGAGGTCGGCGGCGACCCCGTCCGCCCCTACGTCCTGCTCATGAACAGCCACGACGGATCAACCGCCGTCGTCGCCGCGTCGACTCCCATCCGTGTGGTCTGCCAGAACACTCTGAACTGGGGCCTTGAGCGAGCGCGGCAGAAGTACTCAATCCGCCACACCGAGAAGATCCGCGAGCACGTCCACCAGGCCCGTCGTGTGCTGGATCTCTCGATCGACTACTACGAGCAGTTCAAGCGCGCGGGGGATCAGCTCGCGAGCGAGCGATTCACGGAATCGCAGTTACGCCGCGTGCTCGACGAGCTTTACCCGTCGGGCATGGAGGACGTGGCGAGCGAGCGCACCCGTCGCTCACGAGAGCAGACCAAGCACCGAATCACCGAGCTGTTCGTCCACGGCGAAGCGCAGGGCAACGCGCCCGGCACAAAGTGGGCCGCCGTCAACGCGGTCATCGAGCACGCCGATTATTTGAAGCGTCCGGTTATGTGCAGTCGGTCGCCGACAGCGCCGTAGTCGTGCGTCGCTGGTCCGGCCGACTTCGGATAATTGTGGGTGTCATGTCTGTGGTGGTCGACGAGCGAGTCGTGTTTTGAGGCCTGTCCACGAGGAGAGGTTTCGGCGGATCGCCGAGGATTATCTGGAGCGTCCGGGCGGCGATTATGCGGAGCTTTTGCACCGTGGGGAGGTCAGTTCGCCGGAGGGTGTCGATCCGGAGCAGTGGCGGGCGGAGATCCGCGCGAAGGCGCGTGCGGACAAGATCCGGGTGGTCACGATCCGTTCCGGGGACCGCGCGATCGCGGTGTTGCGCCGGACCGTTCCGAAAGATCAGGAGCTGGCCTTGTTGTCGGCTGCGCTTGAGCGCGGCGAGGTCTTGCACGGTATTGCCGAGCGGGCGGGGCTGTTGGGGCATGAGATCGTTCGCTGGGTCGCGCATGACGAGGAGAGCATCGCGATGTGTCGGCGCTGTCAGGCCCGGGTCTATGTGCGGCTAGATGCGGAGCCGCCGGTGGTGGATGGTGAGGCGCTCGATGAGGTCTGCCCGGGTTGAGCGATCGGCCGCTGGGGGTGGCTGAGGCGATCGAGGAATGCGAGCAGGCGGTCGGGTGGCTGGTAGCGGCCGGGTGGGGTGCCGGCGGGTGCGATCCGGTCGATCGCTTCTTGCTTAATCGTGTTGTCGGCGTGCAGGTAGATCTCAGTTGAGGTGGTGCTCTCGTGCCCGAGCCAGAGGGCGATCGTAAGCAGGTCGACCTTCTCGGCGCGGAGCAGCATCGCATTGGTGTGCCGCAGCACGTGCGGGGTGACCCGCTTGCCTGACAGTGACGGGCAGGTCCGCGTCGCGGTGGCGATGTGCTTGTCCAAGAGCCAGGCGACGGCCTTCGGGGTCAGTGGTCCGCCTTGCCGCGTCGGGAATAGCGGATCGTCGGGGCGGCCTTGGCGCTCCTCGCACCAGGTGCTCAGGACCGCGACGGTCTCGGTGGTGAGGATCGCGCAGCGCTCTTTGCGTCCTTTGCCGGTGACGCGGCAGTTCGCGCCGGCGCCGAGGGTGATGTCGCGGTTCCGGAGGCTGGTGAGCTCGGAGACGCGCAGCCCGGTCTGGACGGCCAGCAGTAGCAGCGCCCGGTCGCGTCGGCCGTGCCATGTCTCGCGGTCCGGGGCGGCGAGCAGTGCTCTGATCTCATCGAGGTCGAGGTAGCTGATCAGTTTGCGGTCATGGCGTTTGGTCGGGATCGCGATCACGCGCGCGATCATCTGCGCGTGTTCGGGGTGCCGCAAGGCGGCGTAGCGGTAGAGCGAGTGGATCGCCGCGAGCCGCTGGTTGCGGGTGCGGGCGCTGTTGCCGCGCTCCTGTTCGAGGTGATTGAGGAACGCGCCGATCAGCGCAGCGTCGAGATCGGCGAAGTCCAGCTGCGACGGCTGCTTGCCGGTCGTGTCGTGCGCGTAGCGCAGCAGCAGTCTTAGCGTGTCGCGGTAGGCGATGATCGTGCGCGGGCTGGCGTCGCGCTGCGTCATCAGCCGCTCCGTGAACCAAGCCTCGAGTGTCGGCGCGAGTTTCGTCATGACGGTGCTCCGAACAGGCCGTCGAGACGTTTGGCGACGAGCGTCATCACTTCGGGCACGGCCTCCGCATACCAATAGGTGGACTCGGGTGTCGCGTGCCCGAGCGCCGTAGCGAGCACAGGCAGGCCGCGCTCGATGTCGTGGCCTTCACGGTGCCACTGAAGCAGCGTGTTCACCGCGTAGGTATGTCGGAGGTCGTGCGCCCGCGGCCGCGATCGCTGCCCGCGGGAACGGACGCCAGCGTGGTAGAGCAGCAGATGGAAGTTCGACTGAAACGTCGAGTACGGGAGGCGCTGCCCGCGGGTGGCGAGAAAGAACGCCGCCGGGTCCTCCGGTGCCGGGAGGATCCGGTCGCGCAGGATCGCGTACCGGTCAAGCGCCTGAACCGTCGTGTCGTGCAGCAGCACCTCGCGCTGCTCGCTCTTGCCGGCGTTGACCAGAATGACCCCGTCGTGGAGATCGACATGAGCGCGGTCCAGCGCGAGCGCCTCGCCGATCCGCAGCCCGGTCGCGGCCAGGAGCCCGATCACGGTCTCGGTCGTCGCGCCGCGCAACACCGGCGCCAGCCCGCGGGCGGCGTCCATCAGGCCGGTGATCTCCTGGTCGGTGAAGATGTGCGGCGCCAATCGCGGCTGGGTGGCCTTGAGGAGGTCGACCGACGGGATCTCGCTGGCCGGATCGACCGTCGCCAAATACTTCGCGAACCCGCGGACCATCCCCAACCGGACCGCCCAGCGGTCCGGACGCGCGGCCGTCGGCAGCATGGCCCACGCGACCGCGAGCTCGCTCGTGATCCGTGCCGCTCCGCGCTGCTCGACGAAGTCGACGAACTGCAGGAGCATCCGCTCGCTCGTCTTCAACTGCGCGCCGAGCTGACGACGGACCCGCAGGTAATCCGCCAGCACCTCACGGAGCGGCGTCATCGGACACCTCCCGGCCACGGTCGTGCGACCGTCCTGAGCCGCTCGCGGTCCACACGAGCGTAGATCACGGTCGTCGCCGTCGTGCTGTGGCGCAGCACCTGCGCGATCTCGGCAAGGGACGCGCCGGCGGCGAGCATCCCAGTCGCGGCGCTATGTCGCAATTGGTGCGCTCCGACCGGCGGGATCCCGGCGCGCTCGCACCGCTCATGCACGATCAACGAGACCCGGTGGCTGCTCAGCGGCCCACACGGGGCGATCAGGCGCACGAACAACATGTCACTCACCTCGCCCGGGCGGCAGCGCAGATACGCGACGAGCGCCTCACCGACATCCACCGGCAACGGCAAGAGCTCCTGACGATTGGCCTTGCCACGCACCAAAAGCTCGCCGGCGCGCCAATCGATATCCCCAAGCCGAATCGCGGCCACCTCGCCGGCGCGCAACCCTAACCGGGCGAGCAACAGCAAGATCGCGAAATCGCGCGCGCCGATGGTGGTGTCGCGGTCACAGCCATCCAGCAGCATGCCGAGCGCGGTTGGGTCGATGCCGCGCGGGAGCGCCCGCCGACGAACCTGCCGGACGGGCGGGATTGCCCACTGCAACGGCGTCGCCGTGAATCCCTCCAGGTGCAGGTAGCGAAACAACGCGCGCAGCGACAGCACCAGATCTCGCGCTCCGTAAACGCTTCGCTTCGGGCATTCCCGCGCCAGGAACGCGGTCACATCAGCCGTGGTTAGCCGCTCCAACGCAAGCTCCTCACCAGCTCGCGCCTGCGCGGTCAGGAACAGCCGCGCGGCCCGGATGTACGAGTCGATCGACTTGGCCGCCAGCCCCCGCTCCCGGCGCAGATAGCTCTCATACTGCTCCAGCAGCCGCTCGACCGGGGTCTCGATCGCGACCGGCGGCGGGACGACCCCAACCTCCCGCAGGTACTCAAGCGGCAGCCCGTTGCTTCGCGGCGTCACCAGCGCGGTGTGGCCGAAGGCGCGGCGCGCCGCCAGGAACGCCCCCAGCGCCTCCTCACTCACCTCCTCCAACGAAATGCCGTGCTGCTCGATCCAACCACTCAGGTACCTGAACTGCCGAAGCCTGTGCCTCACCGACCCGCGCGAATAGCCTCGCGCGACCAGCCACCGCGCGAACCCCTCCGCGTACAGCGCCAACGGCCCCGACCTCACAATCCGCCGGGCCTCTGCTTCCGCCTCCTCGATCGCGATCATCACCATGCGATCGCGATCGGCACCAACGGGCAGTTATCTGAGAGCCCACGCCACCCCGATCACCCTCTTTGCAGGGAAAACTTCGCACAGAACGACTCAACTTCTGATAACCGGCCGCTTCAAATAATCGCCGTTATTGGCAAACGCCAATAACCTCGATTGGATCAGGCCGCTCAACGCCGGATCGCAGCGCTTCGCCCGCGTCATCGACGACGGCGGGCGCAAGACCAGAGCGCTCGAGCTGGTCGCGACGGCATAGCTGCCGCCTAAGCCTCGGCCGATGCTCACCGGCCATCATCGTCGCGTTGCGCTTGTTCGCGATTACGATCACAATGCGCGAGCGGTCACGAGGAAGTCAAAGCGACCGCTGCAATAGCTCGAGCGGCGTGATCGCGTACGTGGCATAGCACTGACGCCGTCACGAGACGGCGCGCGATCGCATTGACGAGGCGGACGTCGGGGCGATGGCGGGCGTGGAATCGCTCCGCTTGCGCGCGACCGGTTAGCACTGCGTCGTCGCGAGAGAACGTTTGGTCGTAAAGCTGCAGTCCGGTCCGGCGGTACCGGGATCTCGAAAGCGGCTGCGACCGGATAGCGCGAATCGCGACGAAGATACGCGCCTGCTTCAGGACCCGCACCGCGCCCGATCGATGACCGTCCCCGCCCGCGATCGACGGGAGGCGACGTATCGTTCGCACATGCCGTCTCGACTCCTCGTAATCCTCGGCGCCGGCGCGTCGTGGGACTGCGCCGTCGGCGAAGCGCCAGATATACGGCCCGATCTTCGGCCGCCGCTCGTCAGCGAGCTGTTCTCGAACCGGTCCGCGTTCGCGAGGATCCTTCATCAGTATCCGCTCGCAGAGCAGGCCGCTCCTTCGCTCCGCGTGGCAACCGAGTCTGGAGCAGTTGCCCTCGAGGCCTATCTTCGCGACCACCTGCGCGACTCGCAACACGCCTTTCGGCGCCGGCAATACTGGGCCATCCCGCTTTACCTTCAGCACCTGTTGTTCGCGATAAGCACGTGGAGGTACGAAACGGTCGAACAGGGTGAGCTCGGTCACGAGCCCTCTGGATACGTCGCCCATCCTGACAACTACGACCGGCTGATCAACGCCGTGCTCGAGGTCGACGAGGTGACGTTAGTGTCGTTGAATTACGACACGCTCCTGGATCAGCGCCTCGACCCTCACGGACCGCTGACGACCCTCGATGCCTACCTCGCGCCCGCTCAGAACTGGGCACTAATCAAGCCACACGGGTCGATCGATTGGGGGCGGCGCGTCCTCATTGAGCCGGAAAAGACGGCCGCGAGGCACGATCCATTCCTCGCGGGCTGGTTCGCCGCGCTCGGCGACGCACCGGAGCTTGACAACGAGATCACTCTCAGACGGTTGCCAACCATCGGTGCCTGTCGTGGCATCGAGAGTGGTGACTGGAACACACCAAGGATCGGGGCGAGCGTCTACTACCCGGCGCTCTCAGCACCGCTCGGCGCCGAGGATGAGCTCGCGTGCCCCCCGAAGCACATCGACTACGTCAAGAACGTGACCGGCCACTGGGACCCCCTTGACGTCTTGGTCATCGGCTACTCCGGGCTCGACCGCGGCGTTCTCGACCTGCTGAGCTGGGGCGGCCGGAGCATTCGCTCGCTGATGGTCGTGAGTGGTAGCGATAGCCACGCCAAAGAGACCGCTGACCGGATACGGGCGTGCGTCCGAGTCCAGGACACCGTGCTCGGCGAACTGCCGGCGCTGTTCGGCCGCGGCTTCTCGCGCTTCGTCAGCGAGGGCGTCCTCGACGGCTACATGCGCGAGGTCCTTGCGTGCGCCTTAGAACGCGACGCCGCCGAGCCTCCGCACAACAGGGTCTAACGAAGGACCCTGTCCCGAACGGCACCCACCACTCGTGGATTCACAAACAGCTACCGCCGATTGCAGGACGTTTAATCGCGTCGCTCCTCGTTCGTGAGCGCCTGCGCAATTCGCGAAATCCGCCCGCATGCGCGCCGAGACGCTAGCGACTGCCGCGCAACCAGGGCGCCCATCCACCGCAGCGAAACCCAGGACCGCCGCGGGCCGCCTGGTTGGGCACCTTGGGGCCGCCTTCTTGGCGGTTAGGGTTCTGGCGTGTCAAGTTCTCGGTGGAGGCAGATGCCGGACGGCTCTTGGGTTCTTCCTGACGAGCAGAGCGGCATCTTCGTCCGCATCGTCGCCAAGCTCGAACGAACTGGCAAGGCGGCCCGCTACACCGTCAGCGGCCCCGGGTACGACACGACTGATCACGCGTCCCTCGACGAGGCGAAGGAGGCCGCGGACGAGGAACGGTACCAACCGTTCGTTCCCCACGTTAACCCTGGCTGGCCGCCGATGCCCGACATCATCACCGCGTGGCCGCTGAAGCTGTACGTCAAGGAGACGACGTGGCCCTACTGGCAGGGGAGCGCGACCGAAATCCAGCGGCTAGCGAAACGTGCCGAGGAACGGCTCAACAGCTACTTCACCCCGTTCCAGAAGTTGCCGCGGGACGCCTGGTACGTCCGTCCCGGAATCTTCCGGCAGCAGGAGGCGCTGAACTTCACAAACAGCGTTGCCACTCGAGAATGGGAGGCCTACTCGGTGCCCGCCGATGGCCTGCGGGACGAAATCGAGGCACGTCGTGCGCTGGTGAGCACCATCACGATCAAAGCGGAAGTCACCGACCGAACGTGGGCTGTCGTGGCTCTTCGGGAGCACCGCTTCGGCGGGATCTTCGAGGACGCGCCTCTCATGGAGGCGGAGCCTGCGGCTCTACCAGGAGGGTCCGAGGTGATCACACCACCCCAGCTGATTGAGCTCGAGTTCCAGACTGACTTTCCAGCGGTGCGGCTCCGCACGATCGCAAGGACCCCTTATCAGTGCGCCGATCTTCACCGACACATGCATCGCCACGTCGCGGCTGGGAAACGGAAGAGGATCTGGGACCCCGCGCTCACGGGGTCGGTTTTCGCAGTCCTGGGGTTCGCGATTCCCGATGTGTTGCTCCTCGCAGGGGTCCTGCCGCCGTCGTGGACGATGGTCCTTCAGTTCACGACGGGCCCTCTTGGCATGCTAGTCCCGTTGAAGCTGATCCCGTGGACCTTCCCGCCGCTTGAACTGGTCGAGGCGTGGGAGCGGCCGCGGTGGACGGCGGTCAAGACCTGGTTCTGGCAAGGGCTCGTGTTCCTGCTGGCCGTCGTCGGCATCATCCTGACCATCGTCCTGTCGCAGTCGAGCGGGTCGGCTTGTACTAGGTGCGACACAGCGACTTCGGTTGGCACGGTTCAGCCGTAACGTGGACCAACTGTCGTGCGGCATCGCTTAAGGCGGTCCGACGACCGGTTTCCGAATCACCTGAAGTCCATCGACCTCAACTCTCGTGGGCCGACCTGTCCGGCCTCGAGCCGCTGGACGCGCGGACAGCAGGCCATCCTCAATTCGGGCACGCACCCTCGCGATCGGATTGAGACCTTGGCTCACGCGCCCTGCGTTGCCGATTAGCGCGACCGAGCTGACGATCGCATTCGCCGATTCGGAGCCACCGGAGTGCCCATCGGGTTGGCGACGCAGGAGCACGCCGTCGGCGCCAACCGCCGACCCGCACCTTGCAACGTTGCACCGGCACCGTCAGGCTGACGTGGAGGGTCGACAGCGCACATGTGACGGTCGTCGAGCGCGTCAGGTCGTCATCCGTCGTCGGGCACGTCATCTGGCTGCTCTAGCAAGGTGTCGTATGTCCGCAACCAGGTTGGCCCGTAGATCTGCTCGAGCAAGTTGAAGTGACCCGCCGGGGCGTTCGCTTCGATCTCGTCAAGCCACCCTTCGAGCTCCCTCAGGTTCTCGACCGAAAACACCCTGAGCGCCGGCAACACCCGTGCCATCGGCGTGTCGCGCATAAGCCGATGGCACTGCCGATCTACGAACAAGGCGTCGACATACGGGGCGTACGCCGAAATTGACTGAAGGTCCCATCGCAAACTCGCGGTGACTCCGCCGAGCTGCCGACGGGCGGCCAACCACCCTACCGCGGCCAGCAGGCTCGCTCGGAGCCGCGCCGCGGGGACCTGACCCGGCATGTCAGAGGAGAGGAACTCGTTGAGAGTCTGTTCCCGATCTCCAAGCGGCACGCCCCGCTCTTCCATCGCGCTCCACGTCATACCGAAGAGCTCACCGGTTCGTGGCGCGCCTATGTATGACGGACCGAACGCCCTCAGCTGCTCATCGCGGCGCTCATCGAACGTTCGGTCTGGCTGGCGTGCCCACTCGTCAGCGACGGCCGATAGCTGATCGTCCAGACGCTCACGCAAAGCGCGCAGCTCCGCCTCATCGACTTCGAGCTCCGACCTAACGTCGATTTCCAGCCGCTGCGGCCAAAGCCCCGGAAGCGAAACAACGTCCTCCCGGGAGAGCTCCCTCGGCGTCGTGCCATCTAGATATCCAACGAATGCGTTATAGAGCTGCCAGTGCACGACCTGCCCTGTCGGCCGGATACTCGAACCACCGCTGAGGTGGACGAAGACTCGGTGCAGCGCCGCATTGAGCCGGCCCCCGAGCGCCGCCTCCTCACGATGAACCGTCGACTCCGGACAAACAAGCAGTGCGCTCTTCACGAGGCGCTCGAGCTTCCCATAAGCCAGCGGCCAAAACCCTCGCTGCCTCCGCGAGTCGTTGGGATCGGCAAACTGCTCGCGCGAGTCGGGCAGCAGCGCCTTCACGAGACTCGAAGCCGTCCATTGGTCAAGGAGCAACACCGCAGGGCTGGGCGCTGGCGGCAACGGTCGCCGACCGACGTGGCCGCAGGCGTCGCATCGCTTCGTGTAACTCAGCGCGTTGATCGCCAACACTCCGAACGTGTCCTCGGCACCACACGCCGGACACGCCTCGAAGGGAGGGGCTAGCCAGATGTCGTGTCGCACGACAAGACGCTTGGATCTCGACGGAGGCGCTGCCCGGTCTGTTCCCACGGTACTGGGGCGTGGCAGGGTTGGATCGAGAGCCTCATGGTGAGGGCCTGGACGCAACGTAGAGCCAACCCAGTGCTGTCTCAACTTCGAAAAGGTGTGCGGCGAGGGGGCTCGCGGCGCGGTCTTGTCTGAAGTAGAGCTCGATCATGGCCGGGTCGTACGGAAGCCGGGCTGTAAGAGCGTGCCTTTGATATCTCAGCTTTGTCGAGAGCGAGGCGAAGTCGACTCGCCGGCCAACGAGGTGATCCCCGAGCGCAAATAGGTACGGCTCAACTAACGGGCGGTGGTCAGCGTACTTGCCATGCTTTTCTGGATCCCGGTATCCGATCGCGCGTGCGGCTGCGATGCGGGCCTCGTCCCAAGTCGACGGCGGCTTGTCTGACATGGAATACGTTTTGAGGAGCCCGCTGCTTCTGGCGTGAATCGATACGTGCTCGGCACCGTACGGAATGAGGCGCACAATTACCTGCGACGGGCTTTCGGTGATCTGGGCGAGCGCTCGGCTTTCACCCTCAACAGCAAGCAGTAGATTCGTGACCCTGGTCACCGCTGCGAAATGGCGATCACCTCGGGCGTGTGGTCAAACCGGTCGCTCGTCTCGACGGAGCCCACAACGGGCATCGCTGGCTGGCAAGCACCTAGGTTCGGGCCGCTGATGATCACCCGGCACGCGCCGACGAGGTCGGCGCGAGCGGCGTCCCAGGATCGCCACCATGCGTCGCTCTGCTGATCGACCTGGATCATGACAACGTTGAGAGCGTCGAGCACGGGGATGAGATCGGGCGGAGCGATCAGGAGGATCGCTGCCATCGCGTCATGGAACCGAACGACCAGTTCGTTGAGCTCGGGCTGGAATAGCCGACGATGGATCCGTCCGGTGATGTAGTCGACCTGCGGGAAGCGTGTAGCCATCTGCTCATTGATCGCGCGGACTGTTCGCCTTGACCTCGGCTCGGTTCTTAGCTGGTGGTCGATCTGGCTGAGAGCAGAAACCAGAGCTACAAACGTCTCCCGCAGTCCGTTCTGCTGTGCGTCTTTCGCTTGCCTCCGATTGACTAGCCAGTTCGACCGCGCCACGATCGCACCTCCTGCGACCGCGCTGCCGCCAGCGATCACAGCTGTAACGATCGTGCCGGTCATCCTCTACACGGTACGACCTTCGGCGGATGCGCCCAGCGCATTCAGCTTCCATCGAGCGACCGAAGAGCGGTCCACGACCGGTGGAGCACAGATTGTCTCTAACGCCGACAGATGGCCCCGCCACTATCAGTCGACCAGTGGTCTAGGGGCGGCGATTGCTTCATGGCTGGCCCGAGCGTGGCCGGTGAGCGCTTTGGGTACCAAACGTAATCTCGCGAAGACGCAGTGCTAACCGGTCGCGCGCAAGCGGAGCGATTCCACGCCCGCCATCGCCCCGACGTCCGCCTCGTCAATGCGATCCCGGTGTTGAATTTGCGTTGCCCGCGTGGGCGACGGTTCGCGTAGGGTCGAAGGCTGAACCGAGGTCTGGCTCAGAATGCGATTTGACCTCGGCGAGAGTGTCTTGCGCACGAAGTGTCGGCCTCGGTTCTTGCCTTCGAGGATCGGCCTGACCCGATAGGAGCGTTCGCCCTGTGGGGGCGTCCACCGGGATGTTGTCGGCCGGTCCGCCAACAACATACTCGCTGGAGGTCAGGTCGATGGGGAGAGTCAAGAAGCGTGGCCCGGGACCGTCGAGCTTGTTGGTGACGCCCGATCGCGCGGGCAACGTGGTCGGGATCGATCCGCACAAGCGCACGCTGAGCGCGACGGTCCTGGATGCGCGCGCCGGGGTTCTGGGTTCGGCTCACTTTCGCGTCTCGGGTGAGGGGCATCGTCAGCTGGAGGCGTGGGCGCGGCAGTTTGGGCAGATCGCCCGCTGGGGGGTCGAGGGGTCGGCGAGTTGGGGGCGGCACACGGCGATGTTCCTGTCCGGCCGTGGCCATGATGTGCGCGATGTATGCGCGAATCGCACGCCGCGGGCTGATCGCGCGCGCCAGCGCGGCAAGTCCGACCCGCTCGACTCAGAGCGGATCGCGCGCGAGACGCTGGCGCATCCGTTGTTGCCCAAGGCGTTCAAGCGCGCGGGCGCTGACAGCGGCCCGGATGAGCTGCATCAGCTGCTGGCGTTGTGGAACAACCGGCGCCGGTCGATCCTGACCGGCCGCCAGCACCTCGTCAACGAGGCGGAGTATCTGCTCTGCGAGCTGCCGCTCGAGCTGCGCGAGCAGCTGCCCGACACCAAGACGGTCCGTCCGCGTCTGGCGGCGCTCGCGCGGCGCAACCGCCGGCGGCGCTACGACGCGCCGACACGGCTGCGCCTACAGCTGCTCGACGACTACCGGGCGCAGATCAAGGCGCTCGATAGCCAGGAGCGCCAGGCGGTCACCCAACTCCAGGCGCTCGTTGACGACAGCGGCTCGACACTCGGCGAGCTCTGCGGCCTGAGCACCCGCTCGGTCGCCGAGCTGCTGGTCGAGGTCGGCGACCCACGCCGGTTCACCGAGGGCGGGTTCGCGCGCTTCAACGGCTCAGCACCCCTGCCCGCCTCGACCGCCGAGGGGCCCGGCGAGCCGATCCGCCACCGCTATAACCCCGGCGGCAACCGGCGCATCAACGCGATCCTGTACCGGATGGCAATCACCCAGCTGCGCTGCGAACCACGCGCTCAGCGCATCTACACAAACGCGCGCGCCGGCGGGCACAGCAAGAAGGAAGCCCGCCGGATCCTCAAGCGTCACCTGTCCGACGTCATCTATCGCCGCATGATCCGCGACCTCGAGACCCAGCTCGCCGACCAATCCCTCCTGGCCGCATGACCGTGCGCGGCCGCCGCGCAGTCAAGGACTGCCCGACAGGGCCGAGCGCAGCGAGCCGCCCAGCGGAATCCTTGACGGCCATCGGTGACCGCGCGCCACTGTGCCGCCAAGGAGGAAAACTTGACATAGGAGCCTTCGCGCGCCGTCTCGTGACGGCGTCAGTGCTATGCCAGGCCGGGACAGGTCCCGGCTGGCTGCTGCTTCCGGGCGGAGCGATGGAATTATCCGGATGGTCGACCGGCGAGGTTGCGGGAGCGCGTCGTGCGCTCCCGCGTGGTGCCCCACAGCTCAAGACCGCGCTGGCGTGCATCATCGGCGCGCGGCGCGCGTGTACGGTCGAGATGATCTCCTCTGGTGAGATCCCCTGCAGGTAGGTGGTGGTCGTGGACAGGTGCGAATGCCCCGACTCGCTCGCCCGGCGAGAGGTCGAACGCGTCTCTGATCAACATGGCGCTTGCTTCCGCTCGCGGAGATGTCGCGTCGCTGCCTGACGGACGTGAAATCGCTGCCCGGTTGCAACACGACGTGGTGGGCGCGTAGGATCGACTCCCGGGCCGGCCAACTAAGGGAATGGGAGGCTGAGCAGTGATCACCGACGACAACAGCATTGGCGTCGTGCATTGGGGCGGCATGTGGGCCGGAACGGACGGCGAGCGCATCACTCTTGTGATCCCCGGGTTCTTCCGGGCTCACCACATCCCGTTCCTCAGCTCAATCCTCGAGGCGCGCCTAGCGGATTTCTTCGGAGAAGGTGAGATCGAATGCCGGCTCGAAGCAGGAGAGTACGAGCGATCGGAGACCGGATCGAGGTATGAGCCGGGTCAAATCATCATCACCGGCGTTCGTGAACCCTGGCCAGACGGCGAGGCCTTCCGTAAGGCGTTAGATGACGCGTTCATCGAGGCAGGCGAAGTGGAGTCGGAACAGCTGCGGCGCGCTAAGGATCTTGTACGACATTTGCGCGCGACCGGCGACCGGCCGGAAGATCACCCGGGCGTCTGAGCTGTGGACCACGAGGCGACGAAGGAACATCGCTGACACCGCCGGAGCTAGCGGGGATGTGATCTGATGACAACGCTGCGCGCCAGGTGCCATTTTCGTCTTCGCGGTCTGCTCGTTGACCGCGAACTGCTCGGGGCACGAATCGAGACACAACGTGACAAGCGGACGGTGACCATCACATTCCCCTCCCGCAGCGTCCGGCTGGATCCGCCGTCGCCCACGGAGGCGGAGCTCCTCGATTTCTTTCCGCCCGATGATCCGGCCCCAACGCCGACGTCGGCGCCGCTGCGGGCAATCGCAACGATGGGGCGCAACAGCCCCATAATGCACGTCGACGTCGTCCGCATCGAAGTCGCCGCCGCCTCTCCCATCTCGGCGGCGGCCGTACGGGACCTCAGCATCCGCACGGCGGGCCGTGACGGACAGGCCTTGCTGTCGTCGCTCTCAGCCCTCCTCGATGAGCTTTATGAGATCGCGCGAAACGTGGTGGCCGACCTTACGACGTGGGCCCGCATCGGTGGGGAGCAGCATTGGCTCGGGATCGGAGAGGAGGCGCCATATGGACTCGCCTGGGCCGATCTCGTCGATCTTGACGCGAATGAGGTACTACCGGTCGATAAGTACATCGGCGCCTCCGGAACGCTACGAGTCGTGCAACCGCGCCAGGTTTTGCACCAGGGGCAGGTCGATGAGCTCCGCGAGGTCCTCAAGAATCCGCTGCCCCAGTCGCTGCCGGAGGATCTCCTGGCGGATGCGCTCTACTACGCGGGAGAGTCGAAGCCACCGGACCGGCCGCGCGCGCTGTTGATCGCCGCTGTCGCGTGCGAGGTCAAGGTCAAGGACGCGCTACGCGCGCGCATCACGCCGGGCGCTGCTGGCCTGCTCGAGCTCGCCCTTCGCAACACGCGCCCGACCGTCGCCCTGTTCGGCAAGGTCTGCAAGGAGGTCACGGGCCACTCGCTCCGAGACCACGAGCAGGGTGTCCTCTACAAGAAGCTCGACGATCTGTTTGACCGCCGTAACGACCTCGCCCATCACGGCGCCGCGCCAGAGGCCGCTCAGATCCACGAGAGTCTGCAGGCCGCGAATGAGGTGTTCGCATGGCTCGACGGGCTCCCCGGCGGATAGCCTCGCCCGAACGCTCATCTCGGCTCTGAGGGCAGCTGCGCGGGCAGCGAGATCCGTTCTGATCGATCGCGGCGCCGAGCAATGATCAGATGCCGCAGTCGATGAAAGCCTAGGCCAAGCCAGTTCGTCGACGGCGGCTTGCGCGCGTTCGTCGAGCCTGAGGACGAGGCCGGCGCCTCCTGAGCGAACACCTGCGCGAGGCTGACGTCGGACGCCCCACTGCTGCTGAGGTGAGGTATCGGGCGGCGCGTTTGCCACGAACGCTCGCTTCTATGTCAAGTCGGTGTCGCTATTTGGGGGTTTCGTGCTGGCCGGGTGTTGCGTCGGGGGCGTGGTTTTTGCTGATGCAGGGGGGCTATCGGTCGCGCGAGGCTTGTCGAGGGCGGCATAGGGGCTGAGAACGCGTCGGTTATTGGCGGTTGGGGCGTGGTCGGTCGCGATCGCGGCGATTTCGGGCATCCGACGTCGACGGTGAGGGTCCACCGTGGGGGCGAGCACGGTGGAGAACGGCGCTGAGGGTTGCGTTCGACGGGTCGTCTAGCTGATGCAGACCATCGGGCTGGGTGCGGCGGTGATCGGCTCGACCTCTCGCCGGGGCTTGTGCGGGTCGGGGACGGCGGGCAGCCCGAGGTCGGTGCGCTGCTCGGGCCCGGCGGTCTGCTGTTCGGCGGCGGGTGGCTCGGCGAGGAGGTGGTAGAAGCGGCGCGCGAGGTGGCGCTTGAGGCAGCGCAGCGCGCCCTTGGTGGTCTTGCCTTCGGCTCGTTTGCGGGCGAGGTACTGCTTCGTGGCCGGGTCGCGGCTCGCGCGGGTGATCGCGATGATGTGCAGCGCGTGGTTGAGCTGGCGGTCCCCGCCACGGTTCAGACGGTGCTGGGTGCGCTTCCCTGAGGAGCACGGGATCGGCGCGGTCCCGGTCTGCAGTCCGAAGCTTGAGTGTTTGCGGAAGTCCTTGACGCCGGCGGTGTGGCCGATCAGGATCGCCGCGGTCAGCGCCCCGCACCCTTGCTCGGCCAGCAGCGTGGGGCGGTGAGCCTTGACGAGCTCAAGCAGCTCTAGCTCGAGCTGCTCCGCCTGGCGGTTCAAGCTGCGGATCTGTGCGATCTGCTCGCGCGCGACCCTGACCCTGGCGCCGGCCGGCAGCTTCCGCAAAGCGCGGTCGACCCGGTCGAGCACGCGCGCCTGGTTGAACGCGCCGCACTTGACCGAGCGCTCAAGCTCAGGGCACAACTGCAGCAGGTGCCACCGCAGCCGGTTCACCGTCCGAGGGCGCTGCGCGACAAGGTCGCCTCGGTGATCGCAGAGCAGGCGGATCTCCATCGCCCGCTCGTTCAGATACGCGACCGGAAACTGCTCGACCCCGTCCTTGACGACCGCCCTGGCGACCGCGAGAGCGTCGATCGCGTCCGACTTGCCCGGCTCGCGTTCCCCCTTGCGGGACGCGCCCATCCGATGCGGCGGCACCCTGACGACCCGCTCACCCGCGGCCAACAACGCCTGCTCGAGCCGCCGCGAACACGACCGGCAGTCCTCGATCGCCCACAGCCGATCCTCGTCCAGAGTCCGCGCCCACCGGACCGCCGCCAGATGACCCGCATCATCAGCCTTGATCTGACGGCTGCCGCGATCCCGGCCCGTTCCCGCCTCGACAGCCGCCAGCGCGTGCGAGCCCTTGTGGGTGTCCGCCCCGATCACGATCATTAGACCGTCCCTTCGTTTGGTTGACGCCGAATGAAGCGGATCCCCGGCGGACAACTGTCACGAGAGGCGAAGCCACGCTTCTTATCTGTGCAGGGTGTCCGCCGCAACCAGCGGGGCTGGGCGTTTGATGTGGTGAACGGCCTGGGACGGTTGGCGGGGCGTGGGCGCGGTCGGGGGTCCGGATCGTGTGCGCGCGGGCGCTCAGCCTTATCTCGGTCCACGACCCGTGACTGCTCCGGGTCGGCGACATGATGGTTGGTGGGATGATCCCGCTGGGGGAAGCGTTGCGGCCGCTCGGTCTATAAGGGCCGTCCACGCGGACGTGGCGGCAGGAGCGGGCGTGGAGCCGGCCGCGGCGCATCTGGGTGACGGAGAGCTTGGCGCGCACCGAGAAGGTCATGCTTGGGCGAGCGCCTCCTCGCCGAGTTCGCGGAGCAGGTGATAGCTGCGCTTCAAGATCTTCCGCGCGACTGACAGCCGCGCCCGGTTGGACCCGAGTCGCTCCGCGGCTTGTGAGTAGTACTCGTAGTCCGGGCTGCATGCGCGGGCGGCGCACATCGATGCTTCGAATAGCGCCCACCGCAGCGCCGGCGGTCCTTGACGGCTCAGGTGCCCGGCCGCTCGGCGCTGATCGGACTGGTGAACCGTGATGTCCAGACCGGCATACCGAACGGCGTCCCGCGAGGAGGAGAACCGGCGGGCGTCGTCGAGCTCAGCCAGGATCGTGACCGCAGTGAGCTCGCCGACGCCGAACTGGCTCATGAGCGCCTTGCAGCCGCGTTGCTGTCGCGCATAGGAGCGCAGCTCCTGATCCAGCGGCGCGAGCTGACGCTCGAGCGCGTCGATCAGGCTGAGCGCGATCGTGATCTGCTCGCGCGCTGCGGCGGGGAGCGGCTGCCCGGCCAGCCAGCTGCGCCCCTCGCTGGTCATCAGGTTGCTCCGCTGCGGGCAGCCGTGGTGATACAGCACGGCCTGGATCCGCTGCTGCCACTCGCCGCGCTGGTGCGAGAGCGTGTGCCGCAACCGGACCTTGGCGCGGAGATCGAGGATGTGATCGGACGGGATCCACGATTCGGGCAACCGACCGATCATCAGCAACTCCCGCACATGCCGGGCGTCCGCGCGATCGCTCTTGGCGCGCTTCTTATTCCCGCGCCTCGCCGCCGTCTCCGCCGGCTCCGCGAGATGCACCATCGCCCCGACCTGCCTGAACTCCTCGGCCACGAACCGCCAGCCGGTCGTCGCCTCCAGCGCGACCTCGAGCTCCTAGCCACGGAACTCCTCGCAAAACCGACGCACACCGGCGCGGTGAGCCGGAGAGATCCGACGACGCGATACCTCGCCCGTTTCGGTGTCCAACCAATCCGCAGTGATCTGCGCTCGATGCTGATCCAGTCCCATTACGATCGCCATACGGGGCCTCCTCAAGCTCCACGGTTCAACAGCCTGCGCGGCCCAGCGCCGCGCCTGAGCTGAGGAGGTCCCTACACGCGGACCCGGACGGCCCGCCTGCACATGCCATCTATCAAGTCACGCCGGAGGTCCTCGGACGGCGGCGGGCGACACAAGCTTTGCCGGTCAGGCTCAGCGTCGACGCAGGTCTCGAGAGTCAGCCCGCCGCCAGCCCGAGGACCTACCGGTCGAGTCGGACGTCACCGCCCGGACAGCCGACAACTCTGACAGTGACAGTGACAGGTCTCAGCCGATGAACTGGGCAGCCGGGGGTCGACGGTTGGCGAGGACGCATGCGGCGATGAGGTCCGTCTCGAGCTCGAGTCGCTGGTGACGGGGCCAGGGGCCGGTGATTAGCGAGTAGCGGAGCGGCGCTGCTCTTCGAAACGCCTCACCCTGCGGACTTGACGTGGTCACCTTAGTGGCGTGTGTGGCCAGCCGGGTCCGCAGTCTGCCCTCGCCCACATAGACGATGATCTCCTCGCGGCCGTCGATCCGGTACAGGCCGTCCCCGGCTGGCGACGCGCCTATCGCGTCGGGAACGAGCGGGAGCCAAGCCGACCAGGCGTGGCCGCACCATCGGGCGCCGGTCGTTTCCGCGTCCAAGGGACCTATCGGGGGTTGTCCTGGGAGGTGAGCGTCGGTGGGCTGTTGATAAGGCCCACCGCGAAAGCGTTTGCGATTTGCTACGAGACGGGCGTTGTTGCCCGACGACATTCGGTATCCCAGGGGCATACGTCCGAAGTTCGCTGTGGGAGACCGTCCGTATCGCTGTCGATGGCGCGCGATCGAAACGGCTTCAAGGGCCTTACGCCAGAGCGTGTCACCGACGACCGGGCAGAAGCTGACCTCGAACGCGGTACCGCCGGTCTGAAGCAGCGCGAATAGTGCTGGCCCGGCCGTGTGCGGGTCGCGGTAGGGCATCTCGTCCAGATAGATGCCCCTGAGCATCGCCATCCGGCGCCGGAGATTCATCCGGCCGCTTCCGGTCTGACCGATGTAGTCCCAGCCGTCCATGCCGATCCGTCGAATCCGGTACAGGCCAGAAACCGCCGGCACCGAAATCCCGCGGACGGCTTCGGCGAGTGGAACGGGATCTCTCCAGACGATCCCGATCTCTTCATCCGATGCAAGGCCGCTCATCCGGAAACGACGGAATCCGAAAGGGCTGTCTCCGCGGTCGGCGTCGTGCCGTGCCGAAGTCCGCCGATCTCCCACGAGACGACGCGGCCGGAGCTGAAGACCGGGTGGCGCAGCCCGACGAGCGCCGCCTCGCACAGCGCGGCGATGGTTACGCGTTGGCGAAGCAGAACGTCGAGCGCTTCGATCGCATCCCCGAGCGGGCGCTCACGATCGTCAAAGCCGTAGACCAGCACCGCCTTGCGCGCCGGGAACTCGCTTTCTGCAAGCTTCAGGCCGTCGACCAGTGCGCTGCGGTCCGCGCGGAAGGGCGAGATCAGGTCCTTGATCCCTGTGTCATCCGGCTTCGCGTTGTCCCCACGGAAGCGTCCCATTTTCACCTCCACGACCCACTCCATCGGATCCCCGAGCCAGAGATCACATTTCTGCCGCGACGACGTTGGATAAGGCACGAATTGCCCGCAGGTGACGCCCGCGGTGGCGCGCAGCTCGGCGACGACCAGCTCCATCGCCTTGTTCTCCGGATATGGCCCAATGCCGGCCCGATACTCGCGCCCAGTCCGCGTGATGTAGGCCGGGCAGCGACCATCGACCGCCACGATCGCGGTCGCGAATAGTCCGACTAGCTCGTCCAACTCCATGGCGAGAACCTAGCCGCTCCATAGAGACACCGCATCTGCCGACGACGGCCAGAGACCGAGCCAGACCGACCATCGCCGGCGAGCAGCTTGCAGCGCCCGGATGCCGACGATGCGCCGACCGCTACGGGTCATTGCTCCGTTTCATGAAGACCACAAGCCGCGCCCGCCCCGGGCTCGACACCGTCCGCGTGCGCGCCGACGACTAGCACGAGCTCGTCGCGATGTGGCGTTTGGTCGCTCAAAGCGATCACGCGGAACGTACCGCCAACCAACTGGGAGCGATCGTGCGCAGCACTGCAGCATGAACGATCGAGACCTAATGTGGCGTCAGGCCCGACTCAAACTTGGCGACGAGGTCGCGGGGCTTACCGGCATGTGACCACCTGTGGTCTGGCTTCTGACTACCGCCAGTCATTTTCGTTAGGTGCAAGCAAGTGGACGCCCCGCACGTTGATCGCGTGGGGCTGCGGCCGTGTTCGGCCGTGCGGGCCATGACCAATGGACCTGCGGTATAGGGAGATGAGAGTATGGGCACAGCGGAGCCGCCGACTCGGTTGGCGAGCGAGGACGTCATCATCAACGCGCCGATGAGCTACGCCGGATCGGCGCAGCGCATTATTCGGCTTCGGCGTCGCGCGGACGGCGGAGTAAAGCTCCTCGCCATCACGTCACTGGCGATCCTGCTCATCCTGATGGTCTGGGTCCTCGTGACTGCGTGGTATCTCATCTGGGGCCTGTGGCTGGTCCCGTATCGGTTGCTCCGTCGTGGGGCACGAAAGCGGAAAGCCGAGGCGCTAAGGCATCGCGAGTTGATGGGAACGATCCAAGGTTCGGCGGCTGCATCCGCAGCAGCCATCGTCGCCGGCACGTCGGTTTCGACGATGTCAACACTAACGCCGGCCATACGTCCGCCCGACGAGCTCGTGCCCGACGTCGACCGGGAGAACCTGCTTCAAGGCCTCCGCGGGCACATGCTCGCAGGCCGGCTCACCGCCGAGGAGTTTGAGGAGCGAGTCGACGCACTGCAGCGTGCAAGAACGCAGCGAGACCTCGATGTCGTCAACGTGAACCTGCCTCGATCAGGATGAACGATCGAGGCTGCGCGGGACTACCACGCCCGGGAACGAATAGCGGCTGATCTAGGGCCATGTGGCGGAAAGGATGAAGCTGCTAGTACGTCGTTTGCGCACGGACGTGGGCCGGCTGGCGCTCGTCCTGCTAGCGCTCCTCGCGCTCGCTGGCTTGTCGGCGTGCGCGTCGACCGATACCGGCAATAGCGGGAACGCCGGGCTCGCAGCAAACACAGGCAACACCGGCAACACCGGCAACACCGGCAACACCGGCAACACCGGCAACACAGGCAACACCGGCAACACCGGCAACACAGGCAACACCGGCAACACGGGCGGCGGAGACTTCTGCTCTACGCACACGTGCATCGCGAACTTCGCGAACGGCACCGGCTACATCGTTCAGTGCGCTGACGGGGAATGGAGCCATTCGGGCGGCCGATCGGGAGCGTGCTCGGACCACGGAGGCGAAACCGGAAACACTCCCGACAGCTCTGGGAACACCGGGAACACCGGGAACACGGGCGGCGGAGACTTCTGCTCTACGCACACGTGCATCGCGAACTTCGCGAACGGCACCGGCTACATCGTTCAGTGCGCTGACGGGGAATGGAGCCATTCGGGCGGCCGATCGGGAGCGTGCTCGGACCACGGAGGCGAAACCGGCAACACTCCCGACAGCTCTGGGAACACGGGTAACGCTGGAAGCACCGGGAACACCGGCGGTGGCGCGCCAAGCCCGGCTGATTTCGCTCCCGGGGACCACAACCCGAAGGACGGACACGCCTCCGATTGCGACACCACGATGGACATCGGCCCTCACTCTGATTGCTCCGTCGCGGAACAGGTTGCGAACGACGTCTCGGCCAAGAGAGTCACGATCTCCAGCGACTTCACGTTCACCGATACGGTGACAGATAACGCCAACTACTCGCAGACTCAGCGCGGCGACACCATCACCTTCAATTGCCAAGCCCCTGACGGTCCCGGAAGCGACTACGCATGCGTCTCACAGGGCGACCCTGAGGATTGGTTCGACTTCCCGGGGTAACGGAAGCCCAATCTTCACCGGTCCCAGTTAACCCCTCATCCCCGCGCATTCGACCCAGCGGGGTGTGGCCTCGCGTGGGAGGGGGATTGGTTGCTGGAGTCCGCCGCCGGCCGACCACGAGGATCGTGAGCCGCGGGCGATCACCGGTAGACCGTGCGGCCCCTATCGCGGATTATCGCTTCCATCGGCGGACTCGCAAGCCACCAGCGATCGGACTGGCGACCAAACGTAGTCTCGCGGCAACACGGTGCTAGCTGGTAGCGAGCAAGCGGACGGGCCCTCGCACCCGCCATCGCCCCGACTTCTGCCTCATAAATGCGATCACGCGGCGTCTCCTGACGGCGTTGCTGCTATGCCACGTACGCGATCACGCCGGCTGGAGCCATTGCGGCGGTCGCTGTAACTCCACGTGCCCGTCCAGGCGGTGTCACAGTGACGACCACATTTCGAAAACCCGGCGCGAGTCACATCAGCTTTGACGGCAAGGCAACGGGCGATTGCGATCAGCCGTCAGTTTCTCACCGCGGAGGACCTAAGCCAGCGCGACGTCAACCGCGCTGATTCGGGCCTCTCGCAACGAACCATCCGCATCGATACGGGAGTAGGCGAGCTCGACCTGGTGCCCGATCAGCTCGGCGAGCTTCGGGCTCGCGAGCGTAGTCACGCGGCGCCCATCAAGATCGGAGATCGCGTAGGTGTTGCCGTCACGACCCTTCCGGAGCGCCGTCAGTGTCGCGGTCGCGCGATGGCTGGCCTTGTACTTGCGCCACGTCGTCTGGCGGCCGGGGCGATAGGTCGACCCGGGTCGCTTGAGCACCGAGCCCTCAAAGCCGAGGGCGACCAGCTGATCATGCGCCGCGCGACTAGCTGGCTGCGCGCGGATGAGCCGAAGCCGATCGCCGGTGGGGAAGGCTTCACGTAGCAGCTCGATGCGCTTGGTCCAGGGCAGCCAACGGATATCGTCGCCGCCGAGCTCGAGGAGATCGAACGCGACGAGGTGAAGCTTGTTGGATGCAGCGATGTCGGCCTGAAGCGCAGCGCGACATACCGATGCGAAGTCCTGGACGACGACGTCGTTTCGACAGGTGAGCGCGACAAGCTCGGCGTCGAAGACCGACCCGCGTGGTACGGCGGCGAGTGGGTCCAGCAGCGTGCCGAGCCGATCGCCTAGGCTCGCACCGCGACGCGACCATGCCCGCGTACGACCGCTGCGGTCGACCGCCGCCAAGAGCCGAAACCCGTCCCATTTGGGCTCCATCATCCAGTCTCCATGCGCGGGCCACGTTTGAGCGCGACTGCTGAGCATCGGCTCCGGAATCGCCATAGACCGAGCGTACGCCGGACAGTGCTGCGTTACCACGCGAGCACTCGTCGGAATGACTCGGATCCGCTCGACGGACGAAGCAATCGCGTATCAGCGACCCCGCGGCCGTCGACAAGTCGAAGCGCTCGGAATGTCGGAAGACCAGGCTGCGATCCCGCTCAATCCGTGAGCAGAGGTTCGTCAGGGCACGCACGCACGCCTTCCCTGTCGGGTGCCGCCTGCCCGCATGACCCGTACCGCGCCAGTCGTCGTCCTGTCAAGCGTCGCGGCTCCGCCGTCGCCTGCGGCGATCCCTGACGGGACAACGCTTGACAGCCAGCCGCCGTCGCGGTCAGAGCGGGGCACGCCCGCACCCAACCACCGGAGGCAGCAGATGTCGAGCAAGCCACCCACGCCGAAGCAGGTCGCGTACCTCAGGGCGCTCGCGGAGCGCACCGGCCAGACGTTCGCCACGCCACGGACACGCCGAGAAGCGAGCGCCGAGATCCGAAGGCTGAAGGCCGCGCCAGCCGAGACCCGGGTCGAACGAAGGATCGAACACGACGAGATCGCCGATGCGATCGGCACCGGAGCGGAGGACAGCATCCGTGTCGCAAGTAGCGAAATTATGGGGTATGGCTCGTCTGCGACATGGAGACAGCGGTCATGACACCGCCGATCGCCACCGGGAATCAGAGGACAAGCGATGACGTGGGCGAGCGACAGGAACTGGGCCGGTACCGCACCGCCGCCGGCGTCGAACGCGTCCTCTACGGCCAGCGCGTCGCGACCGTCGTGCGTGTCACCGACGTCCCGGTCAAGTCTCCGGGTCGTGCGTACCTTGTCGAGCGTGGGCTCGAGGCGGACGGTTATGCAGCTCTGCTCGCGTTGGTCGCCGACTATCTCGAAACCGCCCACCGGCTCGGCGTCCCGCCGATGTCCACGACGATCTTCGGATAGCAGCGCGAGGGTCTTAAGCCCGGCTCAGGCTGGGACGGCGTAGGTAACCGTCTCGAGCACCTGGAGCTGAAGTGCGTCCGCGATCTCCTGTAGCCGCTCGATCGCGACCCCGGAGTAGCTGTTGGCCTCCCAGCGCTGAACCTGCTGCTCCGGTACTCCCAGCCGCTCGGCGAGCTCACGCTGAGTCAACCGCGCGGCGATCCGCGCCTCGATCAGCGCGATCGGCAGCTCGCGGAGCGAGTTCAGCGTGCGCTGCGCAACCCGCCCGGAGCGGAGGTCGTCGTAGCGCTCGAGCTCATCGCGGAGCTCGTCGCGCTGGCTTTCGTTTGCCTCGATCATCGCCTGGTGGATCTGCGGGTGGACATCCTGGCCTGGGCCCGAGGCCTTCAGTGCAGCGAGTCCATCCTCGAAGCGCTTGAGCGCCGTTTTCGTGATTCGGTACTGGCGCTCGTTCGTGATCACGCCCACGCCTCGAGGTCGATGGCGATGATGCCCTTCGGCTCCTGCGTGAGCCGGTCGAGCTGGAAGAACTCGAGAAACGTCGTCCCTCCGCGCTCCGCGGCGAGCTGGGCGGGGAACAGCTCGCCGCCGAACTTCGCCTTCTGCGCGGCGCGGCGGTCGCGGAAGTCGAGCAGTACCGGGTCGAGCAAGTCTGGGTCGACGGAGCCAGCCTCCCAACACGCGTCGAAGTCGCCCGGGAGTTCCTTGTCGGTGACGAAGCTGCCGTCGAGATACGCACGCGGGCAGCCCGCCGCGTGGAGCGAGTCGATCGCGGCCCGCAGGCCGCTCATCAGCTGTTCGCGTCGTTCGTTTGTCGCGTAGCGCTCCACGATCTCGTCCCAGGTCGCTCGGTGGATGCCGGGCGGGAGATTCCCCTGCTCGTCAAACGATGGTATCACGACACAACAGTCACGTTGTGTTGATCATCGAGCGTCCGCTCATGCCCGAGTGACATTGAATACGTCGGTTGAAACTAATAACCATACTTGACGATATACAGCATGACTTAGTAGGATAGCTCACGACGTGGCTATGAACCAGACGCGATCCTGGCCGAGGCACCCCATACGGCCGGACAGCACCGCCGGCAAGGCATGCCGATGACGGAGCCCGCCCGCGACGTCCTCTCCCCGCGCGAGGTCGCGAACCGCTCGGGCTTCTCTTACCACGCCATCCTCCGCGCGATCCGCCGCGGCGACCTAAAAGCGTACGAGCCGGTTCCGGGCCACTATCGAATCGAGCTCAGCGAGTACGAACGCTGGCTGCACCGACCTATGCGCGGGGCGATCACGCCGCCGGAGCCGCGCCAGCGGCCGCGACGCTCGACCGCCCGCGCGGGCGCGTCTGATCCGGGAAGCTTCGCTCGGCTACGCGCGATAGAACACAGCGCGTGACGGATCTCGGCCGCAAGCCGAACGGTAAATGGGAAGTTCGCTGGCGAGAGGGCGGTCGCCGCCGAGGACGTACGTTCGACCGCAAGCGGGACGCCGCGGACTTCATCGCGTGGATGCGCCGGCGCCGCCAGCTCGGCCAAGCCGCGGTCCCCGAGGACGTCGTCCTGAAGGAATTCGTCGAGACGTACTGGCGTGTCCATGCAATCCCGAATCTGGCGCCATCTACCCGCGACTTCTATGCCCGGGCCTGGGCCAACCACATCAAGCCCCGCCTCGGCGACTACGGCGTTCGCGAGCTCACGCCAAAGCGCGTCGCGCGATTCCGCGAAGAGCTCGAGCGAGCCGGCGTGGGCACCGCGACCGTCCGAAAGACGATGGCCATTCTCCAGTCGATTCTTTCGTTTGCGGTCGCCGAGGAACTCGTCGAGTTCAACGCCGCGGCGCCGGTGCGCAAGCCACGATACGAGCGAGCGCGCGAACCACACATCTTTCTCCCCGCCGAGGTAGAGCGCATCCGCCGGGATCTCGCAAGCCACCGGGATCGCACGCTCGTGGCGGTGCTTGCCTACTCGGGCGCGCGGCCCGAGGAGGTCGTGTTCAGGCTCGCCTGGGAAGACGTCGGAGAACGAGCAATCCGTTACCGCGACACCAAGCGGCACCGGATCAGATTCACTCCACTGCTCACCCCGCTGGAGCAGGACCTGCGCGAGTGGTTTCTATCCTGCGGCCGTCCGTCGAGCAAGCAGCCGGTCTTCCCAGCGCACGACGGCGGCTTCTGGCGCCCGGACGACTGGCGCAACTGGCGATCACGCATCTGGCGCGGCGAGGAGCGGCCCGCGAACCGCCGCAACGTTCCGACGTACCCAGGGGTGGCGCCGCAGGGAACCCGGCCCCGGGACCTTCGGTCCAGCTTCATCACGCTCCAGATTTACGCGGGCGTCCCGCTCACGACCGTCGCCAAGCAATGCGGAACGAGCGTGCCGATGATCGAGAAGCACTACGCCGGAGTGATCGAGAACTGGGACGGAGTTCAGGTCCCAGCCGAGCACCAAATCCGTGCTGCACGCGAAGCTGTTGGACGCGGAGTGGACGTGACAGCGATTCTGGGGCCGTGACAACATTGATACAAATCCCCTGCACAGCCCATTAAAGCCGACGCGGGGACTCGAACCCCGGACCCCTTCATTACGAGTGAAGTGCTCTACCAGCTGAGCTACGTCGGCGTGGCCGTTCAGTCTAGGCCTTGCAGCCCTTATCGGGCTGCGACGAGCCACGCTCGAGGCAGCCGGCATGGTGCGACGGAGCCTTGCCGGCGCGGGCGGTGAACTGCCAGACCCCCCCGATCGTGTTCTTCTTGGTCACGCTGACTGAGAACCGGGCGCGCGCCGTGAGCCGCACGCCCCCGAGGAGTGCCGTGACGTCGACCGTGCGCCGGCGCTTACGAAGCTGTTTCGACGTCGCAGTGCAGGGCTTGGCCCCGCACGGCGCGCCCGTCACGTTGCGAGCCGAGGAGAACGGGCCCTCGGTCCCGGCGCAAGCCATGTTCACGTGCGCCTCCGCGGGAACGTCGCTCACGACCAAGCGCTGGACCGTCGTCGTGGAGCCGGTCACTGAGAACGTCCAGTGGATCGACGGCGCCGGCTTCAGTGTCGACGGCAGAACCGTGTAGCTGCAGTAGAACCTTCATACAAATGACTCCTTCCGCGGCCTCACGTTGTTCACCTTCTCCCCGAGCGAGGCGGTTTGCCCGCAAATCCGGCGACCGCCACCGTACAGCCGCGACCCGCGGTGTCAAGGAGCGCGGCCCGTGGTTCACCAAACAATCACGAGTCGCTGACCTCACGGCCATGAGTGAGAGACCGGCACCGCCTTACACATGACAGTAACAATCAGGTGACACTCCGCCGCCCCGAAGTGTTGACCACCTGCTCGTGGGGAGATTCGCGGCTACGGCTCGAGCGGAGCGGACAGACGCGCCTGGCGCTCCCGCCAGTCCTCGGCCAGGATCGCCCACCGCTCGTGGTCGCGCCACCGACCGCCGATCTTCAGGTACCGGGGCGAGAAGCCCTCGCGGGCGAACCCGGCGCCTCGCGCGAGCGCGATCGAGGCCTGGTTGCCGGGCTGGATGTTGGCCTCGATCCGGTGCAGCCGGAGCGTCACGAACGCCTCGTGGACCACGAGATCGAGGCCTTCGCGCATGTAACCCTGACCCGCGAACTTGCTGGCGACGGCGTAGCCGAGGTAGGCGCTCTGGAGCGAACCTCGGGTGATGTGGGACAGGTTGAAGAACCCGAGGATCGCGCGATCCTCGCGGCGGCACACGAGCATGGCTTCGAAGTCGGCGCGCCGCGCGTCAACGAGATAGGCGTCGAACGCCTCGTCGTCAGTCGGCGCCGTCGCCCATGGCCGGTGGAACGCGCGGCTCGCTCGCATCAGGCTGACGAATTCGGCTCTGTCGGAGCGCGCCGGCGTGCGCAGGAAGACGCGGCCGGCGGGTCGTCCGTCGACGCTCCCGTCGGACTCGCCCGGCCGAGGGGACGCTGGTTCGTCCCGCGTCACTCCGCGAGCAGCCGCCCCAAGCGATACGCGAGCGATTCGCATGCAAGCTCCTCCGATACGTTTAGCTGAAAACGCAACCGCGTGTCCTCGACAGCTTCGACCGCGGAGCGTAAACGGTGCGGATCGACGCCCGAGTCGGCCTCGAGCTCCGTCAGCCGGTCGACGTTCCTTACCAGGTCCTGAGCGCCCCACGCAAGGCACCCGAGGTCCGCGTACCAGAGCGCCACCACCTGAAGCGCAAGATCGAGCGCCGCGGTCTCGGCCCGCCGGCGGGCGCGCCTGATCCGCTCCTCCCACTCGGTCTTGACCCGCTTGCGCTCCTTGCTCGGGTACAGCTCGAGCTCGTTGTTCGCCCGCGCCTCGAGCTCTGACCGGACCGCCTCCCCGCGCGAACGGACCGACGCGAGCACCTCCGACCACGGCTCGGTCCGCGCC
>Ga0335076_10000917_pt1 | contig 28001 bp, 21 predicted proteins | sample Lox_Sample_25_FD_206717 | JGI IMG/M metagenome (GOLD analysis project Ga0335076, IMG submission 206717) | Soil microbial communities from Loxahatchee National Wildlife Refuge, Florida, United States - Lox_Sample_2.5 | ecosystem: Environmental > Terrestrial > Soil > Wetlands | place: USA... | reverse complement strand
CGGCCGGCGCGCATCATCGCCAAGATGAATGCCCTGACCGACAAGAACGTGATCCAGTCGCTTTATCGCGCCTCCCAGGCGGGGGTGCAGATCGATTTGATTGTTCGAGGCATGTGCGCTCTGCGGGCCGGAGTTCGAGGGGTGAGCGACCGCATTCGGGTCCGCAGTATCGTGGGACGGTTCCTGGAGCACAGCCGGATCTTCTATTTCGCCAACGGTGGCGAAGAAGAATTCCTCCTCGGCAGCGCCGACTGGATGCCCCGCAACCTGTACGACCGCGTGGAGGTTGTCTTCCCGGTTACCGATCCCATGCTACGCGAGCGGCTACGCACTGAAATCATCGGCGCTTACCTGGCCGACAACGTGAAAGCGCGTGTTATGCAACCTGACGGCAGCTACGTGCGGGCGACGGAGCTGGTCCCGCCATCACGGCATGCCGCGAGGCCGCACTTCGATGCCCAGGACTTTCTGATTGGAATGGCCGAGGGGCGGCAGCTTCTGGAGGAGATTCCGACCCGCTCCGCCCGCGCCCGGGCCGCGGTCAAAGCCTTGGTTTCGAAACAGGCTTTGGTTTCGGAACAGGTAGAATAGTAAGCGATGCTGGTTTACTTTTTGCGACACGCCAGCGCCGGGCAGAGGAAACTCAAGCCGGCAACGGATGAAAAGCGGCCGCTCGATAAAGACGGCATCGAACAGTGCCAGTACGTCGGCCGCGCTCTGGCTGCGCTCGACGTGCACGTGGATCTCATCATCTCCAGCCCGCTCAAGCGCGCGACCCAGACCGCGGCACTCATAGCCAATGAGTTGGCGTACGACAACAGGATCGAGATCGCGCCGGCCCTGCGCCCCGAGGCGGCCTACCCGCAGTTTCGCGACCTGCTCAATCGGCACAGCAGCCAGGACGCGATCATGGTGGTGGGACACAATCCCAACCTGAGCGACTTTTTCGGGCGGGTGATCGGCGGCGGGGCACGCGCATCGCTGGACCTGAAAAAGGCGGGGGTGGCGCGGGTCGAGGTGGATCACAATCGCGGCACGCTGAACTGGTACATCACGCCCAAATTGATTCGGACGCTCTACGAGGCTTCCGCTTCTAATTCGCGCCCAAAGACCGCCCGGAAGTAGCCGCGCTCCTTGCGCAGGGCCCATAGCTCCAGGTCGGCACTGATGCGCCGGCTGGTCCGCACCTTGAGCGTAACCATGCCGTTGCGCTCGCGGCCGCGGACCCCGAGAACCGCCTTGCGCCTGCCCTGGTTCAAAGCCCGCGCCATCCTCAGCAATGCCACCGCCTTCGGCACCAGCTCGCCGTCCAGCGGATCGAGGGCGCGAATCACCTTGTGACTCGGTGAGGGCAGGGAACTGCCCAGGTATCGGGAGATCGCGGCGATGATCCTGCGCTGCTGGGGCGTATAACCAAGGATTTCGGAGTTGGCGATGATGTAGTGGGTGTGCCGGTGCCAGCCGGTACGATTCACGTAGGCGCCGGCGTCCATCAGCATTGCCGCCGCCGACAGCCACTCTTCGTATTCAGGTGGAAGGCGATGCACCGACCGCAAGGCGGCAAACACTTCCAGCACCAGGTGACGCACGTGCTGTGCCTGCTCGGTATCCACCTGGTAGTGCTTGCCGGCGGCGAGCAGAGAATCCCAGCGCTCGATTGCGAGCTGCCGCGTGGAGCGGGCATTACGCCCGAAGGAGGCGGCCATCTCCACCAGCATGCCGTCGCGCAAGCCCAGCGGCGAGTAGCGGAAGCCAGGCAGATTACAGCGCTTCACGAGTTCGGCAAACACGGCCGCCCCGGCGACGATGATCTCAGCGCGCCGCGTTCCAATGCCGCGGATTCGGGTCCGCTCGCTGTAGGACAACAGCGCCAGCATGTCGGCGAGGCGGACGAGCGTGGTCGCCTGGACGGTGGTGTCGCGAGTGTTCTTGGCGCCGCGGATCGCCTGGGCGCTGGTGGCCAGCGCCGCAGCCGTGCCAGAGGTGGCGATGACGGCTTTGACGTGAGCGCTGTTGATCCGGCGCGCCACACGACGAATCTCCTCGGAGATCAAACCGTGAAGCTGCTCCAACTCGTCCTCGCGGGGAGGATCGTGGCGGAGAAATTCCTGCGTCAAGCGGACCGCACCCAACGGCAGGCTTACGGTCTCGCGAATCTGGTTTTTGGCGGAGATGGTCAATTCGCAGCTGCCGCCGCCGAGATCGATGAGCAACAGCGGCCACTGGGTAATCCGCAGGCTGGTGATCACACCGAGGTGGATGAGGCGCGCCTCCTCGATGCCGGATACCACCTCTACGCTCCAACCGGTGCGCATGTGCACCCAGTCGATGAAGGCCTGTCCATTACGAGCGTCGCGCAGCGCGCTGGTGGCAATCACGCGCACCTGCTCGGCCCCGTGCTCGCGAGCAGCCTTGTGGAATCGGCGCAATACTTTGACGGTGCGCGCCATGGCCGCCGGGGAGAGCATACCCTGGGCGAAGACGGACTCGCCCAGGCGCACGACTTCGCGGTCCTCGTGGATCACTCGCAGGCGCTGGTGCACCCAACGCGAAATCTTGAGCCGGACGGAATTCGCGCCAATATCGACCGCGGCAAAGGTGGGCATCCGGGATCCGTTCTCCGTGAACGGGAACAAGCAGTCTTACGAGTGGTTGGCGAGCGTTGAGGCCCCGACCAGTTATGCGGCCCCTGATCCGCCGGCCGCCACCAGGGTTGGCGACTCGGCCTGAGCTTCGGCCGGCTGAGACTTCTTCCGCTCGGCCGCCGCCGCGAGGGCGTCTTGGCGCAGTCGCCGGTTTCGCTCGCGATAAAGCTTAAGCAACTCGCGGCGATTCCCGAGGCAGTGGTTACGGGAGGCCGTGAACTTGGCCTGGGTCATGTTGCGCAGGGCGGCGATGAGCGCCGACTCCGGCCCGGGGTCGGCAAAGAGTTGCGCAGCCTCCGCGGTCAGCACCTGCCAGTCGTGCCAGTCTCCCACCTGATCCTGCATTTCCTTGAGCAGATCAAGGACGTGCCGGGCTTCCTCGTCCGCCACCGCCATCTCCGTGGTGTAGCGAACGCGTTTACATTCGGTGCGAAATTCGTGCAGGTTGTTTTCGTCAAGCTCAGAAAAAGCGCGTGCAACAGCTGCGAAACGACGCAACGCTAAGCCCACCGGATCCAGCTTGGCCGACAGGGTGGCTGCGTCAGCATACTTAGGCTTGCGAGCGGGCGAGGCCTGCTCCTCTGCAACCGGAGCACTTATGGCAGGCGCGGGGAAAAGGCCATTTTTCACTTTGGCCAGTTGCTTGCGGAGCTTGCGGGAGGCGTCCGCGTCGAGCTCTTCCACCAGCCGGTCCTGGAATTTCAGGCGCCGGTCGGAGAGGTACTGCATCAGGTGCACCTTGCGCTCGGGCTCGCGCCCAATCTTGACGGTGCGCAGGGCGGCCATCTGTACGTCCATGTCGCGTACTTTGCCGGCACGCTTGCGCAGCCGGCCCAAGCGCTTCATCAGCTTGCGAGGCGCATCGGACTTGCCCAACAGCGTTTCCAGCAGCGCTTCCACCCGTCGTGTCGTGGTGCGGATGTGGTGCACCCGCTCCGGCAGGGGCTTCGCTCGTGTCTTGGACAACAGATCGTCCAATTTTCCAAACAGCGACTCGGCTCTCTCCAGATCAACAGGCACAGTCTGTCATTCTCCCGGTATCAGGTCGCCGCGTGCAGGCGCGGACGTAGAGCATCGTTGAATCCAACATCGTACCGCAGACTCAGCTCAGGGTCTTGTCAATTGCTTCCACAATTGTGCGCACTACTTTCACCCGGGCAAAGTACTTATTGTCGGCCTCCACCACCGTCCAGGGCGCATAAGAGGTGCTGGTGTGCAGGAGCATGTCCTCAACCGCCTGGCTGTAGGCCGCCCACTTGGCGCGATTCCGCCAATCCTCGTCGGTCAACTTATAGCAGCGGAAGGGATCGGTTTGACGGCTTTTGAAGCGCCGCAGCTGCTCCTGCTGCGTGATATGGAGCCAGAACTTACAGATGACCATCCCGGAGGAAGCCTGTTGCGACTCGAATTCGTTGATCTCGCGGTAGGCGCGCTGCCATTCACCCTCGTTGGCGAAGCCCTCGACCCGTTCCACCAGCACGCGGCCGTAGTGACTGCGGTCCCAGACGGCCAGGTGGCCCGCTCTGGGCAGGTTGATCCAAAAGCGCCAGAGGTAATGATGGGTGCGTTCGTCGCCCTTGGGCGCGGCGAATGCCGAGACGGTGAAGCCGCGTGGATCGAGCATTTCGGTGACGCGCTTGATGGCCCCGCCCTTGCCGGCCGCGTCCCAGCCTTCGAAGGCACACAGGACGGGAATCTGCCGCTTGTAGAGCTGAAACTCCTGCTCCCGCAGGCGCACTTGCCACTTCAGGATTTGTTCCTTGTACTGCCCTTCCGAGAGGCGTTTATTCATGCCCAGTTTCTCAAGCATGAGCCACCTCCTCTTCGCGCATCTCTTCGGCTGCGGGAGAACCGACAGCAGGCTTGGCGTTTTCGGCTTCCTGCTCTAGCACAATCTTTTCGCGGAGAGCCTTCATGAAGGGTTGCGCCACCGCGTTGCGCGAAACCGCCGACGGCTGCGCCTTGCGCTTGGCTAGCGCGTCCTCGATGCGGTCCACCAGAGTGCGGAAGACTTTCACCCGCGCCCAATGCAGATCGTTGGCCTCGACTACCGTCCATGGCGCATAGGCGGATTCCGTTTTGGCCAGCATCTCCTCTACTGCCACCAGCCAACGGTCATATTGCTTGTGGTGGCGCTTGTAGTCCTTGGTGATCTTCCACTTCAGCAGCGGGTCGCGCTGGTATTGGTGGTAGCGGTTCTTCTGCTCCGCCTTGGAGATGTGCATCCAGAACTTCACCACTATCTGACCGTCGTCGGCCAGCCAGCGCTCGAACTGGTTGATCTGGTCGTAGGCCTCGCGCCAGTCCTTTTTCTTGACCACCTTGTCGCAGCGATCGATCAGCACCCGCCCATACCAGGAGTGGTCGAAGACCACCATTTCGCCGTCATTCGGCAACTTCACCTGATAGCGCCACAGAAAATGGTAACGCTGCTCCAATTGGGTGGGAGCAGTGCCGGAGTACACCCGGAACAAGCGCGGATCCAAACGCTCGGTGAGTTTTTTGATCATCAGCCCCTTGCCCGATGTGTCCCAACCCTCCAGGCAGATGATGACGGGGACTTCGGCCTCCTTGGCGGCGTACTGCAGAAGCCTCAGCTTCTCCTGCAATTCGGACATCGCTTTAGCGCAAGCAGGCTTGGAGAGCTTCTTGCTGAGATCAACGGCTTCGAGCATAAATACCCCCGCGGCATGGAAGGGCTGGGCCGCAGTCGTTAGGGGGTGTTAATAATAGACAACGACGGTAGTTTTACCAAGAGGTTACAAGCAGAAAAAGCACGACTTCTGTGACTGATTCGGGACCGGAATCACCTCTTCTCGGACGGCAATTCCGACGATCCGGCGCCATCGCACATCCTCGGCCTTGACCTTTCTCGCGTCCTCGCCTTTAATGCCGTTTCGCCCAGAAGACGTTGCTTCCATCCTTCCGTATGACGGCGGAGAATGGGGCGATTTCCTCTGGCAGGTGACCCTTGCCCGACGTCCAGCCGCAGACGCCCCCGCTCTCCCGCGCCGACAAAGATCGCCTGGTTGCCGCTGCGCAAGGAATGCTGGCGCGCGCCTACGCGCCGTACTCCAATTTTCGGGTGGGCGCGGCAGTCCTGACAGCAGCCGGCAATATCTATGCCGGCTGCAACGTCGAGAACGCCTCCTACGGCCTGACCATCTGCGCCGAGCGGTCGGCCATTTCAGCCGCGGTGGCAGCCGAAGGCGCGGGCATGAGGATTCGGGGCATCGCGGTGATGAACAGCGCGAACGCAGCCTGCTCCCCGTGCGGTGCCTGCCGGCAGGTGATGCTGGAATTCGGGCCGCAGGCGACCGTGATCTACCGGGGTCAGGCCGGCCTGGACGAAGCCCTGGCTACGCAACTGCTGCCGGCAGGGTTCAGCCTGTGACTCCCAAACCAGAAGCCGGTATGGCGCCTTTGCCGGCGCGCATGGTGGACCTCATCCGCAAAAAGCGCGACGGAGCCGAGCATAGTCGCGCCGAGATTGAATACATCATCTCGGCCTACACAGCGGACTCCATTCCCGACTATCAGGTTTCCGCGTGGTTGATGGCAGTACTGTTGCGCGGCATGAGCCCGGCAGAGCTAGCAGCTTTGACCGAAGCGATGCTGCATTCTGGCGAGATCGTGGATTTGTCCGATATTCCCGGGCGAAAGGTGGACAAACATTCCACCGGCGGGGTTGGCGACAAGACATCGTTGATTGTTGCCCCCATCGTGGCAGCCGGGGGCTTGACGGTGCCGATGATCAGCGGCCGCGGGCTGGGGCACACCGGCGGCACGCTCGACAAGCTTGAGTCCATTCCCGGATTCAATGTGAATCTCACATTGCCGGAATATCGCGCAGTGCTGAAAAGGTGCGGCTGCGCGCTGATCGGGCAGTCGGCCGAAATCGCTCTCGCTGACAAGAAGATCTATGCGCTGCGCGATGTGACCGGAACCGTCGAGAGCCCGAACCTGATCTGCGCATCAATCATGAGCAAGAAGCTGGCGGAGGGTATCGACGCGCTGGTTCTCGATGTAAAGACCGGCTCCGGCGCATTTATGAAGAAGATGGACGATGCAATCCATCTCGCCAAGCTGATGGTCGAGACGGGTACGCGAATGGGCAAGCAGGTGGTTGCCCTGATTACCGACATGGATCAGCCGCTGGGCAACACGGTCGGCAACGCCCTCGAAGTGCAGGAGTCCATAGACATCCTCAACGGTCGCGGCCCGGAAGATCTGGCCAAACTCAGCCTGGAACTCGCTGGGTGGATGTTCTACCTGGGTGGACGGGTAGGAAGCGTGGAAGAGGGCCGTACATTCGCAGCACAGCTTGTGGTCAGCGGGCGCGCCCGGGCGAAGTTGGGTGAGATTATCTCGCTACAGGGCGGGGACGCGACGGTTCTGGCATTTCGCGACCGCCTGCCAACGGCGAGGACGCAGGTCGAGGTGCTCGCCAATAGAGCGGGCTACGTCGCCTCGATGCAATGCGAACCGGTGGGGACGGCGAGTGTGGTCCTGGGCGGAGGACGCGAAAAAAAGGAAGACGCTGTCGACCCCGCCGTCGGAATTGTGCTGCGCAAGAAGGTCGGAGACAAGGTGGAGCAGGGCGAGCCGTTGTGTACCATCCACTACAATTCCGACGCCCGCCTGCACGAGGCCAAGGGACTGCTGGAGGAGGCCTATCGGATCGAAGCGCGGCCGCCAAAGGGCGCGCGCCAACTGGTGCACCGGGTGATCACTGCGGAAGGTTAAGTCAAGCGCAAGCGACAATATTCTATGCACCGCCTGATTGGTTTCGTCGGACTGTTCGTCATGCTGGCGCTGGCTTATGCGTTTTCGACCAGTCGCCGCTCGATTCGCATTTCGACCGTGCTGTGGGGACTGGGCTTGCAGTTTGTTTTTGCGCTGTTCGTGTTGCGGTATTCCCTTGGACGCGCGTTGCTCACGTATGCGAGTGACGCGGCGAAGCAACTGCTCAGCTACTCGTTTGCCGGATCCGAATTTGTTTTCGGTGAACTGGGCAAAAAGACCAGTAGCATGGGGTTCTTCTTCGCCTTCCAGGTGCTGCCCACGATCATCTTCATATCGGCGTTCTTTGCCGTTCTTTATCACTACGGAGTGATGCAGCTTCTGGTCAAGCAGATCGCGAAGCTCATGGTCGTGGTGATGGGAGCCAGCGGCGCTGAATCCCTCGACGTAGCCGCCAGCATCTTCATGGGACAGACCGAGGCGCCACTCACGATCCGGCCGTTTCTGCCGTCGATGACCCGGTCGGAGTTAATGACGGTGATGACCGCCGGCATGGCACACGTCTCCGGCGGGATGATGGGCGCCTATATCCTTTACGGGGTTGAAGCGAAGCATCTGCTCAGCGCCGTGATCATGACTGCTCCAGGTACCCTGCTGATGGCCAAGATGCTGGTGCCGGAAACGGACACGCCGCTGACAGCGGCGCATGGTCAGTCTCCGGGAGCCCAGACCGCCACCGCGTCCGCAGATTTGGAGGCGGCCCGCAAGGACGAGAATGTGCTGGCGGCGATCGCTCGCGGCACGATCGATGGCTTACACCTGGCGCTGAACGTGGCGGCGATGCTGATTTCTTTTTTGGCCCTGATTGCCCTGGTAAATGGGATTCTGGGAGGGATTCACAATCACATCGCGGGTTGGTTTCCGGTCAGCCTGGAGAAGATTTTCGGCACCATTTTTGCGCCCATCGCATTCATCATCGGCGTGCCGTGGAAGGACGCACTGGCGGTGGGCAACCTGCTAGGCACGCGGATGGTCACCAATGAACTGGTGGCTTACTCACTGCTGGGCGCACAGCGGGCTATGCTTGATCCCCGCTCCTTCACCATTGCGACGTTCGCGCTTTGCGGCTTTGCCAACTTAAGTTCGATCGGCATTCAGATTGGCGGCATCAGCGCCCTGGCGCCGAATCAGCGTGGCGATTTGGCGCGACTAGGCGTTCGTGCCATGCTGGCGGGCACCATGGCCAACTTGATGTCCGCCTCAATTGTGGGAATACTGCTGGCATGAGCACCGTCAAAGCCAGTACCGCAGACGACTTCTCCTACGCCGAATTGGCGGCTACGGTGGTGCGCTCGCATACCCACTTGCGTCCCAAGATCGCCCTGGTGCTCGGCTCCGGCCTTGGCTCATTCGTGGACGGGTTTGATGACTCGACGAGCATTCCGTATGGCGCCATTCCACATTTCCCGCGGCCCACGGCGGTCGGCCACGCCGGCAATCTGGTGGTCGGCAGCCTGGGCCATGTGCCGCTGCTGGCGATGCAGGGCAGAGTGCATCTGTACGAGGGGTTCGATCCCAAAGACGTGGTCTTTCCGATTCGTGTGTTCTCCCGGCTGGGAATTCGCGCCTTGATTCTGACCAACGCGGCCGGCGGCATCAATCCCGACTACCAGCAGGGTGGATTGGTGGCGATCAAGGACCACATTAACCTGCAGGGGTTGAATCCGCTGTTCGGTCCTAACGACGAACGCTTTGGCCCACGCTTCCCGGATATGACTCAAGCGTACTTCCGGCCTTACCGGCAAATGGTACTGAACGAAGGGAAGCGCCTCGGAATTGAGGTGTTCGAAGGGGTGTATGCGGCCATGAGCGGCCCTTCGTACGAGACCCCCGCAGAGATACGTTTTCTTCGCACCATTGGCGCTGACCTGGTGGGCATGTCCACAGTCTCCGAGGTGATCGCGGCGCGGCATGTGGGCATGCGGGTGCTGGCCATTTCATGCGTCACCAATATGGCCGCGGGAATTCTCGATAAACCGCTCGATCACAAAGAGGTACTGGAAACCGGCGAGCGTGTGAAGTCCCGGTTCATGGCCTTGCTGGAGCGGGTTCTGCCGCAGGTGGAGGATCTCGCCGGGAACTGACCGCCGCCGTCTCTCATCCGCGATCTTTTTATTGTCCTTTTCATTTGCGACAGTCCGGCGTCCTTCGTATGCTTAGTGGCTTTTCCGGTGGGAATCGGCGACTCATGAAGAACTCCTTCGTCGTATTGCTGTTTGCCATGGCGGCTCTCGCGCAGCAACCCAAAACTACGATCAACCTGCCGAGCAGTAAGCTGCTCACGATTCCGGCGCCGGGCGATCCGCAGCCGGTCGGAAGCTTGCCGCTCAATTTTGCGCTGAGTCCGGATGGCCGGTACCTGGCGGTGCTGGAGGATGGATATGGAACAGTACAGAACGGCATTCGCCAGGGCATCTCGGTAATCGACCTGTCCACGAATGAAATCCGCGAGTTTCCTGACTCGCGGCTGGGGAGGAGGGCGCGCCAGACCTATTTTCTGGGACTTGCCTTCAGCGCCGATGGGGAGCATCTGTACGCGTCATTTGCCTCCATAAGCGACCCAGTCGGAGAAAAAGAGGGGAGCACCGGCAACGGCATCGCGGTGTACCGCTTCAAGGACGGTGAGGTTGCGCCTGAGCGATTTATTCCTATAGCGCCGCAACAACTCGCCCCCGGCAGGCGCCTGGGCAAGGTTCACCAGTATGGGCCGAAGGGGAAAGCGGTGCCGTATCCCGCTGGAATCGCGCTGGTGCCCAGCGCCGGTGGTGACCGGCTGCTGGTGGCTGACAACCTCTCTGATGACGCGCTGCTGATCGATCCTACCAGCGGCAACGTGCTGAGGCGTTTCGATCTCAGCACATTCTCGACCGTACCCGGCTCGTATCCTTACGCAGTGGTGGTATCGCGTAATGGGGCTCGTGCCTGGTGCTCCTTATGGAATGCCTCATCGGTGGCGGAGCTGGATCTAAACGCGGGAAAGGTGACGCGCATCATTCCGCTGCACAAACCGAAATCGGCGACTGCGCCGGGATCGCATCCGACGGCGATGTTGCTGGACAAGAGCGGCATACTTTTCGTCACGCTATCGAATACGGACGAAGTCGCGGTCATCAACACATTCACGGGCAAGCCGGTCATGTACCTGTCGACTCGATTGGAAGGGCAGCGGTTCGGCGGTAGCTATCCCAACGCGCTTGCACTGGTAGAGAAGAGTAAAGAGCCGTACGAGGTCAATCTCTTCGTGGCGAATGCGGAGTCGGATGCGGTGGCCGTATTCTCTGTCGATCTCCAGGTCAGCGATTGCGCGCTGGTCGATGCGTGCAAGGAGCCTTACGGATCGCATATCGGAGTGGGTGCAAAGCTGCTCGGCTTCATTCCCACCGAGTGGTATCCGACCGCTCTGGCCGTGAAAGGCGACGAGCTGTTCATCGCCAGCGGGAAGTCGCGCAGCACCGGACCAAACGGCCCGCCTGAGAAGGACCATCCCTATATCGCGACGCTGCTGCATGGCTCAGTCGCGCGGGTGAAGATCCCCGCGGCGCAGCAGGATCTGGCTGCACTTACTCGTGAGGTGGAAGAGAGCAACCTGATGAGCGGCCGCAGTCAGCAGGTCGCGTTCAAGGGTGGCGCCAATCCCATCAAGCACGTCATCTACATCATCAAGGAAAATCGCACCTACGATCAGGTGCTGGGCGACCTCGGGGTTGGTGATGGCGATCCCTCACTGACGCTTTACGGCGGCGCCGTCACGCCCAACCAGCACAAACTGGCGCGTCAATTTGGCGTGCTCGACAATTTTTATGACAGCGGAGAGGTCTCCGGAAACGGGCACGTGTGGTCGAACGCGGCAATCAGCAGCGATTTCACCGAGCGCACCTGGCAGATCGGGTATCGCGGCGCGGAGCGCAGCTACGATTGGGAGGGCGAGGTTTCCGAGGAGTTTCCCCTGCAACTCGGGCAGCCGGACCTGAACGAGCCCGGCACCGGATACCTGTGGGGCAATCTTGCCCGATCGAGCAAGACCTATCGCCATTACGGCGAGTTTGTGGCTACGCGCTGGTGCGATGGATTCCAGGAGGATCAATCGGGCGCGACCGGCAGCCCGGCACCTGAAGACAAACAGCGCTGCCCACGTACCCTCATCAAGAAAGGCGAGGCTCTGCCGGCGACGCTCGGCGAGCCACATGGATCGCCGAGTCCGTGGCCTTGGCCGGTGCCCTTAGTAGCTCAGGATATTCCCAGCAAGCCGGAGCTACGCGGCCACTTCGATCCTCGTGCCGCCGACTTTCGCCTCGACTACCCCGACCAACTTCGCGCGGACGAATTTCTCAACGAATTCAACGCGTGGGTGGCTGCCCGCAAGCAGGGGAAGAACGACCTGATGCCCGACTTCATCACCCTGCGGTTGCCGAACGATCACACGGCAGCGGCTCGTGCCGGCTTCGGAGCTCCCGCGGCTCTTGTAGCAGACAATGATCTCGCGGTGGGGCGCGTGGTTGAGGCAGTGTCGCATAGCCCCTACTGGGATGACACCGCTATCTTTATTCTGGAGGACGACGCCCAGAACGGCGCCGACCATGTAGACGCGCATCGCAGCATCGCTTTGGTGGCCAGCAAGTACGCGCCCGGCTCCGCCGAGCAGCCCTACATAGGCCATCAGTTCTATACGACGGTGAACCTCATCCACACTATGGAGGTTCTGATCGGCCTCCCACCGATGAACAATAATGACGCACAGGCGCCGCTCATGGCACCCATGTTCGCTGGTGATGGAAGCCAGCCGCCTTTCAATGCCGACTACAGCAACCGCGACAACGGCCTGCTGTACAAGATGAACCCGGCGAAGGGAGAGGACGCGACGGCATCGGCCAAGATGGACTTCAGTCATGCCGATGCCGCCGACACCGCCACAGTGAATCGAATCCTGTGGCGCGCAGCCAAAGGCAGTACTCCGATGCCGGCGCCCCGACACTCGGTGATTCCCGAACGCTTGAAGAGCGGCAAGGATGACGACTGAGAGACGAAGTTGACCTCGGATGTGCCTGGGCGTGCGTTGCGCTCTCCGACTAGGCGTCGTAAGCTGTAGCGCCAATCGCCACATGAATCCTGCCTTGGACCTGCCGGAGCGCTTCAACGCGTCCGAGTACTTTGTCGACCGCCGCCTTGCCGACGGCGAGGGCGGACGCATCGCGTTTGAGTGCGGCGATGAGCAGGTTACCTACGCGGAAGTAGCGGAACGGGTGAACCGCTTCGGCAACGCTCTACGGCAATCGCTGGGCGCGCGCATGGAGGAGCGGGTCCCGCTGCTTCTGCTGGATGGGCCGGAATTCGCTTACTGCTTTTTCGGCGCGATCAAAGCGGGAGCCGTGCCGGTTCCGCTCAACACTCTGCTTCGACCGGCAGACTACGAGTTTCTGCTCAACGATTCGCGGGCGCGGGTAGTGGTGGTGAGCGACAGCTTGCTGCCGTTGATTGAGGAAATTCCGCGCGAGCGCCTGCCCTATCTTGAGCATATCGTGGTCGCGGGAGAGGCAAGGGCTCCGGCGTCGCACTCTCTGTCGCAGGTTCTGGAGGCGCATTCGCCGACGCTCGCGCCGGCGCCGACCCATAGAGACGACGTGGCGTTTTGGCTGTACTCCTCCGGCAGCACGGGGCGGCCGAAGGGCTGCGTTCACCTGCAGCATGACATGGTGGTCACGAGCGAACTGTACGCCAAGGACATTCTCAAGGCCACGAGGGACGACCGCTTCTTCAGCGTAGCCAAGCTTTTCTTCGCGTATGGACTCGGCAATGGGCTCTACTTCCCGTTCGCTCTGGGCGCGACCAGCATCTTGTTGCCGAGTCCCCCGACGCCGAAAAATGTCTTCTCAATCATCGAGCGCTACCGTCCAACACTGTTCTTTTCAGTCCCCTCGAATTTCGCGGCATTGCTTGACTATCGCCGGGAGGGAAGAGATTTCGATCTTTCGACGGTCCGTCACGGAATTTCGGCGGGAGAAGCCTTGCCAGCACCCATCTTTGAGCGCTTCCGAATACGCTTCGGCGTCGAGATCCTCGATGCCATCGGTTCGACCGAGGCGTTGCACATGTTTATTGCAAATCGTCCAGGGGCAGCGCGTGCGGGGTCGAGCGGCCAGATCATCCCGGGTTGCGAAGCCAGGCTGCTCGACGAGGCCGGCGAGGCTGTTCCAGCCGGCGAAATCGGTTCGCTGTGGATCAGGAGCGATGCCGTCTGCTCCGGTTACTGGAATCAGCACGAAAAGACGAAAGAGACCTTCGAAGGACAGTGGCTGCGCACCGGAGATAAGTACCGACAAGATGAAGATGGCTACTTCTGGTATGCCGGCCGCTCCGACGACATGCTGAAGGTAAGCGGTGTTTGGGTCAGCCCGGCGGAGATCGAATGCGTGCTGGTGGACCATCCAGCGGTGAGAGAAGCTGCGGTGGTGGGACGTCGCGATAAGGACGACTTGGTGAAACCGGCGGCGTGGATCGTTCTGCGCGACGGCCGGCAAGGAGATGACGCGCTAGCGCTGGACTTGCAGGAGTTCGTAGTCTCGCGCCTGGCGGTGTACAAACGCCCGCGTTGGATCGAGTTTGTCACTGAGTTGCCGAAAACCGCGACCGGTAAGATACAGCGGTTCAAATTGCGGGAGAGTTCGGGGACACCTTCAAAAATATGAACCGCCTTTGCAAATTGGCTCTAGCGCTAATCTGGCTTGTTGCTACGACGGTGGCGGCCGATATTCCCGAACGGCTTCCGCTGCACACCGGATGGCAGATTCAATCGTCGTGCAAGGTCGAAGCGAAAGGAGAGGTGATCTCCACCTCCGGTTTCGCTCCGGCAGGGTGGTATCGAGCGACGGTTCCGGGCGGTGTGTTCACCAATCTGGTGGATGAGAACAAGCTGCTGTCCGATCCTTACTTTGGGATGAACCTGCGCTCGGCGTCCGGCATGTCCTATCCGGTGGCAACCATCTTCGCTAATCGGCCGATGGCGGAGGACAGCCCTTATCACTGCTCATGGTGGTACCGCACCGAATTCACTCTGCCGGCGGGGGCGGGTGTCCCAGCGCTGCATCTTGAAGGTATCAACTATCGCGCGAATATCTGGCTCAACGGCAGGCAGATCGCGAACGCGGAGGATGTCGCCGGCGCATATCGCACCTACGAGTTCAACGTGAGCGGCGTGGCGCGCAGCGGCAGGAATGTGGTGGCGGTGGAGGTTTTCGCTCCCACAGAGAACGATCTTGGGATCAACTGGGTGGATTGGAATCCGACTCCGCCCGACAAAAACATGGGCCTGTGGCGCGCGGTTTACTTGACCTTCAGCGGCGCCGTGACGTTACGAGCGCCACAAGTGGTGAGCAAACTGAAGCTGCCGTCACTCGACGCAGCTGAGTTGACGGTGAGCGCCGAGTTGCACAACACCAAGGATCACGTGGTCCACGGTATTTTGCGAGGGAGCATCGATGGCATCAGGTTCTCGCAGCCAGTGGATCTGGCGGCCGAGCAGACGGTGCAAGCGACGTTCTCGGCGGAGAAGTTTCCGCAGCTTCGCTTTCTAAAGCCCCGCATCTGGTGGCCGTGGCAGATGGGCGAGCCCAACCTCTACAAACTCGAGCTAGAGTTCTTGGTGGATGGGCGTATCTCTGACCGCGCCGGCACAAGCTTCGGCATCCGGGAGATTACCTCCGAGCTGAACGACAAGGGCTACCGGCAATTCAAGATCAATGGACGGAACCTGCTGATTCGTGGCGGAGGTTGGGCGCCGGACATGCTGCTGCGCGAGAACCCGGAGCGGACGGAGCAGGAAATCCGTTATGCGCGGCATATGGGGCTGAACACTATCCGGCTTGAGGGCAAACTGGAGACCGATCACTTCTTCGACCTCGCCGATCGTAGCGGCATGCTGGTGATGGCCGGTTGGTGCTGCTGCGACCACTGGGAGTTGTGGAGCAAGTGGACAGACGCCGATCGCCGCATCGCTCCCGAGGCGCTGCGCAGCCAGATCATTCGCCTGCGTAATCATCCCAGCCTGCTGGTGTGGCTGAACGGCAGCGACAATCCCCCGCCGGCCGATGCCGAGCAGTCCTATATCGAGGTGCTCAAACAGACCAACTGGCCGAATCCGTACATTTCTTCGGCATCGGCGCAGAGCACAACGGTGACCGGCGAAAGCGGCGTGAAGATGACCGGACCGTATGAATACGTGCCGCCGGTCTACTGGTATGCCGACAAGAACAAGTATGGCGGCGCGTGGGGTTTCAATACCGAAACCAGCCCGGGACCGGCGGTTCCAACGATCGAATCGCTGCGCCGCATGATGCCACCCGACGATTTATGGCCCATCAACCAGGACTGGAGCTTCCACTCCGGGGCTGGCCACTTCAAGAGCTTAGACACGTTCACTACCGCATTGACCGCCCGCTACGGGGCGCCGACGTCGGCCGAAGACTATGCGCGCAAGTCGCAGGCCATGACCTACGACGGCGAGCGGGCAATGTTTGAGGCCTATGGGCGCAACAAGTACAGCTCGACCGGAGTGATTCAGTGGATGTTGAATAACGCCTGGCCTTCGATGATCTGGCATTTGTATGACTGGTATCTCATGCCCGGCGGCGGATACTTTGGAACCCGCAAAGCTTGCGAGCCGCTGCATGTGCAGTATTCGTACGACGACCGCAGCGTGGTGGTGGTGAACAGCGAATACCGGCCGTTCCGCAGTTTGCAGGTGAGCGCCAAGGTCTATGACATCAACATGAAGGAGCGCTATCAACGGGGCAGCAAGATCGACGTCGGCGAGGATGACAGCAAGGTTGCGTTCACGCTGCCGGATCCTGCGAGTCAGGGTGCAGGAGCTAAACCGATCTCGACCACGTACTTTGTGAGCCTGGATCTGCGCGATGAGAGTGGCAGGGAAGTAAGTTCGAATTTCTATTGGCTATCGACCAAACCCGATGTGCTCGATTGGGACAAGTCCCTGAGCTACGTGACACCGACCACCTCGCAGGCCGATCTCACGGGACTGAACTCGCTGCCTCGGGTCCGGCTGAAAATGACGACTGACTGGGAAGCGAAGAGCGAGGTTGTGCCAGAGGGGCGCGAGCCGAGCCCGAAACAGCCGGCTGGTGGCCGGCGTTCCGAAAGAATCCGCGTTCGGCTGACTAATCCGAGCAGCACACTGGCGTTCCAGGTGCGACTGCGGCTGACCGATGCCGCCGGCAAAGACGTGCTGCCGGTCTTGTGGGACGACAACTTCATCGCGTTGCGGCCGGGCGAGACGCGCGACCTTAATGCCGAGTTTGACTCTCGTGACCTGCCGAAGGGCGACGCACAGGTGCGGCTGGAGGGATGGAATGTGGAGGCGGAGACGCAGAGGGTGGTTCAGAAGTAGCCAGTCTCTCGCGCGATCCAGCTTATTCGTATCTGAGCGCCACCATCGGATCTACCTTCGCCGCGCGGCGCGCCGGGATCGAGCACGCAGCCAAGGCCGTCAAGACCAGGATCACAGCCGTGCCGATAAAGCTGGGCGCATCGAAGAGTCCGATGCCGTAGAGCAGGGAACTCATGCTGCGGGTCAGCATCACCGAGAGCCCGAGGCCAGCCACAATTCCGACGGCTACCATGGCCATGCCTCCTCCCAAGATCAGCTTGAGCACGGACTCGCTTTGAGCGCCCAGGGCCATACGAATCCCGATCTCGCGTGTACGCTGGCTCACCGAATACGACATCACGCCATAGGTACCCATCGCCGCCAGGGCGAGAGCGAGGAAGCCAAAACCGCCGAGCAACTCGGCCCCCAGCCGGGGTGCACTCAGCGACTGGTCGAGGATCTCGTCGCCGGTGAACACGCGCCGAATCGGCAGGGTTGAGTCCATCGACTGCAACGTGCTGCGAACGCTAGCCAGCGCCATCTTCGGATCCCCTTTGGTACGCACCCACAGCGACAGCGCCGGCGCGAACTGCTGCTTCAACACAAAATAGATGGCTGGTTGCGGAGGCTCGCCCAGGGTCTGAAACTTGGCCGTGTTCACCAACCCGACGACGCTGGGGGCCCAGTTCTCTCCCAGAAAATACAGCTGTTTGCCAACGGGATTCTCTCCAGGCCAAAACTCCTGCGCAGCAGCTTCATTGACGATGGCCACCATGGCGGTCTGGGGTGTGTCGAGGTCGGTGAAGTCACGACCGCGGATCAAGGTCATGCCGGCGGCCGAGAAGAAACCGGGTTGCACGACGATGATCGGGGTAAGTTTTCCTTTGGCGGGATCGGAGTTGTCGGGAGTGGTGAACGTCGTACGCGAAATAGCCCCCTGTCCAATCGGCCCTGCATCCGAGAAGCTGGCGTTGGCAACCATGGGCAGGGCGCGGAGCCGGTCGGCCGCTTCCTTGAAGAACTGCTCCGCCCGCGGTTGGGGATACTTCTCCGCGCCCAGGTTGATGAAAACGCTGAGAACATGCTTGACGTCGAACCCAGGATCGATCTGCTGGGCGTTCCTGAGGCTGTGAATAAACAGCCCCGCTCCGACTAAGGCCACCAGGGACAACGCCACTTGCAGCATGACCAGCGCGCCACGCAATCCGTACCAGCGGGTGCTGCCGGTGGGCGCGTCGGTGCGGTCGCGCAATGAGGCCAGACGGTCGCTTCGGGTTGATTGCAAGGCGGGCATCAGGCCGAACAGCAGGGTAGCGAAGAGCGAAATACCGAGCGTGAACAGCAGAACGCGGCCATCTACCGACAGGTCGGCGCTCCGAGGCAGCGTGTTCGGAGGCAACAGCACGGTTATCAATCGGCGTGTGCCTAGCGCACATAGAATGCCGAAGGCGCCCGCGGTGAGCGCGAGCATCAGGCTTTCGGTAAGGAGTTGGCGGATCAACCGGTAACGCGAAGCCCCCATGGATTGCCGAATCGCGATCTCGCGCTGACGATGTGTTGCCCGGGCAAACAATAAGTTGGCCACGTTGGCGCAGGCAATCAGCAGAACCAGTCCTACGATGATGCCCATGAGCGTCCCGGCACGGAAGAAGGCGCTTTGCTGCTGCGGGGGGATGACGGTGTCATTAATCGGCAACAACTGCACATTGCGGCCAGAATTCTGGGTGGGATACTCGCGCGCCAGGTCATTGGCCAGGTTGACCATCGACGACTCGGCCTGCTTCAGGGTCACGCCTGGTTTGAGGCGGGCGAGAGCCAGGGCCATGCCGAAGCCGCGGTCATTGAAGAAATCTTTATTGCGACCTTGCAGCATCTGGTCGTGCATGGCCATGGGGATGTAAACATCGGGGCTGCCGAAGGTGGCGATGTCGTGAAACTCTTGCGGCATTACCCCGATGATGGCGTAGTCGGTGCCGTTGATTTGAACCGTCCGGCCGATGATGTTGCGGTCAGCGCCGAATTGAGTGTTCCAGAAGGCATAGCTCATGACCGCGACAGGGTGTGCACCTGGCGATTCGTCCTCATCGGCGCGAAAGCCGCGACCAAGAAACGGAGGTACTCCGACAACGTCGAAAAAATTCCCATTTACCAAAGGGCTGATAACGTTGATCTCTTTTCCGGAGATCACCATCGTGCCACCGGCAAAAACAACTATGGAGTAGCCGGAGAAGACATCATTCTTGTCGCGAAAGTCGCGATTGTTCAGGTAGGAGCCGGGCAGGAAGGTCAATTTGCCGCGCTGGCGGCTGGCATACACCACGATCAAGTTGTCCGGATCTTTGACCGGCACGGTTTGCAGGAATAAAGCCTTGGCGAGCGTGAAGATGGTGGTGTTAGCGCCGATGCCGAGGGTGAGGGAGAGCACCGCGATGAGGGTGAACCCCGGCCGCTTGGCCAGCATGCGGGCAGCATATTTCAGGTCCTGAAAGAAGCTGTCCATAGGACCTCCGGCTGAAGATTGTCTTCCGATTGACGCGAGGGAACAGTCGGGTATACGCCCCCACACCTTCTACATAGACGTATAACACCGAAATCCGGTTCTCGCGATTTTTCTAATAGCACGCTGCCCAACAAGGCCCCATGCCCCGCGCCGGCACTTAACGAGCAGGGTGGAGCTTGCCGTAGGTTTCCAGGATCCACTTCGGCGGGTCCGGTTCGGCCTCGATGTGCAGTTTCATGCCGCGCGCTACCTTCCAGCGGTCTAGCCAGGAGATTCCCAAGGGTCCGACGTAGTCGTCCTTACTCTGGTACGCCGGGTCTTCCAGGGCCTGCTGCAGGGAGACGAACTTGTAGCCACGCTTCTCGAGGTCAGTGAGCATGTCGTCCAGGACATCAGAGTTAAGGTCATTGGCGTGAATGAGGAGGATCTGAGAGATGTTACGGCCGAACATCTGTTGTGACAGGCCCTCGAAGTAATCGAAGACGACGTCGAGATGATCGAGGTAGGCCTTGCGGACGCGCTGAGTCAGTTCGGAATCGCGGCTTTGATGGGCGTGGACATAAACCTCATTGAAGATATAGTCGGCGTGCTCGATGGTGAAGGGCGCGATGGAGTAACCACGATCGTGAAGGAATTGCTGGAAGGCGTCGCGAGCCTCGCGGGTTGGCCCGGTGCTGTTGAACGGATAGCGGTAGAAGCGCTCCTTCTCATTCTTCTCGCCCAGCAACCGGCTGGTGATGACCTCGCCCTGGATTGCGTCGTCCTCGTAAACGCTCAACGGAGCGTCCTGGAATCGCAGGTGCGAGTAACCGTGGTTCCCAAGTTCAATACCGGCGTCGCGCCACTTGCGCAGCTCGTCGATACGGGTGTCCAGCTCGCCGGGCACATAGAGCTTGGCCTCATTGACAAAGGCGATGGCGGGGACCTTGTGGCTGCGCAGTGGCTCCAGCATGCGCCAGGTGATGGCGCGAAGCTCGTTGATATCGCCGTTGGAGCCACCCGGGAAGGCCCCGGGAACGTCGTCGATGGTCAATGCCAACTGGCGGGATGGCGGCGCCTGGGCCATACACGCACAGGCCAGTACAAGAGCGAAGCACAGCGAAAGTGGACGCAGCATGGGCGCCGAGTATGTTACCTCGACGGGGTGGAAGCCGCTTACTCGGCGGTGACTTGTGCAGGTTGGGAGGTCTTTGCCTGGGCCGGCCCCGATCGTGGTTTCCCAAGCGAGTTGACAACGCGATACCCCAGCAGCGCCGCAAGCACGCTTCCGTAGATAAAGGGAAGCCGGACGTCGGCCTTCACCAGCCACCAGTAGTGCACCACGCCGGCGATGGCGCTGATGTAAATGAGGCGGTGGAGTTGGCCCCAGCGGCGCCCCAGGCGGCGGATCATGCCCTGTGTCGAAGTAACGGCCAGCGGAATCATCAGCACAAACGCGGTGAAGCCCACGGTGATGAACTTGCGCTTGGCGACGTCCTTCAGCATCTCGTGCACGTCGAAGAACTTGTCGAGCCAGATGTAGGTGGTGAAATGAAGCACGCCGTAGAAAAACGCGAACAAGCCGGTCATGCGGCGATAGCGGATGAAGTTCCAACGCTGCTGGGTGAGTTTGCGGATGGGAGTGATGCCGAGGGTGATCAGCAGAAAGCGGAGGGTCCAGTCGCCGGTCGAATGGGTGATCACTTCGATGGGATTGGCGCCAAGCAGATCGAAGATGCCCTTGTAGATCAGCCGGCCCAGTGGAATCAGGCAAGCCAAGAAAATCAGAACCTTGAGCCAGTTGATGCGCTTGAGCACGCGACTCCTCAGAAGTTTTTGCGCAGGTCCATGCCGTTGTACATGGACGCTACCTGGTCGCCGTAGCCATTAAATTTGATGGTGGGGCGCTTGAAGAACTCGCCAATGCGACGCTCGCGGGCCTGACTCCAGCGCGGATGGTCAACCTCGGGATTCACGTTGGAGTAGAAGCCGTACTCGCTGGGGGCAGCGGTGTTCCAGGCGGTGTTCGGCTGTTTCTCGACAAAGCGGATCTTCACGATCGACTTGGCGCTCTTGAAGCCGTACTTCCAGGGGACGACGATACGAATGGGCGCGCCATCCTGGTTGGGCAGGGTTTCGCCGTATAGACCGAAGGCCAGCAAAGTGAGGGGATGCATGGCCTCGTCCATACGCAATCCTTCTCGATACGGCCACTCCAGGACATCGCGGCGCTGGCCGGGCATCTGCGAGGGATCGTGCAGAGTGACGAATTCAACGAACTTCGCCTTCGAGGTTGGCTCAACCTGCTTGATAAGAGCATTGAGCGGGAAGCCAACCCAGGGGATCACCATCGACCAGCCTTCTACGCAGCGGTGGCGATAGATCCGCTCCTCGGCTGGGGCGAGCTTGATGAGCGAATCCACGTCGTATTTCTTGGGCTTGGCGATCTGGCCTTCTACATCCACGGTCCAGGGCCGCACCTTGAAGTTCTTAGCCAGTTCAGCGGGCTGATACTTGTCGACGCTGAACTCGTAGAAATTGTTGTAGTTGGTGATGTCCTTGAAAGGCGTTTCCTTCTCGGTGGTGCTGAAGGCGCTCTTGGTCAGCCCGTCGATCTTGGTGCCGGCCTCGGCCAGCAGCGGCGAAGCCAGGTGCGCCAGACCCAGCCCTGCGGCCGTGAAAGCGCTGCCGACAAGGAACTTGCGTCGATTCAGGTAGAGGTCTTTGGAAGTAATCTCGGATGACGATATATCGGCCGGTTTCTTAATGAGCATTTTCCCCACCCGCTACTTAGCTTAGCGCCTGGTCATGTGATGCGCCAGATTCGGATTCGATACAAAGTCCGGGTAGGTAACGGGGTTAAACCGGATTGGCTGCTTAAAACGGGGCCAACTGCCCCGCGGTGGGCTCGGCTCAACAGTACCAAGGCTCGGTGAGGTAGGGAATGGTCGAGCGGCTGATCAGAGCAGGCGGTGGCGGGAACGCGGTTTCGCCATCGAAGACGGCTTCGAGGGTACGCCAGACCTGATCGAAGGCCGAGTGTCGGGACGCGTTCCTGTGGCTGAGTTCGTGAACGAGTTTTTCCAGCCGCGCCTGCAGGGCGTCCACCGGCGGGTCAGGGTGGCGCCAAGGATAGGTCAGCTTGGCGGCATCGAAGTCGCCGAGCAGCGGGCGGATTTCGGGCTCTTCCAGCATCAGCGAACCCGATGGGATCAAAAGCCGCAAGCAGAGCTGCACCGGCGCCAGGTTTTCGATCAGGCCCAATGCGGCTATGGTTTCCAGAAACTCGCGATAGCTCTGGAGCGTTGTCCAAGGGTGGAAGGCAACAAACGTGGGCGACAGGACAAGCCCGGTCTGCTCGAATAACTCGACAACTCGGAGAAAGTCAGCGCGGGTGTGGCCCTTTTGCAGAGCATTCAGAACGTGGTCATCGAGGGCCTCGACGGCGCTGGTCACAAAGGTGCATCCAGTGTCACGAAGCGTGGGCAAGTGCCTGGCATGCTGCAGCAGGTGCTCAATCTTGATGGTGACGTCGTAGGTGAGGCGAGGAAACTCGCGATGCAGTGATTCTACGGTCGCCATCGCGTGGGCGGGGCCGTTGAAGAAGTCAGGATCGCCGAAGGTGATGTGCTGGGCGCCGCAGGCGATTTGACGGCGGATGTCTTCGAGAACTACATCCCGTTGCACGATGCGAAACTGGCCGCGATAAACCGGGACGATGGGGCAATGCCGGCATAGATGTTTGCAGCCGCGACTGGCCTCGGTATAGCCGACCACGCGGCGGCTGCCATCCGGCAGGAGCAGGTGCGCATAGCTTTTGAGCGCGGGCAGCCCACTGCGATCGGGAACCATGAAGTGCTGGCGGTCGAGCGAGACTTGGGCGGGAACAGCTACGTGAGCGCTGTCCGCGTGCTTGCCCGGCACGGACCGCAGTTGGCGAGTCAACTCGACGAGACGCCCTTCGAACTCGCCTCCGACGAGGTCGGTTACACCGAGTTGGTGCAGGAGTTCCTGGCTCATCGGCGCGTAAAGGCCATAGGCGCAAAGACGCGCACCCGGATTTAGTTCGCGGGTGCGGCGGATCGCGACCGTTGCAATGCGCGTCGCGGTGTGCATTGGCAGGTAAAACGCGATCAATTGCGCGCGGCGGACTTTGTCGGGATCGAGGCGCTGCTGGGACAGATCGAGGCATTCGACATCAACGCCCTCGGCACGCAGCCATGCCGCGGGAGAAGCAAGGCCGAAAGGCTGGCGCCCCATCTCGTAGGTCGAGATCAGCAGCACGCGAAGCGCTTCGCGAGTGGAATGTAGAGGAGCCCCCACGTCTTGATGCTACTACTTTTCGTTCGCGTCCTACGAGGCAGGCGCAATCAGGAGGCCGTATCGTAGAATTCGGTTGTGAGCCTGATTCCGCTGTTTCCGCTGGAAGTGGTGCTGTTTCCCGGCATGCCACTGCCGCTGCACATCTTCGAGCCGCGCTACAAAGAAATGATCGGCGAGCTGTTAGAGAACAAGCAGCTTTTTGGTGTGGTGCGCGCCAAAGAGAACTCCATCTCGGAGGTCGGTTGCACCGCGGAGATCGTGGCGGTCACCAAGCGCTACGACGACGGGCAGCTCGATATCGTGACCGAGGGCCGGGAGCGCTTCGAAGTCGTGCGGGTGGACACAGAGCGCAGCTTTCTGCGCGGCGAAGTGATGTTCCTGAAGGATGAAGCTGGCCCAGGCGCGCCGGAGGAAGTAAAGGAGTTGATCGGCCTGCACCAACAAGCCATGCAGTTCCTGGATGTGGAGGGCGAGCCGCCGGAAGCGGACGACCAGCTTTCTTTTCAACTGGCGGGCGCGCTGCCCTTCGATCTCGACTTCAAGCAGACCCTGCTGGGCATGCGCTCCGAGCCGGCGCGGGTCTCTGCGCTGTTGCAGTATTACCGCGCCATCATTCCCGATCTGCGCCGCGCCGCGAAAGCGCGCAAGAAGGCCGGCGGCAATGGGCACGTCTAGGGGCCGAACTGCTACTTCACCTGATCGATCTTCGCCGCCAGGATGAAGTCGCTCTCGGTAAGGCCGTCGATCTTGTGCGTCCAGGTAGTGATCTCCGCCTTTCCCCAAGCCAGAAAAATGTCGGGATGATGGCCCTGCTGCTCGGCGATTTGTCCGACGCGGTTGACGAAGTCGAGCGCCTTGACGAAGTCGGGGAATGTAAAGGCCTTGTGCAAGTGGTGTCCCTTGACGATCTCCCAGCTCGGCAGTTGTTGATGCAGCTTGGCGAGTTCGTCACCGGCAAGGGGCGGAACGCCTCCGCGGCAGGGGACGCAGGTCTTGGCGGCCAAGTCGGACATAGTCACCTCTCCTCTGATTATTGCCGATCAGGCAGGGAACGTCATCTGCCGGTGGTTGCCCCTCCGACGGCCACTGTTCGACACCTCACGCACCTTACCCCGGCGAGCGAAGGGTGAGCTCGCCGGGGCTCAGTTCGGGATCACCTCCGATCCCGTCGCAGCCGCCTTTCCTCCGTACTGAAGGACGACGGCGACGCTTCACTGCTCCATCTTGGCAATGTGCACGTCGAATCCGGTCTTAGGCAACAGCGAGGTCAGCTCAAAGACCTTGAAGCCATCGCCGGTGACCTCGGTGTGCCGATAGACGCCGGGATCGCTCTCCACCACCTCGTGGCGGCCAGAGAGGCTGTCGATGAAGGCCTGCGCCGCATCCACGGTGGCGTCCTTGTGAGAAGCACGGCCAATCATGGCTTCGGCGGCGTAGGAGCGCACCAGCTTGGGCCAGTAGCTTTCCAGAAGCCCGGAGCTGGCGAAGAGGTCGGCCCAAATGATGCGGCCATTCACAGCCGCCACCACACCTACGGCACGGCGGTCGCGCAGTTGGCGGATCAGGCTGCTGTAATCACGATCGATGGGCGCCGCGATTTCCTCCACCTGCTTTTTGACCTCGCCGTTGTCCATCGTGTAGGCGTAGGAGGAGGTGCCGGCCAATTCGGCCCGTGCCGGCGCCGGCACCTTCGCCGCCATCGACTCGTGCGCTGAACGCACCTCATCCCAAACCTTCTGTTGATCTTTGTCCCCCATCGCCTTGGCGCGCACGCTGGGCTGGGCCATGTTGCCCTCCAGCGTGTTGAAGTTGGCCGAGCGCTCAACCCAGCGGCCGGGTTCGACGCAAAAGACGCTGAGATCGATCGGGTCGCTCTTCGCCGGGACAATGCGGTCCTTGCCGATCACGCGATCTTGCTTGCCGCCGGTCACGATCTCGCCAGCCAGCAGCAACAGCGGCCGGTCGGAATTGTTCACCAGCACCAGCCGGTTGACCTCGTCACCCCCGCGACGCACGGGAATCGGCCGGTTGCCTCGAATGAGTGGCTGAATGCGTCCCGCTTCATTGACAATCACTTCGCCGGAGCGAATGCCCTCGTCGAGGGTGAGGAACTGGCCGGTGTCGCGAGTGGTGGACGCTACCACGGGGAATATCGTTAGATTGCCGTGGCTAATTGGGGAGAGAACCTTGTATTGCGCGGGGGCGGCCTCTCCCGCGTAAGCGGTCTTGTATTCGGTGCAGGCCGCGGCCATGGCGACCGCGGCGAGTGCAGCAAAAATCCTCATGCGGCTCATCGGAACTCCTCCAGGACGGAACCGTCTAACTAAGAGGGGGAACTTGCCGTCCGATGTAGGAACGAGGTTGTCGGAGGCGCTTGCAGTATTTTTTATTGCTGCTTTTTATGGTGCGGCGGAAGGAAAAGGGTGGCGAAAGTTGATAGCATCCAGCCATTCCGGGCAGTCGCCGGCACAGAAGGCCAGCCAGCAATTCGTGGTCGCAAGATGAGCGGAGTTTTTCAATCCGGGGTTACAGGAGCTGTTTCGGCGCGGCAATTTACGATGCCGCAAGAGCTGCTCCGGGATCTGTATCAGCGCAGCGGCGCCGGGCAGTTCGGAATCGCTCAGCCCGAGTTCGCGACGATCCTCAGCGAAATTGCGCAGAAATACTCAACCCCGGGCGACAGCGACGAAATGGTCAGGGAGCTTCTCTCTGGGCTAAAGCTAGAGGAGTTGGTCCTGGCGAGGGCGTGTGCCGCCGGTCACGAGCGTGCCTGGGAGAAATTCCTGGTTCGTTTCCGCGAAAAGCTCTACGACGCTGCCCGCGGCATCGCGCGCGACGACGCGTCGGCCAAGGAATTGGCGGATTCCCTCTATGCCGATCTCTACGGCACCACCACGCGCGAGGGAAAGCGGGTTTCCAAGCTGGCGTCGTACATGGGACGCGGCTCGCTCGAGGGCTGGCTGCGCATGGTGCTGTCGCAGGAATTCGTGGACCGGTACCGTCGCGGGAAGCGCCTGGTAAGTCTGGACGAGAAAGAGGAAGAAGAAGGCGCGCAGTTCGCTCAGCCCGCGTCCGAGCCGGTGGTCGCCATCGATCCGCGGCTGGAGGCGGCAACCGGAGAGGCCCTCGCAGGCCTGTCGGGCGAGGACCGATTCATTCTTGCCTCGTACTACCTTGACGGGCGCAAGCTGGCTGACGTGGCGCGCACGCTGCGCGTCCACGAATCGACGATCAGCCGACGGGTGGAGAAGATTGCGGCCGGACTGCGAAAGGCTATTCTCAAAGGCTTAATGAAGAGCGGCATGAGCCGTCGTCAGGCAGACGAGGCGCTGCAAGCCGACGTGCGTGACCTTCAGGTCAATGTCCGGCAACATTTGGCGCAAGAAAGCCTGCCTCGCTCGTTCCCAGCAGCAGAGGAAGCGAGGGCGCCTCGAGAGGAGTCGTAGGCGGAGAAACTGGACTACGATAAACAAAGGCCAATGAGTGAGTTGCCACAATCCGTAAGGCAAAAGCTGGCACAGGGGCAAAACCCTGCCGAGGCGCATCCGGATGCCGATGTTCTGACGGCGTTCGCCGAAAACACGCTGACCTCGCGAGAGCGCGAGGGCGTGCTGCAGCATTTGGGCAGCTGCCGGCGGTGCCGTGATCTGGTGCACCTGGGCGCGGCGCCGGTTGATGCGGGGCTTGCGCCGTTACCCGGGTCGCGCTCATGGCTGAGGTGGCCGATGATGCGATGGGCGGCGGCCGCAGCTTGCCTGGTGGTAGTGGCCGGTGCGGTGCTGCTTGTTTATTTGCCGAAACGTGCAACCGAGGAGTTCTCACGAGCCCGAGTGGAGACCTCGACCATTCCCCCGGCTACCAGCGCGCCGAAGGTGCAGCCGCAGTCGAGCGACCTGCACGGCATTGAGCAGCGCCAGGGTGGCGCGTCCAATCCGGGGCCAAGTTCCAGGCCCGCGTCAGACTTCGAACTCGACAAAAACGCAGCCGCGACAGTCCGGCAGAAAGACGAAAAGTCATTGTCCTCCAATGCGAGGGCTGACCGAGACGTCCAGACTGCGCCAGTTCAGGATGAGGGGAAAACGGCCAAGGTAGCAACGGGCAACATGGTCGCTAGAAAGTTCCAGGACAAGTTTGCAAATCAGAATAGTCCGGGTGGGCCGAGTCCGCTGGCGAATCAGCAGGTCTCGCAGAACACGACAGACCAACTGAAGCAGCAGAACGAGGCGTACGCTTACAAGGCTGCCCCCGCCGCGCCGCCACCCGCGCCTTTGGCCGGGGCTGCCCCTGCCCCCGCGCGGGCCGCGAAGGCGCCAACCGAGGAGCGCACCGCCGACATGGCTGCGTCCTCGACGGTTCCGATGAAAAAAGAGATGGC
>Ga0335076_10000916_pt1 | contig 28003 bp, 17 predicted proteins | sample Lox_Sample_25_FD_206717 | JGI IMG/M metagenome (GOLD analysis project Ga0335076, IMG submission 206717) | Soil microbial communities from Loxahatchee National Wildlife Refuge, Florida, United States - Lox_Sample_2.5 | ecosystem: Environmental > Terrestrial > Soil > Wetlands | place: USA... | reverse complement strand
CGCCGTCGCCCTGCGCGGCGCGCGCCTCGGTGAGGCCGGCGAGCGCGATCGAGTCCGCCGGGGCGATGGCGAGGCACTCCTCGTAGGCCTGCGCCGCGGCCTCGGGCCGGCCGGCGGCGAGGAGGAGGTCGGCGCGGGCGCGGTGGCATCCGGTCGCCTCGTCGGGAACGGCGCGGGCGCGCGCCGAGAGGACGGAGTCCATCCGCTCCACCTCGCCGGCCGCGTCGGCCAGGGCGGCGCGGAACCCGTCGTCGTCGGCGGGCGAGGCCTCGAAGGCCTGCAGCATCACCTCCCGGGCGCGGGCGGCGTCGCCCCCGGCCTCGAGCGCGCGGGCCGCCTCGCGGAGGTGGACGGCCCGCACCTCCGGCGCGGAGGCGGCGGCGGCGATCTCCAGGAAGGCGTCGGCCCGCTCGCGGTGGCGGTCGCCGAGCGCCTGGACGAGCGCCTGAGCGGTGGCGGTGTCGAGCGGGTCGGCCCGGCACAGGGCGAGGAGGTAGGAGGTGGCCTCCCCGCCCCGGCCCAGGGCGACGAGCCGCGCCGAGGCCTCGAGGAGGGCGGCGCGAGCCCGCGGGGGGGCGGCGAGGACGGAGAGGAGGCCCTGGGCCGCGAGCGCCTGGGCCCGCTCCCCGCCCGAGTCCCGCAGCACCTCGGCGGCTCGCAGCACCAGGCGGGCGCGCTCGTCGGGGTCGCCCGCGCGCGCGGCGCGCTCGAGGAGGGCCTGCCCGAGCTCCTCGCCGCGCCCGAGCGAGGCGAGCATCCGCTCCATCTCCGCCTCGGCGGAGGCGTCGCCCGGGGTCGCCGCCAGGGCGGCGCGGAGCGCGGTGAGCGCCCGCTCCGGGTCGGAGAGGGGGCCGGCGAACACGCGCGAGAGGGACACGAGCGCGGCGGCTCGCTCGGCGCCCTGGGAGCGCTCGGCGCGGGCGCCCAGGACCTCGGCGAGCAGGGGGGCGCCGGCGTCGCGGCGGGAGAGCGCGAGCCGCTCCAGGTCCTCCCAGGCGCGGGAGTCGCCGGGCTGCCGGGAGACGGCGCGGCGCAGCGCCCTCTCCGCCGACTCGGCGTCGCCGGCCTCGAAGAGCGCCATGGCCACCCGGCGCGAGAGCTCGTTCGCGCCGGCGACGTCGCCGCGGGCCGCCGCCTGCTCCTCCAGGGCCCGCATGCCGGCGGCGGCGTCGGAGACGCGCCCGTTCCGGAGCGCCAGCCCCACCGCCTCCTCCAGGGCCGCCCGGGCGCCCTGGTCGTCGCCGGCGGCGGCCCGGGCGCCGGAGGCGTCGTGGAGCGCCTCCACGAGCTCGTCGACGGCGGCGGGCGCCGAGAGATCCAGCTCCCGGACGGCGGCGAGCCGGAGCTCCTCCACCTCCCGGCGGGCGAGCGCGAGGCCGTCGCAGGCCTCGCGCGCCTCGCCGAGGAGGGCGCGCGCGAGCGCCGCGTCCCCGGCCTCCGCCCGGGCGGCCCGCGCCCCGGAGAGGAGGGCGCGAGCGCGGCGCCGCCGGCTGCGGAGCTGGCGCGCCCCCTCGGCGAGGTGGCGCAGGGCGCGACCCCGGTCCGGGTCGACGCGGAAGCGCCACTCCACCGCGTCGGCGTCGTGCGGGCGGAGCTCGAGCAGCCGGTCGAGGGCGGAGACGGCGAGCTCGGAGTTCCCCGACTCCTCGGCGAGCTGGGCGAGCGCGAAGAGCCGGTCGACCGCCTCGCCCTCGTCGAGCGCGGAAAGCCCGCCGTCGAGGAGGGCGACGTGGACGGCGAGCGCTTCCTCGAGGGAGCCGCCCGAGTGCAGGAGCGCGGCGAGCGTCTCGCCGTCGAAGGCGGGATCGGCGCCGCGGGCGTGCGCCGCCCGGGCGGCGCGGAGCGCCGCGCCCCGGTCCCCCTGCGAGCGGGCGAGCCGCGCGCTCTCGCGCAGGGCCAGGCTCGCCTCCTCCGGGTCGGTGGAGCGGGCGGCGAAGGCCTCGAGGGGCTGGCCCCAGGGCAGCGCGCCCACCGGCGCCGGGCTCCCCTTGCGCACGCGGACGTGCTCCTCGGCGAGGCCGCGGTCGGCGGGCAGCCGGGCGAGCGCCTCCCGGTAGGCGCGGTCGGCCTCGTCCGGGCGGCCGAGCGGCCCGGCGAGGAGCCGGGCGCGCTCGAGGAGCCGGTCTCCGGCCCGGGCGGGGTCGAGCGGGGCGAGGTGCGAGAGGAGCTCCGCCACCGCGGAGGAGTCGCCCTCGCGGCGGGCCGCCTCCAGGCACGCCTCGGCCGCGGCGAGGTCCTTCGGGGCGAGGGTGCGCGCCTCCTCCGCGCTCCTCCGGGCGGCGGCGACGTCCCCGGCGGCGAGCTCGAGCGCCGAGAGGCGGAGCAGGAGGCCGGTCCGCTCCCCGGTGGGGGCGAGGTGGACGAGGCCGGCCAGGGCGGAGCGCTCGGCGGCCTCGTCGCGATGCTCGCGCGCGAGGCGCAGGAGCGCACCCCAGGCGTCGCGGGCCTCGTCGCGCTCGAGGCCGAGGTGGAGCGCCCGCCGGAGCGCCGCCTCCGCCTCGACCGGCAGGCTGGCCTCGAGGGCGGCCTCCCCGGCGAGCGCGAGCCGGAGCGGCGCGTCGGCCTCGCCCCGCTCGGCGGCGAGCGAGGCCCGCTCGAGGAGCGCGCGCGCCTCGGCCCCGGCGTCCCCGGTCGCGTGAGCGGAGGCGGCGAGCTCGTCGAGGACGACGGGGTCCTGGTCCTGGCCCCGGGCCCGGGAGGCGGGCGCCGGCGCGGCCGCGGGCTCGCTCGCCGGCGGGGGGGCCTCCGCGGCCGGAGCCGGGCGCGGCGGGGGCTCCCCGGGCCCGGTCGGGGCAAGGGCGGGCCCGGGCGCGGCGAGGCCGGCGCGCCGCAGCGCCGCGAGCGCCCGCTCCGGGCTGCCGGCCCGGGTCCAGAGCTCGGCCGCCTCGGCGAAGCGCTCCTGCTCCTCGCGCAGCGCGGCCTGGAGGGCGGGGTCCCCGGAGCCCTCCACGAGCTCGAGGTAGAGGGCGGCGGCGCCGGGCGCGCCCGCGTCCCGGGCCCGCGCCGCGTGTCCGACGGCCGCGGCGGCCTCGCCGGCGGCCCGGGAGAGCCGGGCGGCCCTCGCCTCGAGCGCGCCGCCCTCGGGGCCGGCGGTGGCGAGCAGGGCCCGCACGGCGGCGAGGGCGCGCGCGGGCTTCCCCGCCCCCTCCGCCAGGTCGGCCTCGGCGCGGAGGAGCCTCGCCTCTCCCGGCGCGATCGAGCGGGCCTGGGCGAGCGACTCGAGCGCGAGCTCGGGCTCCTCCGGACCGAGGAGGGTCGCGCGCTCCAGGAAGGCCTCGGCGGCGGCGAAGGTGTCCTCCGCGTCCCGGGCCCGCTCGGCCACCTCGAGGAGGAGACCGGCGAGCGCCTTCGAGTCGCCGGCGAGCCGGGCGCGGCGCACCGACTCGGCGAGGCGCCTCGCGCTCGGCTCGGCGCGGCGAGCCTCCTCCCCCGCGGCGAGCGCTCCGGCGACGTCGCCCTGCCGCTCGAGTGCCAGGGCTGCGCGGTCGCGGAGCGCCGCCCCCTGGGTCGGGTCGGAGGCGGAGGCGGCGAGGCGCGCGAGCGCCTCCGCCTCGGCGCCGGCGTCGCCGAGCCGGGCGGCGGCGCGCGCCAGCCCCTCCATCGCCGGTCGGCTCGCCGGGTCGGAGAAGAGCGCGGCCGAGAACCGCTCCCGGGCCTCGTCCGGCAGGGAGAGGGGGCCGAGGCAGAGCTCGCCCGCCTCGGAGAGGAGGGCGGCGCGGGCCCCGCCGTCCTTGACGGTGGGGGCGAGCCGGTCGAGGACGTCGAGGAGCTCCGCCGGCTGCCCGAGCTCGCGGTAGAGCGCCGCCAGGCGCGTCAGGGAGGCGGGGTCGGAGGGGTCGTCGGAGAGCGCCGCCTCGAGGTGCGCCGCCGCCGCGGCCGGGTCCTTGAGGTACCCGCCGGCCACCTCCGCGAGCGCCCGGTGGGCCCGGGCCGAGAGGGACCTCGCCTCGGGGTCGGCGGGGTCGAGGAGCTGCAGGAGCGCGTGCCAGTGGTCGGCCGCCTCGGCGCGGTGGCCGAGCGAGTCGGCGAGGCGCGCCGCCCGGAGCCGCGCCTCGCGTGCGGCGGGGGTGCCGGGGACGAGCTCCGCCACCTCGCGGTAGCGCAGGAGCGCGTTCTCCGGGTGGCCGAGCCGCTCCTCCCAGAGCGCCCCCACCGCGAGCGCCTCCTCCGCGGCGGCCGCGGCCTCGCCGCGCGCGGCGAGCACCTCCCGCAGGCGGTCGTGGGCGCGGGCGGCCCGGAGCGACTCGCCCGCCTCCTCGCAGGCGCGGGCGAGCGCCCGCAGCGCGCTCGCGTCGTCGGGCGCGAGCCGGAGCGCCTGGTCGAGGTGGAGCCTCGCCGCGGGCGGGTCGACGCCGAGGAGCAGCGCCGCGAGGCGAGCGTGGGCGCGGGCGCGCTCGACGTCGTCCGCCGCCACCGCCGCCAGCCGCCGGCAGGCGCGCAGGACGCCCTCGCGGTCCCCCGTCCGCTCGGCCAGGGCGAGGAGGGCCCGCAGGGACGGGAGGTGGTCGGGGCGGACCTGCAGGGCCACCTCGCCGGCGCGCGCCACGCTCCCGGGCGCCTCCTCCCCGGCCGCGGCGTAGCAGGCCTCGGCGGCGAGAAGCGCTCCGAGCTGCTCGCCGCGGCGGGAGGCCGCCGAGGCGAGCTCGGCGAAGGCGCGCGCGGCCTTGGTGCGCTCGCCCCGGTGGGCGCGGATCACCGCCTCGGCGCACAGCGCCGGGGCGAAGTCCGGCCGGCGCGAGAGCCACTGGGCGGCGAGGTCGAGGGCCTCGTCGTGGAAGCGCTCGTCGGCGGTGAGGAGCGAGAGCAGCCGCGCGGCGCCGAAGGGGTGGGACTGGGCCGCGCCTCCCTGGGCGAGCCAGGCGTTGCGCGCCTCGGCGAACTGCCCGCGCTCGAGGAGCGACTCGGCATCGCGGAAGGCGCGCGCTCCCTCGACGCCGGCCAGGCGGTCGGGGTCGAGCGTCCCCTCGGGCGGGCCCGAGTGCGCGCGGTCCCAGGCGAGGCGGACCTCGGAGGCGCCGACGCGGGCGAGCGCCAGCCGGGCCGCCTGCACCCTCGGGACCTTCCAGCCGCGCGCCGGCAGGAGCTTGAGGAGCACCGGGGAGAGGGCGTCCACCCGCACCTCGCCGCCGGCGGCGCGGCCGAGCGCCGCGGCCGATCGGGCGAGGAGCGAGGGCAGGGCGGCGGACGGGACGGGCGCGAGCGCGTAGGTGCGCGGCTCGTAGACGGCGATCGCCACCTCCTGCTCGCCGCAGGGCTCGACCGAGACGCGGAAGCTGAAGGGGGCCCCGCCCACGAGCGCGCCGGCGCCCTCGGCGAAGCCGGGGCGGAGGGAGAGCTCGAGCGAGGCCACCCCGGCCCCGGCGAGGTCGAGGCGGGGCACGAGGGCCTCGAGGAGCCCGGCCTCGGCCGCGAGCTCGAGCCGCGACAGGTCGCAGAGCTGCAGCCGGAACTGGCCGGCGCCGCGGGAGGGGTCGAACGGGAAGCGGGCCTCGGGGACCTCGAGGGCGAGGTGCACGAGCCGCAGGCCCGGGGCGACGGGGCGATCGGAGAGGCAGACGAAGGCCTTTCCCTGCTCGAGCCGGAGCTCGAAGCCGGCGCGGGGCTGGCTCCCCGCGGGCGATGCGCCTTTGCTCTCGCCTGCCACGGAGGGGAAATTCTATCGTGAATCCCGCCACTCCGGGAGAAAGGGTCCCTACTTCTTCTGGGCGACCTCGTCCGGCTCCCGCCGGTGCACCACGATGGCCCGGCGGGTCTGGAACTCCTCGTCCTCGCGGGCGATCACGGTGACCGTGTTGTTCCCGGGCTTGAGGGCGACGTCGGTCGCGAAGTCGATATCGGAGGCCTTGCCGTCGGGGACGACGCGGAAGAAGACCTTCTGGTCGTTCACGAAGACGAAGACGTCCCGGATCTTGGAGGACGATCCCGCCCCGGTCGGGACGCTCGCGCGCCCCTCGAGCTTCATGCGATCGAGTTCCACCACCGGCGCTCCCCGGGCGGGGTCGGGGACGAGAGCGATGGTCGGCGGCTCGCGCTGCCAGACCAGGGAGGCCACCCCCTCGCGCTTGCCGCGGGAGGGCTGCACCTCGCTGGGCGAGACGAAGCCGAAGCGACCCTTCTCCCACTCCACCTTGTAGAGCCCGCCGACCTTGGCCGAGGTGGGGAAGCTCGCCCCCTTGGGCGCCGAGGCGAGCGGGGCCGCCTCGAGGTCTGCGCCCGAGCGGACGAGGGCGCGAGGCGCGGTCACCCGCAGCGCTCCCTCGGCCGCCACCCGGGCGGGCGCCTCGGAGGCGATGGGGAACTCGACCTTCTCCGAGACGTACTCGTCGAGCTTCTCGTCCACCACCATGATGCGCAGCGGGACCTTGTCGAGCTTGATGCCCTTGCGCACCTCCACCTGCATCACGGCGGGGCGCGACTCGCCGGGCGGGATCGTGCCCACCACCGCGCGTCCCTTCTTGATGAAGACCTTGTCGTCCCCCAGGTTCTTGAGCGAGACGAAGGTCTTGTCGCCGCTCGGCCCCTCCCCGGCGTTCTTCACGTCGACCCGGAGCAGGAACTCCTCGCCCCGCTCGATGAGGCCGTCGCCGTTGCCCATGGCCTCGTCGTCCACCTGCACGCTGAAGGCGAATCGCGGCCGGGGCTGCTCCACCACCTCGAAGTGGGAGGTGACCTCGGGGATGAGGTGGCCGGCCTCGTCCTCCAGGTGGAAGGAGATGCGGTCGAAGCGGCTGTCCATGCCCTTCGGGATCTTGAGCGGCACGGTCCAGCTCTTCTTCTGCCCGGGCTTGAGCGCGCCGAAGACGAACTCGCGCCGGTCGAGCAATGGGTTCTTCTCGGCGAGCGACCAGCCGCGCAGGCGGTAGGCGGTTCCGTCGCCGCGGTTCTCCACCGTCATCGTCCAGGGAGCGGTCTCGCCGGCCCGCACCGCCTTGCCCTCGGCGGGGGTGAGGGTGACGAGCGGGCGCGGCGTCCCGGTCTCGGGGCCGACCGCCCAGTCGACGCCGAGCTGCGAAAGGCGCTGCTGCAGCCGGTTCTGCTCCTCGGCGCGCCGCTCGGCCACGAGCAGCTTGGCTGCGTCGAGCTGGCGGGCCCGGTCGGCGAAGGGGGCCCGCGCGAGCAGGTCCTTGGCGAAGCGGATCTGGTAGTCCTCGACGAGCTCGTCGGGGTTGGCGTCGGCCTCGTCGTCCTCGAGCTGCTCCGGGGTGAGGTCGGCCTCGTCGTGGGCGACGACGCGCGCCTCCTCGCGGGCCTCCTTCTTCATGGCCTTGGCGACGGCGTCCTCCTTCTCGTCGAGGAGGTAGCGCAGCTCGAGCGGAGACTTCTCCGCCTTCTTCTTGCGCTCCTCGGCGCGCTTGGCCGAGTCGCCGCCGTCGCCGAGCAGCGGGTTCTGGAAGTGCTTGTCGAGGTCGACCTCGCCCATGCTGCGCGCGGGCGCGAAGTAGTTCACCGCGTCCTTCAGGGCCCGGCCGGGCTGCAGGGTGACGTCGGGGATGATGCCCACCTCCTGGATGGAGATGTCCCCCGGGGTGAGGTACTGGGCGATGGTGAGCTTCAGGGCCGAGTCCTCTCCCGGGCGGGAGGGGTCGGCGAAGTCGTAGAGCACCTGCACCGAGCCCTTGCCGAAGGTCTGGCGGCCGATCACCAGGGCGCGGTTGTTGTTCTTGAGCGCTCCCGCCACGATCTCGCTCGCCGAGGCGCTGGCGTTGTTGACGATGATGACGATGGGCAGGTCGAGCATGTCGGTGCGGTCGGGGTGGGCCTCCTTCACCTCGTGGATCTGGTGGTGGTCGCCCTCGCCCACCGTCTTCACGATCACGCCCTGGGAGAGGAAGAGGTCGGAGACCTGGATGGCCTGCTCGAGGAGGCCGCCCGGGTTCCCGCGCAGGTCGAGGATGAGCCCCTGGAGCTTGCCGCCCGCCTGGGTCTTCTGCTGGGCGATGGCGGCGGCGAGGTCGCGGGTGGTGTTGGCAGAGAACTGCTGCACCTTCACGTAGCCCACGTTCTTGTCGAGGAGCTTGGCGAAGGGGACCGTCTCGACGTTGATGATCTCCCGCACCAGGGCGAGGCGCCGGGGCTCGCTCCCGGTCCGCGCCACGGTGATGTTCACCCGCGTGCCCGGCTTGCCGCGCAGCTGGTCCACCGCCTCCTGCAGGTCCATGTTGATGGTGGACTGCTCCTCGATGCGGGCGATGACGTCCTTGGGCTTCACCCCGGCCCGCTGCGCCGGCGTCCCCTTCAGGACCTTCATCACGGTGAGGTTGCTGTCCCGCATGCCGATGACGAACCCCAGGCCCCCGAACTCGCCGCGCGTCTGGAGCTTCATCTCCTTGAAGTACTTGGGCTCGAGCAGGATGGAGTGCGGGTCGAGCGTCTGCAGCATGCCGTTCACCGCCGCGTACTCGATGTCCCGCAGGTTCTTGTGGGCGACCAGGTTCTCCTGGACGAAGCCCATGATCTCGCCGAGCGAGGCCCGGAACTGCCAGATGGAGTCCACGTGCGAGACGTCGAACTCCTTCGTCGCCGAGCCCACCGTGACCTTGAGGCGGCCGGAGGAGACGTCGCCCTCCACCATCACCTCGGCCACCGTCTTCACCACCTGGTCGAGCGAGGAGGCGAGCATGGCCTTCGGGTCGATGCGCTGCGGGTCGACGTAGTTCTCCTTCACGTAGATGACGACGCGCGAGAGGACCGGGAGCTTGTCGAGGCGGTAGTTGGCGTCGGAGCCGCCCTCCGCCTCCTCGGTGGACTGCGCTTCGCCGTGCGCCCCCATGGAGGCGACGGCGGCGAGGCCGGTGCGGGGCGGCTCGGGGCGCCGCGACGCGAGGAAGGCGATGCCGGCGGTGAGCGCGAGCGCGGTCGCCGCGGCGGCGAGGAGGCGTAGGAAACGGGTCATGTAAGGGCGAGTCCCAGCGGCAAACGTGATCCCTGCCGTTTTCGGGAGGATAGGGGCAGCGGCGAGGTGGCGCAAGTGATCCTCCGGTGCGAGGGACGGCGGCGCTTTGGGCCGATCACCTGCGCCCATCCGAAACGGCGGCTCGGGCCGCCGAATTCCCCACCCGGGCCCGCGCCCCGCCCGAAAGGCGGAGCGCCGGGGAGAGGCGGTTCCTGGGCGCCCCCGGGCGAGGCGAGGAGAGGCGGGAGGCGTCTCCCGCTCCCTCCGTTCCACCGGCCGCGCCGGCGGCGCTGGCGCGACCCGGGGTCGAGGGATACATTGCGCACCCATGTCGCTCGACAGGCGCGCCGGCGAGAGCCCGCCCGTGCGGGAGGTGGGGGACCTCGTCGCCTGGTTCCGCGCCCGCGAGCGCCCTCCCGCCGAGTGGAAGGTGGGGATCGAGTACGAGGCCCTCCCGCAGATCCGGGGGACGCTGGAGCCCGTCCCCTACGACGGCCCTCGCGGGATCGAGGCCGTGCTGCGGGCCTTCTCGCGCTACGGCTACCGGCCGGTGGAGGAGGCAGGCCGCGCCATCGCCGCCGAGCGCGCCGGCCTCACCATCTCCATCGAGCCCGGGGGGCAGCTCGAGCTGTCCGGCCGCCCCTTCAAGGACGTGCACGAGGTGGCGGCCGAGATCGACCACCACCTGGAGATGGCCGGGGCCATCGCCGAGGAGCTCGGCGTCGAGCTCCTGGGCAGCGGCTACCGGCCCTGGGGCTCCCCGGCCACGGCGCGCTGGGTGCCGAAGGCGCGCTACGCCGTCATGCGCCCCTTCCTCCGGGCCCGGGGGCGGCTCGCCGAGGACATGATGTCGATGACCGCCTCGGCGCAGGCCTCCTTCGACTTCGGGTCCGAGCGCGACGCCGCCGAGAAGCTCCGGGTGGCGCTGGCGGTGCAGCCGGCGGTGGTGGCGCTGTGCGCGAACTCTCCCGTCGTGGGCGGCAGCGAGGTCGGCTGGAAGAGCTACCGCACCGAGGTGTGGAACCACACCGACCCGGCGCGCTGCGGGCTCCTCCCGTTCGCCTTCGAGCCTGGGTTCGAGGAGGACGCCTTCCGCCGCTACACCGAGTGGGCGCTCGACGTGCCCATGGTGTTCCTGCGTCGCGAGGGGCGCTACCTCGAGCCCGGGGGGGCGACCTTCCGCGATTTCCTCGCGCGCGGGCTCTCGGGCCACCACCCTGCGCTCTCCGACTGGGAGGACCACCTCTCTGCGCTCTTCCCCGAGGTGCGGCTGAAGGGCGTCATCGAGGTGCGCGGGACCGACTCGGTCGCCCCGGAGCTGGTGAAGGCGCTCGCCGCCTTCTGGAAGGGCGTCCTCCACAGCAAGGAGTCGCGCGACTGGGCCTGGGACCGGGTGAAGCGCCTCGGCCTCGAGGAGCGGGTGGCGCTCCGCGACGCGGCCGGGCGCGAGGGGCTCTCGGCGCGCCTCCCCGGGGGCCGCTCCCTGGCCGAGCTGGCCGCGGAGCTCCTCGACGCCTCCTCGCTCGGCCTCTGCCGCCAGGGGGCCTGCGGGCAGCGGGGGGAGGACGAGCGCGTCTGGCTCGCGCCGCTCAAGGCCATCGCCGCCTCGCGCCGCTCCCCGGCCGACCTGGCGCTCGACGCCTTCCGCGGCGGGGGCGCCCCGGCCCTCTCGGCCCACCTGCGCATCGCCTGATCACCGAGAGGCTGCCTCCACTAGCGGTCATTGTGGAAACGGCTGTCCTCGACGTGCCAGAATGACGCCTTGAGTACCCCCCGGAGAAAGAAGCGCAGGGCAGGCCCCGGCCGCCCGGCGCCGGCGCGGAGGCGCAAGGCCTCGGGGGGGCCGCCGGCGCACCCCGTCGAGGCCCTGGCTCGTTTCCCCCTGGCGGCGGCGCTCGTCGACGCCCGCCTCCGGTTCCTCTGGGTGAACGAGGCCTTCGCGGCCCTCCTCGGTCCCGGCGCCGGCACGCCCGACCTCCCCTCGCTCCCGGACCTCTTCCCGCGCGCGGCGGAGGAGCTCCTCAGCGCCGCGGGCGCCGCCGGCAGGGGCGGGGCGAGCGTGCTCTCCCTCGCCGGCCCGGGAGGAGGGGCGCTCGAGGTCGCGCTCGTCCGCTCCGCGGGGAGCGGCGGCAGGGCGCCGCTCCTCGTCCTCGCCCGGGCTCCCGCCGAGGGGGTGGACCGGGCGGCGCGCGCCCGGGCGGAGCGGGCCGACGAGCACCTCTCGCGCCTCCAGCAGGTCTCCTCCGCGCTCTCCGCCGCCGCGACCGAGGAGGAGGTGGCGAGCGCCACCTTTCACGGGCTCGGCGCCCTGGGGGCGAGCGGCGGCAGCCTCTCCCTGCCCGGGCCGGGCGGCGCGCTCGAGGCGGCCCACGCCTTCGGCAGCCTGGCGCGGCGCTCCGGGGAGCCGGCGCGCCACCCGAGCCTCGAGGTGCCCATCGCCGACTGCTTCGCGGCCGGCGAGCCCTCCTTCATCGCCTCGGCGGCCGAGCTCGCCGCCCGCTACCCGGGGCTCCTCCGCCCCGGCTTCGCGATGAGCGACGCCTCCTGGGCGGCGGTGCCGCTCCGCCTCGGGGAGCGCACCCTGGGGGTGCTCGGGCTCGGCTTCGCCGGGGCCCGCTCCTTCGAGGAGGAGGATCGCCGCTTCATCGTGGCCATGGCGCAGCAGTGCGCACAGGCGCTCGAGCGCGTCCGTCTCGCCGAGGCGCAGCGCGGCGCCCTCGCGGCGGCGGAGAGCGCGGCGGCGGAGCGCGGCGCGCTCGTGCACGAGCTCCGCCAGACGCTGCGGGAGCGGGACGAGTCGGCCGGAGCGCTCGACGCCCTGTTCGAGGACGCCCCGGTGGGGCTCGCCCTCTTCGACCGCGACATGCGCTACCTCCGGGTGAACGCGCACATCGCCCGGCTGGCGGGCGTTCCCCCCGAGCAGCACCTCGGGCGCCGCGTCTGGGACGTGATGCCCCTCATGGTCCGCGAGGAGCTGGTGCGCGACTTCCAGAGGGTGGTCGAGTCCGGGAAGCCCGTCATCGAGCACGCCCTCACCACCCAGCTCCGCAGCCCGCTCGAGCCGCCGCGCTCCTTCCTGGTGAGCTGGTTCCCGGTGACGGCGGCGCGGCGGATCGTGGGGGTGGGCGCGCTCGTCCGCGAGGTGACCGAGGAGCGGCGGGCGGAGCAGTCGCAGCACCACCTCCTCGGGGTGGTGGGGCACGACCTGCGCAGCCCGCTCATGGCCATCACCGCCTCGGCCGAGCTCCTCCAGTCCGCTAAGCTCGGCGAGCGCGAGACGCGCTCGCTCTCGCGCATCCTCCGCGCGGCCGGGCGCATCGACGGCATCATCCGCGCGCTCGTCGACTACACGCTCGTGAAGGCGGGCGGCGGCATCCAGCTGGCGCGCCGGCGCGTCGACCTGGGGGTGGTCGCCCGCGGGGTGGCGGAGGAGGGGGAGGCGGCCCACGCCGGCCGGCAGGTGCGCGTCTCGCCCTGCGAGCCCATCTACGGCGCCTGGGACGCCGACCGCGTCGGGCAGGCGCTCGCCAACCTGGTGGGGAACGCCATCGACTACAGCCCCCCGGACTCGGTGGTGGAGGTCGTCTGCCGCGCCGATGGGAGCCACGGGGTGGTGGAGGTGACGAACCAGGGGGCGCCCATCCCGGCGGACCTCATCCCCTACCTCTTCGAGCCCTTCCGGCGCGGCACCGACGAGCGCACCCAGCGGAAGAAGGGGCTCGGCCTCGGGCTCTTCATCGCCCGGCAGATCGTGGCCGCCCACGGGGGCACGGTCGAGCTCGCCACCGGGGGGAGCGGGACCACCTTCACCATCCGCCTGCCGCTCGCCGCCGTCGCCCCGGAGAGCTCCGTCACCCCTGGGTGACGGCCTGCAAGAACCACATCACGCTCAGCCCGCCGAGGAGCGCGGCGGAGACGCGCCAGCGGTTGCCGCCGCGGCGGTGCAGCTCGGGCAGGATGTCGGAGAGGGCGAGCTGGAGGAAGGAGCCCGAGGCGGCGGCGAGCGCCACGGCGGTGAAGCGCTGGGCGTGGACGAGCCGGTCGAGCAGGAGGAAGAGCGCGGCCCCGAGCGGCACCATGATCGCGAAGCTCGCGTTCATGAGGAGCGTCTGGCGCCGCCCGTAGCCCTCGGCGCGCAGGATGGCCGAGAGGGAGACGCTCGCCGGCACCTGGTGGGCGAGGATGGCGAGGAAGACGAGGACGCCCAGGGCCGGCTCGCTCTGGGCCGCCCCGAGCGCGAACCCGTCGACGAGCGTGTGCAGCGACAGGCCGACGAAGGCGGCGAGGCCGAGGGTGTGCACCTCGCAGCCGGTGGCCTCGTGGGCGTGGTCGTGGGCGGGGTGGTCGCGCACGCCCTCCGGCCGTGGCGCGGGGTGCGCGGCGAGCCACTCGGACGGTCCGGGCTCCGCGCACACGTGCACGAGCACGAAGCGCTCGAGGAGGAAGAGGAAGAGGAAGCCGGTGAGGGCCCAGGGGATGACGGCGTGTCCCCCCGCCTTCACCGCCTCGGGCAGCATGAAGAAGAAGGCGGCGCCCAGCATCACCCCGGCCGAGAAGGAGAGGAGCGCGTCGGAGCGCTCGCCCGCCCCGAAGAGGGGGACGGCGCCGCCGGCGAGCGACCCCGCCAGGATGGCGCCCGAGTAGACGGTGAGCGACAGCGCCTCGGTCAAGGGCGGGCCCCCCGTGGCGACCCCGCGCGCGATCGCGCGCCGGCGGCGCCCTCCGGCGGGGGCGGGGCGGCGGGTGGCGGGCTCACTCGGAGATCGCCTCCCGGGGAAACGCCCCGAGGTCGAGCTCGAAGGGGGCGCCCGCGGGGAAGTGCCGCTCGAGGAGGGACTCCACCCCGAGGACCGTGTCCGCGGAGGTGGCGTCGCGGCGGAAGGCGGCTCCGCCGCGGAGGCCGCGCGTGTACCAGAGAATGTGCTTGCGGAGCTCGCGGACCGCGCGGTTCTCGGCCTCCGCCGGGGCGAGGCCGCCGCGGGCGCGGCCGCGGTGGGCGACCTGCATCCGCACGTGGCGCAGGACCGTCTCCTTCCACTCCTCGCGCGAGGGGGGGCCGGGCGGCGGGCGGCCCTCCTCGGCGGCCTTCAGTTCCCGGAAGACCCAGGGGTTCCCGCAGGCCCCGCGCGCCACGAGCACGGCGTCGCAGCCGGTCTCGGCGCGCATCCGCAGCGCGTCCCGGGCGCTCCACACGTCGCCCGATCCCAGGACCGGGACCCCGACCGCCTCCTTCACCTCCCGGATGAGGGACCAGTTCGCGAGGCCGGAGTAGCCCTGGGCGCGGGTGCGGCCGTGGAGCGCCACCGCCGCCGCCCCGCCCGCCTCGGCCCCGCGCGCCACCTCGACGCAGTTCACGCTCGCCTCGTCCCAGCCGGCCCGGATCTTGACGGTGACCGGCACCGGCACGGCGCGGGCGACCTCGCGCACCGCCGCCTCGACCGCCCAGGGGTCGCGCGCCAAGGCGGCGCCGGCTCCGGTGCCGCAGACCTTCCTCACCGGGCAGGCCATGTTGATGTCGACGATGCCGGCTCCCATCTCCACCGCCGCAGCGGCGCCGCGCGCGAGCACCTCGGGCTCCGAGGCGAAGATCTGCACCGCGAAGGGCTCCTCGTCCGGATCCCGATCGAGGTAGCTCTCGGTCTGCGCGCTTCCCTGCAGGAGCCCGTGGGCGCTCACCATCTCCGTGTAGGCGAAGGCCGCACCCATCCCGCGGCAGATGGCCCGGAAGGGACGGTCGGACACCCCCGCGAGCGGGGCGAGGAAGAAGCGGCCGGAGAAGGTGTAAGGGCCGATGCGCACGGGCATGGACGCTCTAGCACGAACGGAGCCCGCCGCAACCGGTCGAGATGGGTCATTGGAGACCCAGTGCCATGAACGCGTGATCTTCCGGAGGTGGTGTGCCGAAGGTACAATGAGCCCTCGAGGGCCGCCCCTCGCAGACAGATCCGAAGGAACGAAAAGAAATGACCTGGGCCCGCACCCTGGTCGTGATGGCTGTTTTTGCCCTCTCGACCCCCGCGCGAGCAGAAGAGAATTCCGCACCCGAGCCGGCCGAGGCCCCCTTCCTGGGCCCGGGCCTCTCCCCGGCCGACGTGCCCGAGGCCTCGGTCGTCCCGCCCGTCGCCCAGTCCGCCCCCCTGCCTCCCTCCCCCTCCTGGTCCGCGGACGTCGGGGCGAGCGTGGCGGAGGCCGGCGACACCCCCGAGGTGGAGGAGGCGGTGGAGGCGGAGTCGGCGGAGATGGACGAGGTGCGGCGCGCCGAGGAGAAGGCGGCGCTCGTGCCGGCGCCGAAGGCGCCCGAGCCGCCGGCCCCCGGAGGCGCGGGGCGCATCGCGCTCCTGCCCGAGATCGACCACGACCTCGCCCGGCTCCGCTCGGAGTACGACATCCCCATCGACGTGAACGCGGCCGTCGAGGCCTACGTGCGCTTCTTCCAGGCCGAGCCGGCCCGCAAGCACTTCGTGAAGTGGCTCGGCCGGCTCTCGCGCTACCAGGATCGCTACCGCGCCATCATGCGCGCGAACGGCCTCCCCGAGGACACGCTCTTCCTCGCCATGATCGAGAGCGGCTTCGCGAACCTCGCCTACTCGCGCGCCCGCGCCGTCGGCCCCTGGCAGTTCATCGGCGGGACCGGCAAGCGCATGGGGCTGCGCCAGGACTTCTGGGTGGACGAGCGACGCGACCCGGAGAAGTCGGCGCTCGCGGCCGCCGCCTACCTGAAGGAGCTCCACCAGCAGTTCGGCGACTGGCGCCTCGCCTGGGCGGGCTACAACGCCGGCGGCGGGAAGATCGACAAGGCGCAGCGCAAGGGACAGGCGGACTTCTGGGCCATGGCCCAGGGCAAGGTGCTGAAGCGCGAGACGAAGGGCTATGTGCCGAAGCTCATGGCTGCGGCCATCATCTCCAAGCACCAGGAGGCCTTCGGCTTCCGGGGCGACGAGATCGAGCGCGAGAGCTGGACGGACTTCGAGGAGGTCTCGGTGCCCGAGGCCGCCGACCTCGGCGCCATCGCCACCGCCTGCGAGGTGACCGAGAAGGAGCTGCGCGAGCTCAACCCAGAGCTCCGGCGCAGCTGCACGCCGCCGCGCGCCTACCGGCTCAAGGTTCCGGTCGGGCACGGGGAGGCCTTCGAGCGGAACTGGCCGGCCGTTTCCTCCTCGGCGCGGCTCGGCTTCGCTCACCACGTGGTGACGAAGGGCGACAGCCTGGCCGCCATCGCGCAGGCCTACGGCGTGTCCACCGCCACCGTCGTCAACATGAACGGGCTCAAGGCCGGCCGGCGCGTCAAGCCCGGGACCGAGCTCGTCATCCCGCTCTCGGCGCTGGCGCGCCGGAGCGGACAGGCGCCCGCGAGCGCGGCGGCGGCGCGCGCCCGCATCGACGAGATCCAGAGGCAGAAGCCCGAGCTCGTCGAGCGCGAGCCGGAGCCGAAGCCGGCTCCCGAGGCCAAGGTCGAGCTCGTGGACGGTCGCACCAAGGCGACGGTGCTCGTGCGCGCGGGCGACTCGCTCTGGGCCATCGCCCAGAAGTTCGGGGTCGGCATCGAGGACCTGTGCCGGTGGAACGGGATCCGCAACCCGCGCCACCACAAGCTGCAGATCGGCAGCGCGCTCGTCGTCTTCCCGCCCGCCGCCGGGCTCGCCACCGGCCCGGGGTAGGATAGCCCCCCACATCGGGTCACGGGGTAGGCCGCGCAGTGGACCTGTGTGGCCGGATCGTGTATCAAGAGCGCCCCGAAGTGTCCGGGGTGGGTCGACCCGCGATTGAATTCGATCGAGGGCTCGGCCGTCCGGACCACGGAAGCAGTGAACCCCTCCCGAAAGGACGTGACATGAAGCGCACCCTTGCTGCCCTCTTCCTCGTCGCCTTCGCCACCACCGCCTCGGCCGACGCGGCCGCCACCTACGCCGCGAAGTGCAAGATGTGCCACGGCGCCGCTGGCGAGGGCGGCTCGATGGCCAAGGCCCCGATCGCCGGCACCCCGGCCGACAAGACCCTCAAGGCCATCCACGAGGGCGCCGGCAAGATGAAGCCGGTCAAGATCGACGACGCCGCCGACGTGGCGAAGTACGTCGCCGGCCTGAAGAAGTAGCCCGAGTCCACTTCCGAGCGAGGTCGCGGGCCGCGGGGGGACTCCTCGCGGCCCGCGCCGTGTACTCAGGAGATGGATCGCGCCGGGTCCACCCGCCCCGCCGCCGCCGCCGGAGCGAGCGCGCCGAGGAGCGCCGCCCCGAGCGAGACCCCCACCCCGAGCGCGAAGAGCCAGGGCGGGAAGGCGAAGAAGGTGTCGGGGCGGAAGGGGAAGTCGGGCAAGAAGCGCAGCGCGGCCTGGTCGGCGAGGAGCGCCGCCCCGAAGGCGAGCGCCACCCCGACGAGCCCCCCGGAGAGCCCGACCAGGCCGGCCTCGGCGAGCACGAGCGAGCGCACGTCGCCCGGCGTCGCCCCGATCGCCTCCAGGATGGCGATCTCGCGCGTCCGGGCGCGCACGCTCGCCGAGAGCGACTGGGCGATGGCGAGCGCGGCGAGCGCGGTCATGAGGAGGGCGAGGAGCGCCAGGGCCCCGGCGGTGACCGCGATGGCGAGCCCGACCCGCTCCGCCAGCGCCCGGTCTCCCTCGTCCACCCCGAAGCCCATGCGGCGCACCGCCGCGGCCACCGTGGGGACGTCGTCGGGGCGGCGCGCCTCGAGCGTCACCCCGCTGTACCCCGGATCGGCCTTGCCGTACTCCGCGTGCAGGCGGCGCACGGTGGCGAGGGGGACCGCGAGCGAGTAGAGCGGCACCCGGTCGGAGAGCCCGACGAGGACGAGGCGCGCGTCGTAGACCTTGTCCTCGGTCTTGAGCGGGATGATGGAGTAGCCCACCCGCACCGGGAACTGCAGCCCGACGAGGTCGAGGCCGGGAGGGAGCCTGCGCAGGTTCCAGGCGGGGGCGATGGTCTTGTTGTAGACCTCGAGGAGCCGGCGCGAGGCGAGCACCGGGATCGGCCCCCCCGCCTGCGCGTCCTCGAAGTGGAACCCCTTCGCCACGTCGGAGGCGAGCAGCCCCGGGTCGACCCCCACCACCGGCACCTGGACGGTGAAGCCCTGCGGCCAGTTCACCCGCACGCCCGCGGGGGGCTGGCTCGCCGCCACCGGCACCCGCAGGGTTTGGCGGCGGTAGGCCCCCTCCACCCCCGGGAGGGCCCCCAGGCGCGCCACCGCCTCCTCGTCGAGCTGGCCGCCGCCGAGCGCTCCCCCGAGAGAGACCGCCGCCGGCACCACCTCCACCAGCCGCGTGTCGCCCGCGAACATGCGGCGGGCCGCCTGGCCCACCCCGATGCCCAGGGCGAGGAAGAAGACGAGCGCCGCCGCCCCCACGCAGGCGGCGCCGGCGTTCACGAGCGCCCCGCGCCGGTCGGCGCGGAGGTTCTGGGAGGCGAGGTGGACGAGCGCGCGCGCCCTCATGCCGGCCGCCGCCGAGCGCGGGGAGCTCCCGTCACGAGAGCCTCCCCTGCTCGAGATGGAGGACGCGCCCGGCCACCTTGGAGACGCGCTCCTCGTGGGTGACGACGAGGACCGTCGTCCCGCGCGCCACCATCCCGGCGAAGAGGGCGATGACGCTCTCGCCGCTCTTCGCGTCCAGGTTTCCGGTGGGTTCGTCGGCGAGCAGCAGCGCCGGCCGGGAGAGGAGCGCCCGGGCGATGGCCACCCGCTGCCGCTCCCCGCCGGAGAGGTGGGCGGGGAGCCGCTCCGCCTTGGCGTCGAGCCCCACCTGGGAAAGCGCCTCGAGCGCCCGCGCCCGGAGCGCGTGCAGGGACGGCGCGCCCCTCCCGCCTCGGGCGAAGAGGCCGGGGAGCATGACGTTCTCCACCGCGCGCAGCGCCGGGACGAGGTTGAAGGACTGGAACACGAAGCCCACCGCCTCGTTCCGGAAGGCGGCGCGCCGGTCGGCGTCGAGCGCCCGCAGGCTCCGCCCCGCCACCGAGGCCTCCCCCTCGAAGTCGGCGTCCAGGCCGCCGGCGATGTAGAGGAGGGTCGACTTGCCCGAGCCCGAGGCCCCCACCACCGCCACGAACTCGCCGGGCGCCACCTCGAGGTCGAGGCCGTCGAGGACGAGGTGCTCCTCCTCGCCGTCGACGAAGCGCTTCGTGATGTGGCGGAGCGAGATCACGGCTTCGGGGGCGCGGAGCGCCCCACCACCTCGAGGTCGAGGAGCGCCGCCCCGGGGGCGAGGTCGAGGCGCAGGGAGACGGTGGCGAGCGCCGAGGCGGGCTCGAGGTAGCGGTCGACGAGGGAGCGCATCACCACCGCGTTCGGGCCGCTGCCGTAGGCAGCCTCCGGCAGCCCCTCGATGGCGTGCACCAGGTGGTCGACGTCGACGACCGCGCCCCCGAGGCCGGTGGCGAGCGCGGCCCCGGCCGCCTCCGTCGTCGCCTGGTAGCCGCCCCCGCCCCGCTCCCTCCCCGAAAGGTCCGCGAGGCGCGCCGCCGGGCCGGCGACGAGGAGCCGGTCGCCGGCGAGGTGGAGGCCGAGCTGGGCCATGCCCCAGGCGACCGTCCAGTCCGAGGGCCCCCGGGGCGTCACCTTCACCCCCAGGCGCGGCCCGGCCTTCTGCAGGCGCTCGAGGAAGGGGCGGAGGGCCGAGGCGTCGCGGAGCGGCAGGACCGCCTCGAGCTCCAGGAGCCCGAAGGGGTTCCGGCGCCGCACGTCGAAGCGCGGGGAGGAGAACTCGGTGAAGGTGAAGCCCTTCGCCAGGGAGAGCGAGAGGGCGGCGCCCGGGGCGAGCGCCGCGACGAGCTCCTTCTCCGGGTCGAGGCGGGCGGCGGCGAGCGACCGCGCGAAGTCGGCGGGGAGCAGCGGCGCCGCCCGCCGGTACCCCGCCGAGGGGTCTCCGGCCCAGCGCAAGAGGAGGACCGCGTCGGGGGCGAGCCGCGAGGCCTCGGCCGGCGCCCGCCCGCCCTCCGGGCTCTCGACCGCCCGCCACCACCTCTCCCGGTCGGGCGGGAGGAGGAGGGCGAGCCGGAGGCCGAGGGCGGTGGCGCTCGCGCGCACCCCGAGGGCGGCCCCGTCCCGCGCCGCGGTCGCGCCGGAGAGGAGCGGGGAGCCGGGCGGCGCGAGCGCGGTGGCGAGATACCCCTCGCCCACCGCCGCCCGGGCCGGGCCGAAGAGCGGGCTCTTCGCGAGCGATCGCTCCTCGGGCAGCAGGGCGGCGGAGGCGACCGCGTCGGGGCCGCGCGGCCCGGGCGAGAGGAGCGCGTGCGGGCCGACGGCGACGTAGGCGAGCGCCGCCCCGGAGGCCGAGTCCTTCCGGAAGGCCACCACCTCGAGCCCCTTCACCTTGAAGGCGATGCGCTCGGCGGCTCCCATCCGGTCCCTGGCCAGCCGCGCGGCGGTGGAGTCGAAGCGCGCGAGGTCGAGGATGGGGAGGACGAGGAGCGGGGTCTCGCCGGTGGCGAAGCCGGCGCTGCCGTTCGGGTCGACTCCGGCCTGCTCCAGGCCCCGGGGGTCGAGGGGGTCGAAGCCGAGCTGGGACCGGACCGCCCCGTAGGCCTCGGCGAGCTGCGCCGCTGGCGGAGCCTGGGCAACCGTGCGATACAGCGCTCCCACCTGGCGCGCCGCCGCCCCGAGGGCGGGGATGACCACGGCGAGGGGGGCCGTGGCCGGGAGGTAGCGCTCGGGCGGAGGGTACTCGGCCTTCTTCCGGCAGCCGCTCGCTCCGACCGAGAGGGCGAGGAGGAGCGGCAGGGCGCGGCGCATCGGGGACCATTATCACCGAAACGCGGCACGGAGCCTTGGCGGATGATCTTCTCGGAGGGAGACGAAGAGCCCCTGGCGGCGGACCTGAGACCCGACTGGGGTGTGACGTTCGGAGAAGCGGCCGCGCGCATGGCGCTCGAGATCGGGTGCGGCCACGGAGGCTTCGCCATCGCCTTCGGCGCCCGCCACCCGGAGCGCGCGCTCGTCGCCATCGAGCAGCGGAGGAAGTTCGCGGCCGACGTGGCGGCGAAGGCCGCGCGGCGCGGGCTCGCGAACGTGCTCGTCCTCCAGGGCGACGCGAGGCTCCTCGCGCCCCGGCTCTTCCGCGCCGGCTCGCTCGACGCGGTGCACGTGCACTTCCCCGACCCCTGGTGGAAGCGGCGCCACGAGCGGCGCCGGCTCCTCGACGACGGGATGTCGACCCTCCTGCTGAGGCTCCTGCGCCCCGGGGGCGAGCTCGACTTCCGCACCGACGTCGAGCGCTACGCCGAGGAGGCGCTCGCGCGCCTGGAGGGGGCGGGCTTCGCGAACTCCGCCGGGCGGGGGCGCTTCGCCGAGCGCGCGCCCGACGAGATCCCCTCCACCCGGGAGAAGCGCTACCTCGCGAGCGGAGAGCGGGTGTGGCGGCTGAGGCTCGTGCGCGAGTAGCGGGCGGCGCGGCGCGGGACGGGTTATCCTCGGCGGCGTCCGTGCGCCGCCTCCCTCCCATCCCCTTCGCCTCGCTCGCCCTCGCCGCCCTCCTCGCCTCGGGCTGCGCCCGGGACGAGAGCCCGGAAGGGAGCTACCGGGCGCTCGCCCGGGCCGTCGCCGACCGCGACGCCGAGGCGGCCTGGTCGCTCCTCTCGGCCGGGAGCCAGCGCTGGCTCGAGGGGCAGGCGAGGCGTGCCGCCGCCGCGGCGCCCGGGGTGGTCCCCGCGAACGCGCGCGCGCTCCTCCTCGGCGACGCCGCGCTCGGGGCGCGGCCGCCCGCGGCGGTCTCGCTCGCCTCCTCGTCCGGCGACCGCGCCGTCCTGCGGGTGGAGCCGGCGAGCGGCCCGGCGCGCGAGGTGCACGTCGTCCGCGAGGGCGGCCGCTGGAAGGTGGAGCTGCCGCCGCCGGCGGGCGAGTAGCCTCTCCGAGCCGCAGGGCGCCGCGGGGCGGGCGGGATGGACCGACCCGGTCGGCGGTGTTATCTAACGGCTCCCCCGAGACGACGAGCGAATCCGAATGAAGACCCTGTCCGCCGCCGAGATCCGCGAGGCCTTCCTCCAGTTCTTCGAGGAGCGCGGCCACCGCCGGGTGAAGAGCTCCTCGCTCGTCCCCGCCAACGACCCGACGCTCCTCTTCACCAACGCCGGCATGGTGCAGTTCAAGGACGTCTTCACCGGGCGGGAGAAGCGGGACTACCGGCGCGCCACCAGCTCGCAGAAGTGCGTGCGCGCCGGCGGCAAGCACAACGACCTCGAGAACGTGGGGTTCACCGCCCGGCACCACACCTTCTTCGAGATGCTCGGGAACTTCTCCTTCGGCGACTACTTCAAGAAGGACGCGGTCGCCTGGGCGTGGGAGTTCGTCACCAGCCCGAGCTGGCTTGGGATCCCGAAGGAGCGGCTCGCCGCCACCGTCTTCGCCGGGGAGGGGAACCTGCCCTGCGACGAGGAGGCGCTCGCGCTGTGGAAGGCGGCGGGCGTGGCGCCGGAGCGCATCCACAAGCTCGGCGCCAAGGACAACTTCTGGGCCATGGGCGACACCGGCCCCTGCGGCCCCTGCTCGGAGATCCACTTCTTCCAGGGCGACGACGTCCCCTGCGCCGAGGAGAAGGCGGGGCGCAAGTGCCTGGGAGTGGCCTGCGACTGCGATCGCTGGCTCGAGATCTGGAACCTGGTGTTCATGCAGTTCGAGCGCGACGAGGCCGGGCAGCTCTTGCCGCTCCCCAAGCCCTCCATCGACACCGGCGCCGGGCTGGAGCGCATCGCCGCGGTGGTGGAGGGCAAGCGCTCCAACTACGACACCGACGTCTTCCGCGGCATCCTGCGCCACATCGAGTCCCTCTCCGGGAAGCCCTACCGGCACGGGGACTCGGACGACGACGTCTCCATGCGGGTCATCGCCGACCACGCCCGCGCCACCACCTTCCTGGTGGGCGACGGGGTCCTGCCCTCCAACGAGGGGCGCGGCTACGTGCTCCGGCGCATCATGCGGCGCGCCATCCGCCACGGGAAGCGGCTGGGCCTGGAGAAGATCTTCCTCGCCCGGGTGGCGGAGGCCGTCATCGCCGAGATGGGGGCGGCCTACCCCGAGATCCGCGAGAACCGCGCCTTCATCCTCAAGGTGGCGGAGCAGGAGGAGGAGGCCTTCCGCCGCACCCTCGACAAGGGGCTCGCCATCCTGGAGGAGGAGATCCGGCGCCTCGGCGGCCGGGGCGAGCGGGTCATCCCGGGCCGGGTGGCCTTCCAGCTCTACGACACCTTCGGCTTCCCCATGGACCTCACCCGCGTCATCGCCTCCGAGAACGAGGTGGGGGTGGACGAGAAGGGCTTCGAGGACGCCATGGCCGAGCAGCGGGCGCGCTCGGAGTGGAAGGGCTCGGGGGAGGAGGCGGTGGGGGAGATCCACCGCCAGATCGCGAACGAGGTGGGCGAGGTGCGCTTCCTCGGCTACGAGACCACCCGCGCTCGCTCCCCGGTGCGGGCGCTCCTCGTCAACGGCCGCCGCGCCGACCGGGCGCGCCGCGGGGACCGGGTCGAGGTGGTGGTGGCCGAGACCCCCTTCTACGGCGAGTCCGGCGGACAGGTGGGGGACGCGGGCTCCCTCGCCTCCGCCCGCGGGCGGGTGACGGTGAAGGACGCCCAGCGCCCGGTGCCCGGCCTGGTGGTGCACCGGGGCGAGGTGGCCGAGGGGGAGATCGCGGTGGGCGACGAGGTGGAGCTCCAGGTGGACGAGGCCCGGCGCGACCTCATCCGCGCCAACCACTCCGCCACCCACCTCCTGCACCTCGCGCTCCGCGAGCGGCTCGGCGAGCACGTGAAGCAGGCGGGGTCGGTGGTGGCCCCCGACTACCTGCGCTTCGACTTCTCCCACTTCCAGCCGCTCAGCGGCGAGGAGCTCCGCGACGTCGAGCGGCGGGTGAACGAGCTCGTGCGCAGGAACGAGGAGGCCACCACCTCCGTGCTGCCGCTCGAGGCGGCGCGCCAGAGCGGCGCCATGATGATCTTCGGCGAGAAGTACGGGGACACGGTGCGGGTGGTGGGCATCGGCCCGTCGAAGGAGCTCTGCGGCGGCACCCACGTGCGCCGCACCGGCGACATCCAGTTCTTCAAGATCGCGAGCGAGGAGAGCATCGCCGCGGGGGTGCGCCGCATCGTCGCCCACAGCGGGCCCAAGGCGGTCGAGCTGGTACAGCGCGCCGACGAGGAGCTCCGGCAGGCGGCAGCGCTGCTCCGCGCCGGCCCCTTCGAGGTGGCGCAGAAGGTGGAGTCGCTGCAGAGGCGGGTGAAGGAGATGGAGCGGGAGCTCGCCGACGCGAAGGGCGAGATGGCGGCGGCGCGCTCCGGCGACCTCGCCGCCCAGGCGGGCGAGGTGAACGGCGTGAAGCTGCTCGCCGCGCGGGTGGAGGGGGACGGCAAGGCGCTGCGCGAGCTCGCCGACAAGCTCCGCGACAAGCTCGGGCGCGGGGTGGTGGCGCTCGCCAGCGAGCAGGGCGGCAAGGCGGTCCTGCTGGTGGCGGTGACGAAGGACCTCACCGGCCTGGTGAAGGCCGGCGACCTGGTGCGCGAGGCGGCGAAGCTGGTGGGCGGCTCCGGCGGCGGCAAGCCCGACCTGGCGCAGGCCGGCGGCCCCGACCCGGCCGGCATCGACCGGGCGCTCGCCCGGGTGCGGGAGCTCGTGGCCACCGCCACCGCCTGATCGCGGGAGCGCCCCGTCGCGCCGTGTCAAGACCCGGGGCCGGTTGACGAGGCGCGAACCCGTTGACCCGGCCGGCGCGCCCCTCCTACCATGGGCGTCGCAGGAGGTTGCCCTGGTGCGCTTGCAGCGCAGTGGGGAGCAGGGCTCCCCCGTGATCGACCTTTCGCTGGCGCGAGACGAGCGCCGGCTCGTCGACTGCCAGCGCCGCAGCCGCCAGATCCTGGACGTGAACAAGCGGGCGCTCGCCCGGCTCTTCCAGAGCGGCCTCATCTACTCCCGCGCCGGCGCGCGGCTGGCGCGCGAGCTGCTCCTCGCCCACCAGCGCCTGCTCAAGGTGGGCGACCTCCTCGCCCGGCTCGGGGAGCCGGACGAGGACCCGGGCGAGGCCGAGGCCGTCTACCGCGAGGTGGAGGCCCTGCTCGCCAAGACGGCGGAGCTATCCGCCCGCTCCGACGTCATCCTGGCGCGTCGGTAGCCCTCTCAGCCGCGCGGCCCTTCCTCCACGATCACCGCCCGCGGGAAGTTGCCGTAGTTCTCGAGGCACTCGCGGGAGGTCCCGCGCAGCCACACGGCCACGGTGTGCTGCCCCGGCCCGACGCGGCCGAAGAGCGCCGAGACCGTCACCGGGGAGGAGCCCCCGCTCGCGTTCGGCGGCACGTACACCACCGCCCGTCCCCCGCCGCCCTCGCGCTCCTCGTCCGGCCGGCCGTCCACCCGGATCTGGAAGTCGCAGAAGGTCCCGGGCTCCCCCATCGCGTCGATGTGGGTGCTCCAGGTGAGGAGGAGGCCGGTGGTGGCGGCGTTCTTCCCGAAGGAGCCGATGTCGCGCAGATGGGTGTAGTTCGCGGCCACCGAGATGCTGGAGGCGCTGTCGGAGTACTCGAGCCGCTTGCGGGTGGTGACGGACTCCGTCATCTTCCCCTCGAGCGCCGAGATGCGGGCCTCGGTGGCGGCGCGCTGCTCCTCGCCGGCGGCCTGGACCGAGCCGATCTGGGTCTGCTGCAGCATGGCCGCGCCCTGGAGCGCCACCTGGCCGCCCTCCACCTGCTTCACCCGCAGGGACAGCTCCTTCAGGGCCGACTCCACGTCGGTCGAGCGCAGGTCGCTGCCCGCGTTCGCGAAGACCAGGTTGGAGGCCTGGCGCGGCTGCGCGGCCAGGAACCAGGCGGTCGCCGGGACGGCCAGGAGTGCCGCGACTCCCAGGGAAGTGAGGAGGAGCGCCTTCGCCTTCATCGATTCACCGAAGCAGGCGGATGAGAGCACGGGTCCCGGGGGGAAGTCGAGCCCGCTGGCGCCGGGCGGCGGCGGGGATATCATCCGGGGGTGCCGCACGACCGCGCCGCCGCCTGGGCCCTGCTCGCCGAGTACACGGGGTCCCAGCCGCTCCGCCGCCACGCCCTCTCGGTGGAGGCGACCATGCGGGAGCTGGGGCGCACCCGCGGGGTGACCGACCCCGGCGAGCTCGAGCGATGGGGAGTGGTGGGGCTGCTGCACGACTTCGACTACGAGCGCTTCCCCACCGAGGCGGACCACGTCTGGCGCGGGATGGAGATCCTGAGGGAGCGGGGCTGGCCCGAGCCGGTGGTGCGCGCGGTGGGCGCCCACGCCTTCTACACCGGCATCGAGCGAGTGGCCCCGGTGGAGAAGGCCATCCTGGCGGCCGACGAGCTCTCCGGGTTCGTGGGCGCCTGCGCCCTGGTTCGCCCCTCCAAGCGGGTGGCCGACGTGCCGGTGGAGTCGGTGCTGAAGCGCATGAAGGAGAAGGCGTTCGCCCGCTCGGTCGACCGCAGCTACATCGTGCGCGGCGCCGAGGAGTGGGGCGTGCCGCTGCCGGAGCTCGTGGCGCTCGTGCTGCGCTCCCAGGTCCCCATCGCCGAGGCGCTCGGGCTCGCCGGCGCCCCGGCGAGGGACCTCCCCGACGAGCCGGCCCCGCCGCTCCCACCCGCTCCCTAGCCGGGAGGAGCCCCGGCCTCGCGCCTCGCGTAGGTGAGGGTGTGGTGGGTGAGCGGGCGCGCCCCGGCGGTGCACTCCGCCACCCCGTAGATGAGGCGCCCGCCGAGCTTGAGCACGCGGGCGCGGCACTCGAAGCCCTCCCGGCGCGCGCTTCCCAGGAAGGCGGTCGTCATCGAGCTCGTCACCGAGGCGTCGGCGAGGCCGAGCCGCGTCTTCACCGCGAACCAGAAGGCCACGTCGGCGGCGTGCATGTAGAGGGCGCCGCTCACCATCCCCCCGGGCCGGTCGTGCTCGGGCTGGTAGCGGACGGCGAGGGTGCACTCCCCCTCGCCGAGGGCCTTCACGCTCGCCCCGAGCCGGCGCGTGAACTCGTTCGCCGAGAGCAGCTCGTCGAGGTCGGCGATGGTGACGGGGGACATCCCGACGGTCTAACGCCCGGCCCGGGGCGGAGAAAGACCCGGCTGGGAGGAGGAAGGCGGGCCCGGCGCCCGACCGGAGAGAGGGACTCGGTCGGGGCCGGGCCCGGCGGCCGCGGCGATCGGGCCGGCTACTCCTTCTGGTGCCCCCCGCGGCGCAGGAAGGCGGGGATGTCGTACTGGTCCTCGTCGAGCTGCTTGTAGGGGGCGACCTCGCGGCTGCGGGCCGGGGGCGGCCGCGGGCGCGGGGCCGGCGCCGGCTCGGGCGCGCGCGCCGGGGCGGGGGCGAGCCGCGGCTCCGCCGCCCGGGCGGGCGCCGGGAGCGGGGGCGGGGCGGCGGCGCGCGGGGCGGCGACCGCCGGGAGCGAGACCTGCTTGGGAGCGGCCGCGCGGACCGGGGCCTCCTTGGCGCTGAAGCCGGTCGCGATCACCGTGATCTTCACCTCGGCGTCCATCCGCTCGTCCACCACCGAGCCGAAGATGATGTTCGCCTCGGGGTCGGCGGCGGCCTGCGCCATGGTGACGGCCTCGTTCACCTCGTGGAGCGTGAGCGAGGAGCCGCCGGTGATGTTCACGAGGAGGCCGGTGGCGCCGTCGAGGGTGACGTCCTCGAGCAGGGGCGAGCTGATGGCGCCCTGCATGGCCTCGACGGCGCGGTTGGCGCCGGTGCCCCGGCCGGTCCCCATGAGCGCCATGCCCTGCTCGGCCATGATGGTGCGGACGTCGGCGAAGTCCACGTTGACGAGGCCGTGGACGGTGATGAGGTCGCTGATGCCCTGCACCGCGTTCAAGAGCACCTCGTCGGCGCGCTTGAAGGCGTCGGCGAGCGACATGTTCTCGCCGGCGACGGAGAGCAGCCGCTGGTTGGGGATGACGATGAGGGTGTCCACCGCCTGGCGCAGCTCGGCGATGCCCGCCTCCGCCTGCTTGCGGCGCCGGTTGCCCTCGAAGAGGAAGGGCTTGGTGACGACGCCCACGGTGAGGGCGCCGGTGGACTTGGCGATGTCGGCGATGATGGGGGCCCCGCCGGTGCCGGTGCCGCCGCCCATGCCGGCGGTGACGAAGACCATGTCGGCGCCGGCCAGGGTGTCGGTGAGGGCCTCCTTCACCTCCAGCGCCG
>Ga0335076_10000915_pt1 | contig 28012 bp, 28 predicted proteins | sample Lox_Sample_25_FD_206717 | JGI IMG/M metagenome (GOLD analysis project Ga0335076, IMG submission 206717) | Soil microbial communities from Loxahatchee National Wildlife Refuge, Florida, United States - Lox_Sample_2.5 | ecosystem: Environmental > Terrestrial > Soil > Wetlands | place: USA... | reverse complement strand
GCCAACATCGTCGCGGAGTACGAAGCCGCGCACTAGTAGTACGTACCGGAGTTCGCGGGGGGTTTTAGCGGATCGGCCAGGACCCCGGCTCGCAGCAAGCCTGGCGACAGCGGCGGGGCCGGCCATATCGCACCGTTGGCCCGGAGGGGCGGACTTACCATCCGGGGGCCAACGGTGCGTTTGCCTGTCCGGCGCCCTTCCGCCCGCCGTCATGAGAGCACGCCTCTGGCGTGCGACACCGAGGTGGCCGACGCGACGCCGGAGCGCCGACGCCGCCGCGATGACGGGTGCTGTGACCGCCGTGACGCGTGATGCACATAATCATCGCGGGAACCGTGCGGTTATCCGCCGCGACCGCGGGACGACATGCGCAGATAAGTCGTTCGCTTGCGGCGTACCCGGGCCGGTACAGGGAACATGGCCCGCGCCCACCGGGTTGGATGAGGGTGAATGCGGCGTGTCCAGGGAACGTCTTGTCATGCGAGGCGCATACTCGCATGAGGCGTGATCGTGGGCACGCGGCTACTATGCGGAGTAGGCAAGGTAGGGCTCGATCCCATGAGAACCCATCCCGCCCCCGTGCTGTGAGGAGAGCGACGAATGTTCGAGAGGTTTACCGACAGAGCGCGGCGGGTTGTTGTCCTGGCGCAAGAAGAAGCCAGGATGCTCAATCACAACTACATCGGCACCGAGCACATCCTGCTCGGCCTCATCCACGAGGGTGAAGGTGTAGCGGCCAAGGCGCTGGAGTCGCTGGGGATCAGCCTGGACGCCGTGCGGCAGCAGGTCGAGGAGATCATCGGCCAGGGCCAGCAGGCGCCGTCCGGGCACATCCCGTTCACGCCGAGGGCCAAGAAGGTGCTTGAGCTTTCGCTGCGCGAGGCGCTGCAACTCGGCCACAACTACATCGGCACCGAGCACATCCTGCTCGGCCTCATCCGCGAGGGTGACGGCGTGGCGGCGCAGGTGCTGGTGAAGCTGGGCGCTGACCTGAACCGGGTGCGCCAGCAGGTCATCCAGCTGCTGCACGGATACCAGGGCAAGGAGCCCGCGTCGGCGGGCACGGCGGGCGCGGAGTCCGCGCCGAGCACCTCCCTGGTCCTGGACCAGTTCGGCCGCAACCTCACCCAGGGCGCGCGCGAGGGCAAGCTCGACCCGGTCATCGGCCGGGAGAAAGAGATCGAGCGCGTCATGCAGGTGCTGTCCCGCCGGACCAAGAACAACCCGGTGCTGGTGGGCGCGCCCGGCGTGGGCAAGACCGCGGTCGTCGAGGGCCTGGCGCAGAAGATCGTCAAGGGCGAGGTCCCCGAGACCATCAAGGACAAGCAGCTGTACACGCTGGACCTGGGCGCCCTGGTGGCCGGCTCGCGTTACCGCGGCGACTTCGAAGAGCGGCTCAAGAAGGTGCTCAAGGAGATCCGCACCCGCGGCGACATCATCCTGTTCATCGACGAGATCCACACGCTCGTCGGGGCCGGCGCCGCCGAGGGGGCGATCGACGCGGCCTCGATCCTGAAGCCGATGCTGGCCCGCGGCGAGCTGCAGACCATCGGCGCCACCACGCTGGATGAGTACCGCAAGTACCTGGAGAAGGACGCCGCGCTCGAGCGCCGCTTCCAGCCCATCCAGGTGGCGGAGCCGACGATCTCGCACACCATCGAGATCCTCAAGGGGCTGCGCGACCGGTACGAGGCCCACCACCGCGTGTCCATCACGGACAGCGCACTGGTCGCCTCGGCCCAGCTCGCCGACCGTTACATCAGCGACCGCTTCCTGCCGGACAAGGCCATCGACCTGATCGACGAGGCCGGCTCCCGGATGCGGATCCGGCGCATGACCGCGCCGCCGGACCTGCGCGAGTACGACGAGAGGATCGCGCAGGTGCGCCGGGAGAAGGAATCGGCGATCGACTCCCAGGACTTCGAGAAGGCCGCGGCGCTGCGGGACACCGAGAAGCAGCTGCTGGCCAAGAAGGCGGCCAGGGAGAAGGAGTGGAAGGCCGGCGACATGGACGTCGTGGCCGAGGTGAACGAGGAGCTCATCGCCGAGGTCCTCGCCACCGCCACCGGCATCCCGGTGTTCAAGCTGACCGAAGAGGAGTCGCAGCGCCTGCTCCGGATGGAGGACGAGCTGCACCGCCGGGTCATCGGCCAGAACGACGCCATCAAGGCGCTGTCCCAGGCGATCAGGCGTACCCGGGCCGGCCTGAAGGACCCCAAGCGCCCCGGCGGCTCGTTCATCTTCGCCGGGCCGTCCGGCGTCGGCAAGACCGAGCTGTCCAAGACGCTGGCCGAGTTCCTGTTCGGCGACGAGGACTCGCTCATCCAGCTGGACATGAGCGAGTACATGGAGAAGCACACGGTGTCCCGGCTGTTCGGGTCGCCGCCGGGCTACGTCGGCTACGAGGAGGGCGGCCAGCTTACCGAGAAGGTGCGCAGGCGGCCGTTCTCGGTCGTCCTGTTCGACGAGATCGAGAAGGCGCACCCGGACATCTTCAACTCGCTGCTGCAGATCCTGGAGGACGGCCGCCTGACCGACGCCCAGGGCCGCATGGTGGACTTCAAGAACACCGTCATCATCATGACGACCAACCTGGGCACCCGTGACATCTCCAAGGGCGTGACGGTCGGGTTCGCCCGGCAGGGTGAGTCCCGGGGCTCGTACGACCGGATGAAGAACAAGGTGCAGGAGGAGCTGAAGGGGCACTTCCGGCCGGAGTTCCTGAACCGCGTGGACGACGTCATCGTCTTCCACCAGCTGGAGCGGGAAGAGATCTTCAGCATCGTCGACCTGATGATCGCCAAGGTGGACGACCGGCTGAAGGACCGCGACATGGCCATCGAGCTGCGCCCGGCGGCCAAGGACCTGCTGTCCCAGCGGGGCTACGACCCGGTGCTGGGGGCCCGGCCGCTGCGCCGCACCATCCAGCGGGAGATCGAGGACAGCCTGTCGGAGAAGATCCTGTTCGGCGAGCTGCGGCCAGGCCAGATCGTCATCGTGGACACCGAGGGCGGCGGGGAGACCGCCACGTTCACCTTCAACGGCGTTCCCAAGCCCGACGTGGTGCCTGACGTGCCCGCCCCGGAGATGGCGAGCGAGCCGGTCGCCAGCAAGGGCGGCGCGGTGGGCAGCCCCGCCGGCAGCCCCGGGCCGCAGGACGGCGGCGGCACCGCCTCTGCGATGGGCTGACCTCAGCATCCCAGCGCACTGAAACCCGGGTTCCACCTGGTGGAACCCGGGTTTCATGCGGTCCGGGCCGAACCGGGGAGGGCGAAGCGGCCGTCGGGCAGCGGGTCGACGAGCCCGTCGGCGACGAGGCCGTTCAGGGCCCGGGCCAGCTGCGGCCGGCTCGGCCAGGTCGCGTCGAGATCGGGCCGGCCCACCGGGTCGCCGGCCGCGCGCAGCACCGCGAGCAGGCGGCCCCGGCACTGCCGGTCGGTGCCGTCGTACTTCTGGGCACGCCGCCGGGGCGCCGCGGTCGGCCGCCCCGCGGCCAGCCACGTGCAGTCGCGGGCCACCGGGCAGGCGCCGCAGCGCGGGCTGGCGGCCGTGCACACAAGCGCGCCGAGTTCCATCACCGCGACGGACCAGCGGGCCGCGACCGCGGGCTCGCCGGGCAGCAGCGATTCGGCCAGCCGCCGTTCGGCCACCGACGGCGTGGCCGCGGCCGCCGGCTGGCCGCTCACCAGCCTGGCCAGCACGCGCCGCACGTTGGTGTCGAGCACGGCGTGCCGCTGGCCGAACGCGAAGCTGGCCACGGCCGCGGCGGTGTAGCGGCCGATCCCCGGCAGGGCGAGCAGGGCGTCCAGGTCCGCGGGCACCGTCCCGCCGTGCCGCGCGGTCAGGATGGCGGCCGTCTCGTGCAGCCGGAGCGCCCGCCGCGGATACCCGAGCCTGCCCCACTGCCGTATCGCCTCGCCCGCGGGCTCGGCCGCGAGCGCGGCGGGGGCGGGCCACCGGGCCATCCACAGCAGGTATTCGGGTAGCACCCGGGACACCGGCGTCTGCTGCAGCATGATCTCGCTGACCAGCACCGCCCAGGGCGTCGCGCCGGGCGCCCGCCAGGGCAGGTCCCGCGCGTTCCGCGCATACCAGGCCAGCACCGGCTCGGCGTGGGTGGTCGACATGATGGTGCCCATGGTGGCACGGGTCCGCGCCGGAATACGAACCGAACGGGCCGGGGTGACGAGCCCCGGCTGGTCCGCTCACCGCGGCTCCGGCCCGTCGCCGCCCAGGACGGCGGAGAGCGCCTGCCGGATGTCCTCCACCTCCTGGACCTGCATGTGCTGGGAAAGACCGTCGGTGCGCTCCAGGGGTGCTCCCGAGGCGGCCGGCACGATGACGCGGCGGAAGCCCATCCGCTCCGCCTCGGCGATCCGGCGGGGCAGCCCGGCCACCCGCCGGACCTCCCCCGCCAGCCCGACCTCGCCGATGGCCACGACGCCGTGCGGCACGCTCAGGTTGGCGGCCGAACTGGCCAGGGCGACGGCCACGGCCAGGTCCACCGAGGGCTCGGTCAGCCGGACCCCGCCGACCGTGGCGGCGTACACGTCCTGCCGGCCGAGCTTGATTCCGGCCCGGCGCTGCAGCACCGCGAGCACCATGCCCACCCTCGACCCGTCCAGCCCGGAGGTGGTGCGCCGCGGCAGCTCGAGCGCCGAGGGGCCCACCAGCGCCTGCACCTCCGCGGGCAGCGCCCGGCGCCCCTCCAGCGTGACCGTCACGCAGGTGCCGGGCACCGGCTCGCGGTGCTGGGACATGAAAAGCCCGCTCGGATCGGCCAGCCCGATCAGGCCGTACTCGCCCAGGTCGAAGCAGCCCACCTCGTCGGTCGGCCCGTACCTGTTCTTCACCGCCCGGACCATGCGCAGCTGCGAATGCCGGTCGCCGTCGAAGTGCAGCACCACGTCGACCAGGTGCTCAAGCGCCCGCGGTCCGGCCACCGAGCCGTCCTTGGTCACGTGCCCGACCAGGATGGTGGCCAGCGACCGCTCCTTGGCCACCGCGGTCAGCGCCGCCGCCACCTCGCGGACCTGGGTCACCCCGCCGGGCACGCCCTCCACCCCGGCGGCGGCTATCGTCTGGACCGAATCGATGATCAGCAGCCGGGGCTGCACGGCCTCGACGTGCCCGAGCACCACGTCGAGGTCGGTCTCCGCGGCCAGGAAGAGCTGGTCGCTGACCGCACCGATGCGGTCCGCGCGCAGCCGTACCTGGGCGGCGGACTCCTCCCCGGTCACGTAGAGCACCGGCCCCGACTCCGCGACGAGCGCGCCCGCCTCGAGCAGCAGCGTCGACTTGCCCACCCCCGGTTCGCCGGCCAGCAGCAGGACCGCGCCGGGCACGAGGCCGCCGCCGAGCACCCGGTCGAGCTCGTCCATGCCGGTCGGCCGCGCGGTGGCGTCGGTGGCGTCCACCCGGCCGATGGGGACCGGAGCGGTGCTGGCCAGGCCGCCGTCGGCCGCCAGCGAGACGCGGGGAGCGCCGGCCCGCGCCGACCTGGGCAGCGCAGCCTCGCGGACCGTGCCCCACGCCTGGCATTCGCCGCAGCGCCCGACCCACTTGGCGGACTGCCAGCCGCACTCGGTGCAGCGGAAGCCGGACGTCGCCGATGACTTGGCCATGGCCCGCACCCTAGCGATCACCTCTGACAATCTCAGTAAGCTGGAAGGCGAACCTACGGAGGGAGTCAGGCCGTGAGCGGCGAGGCGAAGGAAAGCGGCGCGGCGGTCGCCCTGTCGACCTCGTCGGTCTACCCGGAGCGCACGCCCGACGCCTTCGAGGCGGCCGCGCGGCTCGGCTACGACGGGGTCGAGGTGATGGTCTACACCGACCCGGTGAGCCAGGACGCCGACGTGCTGCGCAGGCTGTCGGACTACCATCAGCTCCCCATCCTGTCCGTGCACGCGCCGAGCCTGCTGCTCACCCAGCGGGTGTGGGGCCGCGACCCGTGGGAGAAGCTGCGCCGGGCCGGTGAGGTCGCCGAGCGGGTGGGCGCCCGGGTGGTGGTCCTGCACCCGCCGTTCCGCTGGCAGCGCGAGTACGTCCGCGGCTTTGAGAAGGGCCTGGCCGCGATGGCCGAGGAGACCGACGTCCGGTTCGCGGTGGAGAACATGTACCAGCTGCGGGCCGGCGGCAGCGAGGTGGTGCCGTACGCCCCGCACTGGGATCCGACCGCACTCGACGTGCCGCACATCACGCTAGACCTGTCCCATACCGCCGCCTCCGGTTCGGACGCCCTGGTCATGGCGGCCGAGCTCGGCGGCCGGCTGGCTCACGTGCACCTGGCCGACGGCACCGGGTCGCCGGCCGGCCCGGTGCCCGACGAGCACCTGGTGCCCGGCCGGGGAGGCCAGCCCTGCGCCGAGCTGCTTGGCCGGCTCACCGCGACCGGCTACCGCGGCGTGGTGGTGGTCGAGGTGAAGACCAGCCGGGCCCTCACCAGGGAGGACAGGCTCGCGGACCTGGCCGAGTCGCTGGCGTTCGCCCGGAAGCACCTGGCCCCGCCGGCGGAATAGGGTCCTTGCCATGACCGCCAGCACCAGCACCCTGATCACCGTGGCCCCGACCGGCGCCGAGGCCGGCAAGTCCGCGGTGCCCGCCCTCCCGGTCACGCTGGACGAGCTGGCGGGCACGGCCAAGGAATGCGAGGCGGCCGGGGCGGCGGTCATCCCACGTGCGCATCAGAGACGGGGCGGCCCGGCCCACCCTGGACGTCGGCCGGCTGGCCGACACGGTGGTAACGCTGCGGAAGGGCACCGGCCTCATTGTCCAGCCGTCCACTGGCGGCGCGGTGACCGACAGCTTCTCCAGCCGGCTGGCCGTCCTCGACGCCTGCTCGCTGACCTGCGGCACCGTCAATTTCGGCGACGAGGTATTCAGCAACCCGTGGCCGTCGAAGACGATGCGCGGTGCCCGGGTGGAGAAGGCGATGCTGCGGGTTTCAGCGCCGGGTGCCGTCCAGCGCAGCGGCCTGGCCGTCCGGCAGATCGGCCGGGCATCGTCGTGTGAGCGCGTCCAGGGCGCTGGCGTGCGCTTGCACGTCGGCGTCTCCGGCCAGTGCCCGCTGGAGCCAGCTCCCGCCGTTGGCCTGAATGCTCATGCTGAAACATCCCGGAGCGCCGATGATCATCGCGATCTGTTACCTGCTCGGCATGGTCATGGGCATCATCTCCGGACTCGCACGCGGAGTGGGGCCGACCGGGTTCGCCAGCGAGATGCTCCGCCGGGTTTCCTGATCAGCGTGGGCGTGCAGCTGCTGATCGCGTTCTTCGGCCACTCCTTCGGCGGCCGGGCCGCGGCGCCGCGTGCCGGTGGCGGCTTGCCGGGTTACCGGGCGAACTGGCGCAGCTGCCGCCGGGAGGTGATGCCGAGCTTGGCGAACACGTTCCGGAGGTGGTACTCCACGGTGTTGGTGCTCACGTACAGTTCGGCTGCCACCTCGGTGTTGGTCATCCCCTTGGCCACCAGGGCGACGACGTCGGCTTCGCGGCCGGTCAGTTCGAGGGGAGAGCTCTGCCGTGGCACCGCCGCCGGCATCCCGGCCGCGGCGAGGTCGGCTTCCACCCGGGCCACGTAGGGCGCGGCACCGACGCCGCTGAGCAGCCCGTGCGCCGCACGGAGCTCGTCCACGGCGCCGCGGCGGTCGCCGCGGGCGTGCAGCAGCCGGCCGAGCGCGTGGTGCAGCAGCGCCTGGTCCAGCAATGGATCGTCGGGCCCGGCCAGCCTGGCGGCCTGGCGGAACTGCGCAACGGCCTGATCGGGCTGGCCGGCCGCCGCGCTCATGTGGGCCTGCAGGGCCAGGAGGGCGAACGCGACGCCGGGGCGGCGCTTGGCCGCGGCGGCCCGCAGTTCACCGAACTGGCGGGCTGCGGTCTCGGTGTCGCCGGTGTCCAGCAGGGCTTCGATTAGCAGCGGCCACCACAAGATCCCCAGGCCTTGCCGCCGGACCTGCCTGAACGCGGCCGTGGCGGGCGTCTGCCTGAACGCCAGGCCAAGCATGGGCCCGATGGCTTCGATCACTCCGGCCGGATCGCTGCGGGCTCGCGCGGTTACTGCCTGGCCTACCCGGATTATCGCCTTGATCTCGTCGGGGAAATCTATCCCGTCTGCCAACGCCTGAGCCGCTGTCGTGTGCTCCGCGGCCGCTGCCCGCTCACCGCGCGAGGCGAGAACGCAGGCAATGGCGCTATGTGTCTCGGTCTCGACCCAGGTAGCCACCGGTTCCGGCGCCAGGGACAGGACGACATGGGCATGCACGAGCGCCTCGTCCCAGTTCCCGGTCTCGAACAGCAGCTGGGACAGCCGCAGGTGGGCGACCGGCAACAGCAGAGCCGGGGCGTGCCGTGCCAGCTGCAGTGCCCGGCGCAGGTCGGCGATGGCGCTGGTCAGCCGGCCTGCCCAGAAGCCAAACGATCCGCGGGTGATGAGCAGGTCCACGTCGGCCGCCGCGACATCCTGCGCGCGCTCGGGCAGGCGCTGCGCGAGCCGGTCGAGCCCGGCCTGGCCACCGTGCAAGAGCCCGGCACCGTAAACAGCCGAAGTCAGCGCAGTTCGTTCCACCTCCGGTTCCGGCCGCAGCGCCAGGGCACGCTCGGCCGCCGCGACCGCATCCCGTGGCTGGACCTTGTTGGCGTAGAGGAAGGCAAGCTGAGCGAGGGCGTCGGCCTGTACATCGGGGCCGTCCGCGGAGGCGTCATCAGCCTGCGCGGCACCAGCGGGCTCGGCGGCTTGCGCGAGCATAAGCTCGGCGGTGATGACCTCGCCGTGGTGGCGCGCTAGCAGGCCAAGGACCAGGCTGCGCAGCGCGCTTGGCGCGCACGCCTCGATCCGCGGCCGCAGCTCATCAGCTTTCCCGATGTGCTCGGCTGTCAGCAGCAGCCGGGCCGCCCGCAGCAGGCGGGTTTGCGCCGCCGCGGGTCGTGAGCTGAGCTCCGCGGCCCACAGCAGGTACCTGGCAGCCAGCGTGAACCGCTGCCTGCCGGCTTCGGCCCGGGCCGCCAGATCGGCCTGATCCGCCAGGGCGTCGTCATGGCTGTCGGCGGCCGCCACCCGGTGGGCCAGGGCCGCCTCGCCGCCGACCAGGTCCGCGGCCCGGCGGTGCAGTTCTTGGCGCCGGGTGGGCGCGAGGTCAGCGTAGACCGCCGCCCGGTACAGCGGGTGGGCGTAGTGCAGGGACGGTACCTGACTGTCCGGCTGCCAGGTGACGAAGCCGGTGCCGAGCAGAGCATCCAGGGCCTGGGCAGGCTGGCCGATCCCGGCCACCGCGGCGGCGACCGGCAGCGGGATCCGCTGGTTCATCACGGCCAGGGCCGCGGCGAGCGAGCGGGCGTCCGGCGGCAGGCCGGCTAGCCGCGCGACCGTCGCCAGGGCCAGCGACCGGGGCGCCGGCAGCTCGCCGTCGGCAGCCGCCAGCTGCTCCGGCGTGAGCTCGCTGAGCAGTGTCCGGACATACAGCGGGTGGCCGCCGGTATGCCGGCACAGCCGCTGCGCTGCCTGCGACGACAGGCGGACGCCGCTGCGCCCGGCCATCTCGGCCACATCGGGCGGCGACAGCAGCCCCAGCGCTACCCCGAGGCACCGGTCAGGATCGAAGCGCATGCGCTCCCAGCCATCGGCCACTGCCGGCTCGGGGCGGCTGGTCACCAGCACCAGGACCCGGTCATGCCGAAGCCGGCGAACCGCCGCCAGCAGTGCTAGCCGCGACCCGCTGTCCGCCCAGTGCAGGTCCTCGACGGCGACGGCGGCCGGCCCGGCTTCCTGCGCCTGGCTCCAGGCCTCAAGCAGCTCGAGTCCGGCCGGGAACGGCGCCGTGGCGGTAGCGGCTCCCAGCTGGCGCGCCAGATGGAACGGGATGTCACCGGCCAGCTCGTCCGCCTCGGCAGCCAGCACGGTGAACCCCTCCGGCAGGGCGCTCAGCGCGGCCCGCAACAGCGCAGTCTTACCCGACCCCGCCTCGCCCTCGATCCACGCGAACCGGGCCCGGCCCGCGGCGGCATCACCCGCGATCGACGCGATCGCGGCGAGCTCGTCGCCACGGCCCACGATTCCGGGCTCGGCACCGCCAACAGCCTGCATCGCTGCAGTCAGGCTCCTCCCTCCTGAACACAGAAGGCCCGCACCCCTTGACTGCAATCAGCGTAACTCCGGGCGTGACCTGCGCCGCATCGACGCCCTGCGCCGTGACACCCGGTTGCGGTCGCTCTCGTCAGCGAGCCTGGGGATTTTCCGTGGGACGCGGGCCCGGGCGGAACTAGGGGGTTTCCGTGGGGTGCCGGCCCGCGTGGCCGGCGAGGGTGGGCCCATGGAGATCGTCCTGAAGGTATCGCAGAGCCCGGCCGGCCGCCTGAACGGCACGCTGCGGGCTGCTGATCAGACCGTCGAGATGACGTTTTCCGGGGTCATGGAGCTAGTGGCCTGCATCGAAGAGCTGTGCGCCCGTGAGGCGACGGGGCCTCTTCCCAGCCGGCCGGTCACCCGGGAGCAAGCGGGGCCGTGACGCGCCCTAACACCCTGGCCATGGCCCGGCTTGTCAGCCACACGAACGAAAGGAATGCAGAGCAATGATGTCCGTACTGAGCAGTCCCGCGATTACCGGCCGGCCCGGCACATGCCCCGGCCCTGACCCTGAACCCGGTGATCCGCTGGCCGCGATCGCCGCCGTGCCGGCCCGTGAGCAGGACCGCCTGCTGGCTGAGCGTGGCGAGGCGGTCGCGGACCACATGGCCAACCACTTCGCCCGCCGCGCGCCGCACCTCGCCGCCCGCAGCGGGTTCGCGGCGTGGCAGCGGGCCGCCGGCGTGACGGCGGTGCTGGCCGCGGTAGCGCTGCTGGTGATCGCGCCGCTGCTGCTGTCGATCATCCTGGCCGCCGCGATCGCGCTGATCACGCTCGCGCACGTGGTGATCGCCATCGCCGCCCGATGGCGGCGGCCTGGCGCCACCACCCCGGCCCGGGCCGCGGGCCTGCCGGACGCTGACCTGCCCAGCTACACGATCCTGGTGCCGGCCTACCACGAGCAGGAGGTGATCGGCGGCATGGTGCGGTGCCTGGAGACCCTCGACTACCCCCGCGACCGGCTCGAGGCGCTGATCCTGGTCGAGCGCCGCGATACCGCGACCAAGCAGGCCATCGCCGACGCGGGCCCGGCGGGCTTCATCCGGGTGGTAGAGATCCCGCCGGGCAGCCCGCAGACCAAGCCGCGGTCGGCCAACGCGGGGCTGTTGCTGGCCAAGGGCGACCTGATCGTCATCTACGACGCCGAGGACCGGCCCGACCCCGGCCAGCTGCGGGTGGCCGCGGCGCAGTTCGCCGCCGGCGGCGAGCAGCTGGCCTGCGTGCAGGCCAAGCTCATGGTGGCCAACGCTGGGCAAAGCTTCATCACCCGCCAGTTCGCGCTGGAGTACTGCCTGCGTTACGAGCTGACCTTGCCCGGCCTGGCCCGGCTCGGGCTGCCGATCCCGCTCGGCGGGACCAGCAACCACTTCCGCACCGCGGTGCTGCGCGAACTCGGCGGCTGGGACGCCTGGAACGTCACCGAGGACGCCGACCTGGGCATGCGCTGCGCCGCGCTGGGCTACCGGGTCGAAGTCGCCGACTCCTGCACCTACGGCGAGATGCCGCACAAGATCGGCGCCTGGACCAAGCAGCGCACCCGCTGGCTGAAAGGCTTCATGCTCACCGCGCTGGTGCACACCCGCAACCCCGCCCGGACCTGGCGCGCCTTCGGCCGGGCCGGCACCATCACCATGCTGATCTTCATGGCCGGCACGCCGCTGCTGTACCTCGCCCAGCCCATCACACTGGCCATCTGGACCAGCCACTACACCGGCTTCACCGCCCGCACCCTGCCCGCCGGCCCGGTCATCGCCGACGTCCAGCTAGCCGTCTTCGCCGCCTGGACCGCCCTGGTGGTGGCGGCGGCCCGCCGCCACCACCTGGTCAAGGCGGTGTTCGCCCCGCTGCTGCCCGCTTACTGGGCGATGCACTGGGCCGCCAGCTGGCGCGGCCTGTACCAGCTGATCCGCGCCCCGTTCCTGTGGGAGAAGACCCCCCACCCCGCCGCCGCAGCGGCGTAAGAACCGGCACGGCACCGGCCCGCCCGCGCACAGCCCGCCCCGGTCCCTGCCCGCAGACCCGAACAACGCTGTTGCTTCCCCGAAGGAGCCCGCCATGACCACTAAGATCCAGACCGCCCTGCGCCTCGCGCTGGAAGCCAAGCGCTTCCGCGACCTGGCCGACATCGAGGCGCACCGCACCCGCCGCGGGCACTGGCACCCTCCGGACGTGCCCTGCACCCGGCGCTGCCCGGTAGGCGACCCGCGCACCGCCCTGGCGTTCAACCGCCAGCTCCAGCGGGCCGTCGGGTTCGCCTAGCCCGCCGCCCTCAACCGGCCCGCGCCCTCGCCAGAGCTCAGCTCACAGCCCCGGAACGCGCGCCGCGCCTGCTGGCGGCCGCCTGCCGCCTGGCAGCCGGGCACACCGGGAAGGACAGGCTGTTACCGACGCCCGTGGGTGCCTTCGCTGAAGCCGCATCTGCCTAGACCTAGAGGAGAACAAAGCATGGACACGCCCAACTATGCCGCCGCCGTGCTCGCCAGCGCCAAGGCCGGCGGTGCCCACGGTCCCGAGCTGGTAGGCCTGCGCAGGCGCCTGCAGCAGCTGGCTGATCCGCAGGCCGGACTCCTGCCGGGTGAGATCCTGGAACCGGTCGCGGACCTGCCACGGCTGAAACAACTGCCCGAGCCGCCGCCTGGCCGGGCCCGTGACGTGCTCGACCAGCTGGCGGTCGTGAAGCTGAACGGCGGGCTGGGGACGGGCATGGGCCTGTCCGGGCCGAAGTCGCTGCTGGAGGTCAAGCCCGGCATGACCTTCCTGGACGTCCTGGCCAAGCAGGTGCTGGCACTGCGGCAGCGGCACCGCGCCCGGCTGCCGCTGGTGATGATGAACTCCGCGGCCACCCGCGGCCCCTCGCTAGAGGTGCTGGACCGCTACGAGGGCCTGCGCACCCCGGGCGTGCCGCTGGATTTCCTGCAGGGCCGCGAGCCGAAGATCCGGGCTGATGACTGGCAGCCGGTGCGCTGGCCGGCCGACCCGGAGCTGGAGTGGTGCCCACCCGGGCACGGCGACATCTACACCGCGCTGGCCGCGTCCGGCACGCTGGACGCCCTGCTCGGCGCCGGGCTGCGCTATGCCTTCGTGTCCAACTCCGACAACCTCGGCGCGCTCGCCGACGTCCGGATCGCCGCCTGGCTCGCCGCGCAGCAGGCGCCGTTCGCGCTGGAGGCCGTTCGCGGCAGCCCGGCCGACCGCAAGGGCGGCCACCTGGCCCGCCACCACGGCCGGACGGTGCTCCGCGAGACGGCGCAGGTACCCGGCGGCGACATCTCCTTCACCGACGTGCAGCGCTGGCGCTGGTACAACACCAACAACATCTGGATGGACCTGCACGCGCTCAAGGAGCTACAGGCCGCCGACCCGGCCGCGCCAGCCCTGCCGCTGATCGTCAACCGCAAGACCGTCGATCCGCGCGACCCGGCCAGCATCCCGGTGATCCAGCTAGAATCGGCCATGGGCGCGGCGATCGGCTCCATCCCCGGCGCCCGCGCCCTCCACGTTCCCCGCTCCCGGTTCGCCCCGGTGAAGACCACCGACGACCTGCTGGTCATACGCTCCGACGCCTACCAGCTCACCAGCGACGGGCAGATGAAGCCCAGCTTCCACGGCCCCGGCCCGGTCGTCACGCTGGACAAGGACTTCTACCGGCTGCTGCCCGGCTTCGAGCAGCGGTTCCCGGCCGGCCCGCCGTCGCTGCGCCGCTGCCGCCGGCTCGAGGTCCACGGCGACGTCACCTTCGGCAAGGGTGTCGTGGCCATAGGCGACATACGGGTGGCCGGTCCACGCCATGTCCCGGACGGCGAGGCGCTCGGCGGATAGACCCGAGCCGCCGAGCGGATACCGGTCATGAGGCCGCCCGTCACCGGGCAGCCCGGTTCCCTTCAGAACTAGCCTGCTCAGGAGCAGGCTAGGCCGGCCGTCCGGGTCGGCGGCGGCGGTCCTGTCGCTGGGGTGCTGCACGTGATCCCGAGGCAGCCGAGGCGCCCGCGGTGGTGACCGGGCTGATCACGTGGTTCGCGGTGACCCGGGTCCGGAAGTGACGCCACCGCGGGAAAAGGTGAGCAGCAGCCCAGGCTTCAGCATCGGGCCACAGCTACGTGGCGACTCAGTCGGCCGGCCATGCCAGAAGCACCTGAGGCCGTCGACGCCGGTGAGACAAGTCCCCGCGCCGGCGCCGCCGGGGACGGCGCTGCTCCGGGGCAGCCTGCTCGCGGTGGGCTGGCTGATCGTGGCTGCGCTCGGGCTGGTCGCGCTGCTGCGGCTGGTGGCCTGGGACGCGACCCAGCCGCTGATCGTGCTCGACGACCTCACCTTGGTGATCTACCTGCCGGCCTGGGTCGTGGCCGCCGGGGCGCTGATCGCCCGGCGGTGGCGGCTGGCCGCGGCCGTTATCGTCGCCGCCCAGGTCGCATTCGCCGCGCCGGAGTTCGCCGCGCCGGTGCCGGCTTGGGCGCGGCACGCCCCGGTGGTGCGGTTGCTCGACGCGAACATTGACAAGAGCCTGCGCTTTCAGGCTGGGTACGTGCGGGCCATCGAGCAGGGCCGGCCCGACCTGATAACGCTGGAAGAGTTCACGCCGTCGGCCCTGCAGAGCATGATCGCCTCAGGGGTGCTCGCCGCCTATCCCTACCGGTGTGCGGCCCCGGCCTACGGCGCGACCGGGTTCCTTGTCGCGTCCCGGCTGCGGCTGACCGGCTGCCAAGTCCGCGCCGTGCCCTTCGACGGCATGCAAGTGCCGTACGGCGGGACGCGGTGCTTGCTGGACGTTTGCAGTTGCAAGCGGGGGATGGCACACTGAAGCCATGCGTAACGTCAACGTCAACTCGATCGGTGAGTACATCCGCGAGCAGCGGGAGCAGGCGAAGATCTCGATGCGCCAGCTGGCCCAGTCGGCCGGGGTGTCCAACCCCTATCTCAGCCAGGTCGAACGCGGCCTGCGCAAGCCCAGCGCGGACATCCTGCAGCAGATCGCCAAGGGCCTGCGCATCTCGGCCGAGGCGCTCTACGTGCAGGCCGGGATCCTGGAGGACCGGCCGGCCGACTCGGGCGTCCGGTCCGCCCTGCTGGCCGCCGCGGAGCTTTCCGAGCGGCAGAAGCAGGTGCTCCTGGAGATCTACGAGTCGTTCCGCAAGGAGAACGTCACCAGTACCGAGCCGGAACCGGGCGAGAGCACCATCGCCGAGCTGACCGCCGGGGCGCCGGGGGCGGAGGCCGAGGCGATCGAGGCCGCCCTGCAAGCCGAGGCGATGGAAGCTGCGGGACAAGCCGGTGACCCGCAGACGGTAACCCAGATCAGACCAGACAGTGCCTCCGATTAGGTAACGTGATCACCGTGTTTGGTGCCTATACCCCGCTGAGATTCTTCTTCCTGGCCCTGGGCCTGGCGGCGTTCGTCGTCGAGGCGTGGGCCTTCATCGACGCGATCACGCGTCCGAGCCAGGCCTTCGTGGCCGCCGGCAAGCAGACCAAGCCGCTGTGGCTCATCATCCTGGGCGTGGCCGCCGTGATCGGGCTGGCCGGGGCGGCGTACGGCGTCGGCCCGACCTCGATCCTGCCGGTCGCGGCGTTCGTCGCCGCCGCCATCTACCTGGCCGACGTCCGCCCCAAGGTAAGGAGCTTCCCCAAGAACAGGAACGGGGCCTCGAGCTCCGGTCCGTACGGCCCCTGGTAGCACTCAGACGATGAGCAGCGTGACCGGCGCGGCCACCAGCAGCGCGGCGGCCAGGCAGATCGCGGCCACCGCGGGCGCGGGCAGCGGCCGGATCGGCTGAAGCAGCCGGGTGACCCGGGCGGCCACCTCGCCCTCCGCGGCGGCCAGCGCGCCTGGCGGCGCCGGGCAGGCTCCGGCCGTGCCGAAACGCACCAGCGCGGTCACCAGTTCGCGGGCCGGGCCGCCGCGCAGCGCCCGGTCGTCGGCGAGCATCTCGACCAGCAGCGCCACGGCGCGGTGCGCGCCCGCGGCGGTGGCGGACCTGGGAAAGGCGCGCCGCAGGGCGGTGAACGGCAGCAGCACGAGGTCATGGCGCTCGCGCAGGTGAGCGCGCTCGTGCGCGAGCACGGCCGCCAGTTCGCCGCGGCCGAGCAGCTGGAGGGTGCCGGCGGTGACCACGATCTGCGACCGCAGCCCGGGCAGGCAGTACGCGGCCGCGCTCGGGTAGTCCACCACCAGCGCGCCGGGCACCTTCGGGTCGCCGTGGGCGAGCAGCGTGAGCAGCGCCCGCTGCCGCCTCCTGGCCTGCACCGCCGCGACCGACACGGCGACGAGCACCCAGCACAGCAGGGCGAGCAGCGCCAGCCCGGCGGCCAGGCAGGCCAGCCGGATGGCGATGATGAGCGCCGGCCCGCCGCCCGCCGCGCCGTAGCCGAACAGGCCGGGCAGCCGGAAGACACCGCCGGACCCGGCCAGGGCGCCCGTCCGCAGCAGGGAGCGCAGCACGCCCAGACGGCTGCCCGGCATGGCCAGGCCGATCAGCGTGCCCACGGCGGCCAGGCCCGAGGCCAGGCCCAGCGCCTGCCACAGCAAGATGGCCGCGGCCGGCGACCGCCACGGCCAGCTGGCGCGGGGCAACGCGGAGGCGCCGAGCGCGCTCCCGATGGCGACTACGGCAAGCAGTGCCGCATCTTCAAGTCCGGTCATCTCCCTCGCCGCTACCCTCGATCACTTCCAGGGCGTCGCGCAGCACGTCGGCCTCGACGCCAGAAACGGACTGTGCGAACCGAGTCAGAGCCGCCGTCCGGTCACCGGTCTGGTCCAGGGCGGTCAGCATGAGCTCGGCCACGTAGGTCTCGCGGGTAGCGGCGGGGCAGTAACGCCAGGCGCGCCCATCGCGCTCCCGCCTGGCGAAGCCCTTCTTCGCGAGCCTGTCAAGCACCGTCATAACGGTGGTGTGAGCTAGATTACGCTCGGTCAGCCTAGCACTGACCTCGCGCACGGTGAGAGATGTATCTGTTTCCCAGAGCACGTCCATGATGGCGCGCTCGAGATCACCCAGCCGGTTCACTTCGTCAATGTACCCGCAATACGCTAACCCGATAGAAAGGACGACATGCGGATCGTTCTCGCCCTCGGCGACATCACCGGGCAGCAAGTGGACGCAATCGTCAACGCGGCGAACTCCTCGCTGCTCGGCGGGGGCGGGGTGGACGGCGCGATCCACCGCCGCGGCGGACCCGAGATCCTCGCCGCGTGCCGCGAGCTGCGTGAAACGCCCTACCCCGACGGCCTGCCGGCCGGCCAGGCGGTGGCCACCACGGCGGGCCGGCTCCCGGCCCGCTGGGTGATCCACACCGTGGGCCCGGTGTACTCGCGCACCCAGGACCGCTCCGCGCTGCTCGCCTCGTGCTACCGGGAGTCGCTGCGGGTCGCGGCCGGGCTCGGCGCCCGCACGGTGGCGTTTCCCGCCGTGTCGACCGGCGTCTACCGGTGGCCGGGCGCCGACGCCGCCCGGATCGCGGTCGGCGCGGTACGCGCGGCCGGCGTGGCCAAGGACGCGGTGGAGGAGGCCAGGTTCGTGCTGTTCAGCCAGGGCATGTACGACCACTTCGAACGAGCCCTGGCGGCACCGGGCTGAACCCGCGCGGCCCGCCGGAGCCGGCCAGGCTGGCTGACCGCGGCAGCTAGGCCGAGGGGTCGGCGAAGCGGGCGAACGCCTGCAGGTTGGCCAGGCTCTCGCCGCGCTTGACCCGCCAGGCCCATTCCCGCCGGATCGCGGAGCCGAAGCCGAGTTCCAGCGCGGCGTCGAAGTTCTCGTCGGAGTAGCTGAGCACGCAGCCGAGCAGCCGGTCGATGTCCTCGGCGGAGACCGCGGACAGCGGCAGCCGCCCGGTCAGGTACACGTCGCCGGCCGGGTCCAGGGTGAAGTGCACCCCGTACATGCGGCCGTTCCGCTCCAGCAGGAAGCGGTAGAAGGCCTCGTGGTTCTCGTCCGGCTGGCGGCAGAAGAACGCCTCCACGCCCAGGCTGTGCTCACCCGCCACCAGCCAGGTCATGGTGGCCAGCTTGTGCTGGCCCTCCAGCTTGACCAGGAATGCGCCCGGCCGCGGCTGCTCGAAACCGACCCCGAGCGATGTCAGCGCCGCCTCGACGGCGGCCGCGGCCGGCCTGGCGCTGCCCGCGGCGGGCCTGGCGCTGCCCGCGGCGGGCCTGGCGCTGCCCGCGGCGGGCCTGGCGCTGCCCGCGGCAGGCCCGGTCCCGTCCCCGGTCGGCCCCGTGTGGCCGGCGGTCATGCGCCCACCGGCGCGGCGGCCCGGCCGGTCGGATCCATTGCTCCGGTATACACCTCGACCAGCCGGTCCGCGGTGGCGGGCCAGCCGAACCCGGACGCGTGCGCCAGCGCTCCCCGGGAAAGCTCGGCCAGCCGCCGCGGCGAGAAAACGAGATCGGCAAGCACCCGCGCCCACACGGCGGGGTCGTGCCCGTCCACCAGGACGCCGGAGAAGCCGTCCCTGACCGCGGTGCGCAGCCCGCCGACGGCGGCCGCCACCACCGGGGTCCCGCAGGCCTGGGCCTCGAGTGCCACCAGGCCGAACGACTCCGAGTGCGACGGCACGAGCACCACGCTCGCGGCCCGGTACCAGTCCGCGAGCGCCCGGTGCGGGCACGGCGGCTCGAACCGGACGGTTCCGGACAGGCCGAGGTCGCGGACCAGGCCGTCGAGCCGGCCCGGGGCGCCCACCTCGGACCCGCTCGGCCCGCCGACGAAGACCACCGCCAGCTTCCCGGCGAGCCCCGGCGCGAGCCGCAGCAGCGATGCCGCGGCGTCCAGGACCACGTCCGGGCCCTTCAGCGGCTGGATCCGGCCCGCGAAGACCAGCGCCACGGCGTCCTGCGGCAGGCCGAGCCGCCTCCGCGCCGCGGAAACGGACGCGGGCCGGAACACCGACAGGTCCACGCCCGGGCTGACCGTCTCCACCCGCCAGGGGGTGGCGCCGTAGAGCTCGATCAGCTGGCGCGCCTCTTCTTCGGTGTTGGCGATCAGCCGGTCGGCGGCCGCCACGACCTCGCCCTCACCGCGGATCCTGACCGCGGGCTCGGCGCGGTCCCCGCTGGCCAGGGCCAGGTTCTTGACCTTGCCCAGGGTGTGCATCGACTGCACCAAAGGCACCCCCCACCGTTCCGCCGCGACGGCTGCGACCTGGCCGGACAGCCAGTAGTGCGCGTGCAGCAGGTCGTACCGGCCCGGCGCGAAGGCGGCCTCGGTGCGCAGTACCCCGAAGGTGAACTCGCAGATCTGGCCGGGCAGCGCGTTCTTGTCCAGCTCCTCGAACGGCCCGGCCACCACGTTGCGGACCAGCACACCGGGCGCCAGCTCGACCTCGGCGGGCGTGTCGGGGCAGACCGCGCGGGTGAAGATCTCCACCTCGATGCCGCGGCCGGCCAGCTGCCTGGCCACCTCGACCACGTAGACGTTGAGCCCGCCGGCGTCGCCGGTACCCGGCTGGTCGAGCGGGGACGTGTGCAGGCTGATGGTCGCGATCCGCCGGGGGGTGCCCCGTCCGCGGGCACGACTCAGCTGTGACGGCACGCTCTAAGCAACCCCGGCGGGCGGCCGCCTGTTCCCGCCGCTAGGCTTGTGGCCATGAGGACGCTGGTGCTGATCCGTCACGGCGAGAGCGACTGGAACTCCAAGGGCCTGTTCACCGGATGGGTGGACGTCGGCCTGTCCGAGGTCGGTGCCGATGAGGCCAGCAACGGGGGCAAGCTGCTGGCCCAGTCCGGCCTGCGCCCGGAGGTGCTGCACACCTCGGTGCTGACCCGCGCCATCCAGACCGCCAACATCGCGCTGGAGGAGGCCGGGCTGCTCTGGCTGCCGGTGCGCCGGTCCTGGCGGCTCAACGAGCGGCACTACGGCGCGCTGCAGGGCAAGGACAAGGCCGCCACCCGGCGGGAGTTCGGCGACGAGCAGTTCATGCTGTGGCGCCGTTCCTATGACGTGCCGCCGCCGCCGATCCCCGACGACGACCAGTACTCCCAGTCCCGCGACGTCAGGTACGCGGACCTGCCGCCGGAGGCCAGGCCGCGCAGCGAGTGCCTGAAGGACGTCATGGCGCGCATGCTGCCCTACTGGTACGACGCCGTGGTGCCGGACCTGGTCCGGCTGGGGACGGTGCTGGTCGTGGCGCACGGCAACTCGCTGCGCGCGCTGGTCAAGCACCTGGACGGGATCAGCGACGCGGCCATCGCCGAGCTGAACATCCCGACCGGGATCCCGCTGGCCTACGAGCTCGACGACGCGTTCCGGCCGGTCACCCCGGGCGGCCGGTACCTGGACCCGGAGGCCGCCGTCGCCGCGGCCGAAGCGGTGAAGAACCAGGGCCGCTAGCCGGTGAGACTGGCATTAACGGCCGGTAGCCAGCAGGTGAACAGCCTTCGAATATCGCCCGCACGGATGGCATCGCCTTGTTTTCCGGCTGGTATTACGGCATACCATTAGGCATGTAAGTTTCACTGGTCACCGCCTTGGCCTGCGCTGATTACGGAGATTGCGTGGCGATAAGAACCAGGTCAGGCGCCGCCCCGCGGCCGGCACGCGGCGCGCGGATGCGGTCGGCCCAGCAGCCGGCCCGGCTGCCACCGGGCATCGCCTCCGTCCTGTCCGTGCTCTCCTCCTCCGCCGTGGTCGTCGACAGCAACGACAGGGTGCTCCGGGCGAGCGCCGCGGCCCGCGCGTTCGGACTGGTCAAGGGCGATCGGCTGATGGTCAGCGAGCTGGCCGCGCTGGCCCGCCAGGTGCGCCGGGACGGCGAGATCAGGGAGGGCGAGTTCGAGGTCCCGGTGCCCAGGTTCGGCGGCCGCACGACGAGCTTCGCCGTCCGGGTGGCGCCGCTCGGCGGCGCGGTCGGCGGCGGCGGTCTGGTGCTCGTGCTGGCCGAGGACCAGACCGAGAGCCGCCGGGTGGACGAGGTCAAGCGGGATTTCGTCGCCAACACCAGCCATGAGCTCAAGACGCCGGTGGGCGCGCTGGCGCTGCTGGCCGAGACGATCGAGGACGCCGCCGACGACGCCGAAGCGGTGCGCCGGTTCGCCGGCAAGATGCGCCAGGAGGCGCAGCGGCTGACCAACCTGGTCCAGGACCTGATCACGCTGTCCAGGATCCAGGCCGTCGAGCCGGTGCCCGACCCGCGCCCGGTCGGACTCGACACGGTGGTGGCCGAGGCGGTGGACCGCTGCCGGATGAAGGCGAACGCCCGCGGGATCACGCTCGCCTCGGTCGGCAGCCGCGGCCTGTCCGTCCTCGGCGACGAGGACCTGCTGGTCACCGCGCTGCGCAACCTGCTGGAGAACGCCGTCGCGTACAGCCCGGAGCGCACTCGGGTGGTCATCAGCAGCAAGAAGACCCCCGAGGGCCGCGCCGAGATCAGCGTGGCCGACCAGGGCATCGGCATCCCCGAGCGCGACCTGGAGCGGATCTTCGAGCGCTTCTACCGGGTCGATCCGGCGCGTTCGCGCGCGACCGGCGGCACCGGCCTCGGGCTGGCCATCGTCAAGCACGTGATGGCGGCCCATAACGGCATGGTCACGGTGCGCAGCGTGGAGGGCGCCGGGTCGACCTTCACCCTCAGCATCCCGCTGCGGAGCGAGCATGTCAGCACCGGCGCTGCGTGAGCCCGCCACGTCGCACGGTTTCCGAGAGCATCAGGAGTAGAAGTGACACGCGTGCTGGTAGTTGAGGATGAGGACTCGTTCAGCGACGCTATCTCGTATCTGCTCCGCAAGGAGGGATTCGAGGTCGCGGTCTGCTCGACTGGCCCGGACGCGCTGGACACCTTCGACCGGACCGGCGCCGACCTGGTCCTGCTCGACCTGATGCTGCCGGGCCTGCCGGGCAGCGAGGTGTGCCGGTCGCTGCGCGAGAAGTCCAACGTGCCGGTGATCATGCTGACCGCGAAGGACAGCGAGATCGACAAGGTGGTCGGGCTCGAGCTCGGCGCCGACGACTACGTGACCAAGCCTTTCTCCTCCCGCGAGCTCATCGCCCGGATGCGCGCGGTGCTCCGGCGCCGCGGCGAACCGGACGGCGGGCCTGAGTCGGCGCTGGAGTCCGGGCCGGTGCGGATGGACGTGGACCGGCACGTGGTCACCGTCCGGGGCGGCACGGTGCAGCTCCCGCTGAAGGAGTTCGAGCTGCTCCAGGTGCTGCTGCGGAACGCCGACCGGGTGCTGACCCGGATGCAGCTCATCGACCGGGTCTGGGGTGCCGACTACGTGGGCGACACCAAGACGCTGGACGTGCACATCAAGCGGCTGCGGGCCAAGATCGAGGTCGACCCGGCGAAGCCGCAGCACATCGTCACCGTGCGCGGCCTGGGTTACAAGTTCGAGTCGGCCGCCTGAGGTAGGCGGAAAACCCGCCCGAGGTAGGCGGAAAACCCCGGGCCGTTCGGCAGTAGAAATCTTTGGCACCGAACGGGCCTGGCGCGTGCCCCGCGGCCGGCTACGGCGCGGCCGTGGGCCTGGCGAAGGCACTGGTGCCCGCCGCCGGGTGCCGCTTCTTGTTCACCCCGGTGGCCGACGGCGACGGGACCGGCGCGGGCCCGGGGCCGGCTACGGCACGGCCCTGGAGCCGGACGGATCCGGCCGCGCGTGCCCCGCGGCCGGCTACGGCGCGGCCGTGGGCCTGGCGGAGGCACTGGTGCCCGCCGCCGGGTGCCGCTTCTTGTTCACCCCGGTGGCCGACGGCGACCGGACCGGCGCGGGAATGGCCGGCGGGGAGTAAGTCGCGTAATAGTTGGCTTGCGCCTCGACAGGCACGCCTATCGTGATCGTCCCCGCCACGGCGAAGGTGAAGCTCATGGTGATGCTCTCGCCGCCGCTGAGCGGGTTGACCAGCCCGGCGAGCACCACCCGCGGCCTCGGTCCGGTCAGCCCGACCTGCATCCCCGCGGGCAGGTTGACCGGGCCGCCGACCAGCCGCACCGAGGACGCGGCGCCCGGGGCGCTGACCGAGAGCAGCCGGTCGCCGTTATACGCCACGATGGCCAGGAAGGCGCCGGCCCGGCCGCCGGGCGGCAGCGACGTGCCGAGCGGGGACGCGAGCACGAACGCGTTGTTGAACCTGATGTTGTTCTGCACCACGGTGGTCCCGTTGCTGGCCGGGTGGAACTCCAGCGTGGGCGCGTTGAGGCCGGCCTCGCATCCGGCGAGCACGGGCAGCAGCAGGACGATCGCGCCGAGCAGCAGGCGGCGGTTCCAGCGCATCACCTAACGGCCCTCCTCGGATTACTCTGTGTCCTATGCAAAAGTTCGCGTTATGCGAAGACCATCTGGGTTGCTGCCCGTGCGACGTGCACCGACTGCTCGCGCAGGCCCCAAAGGCCTGCACTCGCAGCCGGTTTCGCATAACGCTCTCTGTCTCGTCAAAGTTCCGGTCATTCAGGTTCCCGCGGCGGCCGCCGCCGCCGCATCCGCAGCGCCCGCTCGCACGGGCCAACAGGCCCATGCTCGCTGGTCGCTACCTGAACAACCCTCACGGCGCCGGACGGGAGTAAATCGTAGCGGTCGCCGGGCGCGGGGCTGAACCGGGGCTCACGGTGAGCCCGACCCGGACGGCCGGGGCCGGTGTGGTGAGGCCGAGGGGGATGGCGAGCGGCTGGCCCGATGGCTGGCGGCGTGGGTCGCGGATGCCGTCGCCCGCGGCTTCGCCGGCGGTGTCGCCGCGGGAGGCGCGGTGGAGGCCGCCGTGCTCGGCCTGGGCGTCTGCTCGGCGGGCACCGTGGCCGGGCTGAACGTGGCCACCGAGAGCATTGCGCCCGCCACCAGGCAGACGGCCAGGATGCTGGCCAGCAGCGGCATGACGGTGCCGTGCCCGGCGAACGGCGCGGCCAGCCGCCGCAGCCGGTTCCGGCGGCGTCTGGCGCGCAGTTCCCGGTGGTAGGCCAGCACATCGCGGTCGAGCTCGCGCGCGTCATCCGGGATCTGGATGTCGAGCGGAGGCTCGTCCCACCCTGATCCGCCGCCAGGATCCACCGTCACCTCCGGCGCGAATTGAAGCCTTGACACCAGTATGACGCCGGCGTCGGCAGCTTGCTCGATCGGCAACCGGCAGCCTGCTCGATCGGCAACCGGCAGCCTGCTCGATCGGCAACCGGCAGCCTGCTCGATCGGCAACCGGCAGCCTGCTCGATCGGCAAGATGCCAGGCTCTTTCCGCCGGCTCGGTTAGACTTATATAACGCCACGAACCCTCGAGTGGCCGCGCCGGCCCCGGCGCGGCCAGCTGAACGGTGTGGGTGCGGACCGGTGACAACCGTACTGACCTGCATATTTACCCTCCTGGGCATTTTATCGACACCGCCCGACGTGGTAAGATGGATTTCAGCGGAAGGGGTACTTGCCACATGTCTTTCAAGGTCGGCGATACCGTCGTCTATCCCCATCACGGGGCAGCTCGCATCGAAGCGGTCGAGACTCGCACCATAAGAGGCGAGGATAAGACCTATCTGGTCCTCAAGGTCGACAAGGGCGACCTGACCGTACGTGTCCCCGCGGACAATGCCGAGTTGGTGGGCGTGCGTGACGTCGTAGGCGCCGACGGGCTTGAGCGGGTGTTCGAGGTGCTGCGCGCCCCGCACACCGAGGAGCCGACCAACTGGTCCAGGCGGTACAAGGCCAACCTGGAGAAGCTCGCTTCCGGTGACGTGAACAAGGTCGCCGAGGTCGTCAGGGACCTGTGGCGGCGGGATAGGGAGCGGGGCCTGTCCGCGGGCGAGAAGCGGATGCTCGCCAAGGCGCGGCAGATTCTGGTGAGCGAGCTGGCGCTGGCCGAGAAGACCAACGAGGACAAGGCCGAGGCGCTGCTCGACGAGGTCCTTGCCAACTAATCCCATGTCCTCGGGGGGGTCCGCGGGGATCGTCCCCCCCGGAGAGAACAGGGTCCCCCGGGCGGGGATCGGGGTCGACGTACACCCGCTGACTACGTCGCGTGAACTGCACCTGGCTGGCCTGCTGTGGCCGGGCGAGGCGGGCCTGGACGGGCATTCGGACGGAGACGTGGCGTCGCACGCGATCTGCACCGCGCTGCTGACCGCGGCGGGGCTCGGCGATCTCGGCGAGAACTTCGGCACCTCCCGGCCTGAGTGGGCGGGCGCATCCGGTCTCGCGCTGCTGCGCGAGACGCTGCGGCTGGTCGGCGAGGCGGGCTTCGTCGTCGGCAACGTCGCGGTCCAGGTGATCGGGAACCGGCCGCGGGTGGCGCCGCGCCGCGCCGAGGCGGAGAAGGTGCTCAGCGAGGCGCTGTCCGGCGCCTCGGTCAGCGTGTCCGCCACCACGACCGACGGGCTCGGCCTGACCGGCCGGGGCGAGGGCATCGCCGCCGTCGCCACCGCCCTGGTCGTGCCGGCTGGCTGAGCGTTTCCCTTAGCCTTACAGGGTGACGTTGCAGCTTCATGACACCGCCGCCCGCGCGGCGCGCGAGTTCACGCCGGTCACGCCGGGGAAGGCGTCGGTGTACCTGTGCGGTGCCACCGTCCAGGCGCCGCCGCACATCGGCCACCTGCGCTCGGCGGTGTGCTTCGACGTCCTGATCCGCTGGCTGGAGGCCAGCGGATACCGGGTCACCTTCTGCCGCAACGTCACCGATATCGAGGACAAGATCCTGCGCGCCGCCCGCGCCGAAGGCGTCTCGTCATGGATCGTGGCCGAACGTAACCAGCGCGCCTTCACCTGGGCCTACGACGCGGTCGGCTGCCGGCCGCCGGACATCGAGCCGCGCGCCACCGGGCACATCCCGGAGATGATCGTGCTGATCCGCCGGCTGATCGAGGGCGGCCACGCCTACCCCGGCGGCGGCGGCGTGTACTTCGACGTGCGCTCCTATCCCGAGTACGGGGCGCTGTCCGGCCAGCGGCTCGACCAGATGCGGCCGGCCGAGGACGCCGAGGAGGACGCGGCCAAGCGCGACCCGCGCGACTTCACGCTGTGGAAGGCGGCCAAGCCGGGGGAGCCGTCCTGGGAGACGCCGTGGGGCCCGGGCCGCCCCGGCTGGCACCTGGAGTGCTCGGCCATGTCCACCAAGTATCTGGGGCCCATGTTCGACATCCACGGCGGCGGAGTGGACCTGATCTTCCCGCACCACGAGAACGAGATCGCCCAGTCCCGCGCGGCCGGCGACGGGTTCGCCCGGTACTGGCTGCACAACGGGCTGCTCGGGCTGGCCGGCGAGAAGATGAGCAAGTCCCTGGGCAACTCGCTGCTCGTCACCGAGGTGCTGACCCGGGTGCGGGCGCCCGAGCTGCGCTACTACCTGGTCCAGGCGCACTACCGGTCGCTGCTCGAGTACTCCGCCGAGGCGCTGGAGGAGGCGGCCGCCGCCTACCAGCGGATCGAGCGGTTCGTGGTCCGCGCCGCCGAAGTGCTCGGCGATGCTGGTCCCGGTCCGGCCGCCGATGAGCTGCCCGCGCTGCCCGTGTCGTTCCGTTCGGCCATGGACGACGACCTCGGCGTCCCCGCCGCGCTGGCCGCGGTGCACGCCTGCGTCCGGGACGGCAACCAGGCCCTGGCCGGGTCCGCCAAGGCGGCCGCCCGGGCCAGCCTGACCCAGGTCCGGGCCATGCTGGACGTGCTCGGCCTGGACCCGCTCGCGCCGCAGTGGGCCGCGGCGGCGGGCTCCGGGGCCGGCCCCGGGGCGGGCGACCGGCTGCGCGACGTGGTCGGCTCGCTGGTGAAGCTGACCTTGCAGCAGCGGGACGCGGCCCGGGCCCGCCGGGACTACGCGACCGCGGACGCGATCAGGGACGGCCTGGAGGAGGTCGGCGTGGTGGTCGAGGATACCCCGGAAGGCCCGCGATGGGAGCTGAAGCGGTGAGCGGAGCGGGCAGGCCGCGGGCCGGCCGGACCAAGTCGGGCAAGCCGCGCCCGGGCACCGGCGGCCAGGGACGGCGCAAGCTGGAGGGTAAGGGGCCGACCCCGCCGGCGGTCATGCGGCCGGGCCACCCGGCGCAGCGGCGCGCGGCGGCCGCGGCCGCGGGGTCCGGGTCCCATCGCCGGCCGCGGGACGACGGTCCCGTGTCGCCGCCCTCCGCCGCGCGGGCCCCGTCCGCGCGCGCCCAGCGGGGGTCCGGGGACGCGGCCGAGTTCGTCGCCGGGCGCAACCCGGTGGTCGAGTCGCTGCGGGCCGGCGTGCCCGCGGCGGCCCTGTACGTCGGCGCCCGCGTGCAGCACGACGAGCGGATCGGCGAGGCCATCAAGCTGGCCGCGGACCGCGGCGTGGCGGTGCTCGAGGCCGGCGCCGCCGAACTCGACCGGCTCACCGGCGGCGCGCTGCACCAGGGCCTGGCGCTACGGGTGCGCCCCTACGACTACGCGCATCCCGACGACCTGCTCGCCCGCGCGGCCGGCGCCGGGCAGCTCCCGCTGATCGTGGCGCTGGACGGCGTCACCGACCCGCGCAACCTAGGGGCGGTGGCCCGTTCGGCGGCGGCGTTCGGCGCGCACGGCCTGGTCGTACCGTCCCGCCGCGGCGCCGGGGTCACGGCGGGCGCCTGGAAGGCGTCCGCGGGCGCGCTGGCCCGCGTGCCGGTGGCCCGCGCCGCCAACCTGGCCCGCGCGCTGGCCGCCTACCGCGACGCCGGGGTCTTCGTGGCGGGCCTGGACGCGGCGGGGGACACGCCGGTCCGCGACCTGGAGCTGGCCACCGCCCCGCTGGCCCTGGTCGTCGGCTCCGAGGGCCGGGGGCTGTCCCGGATCGTGGCCCAGGCCTGCGACGTGCTGGTCCGGATCCCGGTCACGGCCGGCACCGAGTCGCTGAACGCGGGCGTGGCCGCGGGCATCGCGCTGTACGAGGTGGCCGCGATCCGGTCCGCCGCGGACGCCTAGCCTGCCGGTCGCCTACAACATCGCCGCCGACGGCATCGTGTCCACCGCCGACGTCGCCGGCGAGTCCGGCGTGGCCTGTCGCCCC
>Ga0335076_10000913_pt1 | contig 28034 bp, 28 predicted proteins | sample Lox_Sample_25_FD_206717 | JGI IMG/M metagenome (GOLD analysis project Ga0335076, IMG submission 206717) | Soil microbial communities from Loxahatchee National Wildlife Refuge, Florida, United States - Lox_Sample_2.5 | ecosystem: Environmental > Terrestrial > Soil > Wetlands | place: USA... | reverse complement strand
GGCTGCGCGGGCGGGAGCTTGGCATTGTTGGGCTTTGTCCAGATGGAGATCGCGCGCTTCGACCCGTCGGTCGCGACCTTCATGGGCGTGCACGGCGGCCTGGCGATGGGCTCCATCTACATCGATGGATCGGAAGAGCAGAAGCAGAAATGGCTGCCGCAGATGGCGCGCTTCGAAAAAATCGGCTGCTTCGGCCTCACCGAGCCGCTGGTGGGCTCGGGTGCCAGCGGCGGCTTGCTGACTACCGCGAAACGCGAGGGCGACAGCTGGATCCTCAACGGCGAGAAGCGCTGGATCGGCAACGCCCCCTGGTGCGATGTTTCGATCATCTGGGCGCGCGATCTCGCCGATAACCAGGTCAAGGGCTTTATCGTGGAAAACAAGACCACGCCCGGCTTCAGCGTCGATAAGATCGAGAACAAGGTTGCGCTCAAGGTGGTCCAGAACGGCCACATTACGCTAAAGGATGTTCGAGTACCGGAAACGAACCGCCTTCAGGGTGGCAATTCATTCCGCGACACCGCGAAGGTGCTGAAGATGACGCGCTACGCCGTCGCGTGGATGGCAACTGGATGCGCGATGGGCGCCTACGAGGCTGCGCTGAAGTATAGCCAGGAGCGCTTGCAGTTCGGCAAGCCGATCGCGTCGTTCCAGCTGGTGCAAGACCTTCTTGCCAAAATGATCGCCAACATCACGGCGTCGCAGTGCCTGATCGTGCGCCAGGCGCAGCTGCATGCGGAAGGTAAGCTGACGGACGCCCATGCGGCGCTTGCCAAGGCGTTCGCCACCGCCAAATGCCGCGAGACGGTCGCATGGGCCCGCGAATTGGTCGGCGGCAACGGAATCGTTGCCGACTACAAGGCGGCACGCTTCTTTGCGGACGCCGAAGCGCTCTATTCCTACGAAGGCACGTATCAGATGCAGAATCTGATCGTCGGCAAGGCCGTCACGGGCCTCGGCGCCTTCGTGTGACAGGGCGCGGCGGGCCAGTGCATCTTCCCTGGCCCGCCCCATTCAAACCAGAGATATCAACATGGCCCCCGCAGCAGAACCGCGCACGCCTTCGCCCCCAGTCGTGCCAGCGTCCTCGACGACGGCAGCACTGAAACTCGCGAATGTCGTCTACGAGAAGAAGGGCGCGATTGCCTATGTGACAGTCAATCGACCGAAGGTGCTCAATGCGTTGAATACGCCGACCTGGGCGGACCTGCGAACTGCATTCGAGGACGCCCGAGATGACCCGGCAGTGCGCGGCGTCATCCTGACGGGCGTCGGCAACAAGGCGTTCATAGCGGGCGCCGACATCAGCGAGCTCGCGAACGCCACGGCGATCCTCGCGGAACGGGCCAGCCGTTTCGGGCAAGAGGTCCTTGATCTCATCGAAAACCTCGGCAAACCGGTGATTGCCGCGATCAACGGCTTCGCGCTCGGCGGCGGCTGCGAGACGGCGATGGCTTGCACCATCAGGATCACGGTGGAGAGCGCCAAGTTCGGCCAGCCCGAAGTCACCCTCGGACTCGTTCCGGGCGGCGGCGGCACGCAACGCCTGCCGCGGCTGGTCGGCAAAGGCCGCGCGCTGCAGCTCATCCTCTCCGGCGAGATGATCAGCGCGCAGGAAGCCTATCGTATCGGACTCGTCAACGAAATCGTTGCGCCAGCCGATCTGATCACGCGCGCCGAGGCAATTCTGAACAAGATCGGCTCCAACGCCCCGGTCGCCGTCAAGTTCGCGCTCGAAGCCGCGAACAAGGGGTTAGAGACAAGCCAGAGCGAGGGCTTGTTGCTCGAAGCCTCTTACTTCGGCCTCTGCGCCGCAACCGAGGACAAGAAGGAAGGCACGTCCGCCTTCCTTGAAAAACGCGCACCGCAGTTCCGCGGGCGCTGAGATAGTAACCAGATCACGAACATTTAGGAGGTACCGTTGGCAAGCGATAACATCTTTTCCGGATTGAAAGTCGTGGACCTGGCAAGTTTCATCGCGGGTCCCAGCGCCGCCGTGATTCTGTCCGACTTTGGTGCCGAGGTCATCGAGGTGGAGCCGCCCAGCGGCGACTTCTGGAGAACGGCGCACAAGCTCCCGCCGCAACCGCAAGCGGAAGACGCCTATCCCTGGCATTTGGCCAACCGCAACAAGCTTGGTATTACCCTCGATCTGAAATCTCCAAGCGCGCGGCAAGTTGTCGAGCGACTCGTCAAGTGGGCCGACGTGCTCATCGTCAACACACCGCATCCCGCCCGCAAGCGGTTGAAGCTTGAATATGACGATGTCGTGCAATGGAATCCGCGTCTGATCTACGCGGATATCACGGGCTTCGGCGAAAAGGGTCCCGACGCCGACCTTCCGGGTTTCGACATCACCGCTTACTGGGCGCGAAGCGGTTTGCTGTCCATGACACGGGACGCTGGCGCGCCGCCGACTTGGCCCGTGGCCGGCAGCGGCGACAATGCGACCGCCGTCGGCCTGTATTCGGCGATTGTAACGGCGCTCTACCGGCGTGAGCGCACCGGTAAGGGTAGCTATGTCACGACGTCGCTCCTGGCTCAAGGTGTCTGGTCGGCAAGCGTTTCGATCCAAGCCGCGCTTTGTGAGGCGAAATTCTTCGGGCTCCACGACCGAACACATCCCGCAAATGCTGCGCTGAACGTTTATCGCACGTCCGATGGCACCTGGTTTGTTCTCATCATCACGCCTGACAAGGTGGCAGACGTGGCGAAGGCCATTGGCCGTGCGGATCTCATGACCGATCCGCGCTTCACCGATCCCGCCAAGCTGATGCAGAACAGGCCCGCGTTGACCGCAATTCTCGACGAGATCTTCGGTTCGCAGCCGATGTCGCACTGGTACGAGGTCTTCTCTGGCGTTCACGTTACCTTCGGCGCCGTCCGTAGTCCACAGGAAGTCATCGAAGATCCGCAGCTGCGCTTGAACGAGATCGTCGTTCCGATCGAAGGCGCGGGCGGCAAGCTGACCTGGACGATCAGCAGTCCCATTCAGGTGCATGGCGTCGCCAAGGTGCCCGCAAAGCGCGCGCCGGACCTTGGAGAACATAACGAACAGGTTCTCCGGCAACTTGGGTTCAGTGCAACTGAAATCGACGGCTTGCACGCGAACGGGGCGGTTCCGAAAGCAAGGAAGCGTGCAGTAGCTGCGGTCGGATAGATCGCTCCCAAAATCAAGCCGTCGATGTCGTCTGATCGAGGCATCACGGCAAACCCTGACAATGGAAAGACAGCCATGGTTGAGCTTCAGGCCACCAAGTCGAAACCCGCACCGGGCAGCAAGGCGACGGTCGGGCGGTTATTCGTTCTCGAGCTGAACGCCGGCCGTATTCATACGATGAATACGGACGGGACCAACAAAAAGACCATAGTGACCAATTGCTCGTTGCCAGACGGCATTGCCGTGGACACCCAGGACGGTCACATCTACTGGACCAACATGGGTGTTCCAAGCGCCAACGACGGCTCAATCGAACGCGCCGACATCAACGGCAGCAACCGCAAGGTCATCATTCCAAAAGGAGCCACCCACACGCCAAAGCAGATCCATCTCGATAAAGAGAATGGGAAGCTATATTGGTGCGATCGCGAAGGCATGCGCGTGATGCGCTGCAATCTCGACGGCTCGAAAATGGAGACACTTGTCGAGACTGGCCGCGGCGACGTCGACCGCCGCGATCAGACCAGATGGTGCGTGGGCATCACCATCGATCCGAAGCGGCAGCAAATCTACTGGACGCAGAAAGGCCCGGACAATGCCGGACTTGGCCGCATCTTCCGCGTCAATCTCGAAACTCCCAAGGGTGAGAACGCGGTCAACCGCAGCGACATCGAACTAGTGTTCGATCATCTGCCGGAGCCGATCGATCTCGAGCTCGATCTCGAAAACCGAGTCCTTTATTGGACTGATCGCGGCGACCCTCCGCGGGGTAACACAGTGAACCGCGCGCCGATCGATGTGAAGCCCACCCCTGCTCCGGAGATCGTGGTGACCCATCTCATGGAAGGAATCGGGCTCGCGCTCGACATCCCCGGCGACCGCATGTTCGTAACCGATTTTGCGGGCTCGATCTATTCCGCCAATCTCGATGGGTCTGGAAAGCAGAACTTTCTCTACGCCCAGGGCAATCTCACCGGCATTGCCTACGCGAAACTCTGACACAGCAATAAAGGAGAACTGACCATGTCGACCACCAAGCCTATTCGCCGCGTCGCCATTATTGGCACCGGCGTCATTGGAGCAAGTTGGGCAGCGCTATTCCTGGCGAAGGGCCTGGAAGTCGCCGCCACAGATATCGCGCCGAATGCAGAGGCCGCGCTGAAACGCTTCGTCGACGCGGCCTGGCCGGCGCTCGAAAGACTGGGCCTTGCGCCTGGTGCTTCAAGATCGAAACTGACGTTCACGGCTGACCTTTCGGCGGCGGTAAAGGGCGCCGACCTGGTCCAGGAAAATGGGCCCGAGCGCATTGATTTCAAGAAGAAGCTCTATGGACAGCTCGATGAGCTATTACCACCCGACGTGATCATTGCGTCGAGCTCCTCCGGCCTGACCATGAGCGAAATTCAAACGGGCTGCGGTTCTCACCCCGAGCGCTGCGTCATCGGGCACCCTTTCAATCCGCCCCATTTGATTCCGCTCGTCGAAATCGTCGGCGGCTCAAGAACTTCCGAAGACACGATTCGACGCGCTTCGGAATTCTATACTGCGCTCGGCAAGCGTACCGTACGCCTTCACAAGGAACTGCCTGGGCACGTTGCAAATCGCCTTCAAGCGGCGCTGGCGCGAGAGGTCTATCACCTTGTTGGCGAGGGAGTGGTCAGCGTGGCCGACGTCGACACGGCGTTGTGTTGGGGGCCTGGGCTGCGGTGGGGCGTCATGGGTCAGGTTCTCCTCAATCACCTTGGCGGCGGCCCAGGCGGCATTGAGCACTTCTTCGCTCAGTTCACCGGCCCTATGACAGCATGGTGGAAGGTTCTTGGATCCCCCGTTTTGACGCCCGAACTCCAGAAGAAGCTCGCCGATGGCGTCCACGAAGAAGTCGGATCACGGTCGATTGATGAGTTGGCGGCACAGCGCGACGAAGAATTATTGGGCCTTCTCGAGCTGCGCGCAAAATCTGAGCGGGCATCTTTGGTGCCTGAGTTGGCTCCTTCTCACGCGAGCTAGCGCGGATGATGTCATCCGAACAGCGTGGCCTCTCCGTGGATCTGCGCCGCACAGATGGGAACCTCTATGAGTGAAGCCCTCGAAATTATTCTCGAAGAGAAAATGCCTGCCAAAGACCTGTCGCGGTCCGAACGAAGGCGCGTTGTTATCATCGGGGCCGGCTTTGCCGGCATGGCGGCGGTGCAAGCGCTCAGAAAGTGCGACGCGGAAATCATTCTGATCGACCGGCGAAATCATAACATTTTCCAGCCACTTCTATACCAGGTCGCGACGGCGGTGCTTGCCTCCGCCGAAATCGCCGCCCCGATCCGGAAACTCACAGAAGACCAGAAGAACCTTTCAGTACTGTGGGGCGAGGTAAAAGGCGTCGACCTCAAGGCTCGCTTCGTCGAAGTCGACTGCAATGCTGTGCGGCTGAAGAGGATATCTTTCGACTATCTGATCGTCGCGACCGGCGTGCAGCCGAGCTATTTCGGTCACGACGAGTTTGCCCGTTACGCTCCCACCCTCAAGACCATCACGGATGCCGAACTCATCCGCACCAAATTGCTCTCCGCCTATGAAATGGCGGAGATGACGGACGACGCGGACGAACAAACGCGACAAATGACTTTTGTTCTCGTCGGCGCGGGACCAACAGGGGTGGAACTGGCCGCCTCCATCGCGCAATTGGCGACCGTCACCCTGCGCTCCAACTTCCGGAAGATCGATCCCGCCAAGACATCCATTCTGTTGCTGGAAGGCGGTGATCGAGTGCTGCCGAGCTATGCCGAATCGCTGTCAAGGAAAGCAGCCAGACGGCTCGAAAGATTGGGCGTGAAAGTGATGACAGGCGCCATGGTGGAAAAGGTAAATGAGCAAGGCGTAACCGTCGCGGGAAAGTTAATCAGAAGCGCGACGGTGCTTTGGACGGCGGGCGTTTCGGCATCGCCGATCGTCAAGATGGTCGGTGTCAAGACTGACCGAGCGGGACGCGCCTGCATCGGGCCTTTCATGAACGTACCGGATCAACAGGGAATATTCGTCGTCGGCGATGCTTCCTCGGCAATGCAGAACGGGCGGCCAGTCCCGGGTGTTGCGCAAGCCGCAATGCAGCAGGGCCGCTACGTCGGTCGCCTTATTGCACGAGAACTGAAGGGCAAGTCGCAAACGCGGCCGTTTCGCTACTTCGACAAGGGCAACATGGCGGTGGTCGGCAAGAATTTCGCAATCATGGAGTCGGGGCGACTGCGAATGAGCGGATTCCTTGCCTGGCTGGCATGGGCCTTCATTCATATCATTGCGCTTCCCCACGGGCAGAACCGCATGCGCGTGCGGAAGCAATGGCTGTGGAGCTATTTTACCGGGCAACGCAGCTCGCTTCTGATATCCGAAGGATCGCACAGAGGCAAGTAGTGCTCGGAGCCCGAAATCTTCTGCTGGATTATCTTCACTGATCGAGGAGAATTTATGAACGAGATTCCGACCATGACGACGTCGTCAGGCGCACCGGTCGCCGACAACCAGAATTCGCTGACCGCAGGGCCGTTCGGCCCGGTCCTGATGCAGGACTTTCACCTCCTGGAAAAGCTCGCGCACCAGAACCGCGAGCGCATTCCGGAGCGCACCGTGCATGCCAAGGGCTCCGGCGCCTATGGCACGCTGACGGTCACCAACGATATCACTAAGTACACCAAGGTTGCCGCGCTTTCCAAAGTCGGCAAGAATACCGAAGCTTTCTTACGTCTCTCCACTGTGGCCGGCGAGCGCGGCGCGGCGGATGCCGAGCGTGACGTGCGCGGCTTTGCGCTCCGCTTCTACACCGAGCAAGGCAACTGGGACATCGTCGGCAACAACACGCCGGTGTTTTTCGTACGCGATGCCCTTAAATTCCCCGATTTCATCCACACCCAGAAGCGCCATCCGCGCACAAACCTGCGCTCGAACACGGCAATGTGGGATTTCTGGTCGCTGTCGCCTGAAAGCCTGCACCAGGTCACCATCCTGATGTCCGATCGCGGCCTGCCGCAGAGCTTTCGCCACCTCAATGGCTTTGGTTCACACACCTATTCCTTTATCAACGCGGCTGGCGAGCGGCATTGGGTCAAGTTCCACTTCAAGACCATTCAGGGGATCAAGAACTGGACCAACGCGGAAGCAGAGCAAAAGATCGCAAACGATCGCGAGACCCATCAACGCGACCTCTATGAAGCGATTGAGCGCGGCGATTTCCCGAAGTGGAGATTCTCCGTCCAGGTGATGCCGGAAAGCGACGTCGGCAAGCACTGGTACAACCCGTTCGACCTCACCAAGGTGTGGCCGCACAAGGACTACCCACTGATCGAAGTCGGCATTCTTGAACTGAACCGCAACCCGGAAAACTATTTCGCCGAGGTCGAACAGGCGGCGTTGTCGCCGGCGAACGTCGTCCCAGGCGTCGGCCACTCGCCGGACAAGATGCTGCAGGCCCGCATCTTCTCCTATGCGGACGCGCATCGATACCGCGTCGGCGTCAACGCCGAGCAGCTTTCTGTCAACAAGCCACGCTGCCCGGTGCACACCTATCATGCCGACGGTACAATGCGGCTCGCCGGCAACGCCAATCCTGACGCCTATTACGAGCCGAACTCGTTCAACGGTCCGGTGCAGGATCCAAGCGTGAAGGAGCCGCCGCTCAAGCTATCGGGCGATGCCGACCGCTACAACCATCGCGACGGCAATGACGACTACCGCCAGGCCGGCGACCTGTTTCGCCTGATGAGTGTCGCGCAAAGAGAGCAGCTGTTCGACAACATCAAGGCGGCGATGGAGGGCGTACCGATAGAAATCGTCAAACGTCAGGTCGCTCACTTCTATCGCGCCGACCCGGAATACGGAATTGGCGTGGCTACTCGCTTAGATCTTGCCGCGAGTGATATCCCGGCGCCGCAAGCTGCGGAATGATCCGAGCTCGCGCAAGCTGGACCGCCGGGAGGCCCTAATCCTACTACGCAATCGCTGAATAGGAGGCCGACTTTGGCAACCACGCTGACCGTCAATGGTGAACAGAAAACCTTCGACGCGCCTCCCGACATGCCCCTCCTCTGGGTTCTGCGCGATATAGTCGGCATGACGGGCACGAAATACGGCTGCAGCATCGCGCAATGCGGCGCCTGCACCGAGCATATCGACGGCAAACCGGTGCGCTCGTTCGTGCTGGCGGAGCTGTGCGCGATCGCGCTGTTACCACGATCGAGGGCATCGGGGCGTCACCCGTTGGCGCGAATGTCCAAAAAGTCTGGCTCGATCTTGAAGTAGTCCAGTGTGGCGATTGCCTGTCAGGCCAGATCATGTCGGCCGCGGCGCTGGTTGCATCCACGCCCAATCCGGACGACTCCGACATCGATGCCGTCATGGCAGGAAATATCTGCCGTTGCGGCACTTACGTACGAATTCGCGCCGCGATCAAACACGTTGCTTCCGGACGTCAGTCTTAGGAGTTTTCACCATGGCGGTCATCCGGAGAACCTGTGAGGGCGCTTCGCGCCGTTCCCCGCTGATCGGCGGCTTGGCGGGTGGATTTCTACTCGCGTTCCATCTTCCCGTGCGGGCGGTCAATGAACAGGTGCAGCCGGCAGACGACACGAACGAAAAATTTGCGCCGAATGCCTTCATCCGCATCAACCGTTCCGCGCGGGTGATGCCGCAGGTCGAGATGGGGCAAAGCATCTATACCTCGATTGCGAAGATTTTGGCGGAAGAACTTCACTGCGATTTGACGCAGGTGACGCTCGAGCATGCGCCGCCGAGCGACAAGCTCTACGGCAATCCCACATTCGGATTCAGGTCACCGGCAACTCCAATTCGATCCGGGCCGGGGCGATCGGAATTCGTTGTGCAATTTTGGCTAGTCCGCATTTTCAAGATCGGCGTTCATATCCAGGTTTCGGAAACGGCCCGGCATCAAAGCATCAAATGCTCGACGATAGAAGCAGGAGGAGCAGTCTCTGGACAAGTCTGGGGCATTGTTGAAGTGCCCATCGTTGCTGCAGGCGCAAATCTCGGCTTCGCAATGATCCAGCTGTTGCGGCAGTAGCCCGCCAACGATTTCTGGTGGCGCGACACTTGCCGGCAGATTCTGCACGCGCTTCCAACTGGCGGTCGCCAAGCCTGGTGTCAGGTCGCTCTCAACTGTGACCGGCGCAACGAAGCGGTAGCCGCGTCCCGGAATGTTGACAACGTAGCGATTTCTTCGGTGTTGATCGCCGAGGGCTCGGCGCAAAGCGGAAATGTGAACGGCGAGGTTGGCGGGATCGACGAACGTTTTAGGCCATACTCTTGCCATCAACTCCTCGCTTCCGAGCAGCGTGCCTGGTCGTTCGACCAATGCGAGGAGGATTTCGAAAGCACGGCTGCCAAGATGAACCGGCTTGTCATGTTCGGTAAGCAGTCGTTGCATGGGGAACAGTTGGAACGGACCAAATGCGATTGACGGGCCGATGCGGCAATCCATCCAATGCGTCGCATGTGCTGGATCAGCATCTCCGCTGGTGATGATCATCGTACCGGGCATTACAGGTCACTCCAGTCTGTAGCATTCTCCAAAGCCGGTGCATTTTGCACAGCTATCCGCGCACTCGAAATACCTCCACGCGCCTCAATGGCCCACCGGAACCACTGCTGACTCCAATCGAGTAGCTTTCCATGTCGACGAAAAAGGTTAACCCTCACATTCACGAATAACCATTAGGTCGTAGTCTAATTGGCGTTATGCTTTGGTTTAATCGCGTAAACTGCCTTTTAGCTAGATGAGCCTGACGGGCCATACGCAACAGATCGAAGACATTCGCCCGCCTGATGACTCGATGGCGGCTTGCGACAACCCGATGGCACGCGCGAACAGGAATCCCGCCCGCTGACCACATGTCGAAACGATCGTTATCCAGCGACTCCGCCCAGGCTCGGCAATGTGACTTCGGCATCGCGACAGCACCAGCACTTTGGCGAATTTGGCATTGTTAAGCCGCATTCATGGCTCCAGCCGGCTGGGGATCCTGGCCTCTAAAATACTTACGCTCAAAAAAGCTGTCACAAAAAACGAGATGCAGTTCGCGCAGCATGCGAGAGGGCGCGCGTTTGTGCACCAGGGCGTCCCCGCCGCCGCGTGAGTGCCTGGCGAGATTTAGAGTTCTTTACACCACTTTATTCGCCAGGGGCGACCGCGGTTCGTAGGTTGTGAGTCGGCGTGGGGTCCGGAAGCGGATTGGCGCCGCAACCTTTTGATTCTACTCACACCAGAGGGGTGAAGGTCTGGCGCCGATCCACCTTGGACTACACGGCATTCTAAATTGCGTCTTGTTCGTGTTTAGGAGATCTAGCATGTCACATCCGGATTTCACTTCCAAAATCGCCCGAAAAGTTAGCTTTGATGCTGACTTTCATAGACATCGAGCAGTAATTTCATGCGAAACGGAGGATGGAAAATCGATCCATCTCGACGCAGACTTCAAAACGCTCGAAAAAATTCACCAGGAAATTCAAAAGCGGCTGGAGAATCTGTGGAGCTAGTGACGCCGGAGCAAAGCGGCATGCATTGACGTTCAGGTCTGCAGAAGTCCGAGTTTTGATCAGCAAAAATTTCGGTCGTGGACCTAGACGTAGAATTGTCCCTTTTCACGGATTTTCGTCGCGTTTGGAGCGTTCGGTTGGGGTCCTCGAAGGGGCGCGCGGTAGCCGCGCCAAAAATGATTCTACCTGTGTGAGCCAAATAGCCACGCCGCCGGACTGCACGTCTGCGATCGAGCTTAGAGATCCGAACACAAGCATGAATTGGCGGATTTAAGTTGAGGTCCCAACGTCGCGGCTGTGCGACAGTCTCTGACGTCGTCGAGCGGGTGGCCATCTCGAAAATGTCGTAGAGCGAATTATTCATGTTCGTACGGGGCTAAAATACTCGCTCTCAAAAAAGCTGTCGCAAAAAAACGACATGCGGCTCGCACAGCTCGCGAGCGCGCGCGTTTGTGCACCAGAGAAAGTCGGTGGTGACGAACCGGGTCGGAGCGGCGAGACGTCCGCGGCGTCCACCCTACCTCGCCTCCTAGCCGAGCGAAATGGAGATAATTTGAAACGTCGTGCATATGGGGCGACTCCTTCCGCGGCCAAGGAGAACTCGCAGAGGTTGTGTTCATGATCGTCGGCTGCTGACGCCATCTCTGGCTGACGAGGAGGCAAATGCTCCAGAGCCGATACCGAGACAATCGACAACCGCTGCCACCGCAAGTGCCCACACAAGAAATTTACGGCGGCGCATTGACTAGCGTCCGTCATCTTTAGGGTGAGATAACCTTTTGGACTTTGCAAATGCGCGATCCGTTGCCATGAACCGTGCAAGCATCGGCGCGATCAGTTTTGTGGGTTCACTGATCGGCTGTCCGCTCTGGTGCGCCAGAATTTCGGCATAGGCCAGGAGATCGCGATGTAGGGTCGCTGGCAACTCCACCGCGACCTTCACCGGCTTATCATACGACAATGCCGCAAGCTTCAGCTTCGCCATCTATTTCACCCCCGGTATGGTTCAAGGATAAGATCGCGATTGACAATCACGCGCACTGGAAAACCCGGCCGGATTGTCAGCGTCGGCTGGATATTGAGATTGCGCCGAACCAGCTGCTGTCCCGTCTGATTGAGCGAGTTGGCCACCCCCAAACGAAGCGCCTGGAGAATGGCCGTGTTGTTTCCGTTGTCGGCGCCGGAGCGGATTTCTGACCCCACGCCGAGCACGGTCGAGAGCAGTGCGGCCTTGGCCAGCTCACCCCAATGATTGTCGACCTCGTCCTCTAGTCCGGCGTGACCGGCAGCATCAGCCCCCTGTTGTCTTTCCAAGACGATCGACCGGCCGTTCGGCAGGATCAAGCGCGTCCAGACAAAAAGTACGCGCGATTGGCCGAACGCGACCTGGCTATCATAGGTGCCGATCAGGCGCGCTCCCTGGGGGATGAGCTTGGCGCGGCCAGTCGGGGTATCGTAGATCGCCTCTGTAACTTGGGCGGTGATCTGGCCGGGTAGATCCGAGCGAATGCCGGTGATGAGGGCCGCCGGGATGATCGTCCCCGCCTGCACGACAAAGGGTGACGCTGGGCGTGAAAGCCTGTCAGACGCCGTAGTCCGCCGATCAACGGGAGCATTGACGAAGAGAAGTTTGCGATCTTGCCCGTTCTGAGCGAAGGCTTCATCAGAAGATGACGCCGTGTTGGTAGACGTTTCCTGAGATGCGGCATGCTGCGGTGTCACGGCTGCGGTCGTGGACGCAAATACTTTGCTAGTTCGCGCCGCCTCGGTTTCCTGGTTGGCACGTTGTTGCTCGGCGTCAAGACCGATCGGCGCAGACTGGCCTTCCGCCGTAATGATTGGACGCCCCAAGTCGCCTAGTTGTGGTGGTCCAAGCCGGGGAACGTCGCGAGGAATCCCGGCATAATCCTGCGGCAACGTTGTCAGGCCATCTGCAACATTGTGGTGGTCCGTGCTGTAGAGCTCGTCCGGCGCAGGATCGTGCGGGTGGTTGCTCCTAAGCGCCCACAGCACCGCACCAGAAATGAGCAACAGGGCTAGTGCGGTGCCGCCGGCCAAGACTTTTCGGGAAAGCCGCGTGATCGTGGGGTGCTCTACGCGCAGACGCAAAGGCTGCGCGCTATCATCAGATGATGGCGCTGCTCCCGATACGGGACCGAGGCTGTCGTTTGGCCCATTGCCTGTCATGATCGCCTCCCGTCGTTTCTGACAATTCGGACCTTCTGCTGCTTCTCTCCGCCGAGACGCAGCTCGGCTGCGGCGAACAAACGATCGACGATCAGTATGTTGTTGTAGGCGCGATAGTTGACGAGCTCAGGCTTACCGTCTTGGCCAATCACGAACAGCGGCGGCATTTCTCCTTGGGCAATGCCGGGCGAGAACTCGATATAGACCTTACGGCCATCATCGTAGGCATTGACCGGACGCCACGGCGGGCTGTCGCCCTCGATGACGTAACGGTGGCGGCGCTGATCCACTTCCGGAATGATTGGAGTTGGTGGCAAAGCCCTTGAACGGCCGGACCGGTCTTCCGGGTAGAACCAGGCAACTGACGGCATGTATGGCTTTTCGCGGGAGCGCAGCTCGATCAGGTAGGTTCGTCGATCGGTGTTGACGACAAGGTTCGTCTCGATGGCGGGCCTTGTCGGCTTGACCATGATGTGGACACGCCTGGTATCTCCGTTGCCGCTTTTGGTGTCACCGACGATCCAGCGCACGGTGTCGCCGGCCGCGAGCGGGCCCGAACCTGTTAGCTGCTCGCCTGGCTCGAGCGCGATATCCGTGATCTGCCCTGGTGCGGCGTAGATCTGATAGAGCGCGCCGGGACTGTAGGGAAAGACCTGGACGGCGTTGAAATATCCTGCCCGCCGCGGCTCGACCCGGGCGGCGTCGTTGGCCGTCCCAATCCGGTCTGTCGGCTCCTTGGCTTCTTGATCACCCTTCTTGCCGCCGCGGGTCGGCGTCCAGGATGGTGGGACATGCAATGGATGCGCATAGTCGTCTGCCGGCATCGGAAGATCGGGAGACGGCGGCACGTCGTCATCATAACTGATCTGCGGCGGCTTGAAGGTCGCGCAGCCGGAGAGCGCGAGAACAAAAAGCAGGGCTAGACTTGCAGGCGTCCCATTGCATTTTGGACCAATCGACCTCGGTACAGGATTTCTCACTAGCCGAGCTCCTTCGACCAGTTGATGGAATTGACATAGACGCCGAGCGGATTCTTGCGCAGGCGGTCGGCGTCGCGCGGAGTTTCGATGACGACGGAAAGGATCGCGGTCCAGCGCTCGGTCGCCGCGAGTTGGCCGCCGTCATAGCGGCGTTCCGTCCATGCGACCCGAAAGCTTTCCGGCGAGGCGCGGATGACGCTGGAGATCTCGACGGCGATCTGGGTATTGCCCAGCTTGGCAAAGGGATCGTTAGTTCGCGCGTAATCGTTCAGCGCCGTAGCTCCGCGATCAGTCGTGAAGTCGTAAGCACGGAGCCAATCCTGCCGCAGCACAATGGCGTCGGTCGGCAGGCCTCGCACATCTTCGATGAAGCGCGCGAGGTGAAACGCGATTTGCGGATCGGTCGGCTGGTAGAAGGGACTTGCCGGCGCGACCGCCTGAGCCTGGCCGAGACGATCAACTTCCACCACCCACGGCGTGATGGTACCCTGGGTGGACTGCCAAACGAGGCTTGCTGCAAGCCCTCCGGACAGCAACAAGCATCCGAATGCCATCAACCTCCAGTTTCTGGCCTGGACGCGGGCCGAGCCAATACGCTCGTCCCAGATTTGAGCCGCCTTCTGGTAAGGCGTCACCGGCTCCGGCGTGCGACCATAATGCACGGATGGTCGCTTGAACATCAGTGCCCTCCGTCGGACAGATCAACGGAGGATCCGCCACCAGCACTGTCACCGCTGCGGACGGCATGGGTGGCCGCGGACACACCCTGGCTCACGGTCTGCGCGCGCTTCATGCGACGCGCCCAGGCCGGTGGCGCGTCTGCCGCCGACGAACCGCCACCGAGCCCCGCAGCCATGCGGCGCAGCGGGCTTATGATCGCCGAGCCCCCTGCACTCGCGACGCCACCCAATCCTCCGGCACGGTAAGCGTTTGCGGCTCCGCCCGCTACCGCTGCCGCACCACGAGCACCGCCGACGAGGGCGCCGCCTGCGAGTCCGGCGCTGCCGGCTGCGAGACCCGCGCCAGCCACGATGGCGCCACCAGCGGCCAAGCCGGTGCCGACGGCAGCTCCCGCACCAAGTTGCGGTCCACCCGATACGATGCCGTTCGCAATGCCAGGACCGAAAATGCCGAGGCCAAGGAGCGATAACGCCCCAAGGACAAGCGCCATGGCGTTGTCGATGGTCGGCTGATTGCCACCAAAGCCCGCTGTGAACTGTGAGAACAGCGTCGAGCCGATGCCGACGATAACGGCCAGCACCAGGACCTTGACGCCCGACGAAATCACGTTGCCAAGCACGCGCTCGGCGGCAAACGCGGTCTTGCCGAAGAGCCCGAACGGGATCAGCACAAATCCGGCAAGCGTCGTCAGCTTGAACTCGATCAGGGTGATAAAGAGCTGGATTGCCAGAATAAAGAAGGCGAGGAGCACCACAATCCAGGCGAACAGCAGCACCGCAATCTGGATGAAATTCTCAAAGAAACTGACATAGCCCATCAGGCCCGAGATCGAATCGAGGATTGGTCGTCCAGCATCAAGCCCGACCTGGGCGATCTTTCCGGGCCTCAAGAAGTCGGCTGAGGAAAGACCGGTACCGGAAGCTTTCAGACCCAAACCTGCGAAGCTTTCGAAGATGGCACGGGCCAAACTGTTCCAGTTGCCGATCAGGAAAGCGAAGACTCCAACGAACAAGGTCTTCTTGACGAGACGCGCCAGGATGTCCTCGTCCGCGCCCCATGACCAGAACAGACCCGCCAGCGTGACGTCGATAGCCGCGAGCGTGGTAGCGAGATATCCGACTTCGCCTCCGAGTAGTCCGAACCCGGAATCGATGTATCGGGTGAACGTTTCCAGGAACTGATCGATAATGCCAGTGCCGCCCATGTGTCACTCCTTTCCGGGCTGCTGAATCGGAGGGTAACCGGGTGATATGCGGCTCTCATTCTTGGGCGGGACAAACAACGAGGAGCCCTCTTGAGGAGGCGCGTTGTCGGACGATGCAGGTGAAATCTTCTGCCCGAGGAATTGACGGCGCTTCTCGGCCCACGCCTTCCGGCACTCGGACAGAGCATCTTTCTGCTCGTAGGTGACAGAGCGACACTCCGCGAGCTTTGCCGTGAGTGCATCGGATGCATGATCAGCCGACGCAGCCGGCAGGGTTTGGCCCTCGTCGTCACGTAACCGGATAGCGCAAGCGGCAACTACGAGGACGATGAGCACCCCTGCTGCCACGGTCGGGAGCCATTTCAGTTTATTCGCGTTCATCAGTGAAACATCTGCACGGTTGTGGGTTGATAGCCGGCGCGCTGCGTCAGGAATCGCCGCAGTTGCTCCCTGCCCTGGTCTTGAGCGGCGGCATGCTGGGCAGATTCCAGGTTTTGTGCGCGCCCATGGGCCGCGACGACGGCTGTGAGATCTGCGAGTTGCTGGGCCTGCAGCGCCAGGAGCTGATTGCCGGCCTGACTCGCCTGCAATGCACCGGTCGCCCCCTGGCTCGCGGTAACAAGGGCCGACATCTGGGTACGGTTGGTGTCGATGTTGCCGACGACGGTTGCCTGCGTCCGCATGGCGTCCTGCAGACCGGCCATCGCGTTCTGCCAACGCGTTTGCGCGTTCGTGATCAGCGCTTGGTCCGAAAGACTTGATGATGCCAGCGCGTAGGTCGTTGAGAATGCACGATCGATCTGCTGAATGTCGTAGGCGATGCGCTGGGCCTGGGCCAGCAGTTGCTGAGTACGCTGGATCGACTGTTCCAGTTGCAACAACGACGAGAACGGCAACGTCGCGAGATTTCTCGCCTGGTTAATCAGCATCTGCGCCTGGTTCTGCAGCGACACGATCTGATTGTTGATCTGCTGTAAGGCACGGGCAGCCGTCAGTACGTTCTGCGCATAGTTATTGGGATCGAACACGACCAACTGCGCGGAGGCGGGCTCGGGCCAGAGAAACACAGCAAACGCAATCACGCCTGCGGTAGCGAGACGATGGAGGCGGTTCATTTGGACGCCTCCAATTCAGCGAGATGCGGGATGAGATCGGTCGCCCAGGCGACGCCGCGGGCTTTCAGCCAGCCCGGCACAAAGTTGTCGCGGCCACCTTCGGCAAGGACCTGCTCGATCAGCGCCTGGTCGGCCTTGGAGGAAGTAGCGGTGAAGGCGAGCGCGACCTCGCCAAGACCGAGTTCGAACAGGCGATTGCCGCGGCGCGACTGGCAGTAGTAGTCGCGCTTCGGCGTCGCGCGAGCGAGGATTTCGATTTGGCGGTCGTTAAGTCCAAAGCGCCGGTAGATCGCCATGATCTGCGGTTCGATGGCGCGATCATTGGGCAGCAAAATCCGCGTCGGGCAGCTCTCGATGATCGCCGGCGCGATCGCGGAGCCGTCGATATCAGCAAGCGATTGGGTAGCGAAGACGACGGAAGCATTCTTCTTGCGAAGGGTTTTCAGCCACTCACGTAGCTGACCGGCAAATTCTTTGTCATCAAGCGCTAGCCACCCTTCATCGATGATCAGCAGAGTTGGGCGGCCATCAAGCCGTCCTTCAATCCGGTGGAACAGATAGGAAAGGACTGCCGGCGCGACTGCCGTACCAATCAGTCCGTCGGTCTCAAAGACCTGGACGGCGCCTTCGCCAAGGCGCTCGAATTCCGCATCAAGCAGCCGGCCATAAGGCCCGCCGAGGCAATAGGGCTGGAGAGCACGCTTCAATACATTCGACTGAAGGAGGACGCAAAGACCGGTCAGAGTCCGCTCCTGGATTGGTGCAGACGCCAGCGACGTCAATGCCGACCAAAGATGATCCTTTGCTTCCGGCGTGACTTCGATCCTCTCACGACCGAGGATCGCGCTGAGCCATTCTGCCGCCCAGCCACGCTCAGCTGGATCATCAATCGCGGCGAGCGGTTGAAGCTCAACGAATTCCGTGGATTCGCCCGAAAGCACGCCGCCGATGTCATGCCAATCGCCGCCCATGGCGATAGTCGCAGCGCGTACTGAACAGCCACAGTCGAACGCAAAGATCTGAGATTCGGGGTAGCGGCGGAACTGCAACGCCATCAACGCCAACAGCACCGATTTGCCGGCACCAGTTGGTCCGACCACAAGAGTATGGCCGACATCGCCGACGTGAAGCGAAAAGCGAAACGGGGTCGATCCCTCCGTCTTGGCCAGGAACAAGGGTGGCGCCTTGAAATGGTGGTCCCTCGCCTCCCCGGCCCACACTGCTGAGAGCGGGATCATGTGCGCCAAGTTCAAAGTTGAAATAGGAGGCTGACGGACGTTGGCGTAGACATGCCCCGGCAAGCTGCCGAGCCAGGCCTCAACCGCATTCACCGTCTCAATCATGCAGGTGAAATCGCGGCCTTGGATCACCTTTTCGACGAGGCGGAGCTTTTCGTCGGCCGTCCCGGGCTCGCTATCCCAAACTGTGACAGTTGCCGTGACAAAGGCTTCCCCGATCTCGTCCGAGCCCAACTCCTGGAGCGCGGCATCGGCATCCTTCGCCTTGTTATGCGCGTCGGTATCGAGAAGGGCCGAAGCCTCGTTGGTCATCACCTCCTTCAGGATCGCGGCTACTGACTTCCGTTTGGCGAACCATTGCCGCCTGATCCGGGTCAGGAGCTTTGTCGCATCCGTCTTGTCGAGCATGATCGCGCGGGTCGACCAGCGATAAGCGAACGCGAGGCGGTTCAGGTCGTCGAGAATTCCGGGCGTGGTCGCCGTCGGGAAACCTACAACGGTCAGGACGCGCAAATGCGCTGAACCCAGCATTGGCTCGAGCCCACCGGTCAGCGGCCGATCGGCGAGCAATGCGTCGAGATACATCGGGATCTCGGGCACCCTCACGCGATACCGCTTGGTCGAGATCGTCGAGTGGAGGTAAGTCAGGGTCTCCTCATCGTCGAGCCAGGCGCACTCCGGCATAAAACCTTCGACGAGTTGGAGCACGCGGTTGGTCCGATCGACGAATCCGCGGAGAACCTCACGCGCATCAGCGTCGACGGTGCGGTTGCTCCCTTCATACAGCAGCCGTTCGGCTTTGGCCGTGCCCTCGTCCGGCGGCAGATAGAGAAGCGTCAGGAAATAGCTCGACTCGAAATGGGCGCCGGCTTCTTCGAACTGTGCCTTCCGCTCAGCATCGACCAGAGCGGACGCCGTGTCCGGAAATGTGGTGGGTGGATAGCTGCCTGCGGAATGGCGCTGCGCTTCGACAAAAATCGCCCAACCGGATTCGAGACGACGCAGCGCATTGTTCAGACGGCCGGCTATTGCGACAAGTTCGGCTGGCACAGCGCTATCGAGATCAGGCCCCCGGAACTTTGCTGTCCGCTGAAACGACCCATCCTTGTTGAGGATGATCCCCCCATCAACAAGAGCCGCCCAAGGCAGAAAATCCGCGAGACGCGTATTCGAGCGTCGATACTCCGCTAGGTTCATCATGAGAGAACTCACGTGTTGAGGTGACCGGGGATACGCAGGTGTCGTCGTACGACCTCGACGAAGTCAGGATCGCGCTTGGCGGCCCAGACGGCGGCCATGTGGCCGACGAACCAAAGGAGGAGGCCCGCGATCCAAAGGCGCAGACCGATGCCAAGTGCAGCCGCGAGCGTGCCGTTGAGAATCGCGATGGAGCGCGGCGCACCGCCCATCAGGATCGGTTCGGTCAGCGCGCGATGCACGGGCGTGACGAGGCCTGGGATTTCTGCATCCATCAGATCACCACTCCCCCGCCGAACTGGAAGAACGACAAAAAGAAGCTCGACGCTGCGAACGCGATCGACAGGCCGAATACGATCTGGATGAGCCTGCGGAACCCGCCCGAGGTATCGCCGAATGCCAGCGATAGCCCTGTGACGATGATGATGATGACCGCGATGATCTTCGCGACCGGACCTTCGACCGATTGCAGGATCTGATTGAGCGGCTGCTCCCACGGCATGTTGGAGCCAGCAGCGAAGGCTGGACCGACGGTCAGATAGGTAGTCGCGAATACGGTCGTCGAAATGACGCATCGTTCCAGCGAAGATGTAACACTCATGATTGGTCCCCCAATGCTGCAAGGCTGTAATCACCGGAAGGTCCGAGCCCCGTGACGCTGGCGAGCTCGGCCAGGCGGCGATCGGCGCCGCGCCCGGAAAGGACGGCAATGACGTTGATGGTCTCAGCGATTAGCGCGCGTGGTACCGTGACGACCGCTTCCTGGATGAGCTGCTCGAGTCGACGCAACGCTCCGAGCGCAGTGCCCGCGTGGATGGTACCGATACCGCCGGGATGACCCGTGCCCCAGGCCTTGAGCAGATCGAGAGCCTCTGCACCGCGGACCTCCCCGATCGGAATGCGGTCGGGCCGCAGGCGCAGCGATGAACGGACCAAATCCGATAGCGAGATCACGCCGTCCTTGGTACGTAACGCCACGAGATTCGGTGCCTTGCACTGCAGCTCTCGCGTGTCTTCGATGAGAACAACTCGATCCGAGGTCTTGGCGACTTCCGCCAACAAAGCGTTTGTGAGCGTCGTCTTGCCGCTGGAGGTCCCGCCAGCCACGAGCATGTTCTTGCGTGCTTCGACCGCGACCCTCAAAGCGTTGGCTTGGCCCGAGGTCATGATCCCGGCCGCCACGTAGTCCTCCAGCGTGAAAACGGCGACCGCCGGCTTTCGGATCGCGAAGGCCGGGGCCGCGACCACTGGCGGCAACAGTCCCTCGAAGCGCTCACCCGTTTCGGGCAACTCGGCTGAGACCCGCGGGCTGCTTGCGTGAACCTCAGCGCCAACGTGATGGGCGACTAATCGAACGATGCGTTCGCCGTCAGGAGCGGACAAGCGTTCGGTTGTCTCCGCCAGGCCTCCCGACAGCCGGTCAATCCATAACCGACCATCTGGGTTGAGCATCACCTCAATGATCGCGGGATCTTCGAGAAACCGTGCAATCGCAGGACCGAATGCCGTGCGCAGCATGCGCGCGCCGCGCGAGATCACCTCCGATTGAATGGAATGAGTTACCACCGCCGTCCCCAGTAGCTGAGGCCGCCTCAAGCGCCCTCCGATGGGGATGATTAGAAGAGGCAGGAAACGGCTCGGCGCAACAAGGGACTCGCTACGCTCGTAGGCTGGCGTAGGAAAAGAAACGTTAGGAGGATGTCGGGAATCTCACGGGGAAACTCCGCGTCATGAGCGACTGTTTGAGGTGACCGAGGTGGGAACGGACGTTCGCTTCGTGGAGCGGGACGGACTTCGTCGACGCCGTCGCTTCATGTCCGACGTTGGCGGACGTGCGGGCAGCTCGAGCGTTCTCCGATGTGAGTGTGGCCTAGCCAGCCTCCAGATCCTGGGTTCCAGAGGCCTGCCGCCCCTGAGGGCGGCGCACCTTCCTCCGCTTCGGCTTAAAAACACGAGTTGCCCAAGCGGCCCGTTGCTCGGCCTCCGTTAATGGAAAGGTGTCAAGGAATGAAGTTCCTTCGGCGATGCAAGACGTATCAACGCGGGCGCCTAAACTACCGGCCAGCCAGGTGCCGCCGGACCTCCGAAAATCCACGAAACGATCGATCGACCTCAGCAAGTGGGAGGCTGGAACGTGCCGCTCAAGCGAGAACGCGTAGAACAGCGCCGCCTGATCGACCTGCCGCTGACCCATCATCGATTCAGATCTCCACCTATAAGGAGGAATGAAATCAGTGATCTCCCTCGGCTTCAACAGGGTGTTTTTCAACACAATCCGCCAGGAGCGGCCATTCCTTAGCCCCCTATTCCGCGTTTCTCTCAGCGACGATACGAGTGCAGATTGAGGGCGTTAACAATTTTCGTTCGCGCCCTCAACTCCAACAGGCGATCAATCAATCCGGCGCGTCAATTGACAGGCGCCGCCAGCAGCTCGTTCAGATTGGCGTCAAGCTGCGCGAGCAACTCTGGGTCTACGCCGAACAGGCCGAGATGTCCGCAGATGCTCTTCAGCGGACGGAACTGGCTTCCCGGGATCAGGCGGTGCTCAACCTCGCAGTCGCTTGGCGGGAAGAACATGTCGTGACTGATCGGCATCACGTAGGTCTTCGCCTTGATACGGCCGAGCGCCGAAGCGAGATCGCCGCCGGTGTTGCGGCTCACATCGCCTCGTTGCCACTTCCACGCCATCGCCAGCAGATCGTTTGGATCCATCGGCGCGAAGTATCCCGTCATGAAGGTATCGACGAAGGCCTGCATCGAGTCGAAGCCGAGCGCCTTGTGTCGGCCTTCGCGGAAGAAGTCGGTACTCCATCCCATCACCGTCCACAGCTTGGCGTGGCGCTTGAGGCCGGCGGCGACATCGGCCGGGGAAGTGTACTTGCCGCCATTGAACCCCGGATCGGACGTAATCGCTTCGGAGAGTGTCTCGGTGAAGACGAAATCGTGCTCGGTGTTCTTGGCGGTGCCGGCGATCGGAGCGGCGCGCTTGACGAAGTCGGGATAGCGCACGGCCCACTCATAGGTCTGCTGCGCGCCCATCGATCCGCCCACGACCAGAGCGAGGCTCTTCAGACCGTATTTCTCGGTCAGAAGCTTGTGTTGGGCGCGAACGTCGTCGCCAATGCGCACTTTCGGGAAGGTCGGTCCGGCCTGCACTCCGCTGCTGTTGTTCGGTGAGGTAGAAAGGCCATTTCCGATCTGGTTGACGACAATGATAAAATACTTCGACGGATCGAGCGCACGCCCGTCGCCGATGTAGACCTGCTCCATGATCTTGCTCGTTCCCGAGTACCAGGTCGTAACGAGGATCGCGTTGTCCTTCGCCGCGTTCAGCGTTCCGTGAGTCGCCACCGCAAGCTGACAGTCCGGAATTTGGCCGCCCTCCTCAAGCTCGAGGTTGCCGATTGCGATCGTCTCGTAGGGGCCGTGGCCTTCCTGGCCGTAGTAGGCATTTGTGCTCACTGGGTGTTTCCTCCCGTTGCTATTATCATCAGGTCATGGCAAAGCCTTGGTAGCCATTGGCCGCGAGTTCGTCGCACTGCCGGTTGTAGTTGCCGACGCCGCCAATATAGGACAGCAGGCGTCGTGGCTTTCCGTCGACGTTCGAGCCCATGTACCAGGAGTCGGTTTTTACAACGAGGGTCGCGGCTGCGGTTTCGTCGTGGTGCTTCACCCAGCTGTCCTCGAACTCCTTGGTTGCCTCGACGACGCCTTTGCCGTGCTCCCTCGCGTAAGCAATGCAATCGGTGATCCAGTCCACCTGCTGCTGAAGACAGGTCGTCATGTTGCAAAGTGCGGCGGACGGAGCGAGCGGCGCGCCAGTGGTGAACAGGTTGGGATAGCCGTGCACCTGCAGCCCCATCGCGGTGCGGATGTCGTCGTGCCACCTTTCCTTCAGCGAACGGCCGTCGCGGCCACGGATGTCGATGCGGCTGAGAGCACCCGAGCCGGCGTCGAATCCGACGGCTAGGATGATGATGTCGGCCTCATGGACCTTCCCGTCAGAGGTCTGGATGCCTTCGGGCACGATGCGCTCGATCGGCGTCTTGCGGCAGTTCACTCCCTCGACGTTGTCCTGCAGAAAGACCTCGAGATATTTGTTCTCGAGTGGCACACGATGCGTGCCGAATCCGTAGTCGTTCTCGGACGGAATGAGCAGATCGCACAGCTTCGGGTCGTTCCGAAGCCGCTGCCGCAACTTGCCTCGGACGAATTCAGAAACGACCGCACTTACCGCCTCGTCGAAGAACATTTCCGGGAACGTCGCAAGCCACATCGAGAGCGATCCGTCATTCCAGTATTTTTCCAGAACCTCGGTGCGCTCATCGGCGCTCAGTTCGGCCCACGGGCGGTTCTCGAAGTCATAATCGAAGCCCGCGAAGGTGGAGCGCACGCGGGTCTTCAACTCATTGAACCGGCTACTCCAGCGATCCCAATCCGCTTGCGAATATTTCGGGTTCTTCATGGGCACAACGTACTGCGGGGTGCGCACGAACACCTTCATTGACCTGACTTCGGGTGCGATGGTCTGGATCACCTGGATGCCGGTGGCTCCGGTGCCCACCACGGCCACCCGCTTGCCTTTGAGATCAATACCCTCTTTCGGCCAGAGGCCGGTATGGGTGATCACCCCTTTGAACGTGGACTGGCCAGGGAAGCGGTCGTTCAACGGTGCGGACAGCATGCCGCAGCAGGCTAACAGGTATTGCGTATCAATGCGTTCGCCGTCGGAGGTGACCACATCCCAGCGGCCATCCTTCTCCCGATAGGTGGCGGACTCGATTCGGGTGCTGAACTGGATGTCCTTCTTGAGATCGAAGCGATCAGCGACGAAGTTCAGCCACCGTTCGGTCTCGGGCTGCGCCGGAAAACGCTCGCTCGGCTTCCACGCTTTGTACAAATCCTCGGAAAACCAATACTGGTACACCTCGACCTGAGAATCGAAGCGTGCACCAGGGTAACGATTCCAGTACCAGGTTCCGCCGACGCCGGAACCCGCCTCGAAGGCGCGGACCTTCAGCCCCAGTTGCCGTATGCGGTACAATTGGTACAGACCCGCGATGCCGGCCCCGATAACGACCGCGTCGAGGGTCGTCTTTTTTGTTCCGTTCGCTTCCCTGGACGTGATTTTAGCCTGATCCATTTCCCTCTCCTGCTGTTTCTTAGTGTGCACCGTGCCACTCGACCTAATTGGGCGAAGTTGCGTCTTCTTGGCGATCCAACGGAACTGGTGGGCAGGTCTCAGAGCCCTGAAGGGGCTCGACCGCTCACGCATCGCCGGCGGAACGAGCCGGAAACTACTTGCCCCGAGGCGCGGCGGGCTTGAACGAAGCCGACCTTTCTTTGGACGAAATGCGTGTGCGGCGCAGCGAACGCTCCAGGCGAACCAATACATTTGGCCAAATGTAAAAAGCGCCGTATCCTGCGCTACCGATGCCACGTCATCGGAAAGAAGAGCCGGCGAACGGCCGCCAACCATCTGGACGCTGCGCCATGAGCAAATTCATTGCGGTCGAAGAGCTTCCGCGATACGCGCCCGGTGAACTGAAGCTGGACAGTTCGGCGGTCGGCCGGCCCGATTTCCGCATGCGGGTATTTCGCTATGCGCCGTCCGACATTTGGGTCCCCCCGACGGAAGACTTCCTGATCGTCGTCTACCGGCAAGGAACCACCACGATGAACCGCCGCGTGACCGGCGCATGGAAGCAGGAGCGTGTCGGCCGCGGCATTACCACACTGCTGACCCGCGCCGAGCCTTCGCATTGGCGATGGGCAAACGACATAGAGGTCAGCCACTTTTACATTTCACCGGCTTTCATGATGAAAACCGCCAGCGAGGCTTTCGATCGTGACGTCGGCGCCATTGAACTTCATGACCTGCTCGGAATCGATGACCCTGTGCTAGGCTGGATCAACGAACAAATGGCTCACGAAGTCGCCGCCGGCGGCCCTGGCGGAAGACTTTGCTACGACGCGCTGTCACTTCAGGCCGGCGTCCACATCATGCGGAAGTACGCGGCGGTAAAGTTCAAGATGCCTTCCGCGCAGGGACATTTCAGGCCGGCTCATGCCCGGCTGATCGAGGACTATATCCAGCATAATATTTCCCGAAACATCACGCTCGACGAACTAGCAGCCATCTGCAACTGCACGCCGATTCAATTCGCCCGCAAATTTCGCGCTCACTACGGGATACGGCCTCACGCCTTTGTTCAGAAACAGAAGGTCGAACAGGCGTGCCGGCATCTGCGACGGGACAATTTCGCGCTCAAGGAGATCGCTCTCCTCAGCGGTTTTGCCGACCAGAGTCATCTGAACAGGGTCTTTCGCCAGTACCTCAATTGTACGCCGGCTGAATATCGCAAGGGTGCCTCGGGAATCTGAAGCCGTTCCGGCCCTGGCGGCGGCGACCAACCTTCGTCGAAGTTGGCAATGCTGTTCTTCAATCGATCAACGAGCTTGATGCATGGGATCAAAAAATATAACGCAGTAGCTGGACTCCGCGGCTTGGTGCACAAAGATCCCACTCAATACCCTACTTGCACGTTTGGTTGCTGCTGATCCCGGAACCGAGCATGACTTATTGTCTCCACATAAATTAGAGCGGTTGAGACCGACAAGCGCGGCTGCTGGCGCCACCATCTCGGTATAGAGGGCATAGCCCCTGGTCAGCAGTGGGAGGCACCACATGCCGTCTATCCAGTCCATTTTGAGCTAGCCTTGTGTGGCTTCAGCAAACGAACGCCAAACTGAACTGCCTTTGAATGGAGCTCAACGGCAGCTCTGCGCCATAACCGGTCGTAAGCATGTGCAGCAAACGAACGTGCATCAATGCGGCTATTCGATCACCTCGTGGCGAGCGCGAGCAGCATCGACGGCACGTCGAGTATTTTGGTTGGCTCTAGGTGACCGCCCACGATGAGCGCGCCCCAGGCAATCAGAGCAAGACCAAGAGGCCGGCTGAGCTTTCTGCCCCACGCCGCATTTTTCTCGATCCCCATTACTCCACCAAGCACAAGCATCCAGCCAACATTACCGGTGCCGACGACGAACATCAGCAGCATGATCGCCCAGCAGCAGCCGACGCAGAACACACCGTGATGCGTACCGAGCAGGAACGCATCGCGGCGCGGTGTGATGCCATGCCAGTGCTGCATAATGAAACTCAGCGGCGTGCGGCATTTGTCCAAGCAGTGATATTTCAGTCGGCTGAACTGAAACAGTCCGGCAATCACCAGCACGACCGCGCCCAGCACCCAGGCATGTGTCGTCAACCAATCCAATCGCTGCATTACCGCGTGCAGCGCCGCATCAAGCAGATGCGCCGCCACGCCGAAGCCTAGCCACACTAGCAGATAGCCAAGGATCAGAAGCGCGATTAGCTCGACGCGATCGCCGCGCGTGGCAGCAAGGCGATCGAACCGTTGCAACAGTGGCAAGGTAGTCGGCAGCATCATCGCTGCCAACATCAGCAGCCAGCCCCCGGCATAAAGCAATCCCGGTAACAAAATGTCGCCGCCCGGTAACCCTCGGCAGATGGCGGCAGCAAAGCCGAGTTCGGTCCAGCGGCCATGCTCAATGTAACGGCCGTAAGGGCTCTGCTCCCACAGAAGCAGCGCGATCCAGGCGGTGCCGATCAGGCTACCCATGATCGGCACGAACCAGTTCTGCGTGCGCAGAACCCGCATGTCCGACGGCGACACTACGCGTCGAACACGAACGTGCTTTGCAACGCGTTGTGCCCGGTCATGTCCAGGTCGTGGCCGAGTTTCGCGTGCTTCGAGCGATAGCGCGTCGCCTTGCCCACGAACACGGGGGCGCCAGGCACGGTGGAAAAGATCGTGTTGCTCAGCACTGTGGTCGAGCCATCCGGGCCTTTGTATGGTTCCAACTCGGCATAGCTAACCTCGCCCACCTGGAGCCTGCCTCTACCTCCTTGCACGTCGAAGGTGATCGGCGTGCGCTCGACTGATACGACTTCGCCGACCAGCTTGGCGAAATCCGCGATCGGCCCGCCGAGCTTGCCGGTGTAGACGTCCAGCAGCGCCTTTTCCTGCGCTGCCGAGGCTCCCTCGTCGAGATATATAGCAACGCGGAAATTACCCGCGAGAACATTGCCGGGGATGTGCGACACCAGGGCAAGCGTGCGTCCCGCCACATCGACTTCGTCGATCATGCCTGCATCGAAGTGATAGGCGAGCACCGAGTCGCAGGTGCCATTGTCGGGGTCCTCACCAATCCAGCATGGGCACAGGACACGGCAGTCACAGACCTCGAGCAGACGTCCTTCCAGATGATAGGCCATTTCGGCTCTCCCTGATGGATTGCGTGCGTCGCACTTGATAGTCGGACGACGCCAGCTGATCGGCATAGTACCCGACCCGGGGCCACTGCGTAAGCGGCATCACTTCGCCACTGCCCCTGCTGATCGGGCCGGGGGCGGAGAAACCTGACAACCGGCATCGCTGGCTTCTGCGCGCACCGCGAGTGGGCCACGCCACCGCGCCGCCCGACCGTCGTCATGACCTAGCGTCGTCTCACGACCCAGTACCTCTTCCGTACTCCGAACACGGATAGCACAGCACTGCTGCACTGCGGGATTTCAATATGGCTTGGGTCTGCAGGGGGCCCCTCAACGGACCTTAGGCCGTTCAACAGAGACTTCCGCTTCACCCCCCGTGAACGGACATTGTCAGTCAGTCGGACCACTTCCGAAAAGTGCCATTGGACTAAACCGCT
>Ga0335076_10000911_pt1 | contig 28063 bp, 22 predicted proteins | sample Lox_Sample_25_FD_206717 | JGI IMG/M metagenome (GOLD analysis project Ga0335076, IMG submission 206717) | Soil microbial communities from Loxahatchee National Wildlife Refuge, Florida, United States - Lox_Sample_2.5 | ecosystem: Environmental > Terrestrial > Soil > Wetlands | place: USA... | reverse complement strand
ATACCGACGCAGGCGCCGACCGGATCGACCGAGGAATCGCGCGAGATCACGCCGATCTTGGCGCGCGAGCCGGGATCGCGGGCAACCGCCTTGATCTCGACGATGCCGTCATAGATTTCCGGCACTTCCTGCGCGAACAGCTTTGCCATGAACTGCGGATGAGTGCGGGAGAGGAAGATCTGCGGCCCGCGGGTTTCGCGCCGCACATCGAAAATATAGGCGCGGACGCGGTCGCCGTTGCGGAACACCTCGCGCGGCAGCATCTCGTCGCGGCGGATGATGGCCTCACCCCGGCCGAGATCGACGATGACGCTACCATATTCGACGCGCTTGACGATGCCGTTGACGATGTCGCCGATGCGGTCCTTGAACTCCTGGTATTGCCGGTCGCGCTCGGCCTCGCGCACCTTCTGCACGATCACCTGCTTGGCAGACTGCGCAGCGATGCGGCCGTATTCCAGCGGCGGCAGCGTGTCGGCGATGGTGTCGCCGATCTGCGCACCCGGATTGGCTCTACGGGCGTCTTCCAGCGAAATCTGGTTGGCCGAGTTTTCGACGTGCTCGACCACGAGCATGTGGCGCGACAGGCGAAGCTCGCCCTTCTTGGCGTCGATCTCGGCATGCACGTCGGTCTCGCTGCCGTAGCGGGCGCGCGCCGCCTTGGCGATGGCATCCTCCATCGCGGAGATCACGATGCCCCGGTCGATCGACTTCTCGCGCGCAACTGCGTCTGCAATCTGCAGCAGTTCGAGTTTGTTGGCGCTGACTGCCATGGTTAGTCTCCTTCGGTAGAATAGAGGTCACGCCTGCGCGAGCGTTCGGCTGCGAGACGGTGTTGCTTGGTGTTCTTTGGCGCCGGCTTTCGCGGCGGCTTCTTCGTACGGTCCGCGTGGGGCGCGGGCGGGCTTTCAAGTCCGAGATTGCGCTTGAGTTCCCGCTCGGCAGCCTTGCCGCGGCGCATCGATTCGGCAATCAGTTCGTCGGTCAGGACCAACCGCGCCTCGGCGATGTCTTCCATGACCAGAAGCACGTCGGCCTCTTCGCCCGCCGGCGCATCGTCGCGCGTGAGCCGCACCGTCTCGCCCTCGACGCCATTCAGCGTCCCGCGAAAACGCTTGCGGCCCTGATGGGCGACCGCCATCTCGACCTTGACGAGATGGCCGGCATAGCGGGCGAAATCCGACCGCCGCACCAGCGGCCGGTCGATTCCCGGCGAGGAAATTTCCAGCCGATAGGCGCGATCGATGGGATCGGCTATGTCGAGCACAGGCGACAGGGCCCGCGAGACCGCCTCGCAATCCTCGATCTGCATCGATCCGTCCGGCCGTTCCGCCATGATCTGGACCGTGCAGCCCGCCTCGCCCGTGATCCGGATCCGAACCAGGCGGTAACCCATCTGCTGCAGCACCGGACCGGCGATCGCCGAGACACGAGCGGCCACGCCCGGCTCGACCACGAGGCGGGGTTCGGCCAAAAGTTCAGCGTCTGCGGAACTCAGGAGCGGGACGGTCATCTCAAGCGTCAAATTCAGTCCGGTTTTCTTTTCAGTTTGCTTGCCAGCTGTCTTTGGTTGGCCGGGTTTACGCCGCCCGGTCGAGCGCCCGGGCCTGCCGCTCGGCGGGCTCAGGTAATAAAAAAGAGCGGGTCCGGAGGGGCCCACTCTCAATACGCGATCGTATGAGACCTGTAAGTTGCGGTTGATATAGCCCTTTTCCGATGGGCGGACAAGGCCTGCTTCGCTGTCTATCGCGAATTTGCCCCCGGTTTGGCCCCCCTGAAACCCTAACCCTTCCTTCACCAAGCCCTTTTAGATTTACCTAAAAGCACGCCCCCACCGGGGGCTGTCGAGCGTGGGCAAGAGTGAGTCGCGTGCGTACCGAGCAGGTTCGATGACAGTCGCCACATCGCTCATCCCGGAGCTCGATGAGATCATCCGAAATGGCGATCCGAAACGTCGCGCCGAGGCTGCGCGCCGCATCGCCGACCTGTTTTTCCAGGATGCCGCCAAGCTGCGGCAGAACCATGTAGACCTGTTCGACGAAATCCTGATCGATCTGGTTCCGCATGCCGAGCTGATCGCGCGCGCCGAGCTCGCCGAGCGGCTGTCGCTGCTTGCCAACGCGCCGCGGATCCTGATCGGCCGGCTCGCGCGCGAGAACGAGATCGTGGTCGCAGGCCCCCTGCTGCGTCGCTCGCCGATGCTCGACGAGGAGGCCCTGATCGAGATCGCGCGCGTCAAGGGACAGGGCCATCTTCTGGCGATGGCCGAGCGCAAGACACTCTCCAGCGACCTTACCGACGTGATCGTCGAGCGCGGTGACCGCGAGGTGGTGCGGCGTACCGCAGGCAATGCCGGCGCGATGTTTTCCGAGACAGGCTATTCGGAGCTGATCCGACGCGCCGGTCAGGATGGCGTGCTCACGCTGACGGTCGGCCAGCGCGCCGATCTCTCCGACGATCGGCTGAAGGAGCTGCTCGCAGGATCGCTCGACGTGATCCGCCGCCGCCTGTTCGATATCGTCAAGCCGGAGCGGCAGGACGCGATCAAGCACGCCATGGCGGAAATCTCAGGCGCCGCCGAGCGCCCCGAGAGCAAGCGGGATTTCGTGCCGGCGCAGCGCACCGTCGTGGCGCTGCGCGAGACAGGCAATCTCGGCGAAGCCGCGCTGCTCAACTTTGCCAAAGCCTATCGCTACGAGGAATCGATCGCCACATTGTCCGCGATGTCCGGGGTCAAGATCGGAACACTCGACAATCTGATCATGGGCGATCGCTACGATCCGATCCTGATCGTCGGCAAGGCGATCGGGCTGGAATGGGCCACGGTACGCGCGCTGATCGTGTTGCGGCTTGGACCGAGCCGCACGCCGGCTGCGACCGATATCGAGACCGCACGGGTGAATTTCACACGCCTGATGCCCTCGACCGCCGAGCGCGTGGTCGGCTTCTGGAAGACACGGTTTTCCGCCTACTGAATCTGAACTAACTCACGCGCCGAAACCGCAAGTACGTCGCCGCCCTGCCTTCGCGCTCGGCCTTGCGGCCGTAGCGCGTCATCGTAAATCCCGACCAGGGCTGTCGCCAATCGTGTGGGCGCTCGGCGAGCCACATGAACTCGCGCGAGCGCACGAGATGAGCGAGCGTCCAGGCGCTGTAATCGTCGATGTCGCTGACAAAGCGAAACTCGCCCTGCGGCTTGAGCACCCGCGCCATCGCGGCGATCGTCGCATCCTGCACGAAGCGCCGTTTCCAGTGCCGGCGTTTCGGCCAGGGATCGGGATGGATCAGATCGATCCGCGACAACGAACGCGGCGGCAGCCAAGCCAGCAATTCAGCGGCATCGCCGGCGAACAGTCGAATGTTGCCGATGTTGTGCGCCTCGATCTGGGTCAGGATCTTGGCCATGCCGTTGACATAGGGCTCGCAGCCGATGAAGCCCGTCTGGCCGAGGCTTTGCGCTTCGGCGGCAAGATGCTCGCCGCCGCCAAAGCCGATCTCCAGCCTAAGGTCTTGAACCGGGGGATCGAACAGACCGCCGATATCCTGCGGGGGTGGGCTGGCCAGATCGAGCACGAGATGCGGCAAGAGATGCGCGATCAGATCGGCCTGGTGCGCGCGCAGCCTGTGTCCCTTGCGGCGGCCGAAGAACGAGCCCTGCGCGTGCGGCGCAGTCCCGTCATCGAGCGGCGTCGATGGACGACCCGGTGCGGCACTCATTGCAGCGTCTGATAGAGCCGGTACAGCAGCCGCGCCCTGGGCGCGATAGAGGAGATGTAGAGCTGCTCGAAATGGGTATGCGCGCCCTTGCCGTCGACGCCGAGGCCGTCGAGGGTTGCAGTATGCGCGGCGGTGAAATTGCCGTCCGATCCGCCGCCGGTGAAGACGTCCCGCAGCTCGAAGCCGATCTCCGCGGCAAGCGCCTTGGCATGCTCGAACAACGCGGCACCGGCATTGCCTTTTTCGTAAGGCGGCCGATTCAAATCGCCGATCACCTTGACGCTCACGCCGTCGCTGCGAGATTGCAGGTTCAGGATTTTCGGCACGAGTTCGTCCGCATCGGCGAAAGTCGGCACGCGAAGATCGACTTCGGCATAGGCCTCCTCGGCGATCACATTCGGGCGCGTGCCGCCCCTGATGACGCCGACATTGACGGTGATGCCGCGCTTCAAGTCGTTCATCGCCTCGAGCGTTTGAATGACATTGGCGAGTTCGCGGACGGCGCTGCGGCCGTCTTGCGGCCGCGTGCCGGCATGGGCCGGCATGCCCTTGATGAAAACCTCGAAACGCCCGACGCCCTTGCGCCCCGTGACGATCTTGCCGCCATCGCGCGCCGGCTCCGTCACCAGCACATATTTTGCCTTGGTGCCCTCGGCCTCGATCAGCGCACGCGAGGTCGGGCTGCCGATCTCTTCGTCGGATACGTAGAGCTGGGTGATGCCGAGCGGCGAGCGCTCGCCGGCGGCGCAAAGCTGACGGAAGGCATGGTAGGCGAGATAGGCTCCGCCCTTCATGTCGTAGATGCCAGGACCATACGCACTGTCGCCCTCGATCTTGAAGGGCAGGCGCTCGATGAACCCCATCGGATGCACGGTATCGAGATGGCTCAGCACCAGAATGCCCGGCGCGTCCTGTCCCCATGACGAGCGCACCACCAGATGGTCGCCGCAACCATCCTTCCCCGCGATGCGCTCGACGGTTGCCGGCAGATCGCCATAGCCATCAGCCACCATGCTCGCCAGTTTGTTGATCTGGTCGGGCGCCTCAGTCGGCGTCTCGAGTTCGACCCAGCGGCGAATGCCGTCGAGGATAGCGTGCGAATCGAAGGATTTGTGATCAGTCATGAGCGTGGCCTTGCCTCAAGGCACGTGGTGTCGTGCGTTGCGATGTGACATAGCACATCCAAAGCATCCGCCGCCCCTGGCGCAAGTGTAAACCGGCAGCAGGCGGCGCGTTGAGCGTTCGCCCGGCGGCTTCAGGCCTTGTCGGGGTGTGCCTGATCAGCAATCTTTTCGACGAGATCGACGATGCTGCGGCGAAGCTTGGCATCGCTGATCCGTGTGAAGGCGCGGGTCAGCGCCAGGCCTTCCGATGTCGCGAGAAAATCGGACACGTAAGTCGGTGAGGCCCCCTCGCCTTCGACGCCGGCGGTGGTTGACGGACCGCCTTCGAACAGGAATGAGACCGGGACCTGCAGAATCTCGGATATCTGCTGGATGCGGCTGGCGCCGACCCGGTTGGTACCTTTCTCGTATTTCTGAATCTGCTGAAACGTGAGGCCCAACGCTTCGCCAAGCTTCTCCTGGCTCATGCCCAGCATAATGCGGCGCATCCGCACCCGACTGCCGACATATTTGTCAACAGGGTTCGGGGCTTTAGTCGACATCTCCATCTCTCCTTGCGATCGGACACGCCAAGAGGCAGACGCAGTCGACTTATGCCTCCTGAGCCAACACCGTCAAATCTTGCTCGGAGATCGGCGAAGATTGCAGACAATTTGAGCAATGAACTGATCGGATCATTCTTGGTTCCCAACAGAATGCGAAGCAGCGGTATTATGTCAACTGTCGGCGCTTCGCTCTTTGAAGATTTCTGGTGAACTCGAAAACCGCGCATGAATTTGCAGCCGTGCATACGCGCGGCTGTCACAAAACCCGCTTCGCCACACGTCGCCGGATAATAAGGAGCAAGGCGGCAGCGACGATCACCGCAGCCGGGATGTCGCCAACACGTGCATAGACGGTCGGCCGAATCGCAGACGGCAAACTGGAATCGAGTACACCTTCGATCCCGAGACCCAACCGCGCAACGATCCGCCCTACGGGATCGATGACCGCGGAAATGCCTGTATTTGCGGCACGAACCAGCGGCAAGCCTTGCTCGATGGCGCGCACGCGCGCCTGTTGCAGATGCTGATAGGGCCCGGTCGAGATCCCGAACCAGCCGTCATTGGTGACATTGACGATCCAGCCCGGACGGTCGCCGCCTGCGGCAACGACGCCGGGAAAAATCGCTTCGTAGCAAATCAGCGGCAATACACGCGGTGCGTGTGGGATCGGCAGTGGGTGATGCAGTGTCCCCGGAATGAACCCGCCCTGAACCTTGGTGAGTTGCTCAAAGCCCAACTTCTCCATCCAATCCTGGAACGGCAGAAACTCGCCGAACGGCACCAGATGCAGCTTGTCGTAAATGGAGAGCACGTTGCCGTCGTGATCGACGACGTAGATCGAATTGTAGGCGCGCGTGATTCGGGTGCCCGGCGGCACGTCCGGGGCGCGCACCGAGCCGGTGATCAGAACGGTACCGCTGGGCAGGAAGTTCGCGATTTGCGCCATCGCGTCGGGCTCGCGCGTCAGAAAAAACGGGAATGCCGACTCCGGCCAGATCAGGATGGTAGCATCGCGCACGCCGGTCGATTGCGGGCCGGACGCCCGATCCGACAGCGCTAGATATTTCTGCATCACCGCCGCCTTGGCGGAGTAGTTGAATTTGACGTCCTGCTGCAGGTTTGGCTGCATGATCCTGAGCTTGACGTCGGCGACCATGCTGGTCGGTTCGAGAGAAAGTCGAACGGCGCCGAAGACGCCCATGGCAATCAGCACAAGCAGCGCCGCGACCGGCGCGATCCACGGTCGCTGTCCGCGCGAAGTGCCGTCGATCAACACCGCGGGACTGGCGAAGATGGCAACGCAGAGGAATGTCAGCCCCCAGATGCCCATCAGCGACGCCGTCTGCGCCAGCGCCAGCGGTTCGGTCAGCGCGTAGCCGAACGCATTCCAGGGGAAGCCGGTCAGGACTTGCCCGCGCAGCCATTCGCTTAAGGTAAGACTGACAGCGAGCGCAAGTACGCGCGTCGCATCGCGGGTCCAGATCAGGCGGGCCAACGCAAAGCCAAAGGCGGTGAAGAGCGCAAGGTAAACCGGCAAGCCGAGCACGGCGAAGGGCAACAACCATGCGAAGGTCGAGGCATCGACCAGGAACGCATTGCCGATCCAGTAAAGTCCCGGCACGAAATAGCCGAGACCAAACCACCAGCCCGCAATCGCCGCAGCCGGCAGGCCGCCAAGCCGGCCGGCGCCCGCTCCGTCGATCAGCCAGACCGCCACAGGAAAGGTCAGGAACAGCACGGGCCAGGCGTTGAACGGCGCCATGGCGAGCACCGAAAGCGCGCCGGCGATCAGCGCGATGGCGGCGCGTTTCCATCCCCAGGCCAGGATGATCGCCAGCCCCGCCGCGCGAAGTTTTTTGGCAAAGCTCACTGCGGCCCGGCTCCGTCGGCGGGCGGCGGGCGCGCGTTGTCGTTGGCTTGCAGCTGGCCTGTCTGGGCCTGGCCGGCCTCGGGAGGCGTTTCGCGGCGTCTTGCCTCGCGTTGCGTCCGCGGCGCCGGCCGCTCCTTGCGCGTGGTGATGCGCAGACGCTTCACCCGCCGCGGATCGGCATCGAGCACCTCGATCTCGAAATTGCCGGGGCCGGAAATGACTTCGCCGCGCACCGGCAGGCGGCCGACATGGCTGACGAGATAGCCGCCGAGGGTCTGGACCTCCTCGCCGGCTTCACCCGTCACAAAATCCTCCCCGATCACCGTCCGCACGTCCTCGAGACTGGCGCGCGCATCCGCGATGAACGAATTGTCCGGCTGCCGCACGATGGCCGGCGGCTCGTCGTTGTCGTGCTCGTCGTCGATCTCGCCGACGATCTGCTCGACGATGTCCTCGATCGACACCAACCCGTCAGTGCCGCCATATTCATCCACCACCAGCGCAAGGTGAATGCGCGAGGCCTGCATCTGCGCGAGCAGATCGATCGCGCGCATCGACGGCGGCACATAGAGCAGCTTGCGGATGATGTTGGCCTCGGCAAGCGGCAGCGCGAGGTCGACCGCGCGCAAATCGAGTCCGGCCGGAAACGGCTTCTTGCGCCTCGCCTTTGTCGGCTCGGGCACGCGCGCTTTCGCGGTCATGAAGGCCAGGAGATCGCGGATGTGAACCATCCCCTCGGGATCGTCGAGGGTCTCGTTGTAGACCACGAGGCGGGAATGCGCCGCGCTCTCGAACAGGTCCATCAACTCGCCGAGCTGAATGTCGCGCTTGACCGCGATGATGTCGGCACGATGCACCATGACGTCATCGATGCGCCGCTCATGCAGGCCGAGGATATTGCGCAGCATGGTGCGCTCGACGGTCGAGAAGCCGACATCGTCGGGCGTGGACGCGTCGAGCACGACCTGCAGATCGTCGCGGACCGATCCCGCCTTCCAGCCGAACAGGATGCGGATGGCGCGCAGCAGCCAGTTCTCGCTCGACGAACGGCCATCACCCGGCGCGACGACCGCGGGCAGGTTGCGCACATTGCGCGGATTGTCATGAGTCGGCTCTGAATCCGCCATCTCAATCCATTCGCTCTGCATAAGGGTTGGGAATTCCAAGTTGTGCCAGGATATGCTGTTCGAGCGCTTCCATCGTTTCCGCGTCGTCGTCGGTTTCGTGGTCGTAGCCGATCAGGTGCAGGAAACCATGCACGGCAAGATGGCTCAAATGATGGTCGAACGGCGTATGCGCGTCGTCGGCTTCACGACGCACGGTTTCGTAGGCAATGGCGATATCGCCAAGCATGCGCGGCGGGCCGCCCTTCCTGGGCGCAGCCTTCGTCTCAGCCGGGAACGACAAAACATTCGTCGGCTTGTCGATGCCGCGCCAATCGAGGTTGAGGGTGCGCATCGTGGAATCATCGGTCAGCATGACCGCAATCTCGGTGTCCGCGAGGTCTGCGTCGACGCCTGCGGCCGCCGCCGCAATCGCGCGCTCGATTGCGGTCTCGGCGCCGGGTTCGTCCCGCCAGCCGTCGGCGGTGACGAGAATCTCGGTGATCGGAATGGATGCGTTCGGCATTGGTTGCGAAATTCGTGCGGCCGGAGCTTGTTTCTCCGGCCCCTCCCCTCGTGCGCTAGACTATCACGGCTTGACCGCGGCCGGCTTGGGCGATCCTTCATAGGCGGCGACAATCCGGGCCACCAATTCGTGGCGGATGACGTCCTCGGCCGTGAACCTGACCTGCGAGATACCCTCGACGCCGTCGAGCAGGCGGGCGGCTTCCGCAAGCCCCGACGTCTGGCCGTGCGGCAAGTCGACCTGTGAGGGATCGCCGGTGACGATCATGCGGCTGTTCTCGCCGAGCCTGGTCAGGAACATCTTCATCTGCATGGAGGTGGTGTTCTGCGCCTCGTCGAGAATGATGGCGGCATTGGTCAGCGTGCGGCCGCGCATGAAGGCGAGCGGCGCGATCTCGATTTCTCCGGTCTGCAGTGCGCGTTCGACGATCCGCGCATCCATCAGGTCGTACAGCGCATCATAGATCGGCCGCAGGTACGGATCGACCTTCTCCCGGAGGTCGCCGGGCAAAAAGCCGAGCCGTTCGCCCGCTTCGACTGCGGGGCGCGACAGGATGATGCGATCGACCTCCTTGCGCTCGAACAATTGCGCCGCATGCGCAACCGCAAGCCATGTCTTGCCGGTACCGGCAGGTCCGACGCCGAACACCAGCTCATGGCGCTTGAGCGCACGGATGTAGGAATCCTGCGCCGCAGTGCGCGCCCGCACCGGGCGCTTGCGCAGATTGATGATCTCGAAGGCGGACTTCGCCGCCTTGGCATCATATTCGAACAGCGATCCCTGCGCGATCACGGCGCGGATCGCACCTTCGACATCGCCTTGCGTCAAATCCTGACCCTGCACGGCTTGCGCATAGAGCGCTTCCAGCACCCGCCGTGCGGCGTCGCAGCCATCGCGCGAGCCGGCAATGGTGATGTGATTGCCCCTGGAGTCCACGACGATGCCGAGCCGGCGCTCGATCTGCGCCAGGTTTTGTCCATACGGACCGACGAGCAGCGAGGCCGCGCGGTTGTCATCGAAATCGATGACGACCTGCGTCTCGGGCGGAACTTGCATGTCGCGGTCAAATTTGCGGCTGGGAACGAGCGAAGGCGAATCCGATGCGCTTTTTGGCAAGGGTTCAGGCTCCAATGGTCGTTTGAGAAAAGGCCGTTCGCAGCGCGCGCGCCGGGCTCGGCGCCGCGAGCTCGCCGAGCAGGCTGTAGCGTTCGAGGCTGTCCACGCGGACCGGCAGCACCTGTCCGATGATGTCGCCTGATGCCATGACGTGAGCCGGCTGGAGATAGGCGGTGCGGCCGACGATCTGGCCGGCATTGCGGCCGGCGCGCTCGAACAGCACATCGACGGTGGTGCCAATCGCAGCCGAATTGAAGGCCGATTGCTGGCTGTCGATCAACTTCTGAAGCCGCACCAATCGCTCGTCCATGTCCGCCGCTGACACCGTCTCCTGCATCTCCGCCGCCGGCGTTCCTGGCCGCGGCGAATATTTGAACGAATACGCCGCAGCGTATCCGATTTGCGTGACAAGCGCGAGGGTGGCCGAAAAATCTTCCTCGGTCTCGCCGGGGAAGCCAACGATAAAATCTGATGAAAATGCAATGTCTTGCCGAACCGCGCGGAAACGGTCGATGACCTTACGGTAATCCTGCACGGTGTGCTTACGGTTCATGGCTGCGAGGATGCGATCGGAACCCGACTGCACGGGAAGATGCACGAACGGCATCAGCGCCGGCAGGTCGCGATGCGCCGCGATCAGGGAATCCTCAACATCACGCGGATGGCTGGTGGAATAGCGCAGCCGCGCGATCCCCGGGATCTCGGCGAGGCGATGCAGCAATTTTCCGAGCGGCCAGCTTCGTCCGTCCGGCCCCTCGCCGTGATAGGCGTTGACGTTCTGCCCGATCAAAGTCAGCTCGCGCACGCCGTTGTCGGCAAGCCGCTTCACATCGTCGACGATCTTTTCGACCGGACGCGACACTTCGGCGCCGCGCGTATACGGCACCACGCAGAAGGTGCAGAATTTGTCGCAGCCTTCCTGCACGGTCACGAACGCGGAAATGCCGCGAGACCGAATGTCCTCCGCTTTCGGCTGCGGCAGGGACGCAAATTTGTCTTCGATGGGAAACTCGGTCTCGATGGCGCGGCCCTCGCGCGTGGCGCGTTCAAGCAGTGCCGGCAGATGGTGGTAGCTTTGCGGTCCGACCACGACATCGACCACGGGCGCACGGCGGATGATCTCATCGCCCTCGGCCTGCGCGACGCAGCCCGCCACCGCGATCCGCATCTGGCGGCCACTTCGCTCGGCTTCCTCCTTGGCGAGACGCAACCGCCCGAGTTCCGAATAGACTTTTTCAGAGGCCTTTTCGCGGATGTGGCAGGTGTTGAGGATCACAAGATCCGCATCCTCCGCCTTGGCTGTCTCGACAAAGCCTTCAGCCCCCAGCGTGTCCACCATGCGCTGGGCATCGTAGACGTTCATCTGGCAGCCATAAGACTTGATATGCAGCTTGCGCGGCGGCTTCATGGACCCTTGCAGGCAATGTCGGGACGGCACGGCTCAAATATAGGCTAAGGGGCCGGAAATCCAGCGCCAGTGCCGACTTTCCCGGCGATCAGTACGGGCAATTGGCGCATGTCGTCAAAGGTTTCGACCGCGCCGGCAGCCTGCAACACGGCTGCATAGCCCTCGCGGCAATGGCTGCCGCCATGAAAACCGAGCACGGTCATCCCGGCGGCGACAGCACCGGCGACGCCGGAGACGGAGTCCTCGACCACGAGACAGCGCACGGGCTCTGCCTTCATCTGCGCGGCCGCAAACAGGAACAGGTCGGGCGCCGGTTTGCCGTGGCGAACCTGCTGGGCGGAAAAGATGTTCGGCGCAAAGCGCTCGTATAGTCCGGTACGGCCGAGACTGACCTGCATGCGCTGATGCGAGCCGCTGGACGCCACGCAGACCGGCTGCGCGATCCGGTCGAGTGCGTCGACGATAAAAGGGATCGCCACAAGGTCGTCAGCGAAGCCGCGATACAGCTCCTCCTGAAGGTCGGCCTGGAAATTCTCTGGCAGGCTTCGACCAAGCTCGGCTTCCACCTCGACAGTAGCCTGACGCGCCGAGCGGCCGAGAAACCTCTGGAACACCTGTTCAGCTGTGATGGGATAGCCGTGGCGGCTGAGCGTGCTCGCGTGCGAGCGGCATGCGATCACCTCGCTGTCGACCAGCACGCCGTCGCAATCGAAGATGATGAGATCGATCACAATTCAATCAGGTCGAGGACTTGTCGTCGTCGAGCGGCACGCAATAGAGCTCCAGCCGGTGATCGACCAGCTTGTAGCCGAGCTTGCGCGCGATCTCTGCCTGCAGCTTCTCGATTTCCTCATTGGTGAACTCGATCACCTTGCCATCGCGCAGATTGATCAGGTGATCATGATGGCTGTCGCGCATCTGCTCGTAGCGGGCGCGGCCCTCCCGGAAATCGTGCCGCTCGATGATGCCGGCGTCCTCGAACAGTTTGACGGTGCGATACACGGTCGAGATCGAGATCTTGTCGTCCACCGCCACGCAGCGATGATACAGCTCCTCCACGTCCGGCCTCGGCCAGCACGCGCGCGATGACCCGGCGCTGCTCGGTCATGCGCATTCCCGTCGAGGCGCATCGCGCTTCGATACCGGACGGCTTTTGCGCAGGTGATGATTTCAGTGTGGTCATGGATGTGCTTTTTGCCAGCTCATGCATCTTACGACAAGTCGCGGCGCATCAAAAGCGCATTCAGCTGTTCCCCGTCGCTCGAATGATAGTAGCGTTCGCGGCGGCCGACGACGGCAAATCCGGCGCGTTCGTAAAGCCGTCGCGCCGGCTGATTGTTCTCTTCGACTTCGAGAAAGATGGTGCGCACGCCACGGCCTGCAAGATGGCCGAGATGCGTGAGCAGGAGATCACGCGACAGGCCACGGCCGCGATAGCTGTCATCGATGGCGATCGAGAGGATTTCGGCTTCGTCTGCCGCCATTCGCGACACTGCAAAGCCGATCGTCTTTCGTCCCAGGCGCAGGCGATGAACCAGCGTATTGCGCTCGCTCAGCATGCTCTCGAATTCGCCCTCGCCCCAACCGCGATGAAATGACGCGCCATGCAGCTGGGCGAGTCTTGGCGCGTCGCGCAGTGTTGCAGGCTCGACGATCGTCTTGCCTCCGTGCCAAAGCTCGGACAGCCAGGTCCTCATGCAAAAATCATCATTATGATGCGGCGGTGTTGTGTTGCGGCTGCTCGTGCGCGGGCTTTGCATCCGGCGCGCGCAGATAATAGGGCCGGGCCGGCGCGGTGTTCGGGCTGACCGCGGCGCCGAGCCAGGCCACCCAGACGATATCGGGAGCCGGATGCTGGTCGACCTTGACCGGCGGCGCGGCCGACGCGGGCCAGCGCTCGGCCAAAATGTTGGCGGCGTTGCCGACCAGATACGGCGCACCGAATCGGGAGGCAGCGAGCGCATCCGCGATCGGCGCAACGCGCGCTCGGATCAGCGAATCGCCATTGCCGCTGACGACCTGGAAATAGACCTGATCGTGTCGCGCGTCGATCGCCGAGATCACCGGCAGTTCGCCGCTCTCGCTGACGACAGGCGCGGCATAGGCCGACAGCGTGGTGATCCCGACCACGGGCTTGCTGGCTGCAAGTGCAATACCGCGTGCGGCGGACAATCCGACACGAAGGCCGGTGAAGCTGCCGGGGCCATTGGTCACTGCGATGCGGTCGAGAGCAGAAAACGGCAGGCTCGATTCTTTCATCACGCGTGCGATCAGCGGCATCAAGGCTTCGGCGTGCCCGCGCGTCATCGCTTGCGATTCGCTTGCGATCACCTTGCTTGCGTCGGTGTCGAGCACGGCAGCCGCGCAGGCCTCGAGCGCGGTATCAATGGCGAGGATCAGCATGATGTGGAGCCTAGCACGATCGGGGGTTCAGGGTTCCATGCGCTCAGCTTCAAGGTTCCAGCGACGGAACGTTCGCGCCCGGTGTATGACATGTGACATATATTGCGCAACCTGAGATGTATCTAACTCATTGAAATAAAAGGGAATTAATCAAAAATTAGCGCAAACATGGAACCTTGGCACCAGTTGATCGAGTCCATTTTGGTTCTGACGCCTGCATTTTGGCGGGTCGGCCGGTCTGGTTTCCGTTAGGCAAAAGAGGATTTTCCTATGTCGATTTGGGGCAATGCCGCCAAGGCACGCGACGCAATGGCGCAAGCCGATGCCATCAGCAAGTCGCAGGCGGTGATCGAATTCAACATGGACGGCACCGTGATTGCCGCCAACCAGAATTTCCTGGACACGCTGGGATATCAACTGTCCGAAATCGTCGGCAAGCACCATCGCATGTTCCTTGCGCCGGAGCTGCGCGAGACGGTCGAGTACCGCGCCTTCTGGTCCGATCTCAATCTCGGCCGATACAAGGCCGGCGAGTTCAAGCGCGTCGCCAAGGACGGCCGAGACGTCTGGATTCAGGCCTCCTACAATCCGATCCTGGACAGCGCCGGCAAGCCGGTCAAAGTGATCAAGTTCGCCAGCGATACCACGGCGAAAAAAATCCGCAGCCTGGAGGACGCCGGCAAGATCGCCGCGATCACCCGTGCGCAAGCCGTGATCGAGTTCAATCTCGACGGCACCATCATCACGGCCAACGATATTTTCCTGGGCGCGCTGGGCTACTCGCTGAGCGAGATCGAGGGCAAGCACCACAGCATGTTCGTGGCACCGTCCGAGCGCGACAGCGCCGCCTATCGCGAGTTCTGGGCGGGCCTCAATCGCGGCGAATTCCGCTCCGGCGAGTTCAAGCGGTTCGGCAAGGGGGGTAACGAGATCTGGATTCTCGCCTCCTACAATCCGATCCTCGACGAAGCCGGAAAGCCCTTCAAGATCGTCAAGTTCGCCTCCGACGTGACTGCGCAGAAGCTGAAAGCGGCTGACTTCGCCGGTCAGATCGAGGCGATCGGCAAGTCGCAGGCGGTGATCGAGTTCAACATGGACGGTGTCGTTCTCAACGCCAACCAGAATTTTCTGGGCGCGCTCGGCTATGCGCTGAGCGACGTCCAGGGCAAGCATCACAGCATGTTCATGCCCCCCGCCGACCGGGACAGCGCCGCCTATCGCGAGTTCTGGGCGAGCCTCAACCGCGGCGAATTCCAGTCCGGCGAGTACAAGCGGGTCGGCAAAGGAGCCAAAGAAGTCTGGATCCAGGCCTCCTACAATCCGATCCGCGATCTCAACGGCAAGCCCTACAAGGTGGTGAAATATGCCACCGACACCACCGCCCAGGTGATCGCGCGGATGAAGAGCGAGAGCGTGCGCGGCATGATGGAGCAGGTCGCAGCCGGCGCCGAGCAGCTGAACGCGTCGGTCCAGGAAATCTCCGAGGCCATGGTGAAATCCAAGGAGACCGCCTCCGCGGCCGTCGAGCGGGTCGAGGTCGCTGATCAGCAGGCCCAGCGGCTGTCGACGGCGGCCGGCTCCATGAGCAACATCGTCGAATTGATCGGCGACATCACCGGTCAGATCAATCTCCTGGCGCTCAACGCCACGATCGAATCAGCCCGCGCGGGCGAAGCCGGGCGCGGCTTTGCCGTGGTCGCCGCCGAGGTGAAAAACCTCGCCAACCAGGCCAAGCAGGCGACCGACAAGATCGGCAGCGAGATCGGCAATCTCAACGGCATCTCGTCGGACGTGGTGGATGCGCTGAACGCGATCAAGAACGCGATCCAGAATGTCAGCGAATATGTGTCTTCGACGGCAGCCGCGGTTGAAGAGCAGAGCACCGTTACCGGCGAGATGTCCTCGAGCATGCGCCGCGCCGCGGAGGAAGCCGCCAGCATCGGCCAGGCGGCGTAGGAGCGCCCCTTATCGAGATCCCGGGTCTGGCGCTATCGCGCCATCCCGGGATGACGCTTTGTCGATTTACTCGTCGCTAACGCTTCCTCGCAAATGCGAGTCGCGTCACATCGGCCGGACTTCGACCACGTCGGGCACGAAGTGCCGCAGCAGGTTCTGGATGCCGTGCTGCAAGGTCGCGGTCGATGACGGGCAGCCCGAGCAGGCACCCTTCATGTTGAGATAGACGATGCCGTCCTTGAAGCCGCGGAAGGTGATGTCGCCGCCGTCATTGGCGACCGCGGGCCGCACCCGCGTCTCGATCAGATCCTTGATCTGCTCGACTGTCTCGGCGTCGGCCTCGTCAAAGAACTCGTCTTGCTCATCCGCCAGGTCGTCGCCGGCCACGGTACCGTCGGCGAGCAGCGGCGCGCCGGACATGTAGTGCTCCATGATGGCGCCGAGGATCGCAGGCTTGAGGTGCTGCCAGTCGCCGTCCTTCTTGGTGACGGTGATGAAGTCGGAACCATAGAACACGCCGGTCACGCCCGGCACGTCGAACAGCCGCATCGCAAGCGGCGAGCGGCCGGCCTGCTCGCGGTTGGTAAATTCCATGGCGCCGCCGTCGAGCACGAGGCGGCCGGGAATGAACTTCAGGGTGGCGGGATTGGGGGTAGCTTCGGTCTGGATGAACATCGTCTTCTCCTGACGTCACCGGTTCAAGGCCGGCGCGTGGGCTCTCCTTAGCAGATGGCGATTTCCAATGCACGATCAAGGGTGTTCTCCAGCCTCATGACAGCGCCTCCAGATCGGCATCGCTGAGCTCACCCGGCACGATGACCACGGGGACCGGGAACGCCCCGACCGTGCCCGCCACCGCGGTAATCAGCGGCCCTGGGCCTTCGGCGCCCGGACTGGCCACCAACACCAGCATGGCGATATCGGCGTCGCCCTCGATCACATCGAGGATCTGCTCGACGGCGTCTCCCTCGCGAATGGCGCGTTCCGGCGTGATGCCGGCGATGCCGTTGGCGCGCCCGGCGGCGCGGTCGAGCGCGGCGTTCGCGTTCTCCTCTGCTTCCGCGCGCATCACTTCGGCGACCCCGAGCCATTGCTGGTTCTGATCCTCGGTCTCGATGATCCGCAGCATCACCACGCCGCCGCGAAGGCGCGCCGCCCAGCGACTCGCATAATGCACCGCGCGATCCGACTCCGCGCCGTCATCAACGACCACAAGACATTTCGGCTTGTGGCCGGCCTCGTAGCTACGTCGCTGCGTGCTCATGCATGCTCCGGTGCCTGGCGCCATAGCGTTTTCAAGCGAAGCCTGTCCCGCACTTGATGCCGGATGGGTACCGGTTCGCATGAAGAAGACGCGTCAAACCAAGAGGTTCATGCTGCCATAGCGCCCGCCGATTTGGGAGAGGGCGGGCGCAGCTTCGCAGGCGCAGCAGACTTAAGGCTTGCGGATAAAACCGACGATATCCTTCGTCTTCTGCATGGTCTCGTGCGCAATGATTTGGGCGCGCTCCGCACCTTCGACTAGTATCGCATCGACATGGCCGGGATCGGCGACCAGCCGCTTCATCTCAGAGGCGATCGGCGCGAGCTTTGCGGTGCAGAGCTCGGCCAGCGCATTCTTGAAGCTGGAAAACTGTCCGCCACCGAAGTCGCGCAGCACGTCGGCCTTGGAGCGGCCCGACAGCGCGGCATAGATGCCGACGAGATTGTCGGCCTCGGGACGAGTCTCCAGCCCCTTCTCCTCCGTCGGCAACGGCTCCGGATCGGTCTTCGCCTTCCGGATTTTCTGCGCGATGGTGTCGGCATCGTCGGTGAGATTGATGCGGGAATTGTCCGACGAATCCGACTTCGACATCTTCTTGGTGCCGTCGCGCAGGCTCATCACCCGCGTCGCCGGCCCGGTGATCAGCGGCTCCGGCATCGGAAAGAACAGACCGTCGTTGGTTCCATGGTGACGGATCGAGTCGTCAAAGTCGTTGTTGAACTTCTGCGCGATATCGCGCGAGAGCTCCAGATGCTGCTTCTGATCCTCGCCAACAGGCACATGCGTTGCGCGATAAAGCAGGATGTCGGCCGCCATCAGCACGGGATAGTCGTAGAGCCCGACCGACGCGTTCTCGCGGTCCTTGCCTGCCTTCTCCTTGAACTGGGTCATACGGCTGAGCCAGCCGACTCGCGCGACGCAGTTGAAGATCCAGGCCAGCTCCGCATGACCCGAGACCTGGCTCTGGTTGAACACGATATGCTTCTTCGGATCGATACCGCTCGCGATGAAGGCTGCGGTGACCTCGCGGGTGTTGCGCGCCAGCTCTGCCGGGCCGCCCCAGACGTCCACGCCCTGCGTGATTGCGTGCATGTCGACGACACAGTAGATGCAGTTATGGGTTTCCTGCAATTTGACGAAGTTGACGATCGCGCCGAGGTAATTGCCGAGATGCAAATTGCCGGTCGGCTGGACGCCTGAAAAAACCCGTTCCACGAATGCCATCGTACGTTCCCGCTGATATCGATTTTGGCGCTAGCGTTTGCCACGCGGTGCCTAAGGGCGCAAGTCGCCGGTTTCGCCGCGTCTTGCCGCATTAACCACCTCGCGCCAGCCGGTCAGGCCTAACGCTGTGAGGCAGAGGCCGTAGACGGCGATGCCGCCGCCGATCATGGCCAACAGAATCACCGCCTGCGCAAGGCGATGCGTGTCGGCCGCAAATATCCCTCCAAATCTCGCCGCGCCCCACAGCAGCGCGCCCATCACAAGCGCCGCGACCACAATGCGTGGCAGGCGCTGGCGCGCGGCTGCATCGAGCGAAAATCCAAAGGCCGCGCCGCCGCGCCGGATCAGGCTGAGCGCGTTGCTCCAGGCGCCCGCCGTGATACCGGCGGCGATGCCGCTGGCGCCAAAGAAATGGCCGAACAAGACGGCCGCGGTGATCGCAACGACAAATCCCGTCACAGTCGCCGACAGCGGCGCCCGCGTATCCTCCCGCGCAAAGAACGCCGGCGACAGCGCCTTGACCAGCACATGCGCAGGCAGTGCCAGCGCGAGCCAGATCAGCGCGTTCGAGGTCGCGGCTGTGTCGGCAGCGGTGAACGCGCCGTGCTGGAACAGCAGCCGCACGATCGGCTCGCTCAACGCCATCAATCCGAGGGTCGCGGGCAGCGCGAGGCCGACGGCGAGTTCGAGCGCGCGCGATTCGGCATGCGCGATCGTGCTTTTGTCGCCGCCGCGCACGGCACGCGTCAGTTCGGGCACCAGCACGGTTCCCATGGCAACACCGACAATGCCGAGCGGCAACTCGATCAGGCGATTGGCGAAATAGAGCCACGAAACCGCCGCGGGCGATGCGGAGGCGATGATGGCGCCGGCAAGCGCGAACAGCTGCGGCGCGGAGCTCGCGACCATGCCCGGGAGAGCATGGGCGAGAAAGCCGCGCATCTCGCTATCCAAGCTGAAGCGCAGCGGGCTCGCGACCTTCTCCCCGCCCTGGCGCATCACCAGCACAAGCAGTTGCAGGAAGCCAGCGACGCCGACGGTCGCAGCTAGCGCGAGCGCCACCGTGGCGGCATCGGTCCCGGCGACAATGAGGACGAGCATCACGGCGATCAGCGCGATGTTAAACAACAGCGGTGAGAACGCGGTCAGGACAAAACGGCCTTGCGCGCTCGACAACGCGAGCAGCACGGTCGCAGGGCCGGCGAAGGCCAGATAAGGCAGCATCAACCGCGCATCGTCGACTGCGTACGCTTGCGTGTCGGCGCCAGAAAATCCGGGCGCCAGCGCCGCGATCGCGAACGGCATCAACAACCCGATCAGCACCGTGCCCAAAAGGAGGATCGTGCTGACCGTACCGAGCACGCGGCCGGCAAATCGCGCCGCAGCCGCCTCGCCTTCGCTCTCCTTCAGACGCAGCCACACCGGCACCAGGGCCGCGTTGAGCGCGCCCTCGGTGAGCAGGCGCCGGATCACATTGACGAGCTGAAAGGCGACCAGAAAGGCGTCGGCGATCGGCCCGGTGCCCAGCAGCGCCGCGATCATGGAATCGCGCAGGAATCCGAGCAGCCGCGAGGCCAGCGTGCCCGAGGAGACCGTGAGGAAGGAGCGGATCATTTAAGCTTCTATAGCAGCCTCTTCTATAACAGCCTTGCCTGTGATAGGCCGCGACGGAGGCGCTGGTGCCAACAGGGTTTTGATGAATGGCTGACGCAAAATACGACGTTCTCGGGGTTGGTAACGCGATTTTCGACGTGCTGGTCAAGACCGATGAGGCCTTTCTTGCCTCCCACGGCATGACCAAGGGCAGCATGGCGCTGATCGACGAGGACCGGGCGGCTGCGATCTACCGCGACATGGGACCAGCGACAGAAATGTCGGGCGGCTCGGGCGCCAACACCATTGTGGGGATCTCCAGTCTTGGCGCGCGCACCGCCTTTGTCGGCAAGGTCAAGGACGACCAGATCGGCAATCTCTATACCCATGACATCCGCGCCGCGGGCGTGGCGTTTGCGACCAAGCCCGCCACCGACGGGCCCGCCACCGGCTGCTCCTATATTCTGGTGACTGATGATGGCGAGCGCACCATGAACACCTATCTCGGCGCGGCGCAACGGCTTTCGCCGGCCGACATCGACGCCGACGACATCGCTGCGTCGAAGATCGTCTATCTAGAAGGCTATCTCTGGGATCCAAAGGACGCCAAGGACGCCTTTGTGAAGGCCTCGCAAATCGCGCACCAGGCGGGCCGCCAGGTGGCCCTGACCTTGTCGGACGCATTTTGCGTCGACCGCTATCGTGGCGAATTCGTCGAGCTGATGCGGAACGGCACCGTCGACATGATCTTCGCCAATGAGGCGGAGCTGCATTCGCTCTATCAGACCTCCGATTTCGATACGGCGCTGAAGCAGTTGCGCGGCGACGCAAAGCTTGGCGTCGTCACCCGCAGCGAGAAGGGCTGCGTCGTCGCCTCCAAGGACGGCGTCATCGCGGTGCCCGCAGCGCCGATCGAGAGCATCGTCGACACCACCGGCGCGGGCGATCTCTTTGCCGCCGGCTTCCTGTTCGGCCATGTGCGCGGCTTCGGTTTCGAGAATGCGGGAAAACTCGGCGCGCTCGCGGCGGCCGAAGTGATCCAGCATATCGGCGCGCGGCCACAGGTCTCGCTGAAGGAACTGGCGAAGCAGCGCGGGCTGCCGGTGTAGTCGGCGCGATTTCGCATTCGATTTCAAAGGGCCGTTTTTGCCACAGGTTATCCACCGTCGCCGGAGACGGAGGGTGGAACAGCCGCGCCCTGCCATGACCATTTGACAATTGATCCCTATATTGCCCCGCGACCTCTCGAATCAGAGAACCCATGCGCGTTTTCAGCGTTCCCGTCTCCGTGCCGTTTCTGCGCAGCGTGGTGAAAGCGCTGGTCGACGGCCGGCTCGTCCCGGGATTCGAGGCGCGCTCCGACCCGGCAAGACTGGCCGAAGCAACGCTCTATCTGCCGACCCGGCGCGCGCTGCGCGTCGCGCGGGAGGTCTTCCTGGACGAGCTGAAATCCGACGCCGCCGTGCTGCCGCGCATTGTCGCGCTCGGCGATATCGATGAGGATGAACTCGCCTTCGCCGGTGAGGCCGAGCAATTTTCGACCATCGCACCGCTCGACATTCCCTCGAAGCTCGGCGGGCTCGAGCGGCGCCTGACACTCGCGCGGCTCGTCGGCGCCTGGGCGAAGAGCGAAGCATCGGGCCCGCTCGTGGTCGGCGGCCCGGCGTCGACTTTGGCGCTCGCTTCCGATCTCGCGCGGCTGATGGACGACATGGTCACGCGAGGGGTCCCATGGGATTCGCTCGACGCGATCGTGCCCACCGAGCTCGATCAATATTGGCAGCACTCGCTGCGATTCCTGAAAATCGCGCGCGAGATGTGGCCGAACTACCTCGCCGAAATCGGCAAGATCGAGCCGGCGGCGCGGCGCGACCTCCTGATCACGGCGGAAGCCGCGCGGCTCGTCGCGCAGCCTAGGGGACCCGTGGTCGCCGCGGGTTCGACCGGCTCGATGCCGACGACGGCAAAATTCCTGCAAACCATCGCCGGCCTGCGGAGCGGCGCCGTCGTGCTGCCGGGGCTGGACACGGATCTCGACGACAAGGCCTGGCAGGACATCGGCGGGATCAGGAACGTGCAAGGCAGGTTCACCACGCATCCCGCATCGAACCATCCTCAGTATGCGATGCATGCGCTGCTCAGGCGCTTCGGCATCGCGCGTGGCGATGTCGAGATCCTTGAAAAGCCGGCGGTGGACGGGCGCGACGTTCTGCTGTCGGAGGCGATGCGGCCCTCGCACGCGACCGCCGAATGGCATGGACGGCTGGGCGATCTCTTCGTCGTCGCAAAGATCGCCGACGGCATGAACAACCTTGCCGTGATCGAGGCGCCCAATCCCGAAATGGAGGCGCTTGCGATCGCGATCGCCATGCGCGAGGCGCGGCATTTGGGAAGGTCCGCGGCACTGGTGACGCCGGACCGTGCGCTGGCGCGGCGAGTCATGGCGGCCTTGGTGCGCTGGAATCTGGATTTCGACGATTCCGGCGGCGACGCCCTGATCGAGACACAGGCCGGCACGTTCGCGCGCCTCGCCGCGGAAGCCGTGACAAAAGGGCTCGAGCCGCCGACATTGCTGGCGCTGCTCAAGCATCCGCTGTGCCGACTGGGTGAAACTGGCGGCGCGCATGACCGCGCGATCCAGGCGCTCGAGCTTGCGCTCTTTCGCGGCACACGGCCGCAGGCGGGGACCTCTGGGCTTGCGCGCGACTTTGCACGCTTCCGCGCCGAGCATGACAAGCTCGAACGCAACGAAGTGTCGGCGCTGCACCGTGCCGAGCCGCGGGCGCGGCTGAAGCGCCGGGAGCTCGATGCCGTCGAACAACTGATCGCCGCCTTGCAGCGCGCGCTCGCACCGCTGGAGAGCCTCGCGTCCTCCAAGCCACACGACTTCGCCGAGCTTGCCGCGCGCCATCGCGAGGTGCTGATCGCCCTGTCGCGCGACGAGAGCGGAATCGCGGTGGCCTTCGAGGGCCAGGAGGGTCTCGCCCTCGCCGCTGCCTTCGATGATCTCCTGGCTGAGGAGGCACGGGTCGGCCTCGTGGTCCCGCTCGCCGACTATCCGGAGGTGTTCCAGACCGCATTCGCCGACCGCGCCGTGCGCCGGACGGAAAAGCCCGGCGCAAAACTTCACATCTACGGTCCTCTGGAATCGCGGCTGATGGAGGCCGATCGCATCATCGTGGGCGGCTTGATCGAAGGCGTCTGGCCGCCGGCGCCGCGGGTCGATCCCTGGCTCAGCCGTCCGATGCGGCATGAGCTCGGCCTCGATCTGCCGGAGCGGCGCATCGGTCTGTCCGCGCACGACTTCGTGCAGCTCGTCGGCCATGATGACGTGATCCTCAGCCACTCCGCCAAGGCCGGCGGCGCACCGGCTGTCGCCTCGCGCTTCCTGCATCGGCTGGAGGCGGTCGCGGGCGACGCGCGCTGGGAGAGCGCCAGGCGCGCAGGCGAGACTTACGTCCGCTTCGCGCATGCGCTCGACGAGGCCGCGCAGGTGAAGCCGATCTCGCAGCCCAACCCCAGGCCGCCCGTCGCGACGCGACCCTTGAAGCTTTCGGTGACCGCGATCGAGGATTGGCTGCGCGATCCCTATTCGATCTATGCGCGGCATATCCTGAAGCTCGATGCACTCGATCCCGTCGACATGCCGCTGTCGGCCGCCGACCGCGGCTCCGCGATCCACGATGCGATCGGCGAATTCACCAAGACATACGCCGACCGCCTCCCTGATGATCCCGTGCACGCGCTCAGGCAGATCGGCGAGACATATTTCGCGCCGCTGATGGAGCGGCCCGAGGCGCGCGCATTGTGGTGGCCACGTTTCCAGCGTATCGCTGCCTGGTTTTCCCAGTGGGAGAGCGGGCGGCGCGACGATATCGCCGCGATCGAAGCCGAGATCAGGGGCGAGCTTGCGATACATCTTGACAACGCGCGGACATTTTTTCTCTCGGCGCGCGCCGACCGCATCGAGCGCCGCAGCGACGGCGCCTACACCATTCTCGACTACAAGACCGGGCAGCCGCCCACCGGAAAACAGGTGCGCATGGGGCTGGCGCCACAGCTCACGCTGGAGGCCGCAATCCTGCGTGAGGGAGGGTTCAAGGACATTCCGGCGGGCTCGTCGGTCGCCGAGATCGCCTATGTCCGCCTGAGCGGCAACAATCCGCCGGGCGACCACAAGCCGCTCGAATTGAAGGTCAGGCAAAACGACAAACCGCAGGCGCCCGACGAGGCCGCGCGCGAGGCACTGCAAAAGCTGGATGCGCTGATCCGCGCCTTCGAGCAGGAAAGCCAAGCCTACACCTCGCTGGTGCTGCCGATGTGGCAGAACCGCTATGGAACCTACGACGATCTCGCGCGCATCAAGGAATGGTCCGCGGCCGGCGGATTGGGACTCGAAGAATGGTGAAAGCGCCGCGCCCCATTCCGCCCGCAGTCCGCGATGCGCAAACGCGCGCGTCGAACCCCGCTGCCTCGTCCTTTGTCTCGGCCAATGCCGGCTCGGGCAAGACGCATGTGTTGGTCCAGCGGGTGATCCGCCTGCTGCTCGACGACGTGCCGCCGGAAAAGATCCTCTGCATCACCTTCACCAAGGCTGCGGCCGCCAACATGGCCGAGCGGGTGTTCACAACGCTCGGCCACTGGGTCACGCTCGACGACGCCGCGCTCGACGCGGCGATCCGCGAGACCGGTATCGCGCATCCCGACAGGCGCTTGAGGAATGCGGCGCGCAAATTGTTCGCGAGCGCGCTGGAAACGCCGGGTGGGCTGAAGGTGCAGACCATTCACGCGCTGTGCACGCGGTTGCTGCAGCAATTTCCCTTTGAAGCAGAAGTGCCGGCGCGCTTTGCCGTGCTCGACGAGCGCGACCAGACCGAGATGATGGAGCGCGCAAACCTCAAGGTGTTCCTGGAGGCCTCGCGCGATCCGCAAAGCGCGATCGGCCGGGCACTCACGACCGCGATGGCGAACGCGGCCGACGTCACCTTCAAGGACGTGGTGCGCGAGGCCTGCTTCAGCCGAGATCACTTCATGGCCTGGACTGATGCAGCCGGCAGCGTAGACGCGGCTTCGCGGGAGATGGCCGAGGCCCTCGGCGTCAGTGAAAACGACCAGATCGAGGACGTCGAAGGCGAAATCTTGGACGGCCAGTTTCTGCCGCGCCGGCGCTGGGCCGAGATTGCAGCGGTACTCGACGGCGGCAGCAAGACCGACGGTGAGCAGGCTGCGCAACTCCGAAATGCAGCGCTTTCGACCGGCGCTACGCAGGTCGACGATTATCTCGAAATATTCCTGACCGATAAGAAAGAGCCGCGCAAGGCGATGTTGACCAAGAAATTCGCCGGCGCCAATCCGTCGGTCGCACGTCTGTTCGACAACGAATGCGTCCGCCTCGCCCCCCTGATCGAGAAGCGCCGCGCGGTGGTCACCCGCGACCGGACGACCGCGCTGCTCCATATCGCGACCGCGGCAGCCGCAAATTACCGAAGGGAAAAGGTCGAGCGCGGGCTGCTCGACTACGACGATCTCATCGACAAGACGCTCGCGATGCTCGATCGCGTCTCCTCCGGCTGGGTGCACTACAAGCTCGACCGCGGCGTCGATCACGTCTTGATCGACGAGGCGCAGGATACGAGCCCGCGGCAGTGGGACATTGTCGAGCGGCTGATCACCGAATTCACGACTGGCGCCGGCGCTCGCGATAGCCTGGTGCGCACGGTGTTTGCGGTCGGCGACGAGAAGCAGTCGATCTTCTCGTTCCAGGGCGCAGCGCCGCATGAGTTCGACGAGCGGCGCCGGCGATGGCAGCAACGCTTCGAGGGCGCGGGTCTCAAATTCGAGCGGGTGCCGTTCACCTATTCCTTCCGCTCGGGCGACGCGATCCTGCAATCGGTCGACCATGTGTTCCGGGAGGAGGCGATCTATCGCAGCATCCATGCCGAGGCCACCTACCCCCTGCACCATTCGCTGACCGACGCGCCGCCGGCCTTGATCGAGTTCTGGAATCTGTCCGAAGCCGACGAGCGCAAGGAGATCGAGGGCTGGCGCGCGCCGTTCGACGGCGTCGCGGTGACGAGCCCCGAGGTCAAGCTCTCGCGGCGCATCCAGGCCGAGATCAAGCGGCTGGTTGCGAGCGGCACCATGACGGGGCACGCCGGCGGCCGCAGGCGGCTCAGCTATGGCGACGTGCTGGTGCTGGTGCGCCGCCGCGGCAATGTGTTCGACGCGGTGATCCAGGCGCTGAAGCATGCCGGCATTCCCGTGGCCGGCGCGGACCGCCTGAAGTTGACCGAGCACATCGCGATCATCGATCTGATGAACCTCGCGGATGCGCTGTTACTGCCGCAGGACGACCTGGCGCTGGCGGTGGCGCTGAAGAGCCCGCTGTTCGGCCTCAGCGAAGACGACCTGTTCGCGCTGGCGCATGGCCGGAAAGGCAGCTTGCGCGCGGCGCTGTCGGAGCATGTCGCGGCAGGAGGCCAATTCGCCGACGTGCTGAAGCGGCTCGACCAGTGCGAGCGGCGCTTTGCGTGCGAAACGCCGTTTGCGTTCTATGCCTGGCTGCTCGGCGGCGACGGCGGCCGCGCGCGCATCCTGCGCCGGCTCGGACACGAGGCCAACGACGCGCTCGACGAATTTCTGGAGCTGGCGCTGAACTATGAGCGCAAGGCGCCGGCCTCGCTGCAGGGATTTATGGCATGGCTGCGTGCGGCCGACACCGAGGTGAAGCGCGACATGGAAATCTCGCGCGACGAGGTCCGTGTCATGACCGTGCACGGCGCCAAGGGGCTGGAGGCCTCCGTCGTGTTTCTGGTCGACACCACGTCCTCGCCCTCCGACATCCAGCGGCTGCGGCTGATCCAGCTGCCGCGCGCCAACGGCCGCGAGGTCGTGGTGTGGGCCGGCAGGAAGGCCGACGATCCAAAACCGGTCGCCGCCGCGCGGCAAGAGATGCTTGACGAGACCGAAGACGAATACCGACGGCTGCTCTATGTGGCGATGACGCGCGCCGCCGATCGCCTGATCGTCGGCGGCTGCCAGCCGGGCAATCGGAATACGATCCGCGACTATTGCTGGTACGACCTGATCAAGAAGGGATTGTCCCACTCGGGATTGGTCGAAGAGACCATCGACACGCCGGACGGACCGGTGACGCGGTTTTCGAAGGCAAACGATGTCGCCGATGCAACCGGCGCGACGGCGCCCGCGGCGGCCGTGCGCGAAGAGCTCCCCTCCTGGCTGCGCACGCCGGCTGCCGATCAGCCGGCGGCAGACCTGCTGCGGCCGTCGGGCGCGGGTGCCGAGACCGGCCGCGTCCGCTCGGCCGAGCCGCTTGCCGAACGCTCGCGCGCGCTCCAGCGCGGCACGCTGGTGCACCGGCTGTTGCAGTCGTTGCCTGATTTACCCGCCGCACGACGGCGCGACGCCGCCAGGAATCACCTCGCGCGCAACGCTGCCGGGTGGAGCGAGGCGGATCGATCAGCCTTGGCCGACAAGGTGCTCGGCCTGATCGGCGATGACAGATTCGCGGCCGTGTTCGCCGAAGGCAGCCGCGCCGAGGTGCCGATCGTCGGCCGCCTGGCGCTGCCAGGGCGCCCGACGGCACTGGTGTCCGGACAGATCGACCGCCTGGTCGTAACGGCGGACGAGGTCTTCATCGTCGATTTCAAGACCAACCACACCCCACCGATTCGCCTCGACGAGGTGCCGCGCGTTTACGTCCGGCAGCTCGCGCTCTACCGCGCGGTGCTTGCAAAACTTTATCCCCAGAGAGGCATCCGCGCCGCGCTGCTTTGGACCGAAAGCACTGAATTGATGGAGATTTTGGCTCCCGCGCTGGACGCGGAACTGGCATCTTTTGGCGCTGGCATAGCCGAACTTGACCCGGCAACGCCCCGTTCATAGGTTTTACTCATCATCCAGGCGCGATTCCTTTAGGTCGCGCCCTTTTTCTCCTAACCAAACGAGGTACTCCCATGGCCGTTGGCAAGGTATCTGACGCCGATTTCGAAGCCGAGGTGCTGAAAGCGACCGGTCCGGTGGTGGTCGATTTCTGGGCCGAATGGTGCGGCCCCTGCCGCATGATCGCGCCTGCGCTCGAGGAGATCTCCGGCGCGATGGGCGACAAGGTCAAGATCGTCAAGCTGAACGTCGACGAGAGCCCGAAGACGGCGTCGAAGTACGGCGTGATGTCGATCCCGACCCTGATGGTGT
>Ga0335076_10000910_pt1 | contig 28065 bp, 23 predicted proteins | sample Lox_Sample_25_FD_206717 | JGI IMG/M metagenome (GOLD analysis project Ga0335076, IMG submission 206717) | Soil microbial communities from Loxahatchee National Wildlife Refuge, Florida, United States - Lox_Sample_2.5 | ecosystem: Environmental > Terrestrial > Soil > Wetlands | place: USA... | reverse complement strand
GCGCATGTCCGGGTCGTCGACCCAGCTCTCGCGCGGCGAGATGACGCGCGTGACGACGGCCGGCAGGTGCTCGGCGAACCACTGCCGCAGCTGCTCCATGAAGATGTCGGAGCTGTCGAACAGGCAGTCGACCAGATAGACGACCTTGCCGTCGACGCTCTGGAGACGGTTCGCGAGGCGCTTGCCGACCACCTTCGGCGGGTAGCCCCGTGGATCGTGGACCGTGATCTTATCGGCCATCGGCGACCTCCGGCGCCAAGCGCGGCGCGGAATTCCGTTAGCGTACACTGAAGACCGCGCGTGCGTCTCGCGGTCTTGCCGAGCGGGGGAACGATGCCGACCGGTATCCGGACGATCGATGTGACGGCGTTGATCGAACGCCGCCGTTTCAACGGGTTCTACTACGGCTTGATCGCGCTGTCGTGGCTCATCACGGCTTTCGACGGCCTCGACGGCCTCATGATCGGCTTCACGCTGCCGTACATGCGCGACGAGCTCCATCTCACGACCTTGATGATGGGCTACATCGCCGCCGCCGGAAACGCGGGCACGGCGGCCGGCGGCTTCCTGTCGCCGTTGCTCGCGGACCGCATCGGCCGGCGCCCGACTCTCGTCGCGATGGCGTTCATGTTCGGCGTGTTGACGTCGGCGACGGCGTTGGCCGGCAGCTACGAAGCGCTCGTCGTGATGCGCTTCGTGAACGGCCTTGCGCTCGGCGGGCTGCTGCCGCTCGCGTGGGCGCTCAACATCGAGTTCGTGCCGAAGCGCATGCGCGCGACCGTCGTGACCATCATCATGGTCGGCTACAGCATCGGCAGCGCGATGGCCGGGCCGCTCACGAACGCGATCGCGCCGGGCCACGGTTGGCAGGGCGTGTATCTCGCGGGCGGGCTCGGCACGCTCGTCTGCGCCGTCGCGCTCTGGATCTGGCTGCCCGAGTCGATTCGGTTCTTGGTCTTGAGTGGGCGACGACCCGACGCGGTCGCGCGCACGCTGCACCGGCTCGATCCCGCGTCCGACACGACGGCCGCCGACGGCTTCTTCTTGAGCGACGAGGCCAAGACGACCGGCAAGATCCCGATCAGGGAGCTCTTCGCCGGACCGCTGCGCGTGGTCACCCCGCTCCTCTGGCTCGGGTTCTTCATGAGCTCGCTCGGCGTGTTCTTCACGTCGTCGTTCGGCCCGACCGTGCTCGAGTCGATCGGCTTCCCGCGGCCGACCGCGGCACTCGTGAAGTCTTCGGCGTCGATCGTCGGCGCGGCTCTCGGCCTCTTGTTGATGCGCTTCACGGATCGCAAGGGCCCGATCGCGCTCGCGGCATACCCGGCCGTAACCATTCCGATCCTGCTCGCCGTCGGCTTCGGGGCGCTGAGCGGCGATGCGTTCCTCGCGGTGGCGCTATTGGGCTCGGGCCTCGTGCTGGGAGCGCACTTCGGAGTGCAGTCGATCGCGGGCGTCTATTACCCGAGCTCGGTTCGTGCGACGGGCGGCGGCTTCGCGTCCGGGGTCGCCAAAGTCGGCGCGGTCTTGGGGCCGCTCGTCGGCGCCGCCGTGCTCTCGACCCATTTGCCTGTCGTGCGCACCTACGCTCTGCTCGCGATCTGCCCCGCGGCGTTGTGCCTCTGTGCGTTCGGAATGGCAGCCGCCTTGCGTAAGCCTCGAGCCGCGGCTGCTGCGACCGTCCCGAACCACGGCGCGGCGCGCAGGCATCGAACCGCTTGAGCCGGAGCGTTAAGAAGCGAGATACATCCCGCCGTTGACGGCGATCGTTTGCCCCGTGATGTAGCCGTTGCTCGCGAGCAGCACGGCCACGTCGGCACATTCCTCGACGCGGCCGAAGCGGCCGACCGGAACGATGTCGGGCTTCACGTGCGGGTTCGATACGACCATCTCCGTGCCGATCAGCGCCGGCGCGATCGCGTTCACGGTGATGCCCTCCTTGGCGAGCAGTCGCGCATAGCTCTTGGTCGCGCCGATGACGCCGGCCTTCGCGGCCGAGTAGTGCACGGCCATCACGCTGCCCGCCTGCGCGGCCACCGACGTGAGGTTGATGATGCGGCCCCACTTGCGGGCGCGCATGCCCGGCAGAACCGCCTGCGATAGCAGGAACACGGAGGTGAGGTTGACCGCGAGCGTCTCGTTCCACGAGGCCTCGGTCATCTGCTCGATGCCCTGGAACATCGCGCGGCCGGCGTTGTTGACGAGTATCTCGATCGGCCCGAGTTCCTTTTCGACGGCGGCGACCAACGCCGCGACGTCGGCGCCTTTCGAAACGTCGGCTTTCACCGCGACGGCCCGCCGGCCGAGCGCCCGAACCGCGTCAGCGGTGCCGTGCGCGTCGGACTCCCGGCTCACGTAGTTCACGGCGACGTTGCAGCCGGCGGCCGCGAGCGCGAGCGCAATTCCCTTGCCGATGCCGCGGCTGCCGCCCGTCACGAGCGCCACTTTGCCGGTCAGTGAGGTCTGCGTCATGAGCGGGTCACAGCATCGCGCGCAGCGCGATTCGGTTGATCTTGTTCGTCCCGGTCTTCGGCAGCGCGTCGACGAAGTGAACCTCCACCGGCCGCTTGTACTTCACCATCTCTTCCTTGCAATAGGCGAAGAGCTCGTCCTTGGTCAGCGTCTCGCCGCGCGCGACGACGACGAACGCGACGAGCACCTCGCCGAGACGGTGATCCGGCCTGCCGACGGTCGCGGCCTCACGGATCTTCGGATGCTTGAAGAGCACCTCGTCGACCTCGCGCGGGTACACATTGAACCCGCCGACGATCACCATGTCCTTCTTCCGGTCGACCAGCGACACGAATCCCTCGTCGTCGATCACGCCGATGTCGCCCGTGTACATCCAGCCGTCGCGCAGCGCGAGGCGCGTCTCGTCGGGACGGTTGCGATACTCGCGCATCAGCTGTGGCCCGCGCACGCGCACTTCGCCGCGCTCGCCGAGCGGCAGCACACGCTCGCCGGTGTCGAGGTCGACGATCTCGACTTCCGTCTCCGGCACCGGATTGCCGACGGACAAGAGCTTGCGCTTGCCCGAGCCGCACGGGTTCAAGCAGAACGGCGCGCCCTCGGTCATCCCCCAGCCCTCGAGCAGCGGGCACTTCGCGCGCGCGTTCCACTCGCGGTGCAGGTCCGCGGGACACGGCGCGCCCCCCGACAAGCAATAGCGCAGCGCGGACAGATCGCAGTCGTCGAAGATCGGGCTCGCGAGGAGCCCCATATATATAGGAGCCGGCCCGCCTGCGAAGATCGTGACCTTATGCTCGCTCAGCGCGCGCACGACCTTGTCGGGCTCGTAGCGCGGCACCATCACGAGTGTGCTCTGCGCATAGATCGGCACCCAGGTCGCGTAGCCGAGCCCCCAGATGTGGAACATCGGCGCCACGTTGAGGAACGTCTCGCGGCCATACTCGACGGGCCACACGTCGACGTGGATGTAGACGCTCGCCAGCAACCCGCGGTGCGTGTGGTTGACGCCCTTCGGGACGCCGGTCGAGCCGCCCGTGAAGATGAGCAGCGCGAGCTCGTCCGGACCGGGCAGCGCCTTGCGATCGAGCGCGAGCGACGCGTCGCGAGTCCATTCGTCGAGCGTGCCGGTCCCGAACACGAACGCGTTCGCGATGCCGAACTCGTCCGCGATGGCCCCAGCCTTTGCAGCCGAGACCTGGTCGCTGACGATCACGGTCGCATCGACGTCGGCGAGCGTCTTCGAGAGCTCGTGCGCGGTGAAGAACGGATTCACGGGCACCACTTGCGCGCGCGTCGCCATCACGGCCATCAACGCGACGTCCATCTCGATGGAGTTCGGCATCATCAGGATCGCGCGCTTGCCGGCGCCCAAGCCGAGCGCTGCGAGCTGGCGAGCGAGGCCGGTGACCGCGCGGCCGAACTCCGCATACGTGATGCGGCGATCTTCGTAGATGACGGCCGTGACGTCGGGGTGCGCGTCAACCGCGGCCAGCAGCATGTGCACGAGGCTGTCGTAGCGCGGGAGCTTGGGATCGATCGGGGTCTTGCCGCGAAGGTGCGAGAGTGCGCCCATGAGCTACCAGCGCCCGAAGTTCGGCTTGAAATCGGTCGCCATCGCGGCGTCGTAGTAGCGCAGCGTCGCACCGAGCGGCGGCGCGAACGCGTCGATGCGCGCGCGGTCCTCGTCCGTGATCGTCACGGCCGCTGCGGCGAAGTTGTCGAGCGCCTGATCGAGCGTGCGCGGGCCGATGATCGGCGCGGTGACGCCGGGCTGGGCCGCGAGCCATGCGAGCGCGAGCTGCGACGGCGAGCAACCCTTCTCCTCGGCGAGCGCGACGACGCCCTCGATCACGTCGAACGCCGCGGGCGTCACCCGGCGGTCGAAGTTGTCCTTGCCGCCGTGCCAACGCCCGGCCGCGCTCTGGTCGTCGCGCTTGTACTTGCCCGTGAGCAACCCGCCGCACAGCGGTGCCCAGGGGATCGTCGCGATGCCGAACGTGCGCGCGGCAGGCAACACCTCGCGCTCGGCCGTACGATCGAGCAAGTTGTACGCCATCTGCTCGCAGACGAAGCGATTGAGGCCGAGCTCCTTCGCCGCCCACAGCGACTCGACGATCTTCCAGCTCGGGAACATGCTCGTGCCGATGTAGCGGATCTTGCCGGCACGGATCAGGTCATCGAGCGCGCGCAGCGTTTCGTCGATCGGCACGTCGGACTGCGCGCGATGCAGCTGGTAGAGATCGATCCAATCCGTCTGCAGCCGCTCGAGCGACGCGTTGCACGCGTCGATCAAGTGGCGGCGGCTCAAGCCGCGGCCATTCGGATCCTTCGGATCGAGCGGGAAGAATCCCTTCGTTGCGAGCACCACGGACGCGCGCCGGCCGCCCGCGAGCGCCTTGCCCACGTAGCGCTCGCTCGCGCCGGCCGAGTACGCGTTCGCGGTGTCGACGAAGTTGATGCCCTGATCGAGCGCTCGCTCGACGATCGTTATGGAATCCGCCTCGCTCGTGCTGCGGCCGAACATCATCGTGCCGAGGCAGAGCGGGCTGACCTTGACGCCGGTGCGGCCGAGGTTGCGGTACTCCATGATCGAGGTCTCGGGCTGAGCGCCGGGCGGCCGGACTTCAGCGGCCGCCGATGAAATCGCCCTTGCCGATCTGGACGCCGTTGTGCCGCAAGATTGCGTACGCGGTCACGTAGTGAAAGTAAAAGTTCGGCACGGCGAAGTTCAGCAGATAGTCCTTGCCGTTGAAGGTCATGGCGCCGTTCGGGAACTTGAGCTCGATCGAGCGCGTCTCCGCGCCGTCGAACTGCGCGGGCTTGAACGTCTTCAAATGCGCGATCGCCTTAGCGACGCGTTCGTGCAGGTCGGCGAAGGTCTTCTCGTCGTCGGGCCACTTCGGCGCCTCTTGGCCCGCGAGCCGGCTCGCGGCGCCCTTCGCGTGATCGGTGGCGATCTGCACCTGGCGCACGAGCGGCAGCATGTCGGGCGCGAGGCGGCCGTTGATGAACACGCTCGGATCGATCTTGCGTGCCTCGCAGTCGGCTTCGGCCTTCTTGAGCACGTTATCGAGATTCGTGAGCATCCTGGTGAACGGCGGAACGAATTGATCGTAGATACTGATAGCCACGGATTGACCCCTTGTCTTTGTTTCCTGAGTTGCGTGCCGGCAGCCGGCGCCGAACGCGCCGCCTGCCGGGCGCGGTGGCCAATGATAAGAGCCGCGCTCCACCGCGCCTAGGGGGCTTACTACTCGGCATGGGCGGCGTACGGCTGGCGCGCGCGCCTGCGCGCAATCTACTCGACCCCGCGCCCGGGCGCCTGATCGACACGCGCGCGTCGAGATTGCCGGCGCCATTGCGCTGTGCTCTGCTACTGCCGCTTCGGTGGCGGGGGGCTGATCGGTGCTCGGGGAAATCATCGGCCGGATGGCGCATGCGCGCGAGATCAGGCGGGCCCTGAAGCTCAGCCGCGCCGACTTCGAAGCGTGGAAGCTCGGTAAGTTCCGCCGGCTCGTGCGCCACGCGAACGAGCGCTCGCCGTACTACCGGCGGATCATCGCCGAGCGGAACATCGACGTCGCGCGCTGCCGGCCCGGCGACTTCCCGGTGCTCACCAAGTCGCTGCTGATGCAGAACTTCGACGAGATCTCGACCGCGCGCGGCGTCACGAAGCAGGCGATCGCCGGCTTCCTCACACGTTCCCACGATCCAACCGAGCTCTTCCTCGGCAAGTACCGCGTGATCCACACGTCGGGCTCCTCGGGCGAGGTCGGCTATTTCGTCTATTCGTCGAAGGATTGGATTCGCGGCACGTACATGGGCCGGCGCGGGCCGCGGCCGCAACTCAAGCGCAAGGACAAGGGCAAGTTCCGACTCGCCTACTATGCGGCGATCGACGGTCACTACGCGGGCGTCACGATGATCCGCTCGCTCGAGAGCGGGCTCGCGAAATGGTTCCTCGACGTCGGCTGCTTCGAGGTCAACAGTCCCTTGCCCGAGGTGATCGCGGGACTCAACGCGTTTCGGCCGGACTTCCTCGGAGGCTACACGACGGCGCTCAAGATCCTCGCCGAGCGCCAACGCGCAGGCGAGCTGAAGCTCGACTGCCTGATCGGCATCACGACGGCCGGCGAGGCGACCACGGAGGCCGACCGCGGGCTGCTCGAGGAGGCATTCGGCTGCAAGCTCACGAACACGTACGGCTGCAGCGAGCATCTCGGAATGGGCGGCGCGCCGCCGGGCTCGTCGAACATCGTGCTGACCGATCACGACTTGATCTACGAGTTCTATCCCGATCACTCGGTCGTCACGAACCTTTTCAACTACACGCTGCCGCTGATCCGCTATCGGATGGCGGACATCTTGCGGCCCGTGGAGTCGGGGGCGCACGCGCCCTACCTCGTGATCGAGAGCCTCGTCGGCCGCAACGAGCTGCAGCCCGTGTTCAAGACCCGCGACGGCGGCGAGGACTTCATCAGCCCGCACACGATCAACGAGATCTTCGTCGCGGGCGTCACACGCTTTCAAATGCACCTGCTCGGACCCGAGGCCTTTCGCTTCATGGTTTGCCTCGATCCGAAGCTGAATGCCGACGAGCGCGCCGCCGCGATCAAGGCCGTGTCCGATCGGCTGCGGGAGATCCTCGCGCGCAAGCGCATGGACAACGTACGCTTCGAGGTGCTCGCGGTCGACGACCTGCCGGTCAATCCGCGCACGCGCAAGTTTCAGCTGATCCTCGACAAACGAGCCGCTTGACCGGGCTCGCGGTACGCAAGCGCAATAACCAAGGAGAACGAAGATGGGCCTGCAAGTGATCGGGGCCGGCCTCGGCCGGACGGGCACGTTGTCGCTGAAGCTCGCGCTCGAGCAGCTCGGGCTCGGACCGTGCTACCACATGGCCGAGCTCATGATGAATCCCGAGCGCACGCCGCTGTGGATCGCGGCGGCGGACGGCAAGCCGGACTGGGACGCGATCTTCAAGGGCTACTCGTCGACGACGGACTATCCCGCCTGCATGTACTGGCGCGAGCTCGCGCAGAAGTACGCGCACGCGAAGCTCATCCTCACGAAGCGCGACGAGGAGAAGTGGTTCGAATCCACACAGGCGACGATCTTCTCAGAAGGCATGACCGCGCGAATTCGCGGCACGCCGGTCGAGCCGTTCTTCGAGAAGACGGTCTGGAGGGATTTCGGCCCACGCATCCACGACCGCGCGTTCATGATCTCGTACTTCGAGAAGCACAACGCCGCCGTCGAAGCCGGAGTCGAGAAGAACCGGCTGCTCGTCTACGACGTGGCGCAGGGCTGGGAGCCGCTCTGCAAGTTCCTTGGCGTCGGGGTTCCCGACGCGCCGTTCCCGAAGGTCAACTCGCGCGAGGAGATGCAGGCGCGAATGTCGCAGCATGCGGACCCGAGCAGCATGGCGGAGGACGTGCGACAGCACCTGCAGGACGCGATGAACAAGCGCTGAGCGTCACGAGCCGTCGACGTCTTCGCTGCGGATCGCGGGCGCGCCTTCGACGATCGTGACGCCGCGCGGAGCGGTGAGCGTCTCGTACGTGTGGCGCGCGAACCCGACGCCGGCCTCGGTGTAGTAGTTGTAGCTCACGTCGCAACCCGCCGCGATGATCGGCGCGTACTCCTCCGGGTAGAGGTGCGTCGCGCTGATCAACCCCGAGAAGCCGCGCCTGCGCAGCGCCCGCGCCGCGCTGAGCTTGGCCTCGAAGTTCGGCACCGCGAGCATGATCGCGCGCAGCCGGTCGAGGTTCAGCCGCAGCCAAAAGCCGGGGTCCTCGGCGTCGGCGTAGGCGACGCGCCTTCCCTCCTTGATGTTCGACTCGATCTTGCCGGGGTCGCTGTCGATGCCGACGATGTTCTCGTCCTGGTCGCGCAGATAGTCGTACGCGCCAGAGCCGACGCGGCCCATGCCGACGACGAGGATCTGCGCGCTGCCGAGCGAAATCGGCTCGTCGTCGGGATGACGCTTGGCGCGCTCGAGGCGCTCGAGCCACGGCCCGATCACCGCGTAGATCTCCTGCGCGAACGCGATCAGCGGCGCCGCGACCACGAACGACAGGCTCACCGCGAACGCCGTCACGACGAGCCACGTCCCCGGGAGCAACCCCTTGCGGACCGCGAGATCGGCGACGATCAGCGCAAACTCGCTGTACGTCGTGAGGATCAGCGCCGTCAGGAAGCTCGTGCGCGCGCGCAGCCCCGAGGCGATCAGCAGCAGGAAGAAGATGATGCCCTGGAACGGCAACATCCAGAGCAGCCACGCGCCGTCGCGCAGCGCGTCCCAAGTCGGCGGCGCACTGAGCCCGATGTTCAAGAAGAAGCCGGCGAGGAACAGCTCCTTCAAGCCCCAGAGCACGTTGGTGAGCTCCTGCGCGCGGCGGTGATCTGCGAGCAACAGGCCGAGCACGAGCGCGCCGAGCTCGGGGCTCAAGCCGAGGTAGCCGAACCCCTGCCCGCCGCCGATCGCGAGCGCCGACCCGTAGAGCACGAGCAACTCGCCGTGACCGCAGAAGTCCAGCAGCCACGCGAGCACGCGGCGCGCGAACGGAAGCAGCAGCAAGAGCAGCGCCCACGGCGAAGGAGTCTCGGCGTTGATGACCGCGAGCACGGCCACGGCGACGATGTCCTGGACGATCAAGATGCCGATCGCGACGCGGCCGTGCACGGAACGCAGCTCGCGATTGCCTTCGAGCACCTTCGCCGCGAGCACGGTGCTCGAGAAGCCCAGCATCACGGCGATCAAGACCGACGTCGGCCACGACAAGCCCGTGGTCCAGCGCAGGGCGACCGCGCCGCACGCGCCCGTCGCGAGCAGGTGCACGACGGCCGTGCCCCAGACCTCGGTCCGGATCAACGTCTTCACGCGCAGCTTCAGGCCGACCGCGAACAGCAGCAGGAGCACGCCCGCGTGCGCGAGCTCGCCGAGCACCGCGGACGGCTCCATGCCGAGCGCCCCGAACACGAACCCCGAGGCGAGGAAGCCGACGAGCGGCGGCAGCCCGACACGCGAGGCGGCGAGACCGAGCAGCAGCGCTCCGGCGATCCAAACTGCGACCATGCGCCGAACACCCCGAGCCGAGTCGAGTCGACTCCACTGCCATTATCCCGATCGAGCGCGGGCTGTCGAAGTTTGAGAAGTCCGTCTCCCTGCCCCACGACGAGTCGCGTACGATTGCCCGTGTCTCGCCGTCGCGTCGCGCTTTGGAGTGTTCATGGGCCAACTCGAGGTCTGGTGGGAGCAACTGATCGGCGTGCTCCGCGACACGATCCAGGCGATCGTGACGTACTTCCCCGTCGTGCTGACGTCCATCGCGGTGCTGATCATCGGCTGGCTCCTCGCCCGCGTGCTCAAAGGCCTCGTGCGGCGCGCGATCGAGAGCATGGATTGGCTGTTCGAGCGGCTGTCGATGCGCTCGGTCGAGCGCTCCCAGGCGCTCACACGGATCACGACGCGCGCGACGAGCCGCGCGATCTCGTCCGTCGTGTACTGGAGCGTGCTGCTGATCTTCGCCGTGAACGCGCTGCGGATCCTCGGTGGCCCGCTGTTCGCCCGCTGGACCGACAACCTGCTCGGCTATCTGCCCCAGGCGATCGGCGGCGTGGTGATCATCGTGCTGAGCCTGATCGGCGGCTCGCTGTCGCGGCACATCCTCGAGCAGGCGTCCGACAGCCTCGGCATCGGCCAGAGCAGCCTGCTCGGGCGGCTCGCGCAGGGCGTGATCGTGATCACCGGCGTCGTGATCGGCATCGATCAGTTCGGCGTAAACATCGAGTTCCTGATCCAGATCGCGACCGTGACCGCGGGCGCGGTATTCGGCGGCATCGCGCTCGTGTTCGCGCTCGGCACGCGCCAGCACCTCGCGAACCTGATCGGCGCGCACTACGTGCGTAAGCATTACGCGCCGGGCGATCACATCAAGGTCGGCGCGTTCGAGGGCCGGATCGTCGAGATCTCCGACGGCTGCGTGTTCCTCGAGACCGCGCAAGGGGACGTCTCGGTCCCCGCGCAGAACTTCAGCCAGGAGCCGTTCGTGAAGTTGAGGAGCCCGGGATGAGCGGGCACGAGCGGCTCGCGGGCGCGTTCCTGAGCCTCCACTCGGCCCACGCGGCGCGTCTGCTCGAGGCGATGCCCGTCGAGCAGGCGAACGCCGTGCTCGCGACGGTCGACGCGCCGACGGCGGCGCCCGTGTTCGCGCACATGCTGCCGACCTACGCGGCCCAGTGCGTCGAGCTCCAGCTACCGGCCGACGGCGCGCTCCTGCTCGAGCGGCTCGGCACGCAGGAGGCCGCCGCGATCCTCCGTCACCTCGGCCGCGACACGCGCACCGCCGTGCTCGACGCGCTCGGCCCGCAGTGGGTGATGGCGTTCAAGCTGCTGCTGAGCTACCCGTCGAGCACGGTCGGCGCCTGGGTCGAGCCGCGCGTGCTCACGCTGCCCGACGACTGCAACGCGGGCGAGGCGCGCGAGCGGATCGCGAGCAGCGCGCTGCCCGCGCAAGCGCGGATCTACGCGCTCGACCGCTCGCGGCGAATTCGCGGCGCGATTCGCGGTCTATCGCTGCTGCAGGTGCCGAGCCGGCGAGCGCTGACCGCGATGCTCGAGCCGGCCGAGGCGCTCTGGGCGCGCGAGCCTCTCGCGACCGCTCAGGAGCACGGCGTCTGGGAGCGCAACACCGAGGCGCCCGTGGTCAATCGCGAGGAGGAGTTCATCGGCGTGATCTCGTATACGGATCTGCGCAAGGCGAACCGACAGGCCACCCGCTCCGTCGAGCAGAACGGCCGCCGCGACCTCGCGGAGGTCACCGAGCTGATCGCGATCGGCGGCCGTAGCCTTTGGCAGAGCCTCGGCGACCTGATCCGCCCGGAGCGCGACAAATGAGCGCCGCTGCGCAAGACGTCAAGAAGGCCGCGCTCGACGCGATCAATCGCCATTTCATCATGAACCATCCCGCGCAGGCCGCGGATCTCGTCGACGGCTTCGGCCGATCGGCCGCGGTCGAGCTGCTCTCGGAGCAGCAGCCCGACGCGCTCGCGGCGGTCTGGCGGCATCTCTCGCCCGCGCGGATCGACGAGATCGTGCCCGAGATACCCGAGAAGTTGCTCAAGCAATCGCTGCACGCGCTCGATCCTTCGGTGCTCGCCGTGTCGCTGCCGAGAATCTCGGACGACGCGCGCGAGCGCTGCCTGAATCTCCTGCCGCGGCGCACCGCGGCCGAGGTGCGCCGGCTCATGGACTACCCGCCGGGCTCGGCGGGCCGAGTAATGGACGCGCGGACCCCAAGCTTCCGCGCCGAGCAAACCGCCGGCGTCACGCTCGATCAGCTGCGCGTGAGCAAGCCGCGCGACCTGCGGCAACTCTTCGTCGTCGACACCGAGCGGCGCTTGAAGGGCACGGTCGACATCCAGGAGCTCTTGATCGCGGAGCCGCACGACCGGCTCATCGAGATCGCGCGGCCGGCGGTCGCCACCGCCTCGCCGTTCGACGACCGAGAGCAAGTAGCCGAGCAGCTGCGCGCGTTCCATCTCGACGTGCTACCCGTGGTCGACATCCACGGACGGCTGATCGGCGCCATCCGGCACGAGGCGCTGCTCAAGACCCTCGAGGAGGCCGCCTCCGTCGACATCCAGATGATGGTCGGCGCGGGGCGCGAGGAGCGCGCGCTCTCGGCGCCGCAGTTCGCGGTCCGCAAGCGCCTGCCCTGGCTCGAGATCAACCTCGCGACGGCGTTCCTTGCGGCATCCGTGGTCGGCTTGTTCGAAGGGACGATCGCGAAATTCACGGCGCTCGCGGTGCTGATGCCCGTCGTCGCCGGCCAGGCCGGCAATTCGGGCGCGCAGGCGCTCGCGGTCACGATGCGCGGGCTCGCGCTGCGCGAAATCTCGACGCGGCACTGGTTTCGAGTCTTGTTCAAGGAGGCGAACGTCGGCGTGATCAACGGCATCGCAATCGCGCTGACGACCGGAGTCGGCACGTTCGTTTGGAGCCGCAACTGGGGGCTCGCGCTCGTGATCAGCCTCTCGATGGTGCTGTCGATGGTGCTCGCCGGCATCGCGGGCGCGGTGATCCCGATCGCGCTCACACGGCTCGGCCACGATCCGGCGCAGTCTTCGACGATCGTGCTCACGACGGTCACCGACGTCTCGGGCTTCATGTCGTTCCTCGGCATCGCGACGCTGCTGTCGTCGCTTCTCTAGCGAGGTCACCATGAAAGCGGTCAAGATCGTGCTCGGCGTGCTCGCAGGTCTCGTCGTGCTGCTCGTGGTCGCGGCCGTGCTCGTCGCGTCGTTCTTCAATCCGAACGACTACAAGGGCGTCGCGGCCGACGCGTTCACCGCGCGCACGGGACGCAAGCTCGCCGTCGCGCAGGACTTGAAGCTCAGCTATTTCCCCTGGCTCGCGGTCGAGACCGGCGGCATCACGATCGGCAACGCGCCCGGCTTCGGCGGGGACGCCGCCGACAACCCGCCTTTCGCGACGATCGGGCACCTGGCCGCGCGCGTGAAGCTGATGCCCCTGCTGCACAAGCAGATCGAGATCGGCACGGTCGACATCGACGGCGTGAAGCTCAATCTCGCCCGCGACGCGAAGCTGCGCGGCAACTGGCAAGACCTGCTCGACGCGGCCAAGGCGCCGGCCGCGGGGCCCGGCGCAGCCAGTGCGGCCCCCGCGGCCGACGGCACGGGCGTGCAGAGCTTCGCGCTCGAAGGCGTGAAGGTCAGCAACGGCACGCTGCTCTGGTACGAGAACACCTCGCAACTGCGCTACACCGTCGACAAGCTCGATCTCTCGGCCGGCGCGATCGGGAGCGGCGCGCCCGTGCCGCTCAGCATCTCGCTCCAGTTCCGCGACGAGGTCGCGAAGCTCGCGGCGGACTTGAAGGTGAGCGCCACGGCCGCGATCGACGACAACGGCGGCGTCAGCGCGAAGGGGGTCGATCTCGCCGTCGCGGTGCGCCCGGCCGGAAACGCGAAGCCTCGCGACCTCGCGGCGAAGGCCGACAGCGTCGTGTTCGATCGCAACGCGCAAACGCTCGCGGTCACGAACCTCACCACCGAGACGTCCGGCGTGCGCGCGCAGTGGACGCTGTCCGGCAAGACGCTCGTCGACGACCCGTCGGTCGAGGGCAGCGTGAGCGTCGCGAACGCACCGATCGCGACGCTGCTCGAGCAGCTCGCCGTCACGCCGCCGAAAGGCATACAGGCGAAGGACCTTGGGCCAATCACGCTGCAGTCGAAGTTCACGTTCCGCTCGAGCCCGCGCGAGGTCCACGTCACGGGGTTGAGCGCCGAGGCGCTCGGCATGAAGGTCAGCGGCGACGCCTCCCTCAAAGGCGACGACCTCGCCGGCAACGTCACGATCCCCGAGTTCGAGCCGAGCGGCGCGGCGCTCGCGCTGCTGCGCGCGCACGCGCCGCCGAACGTCGACCTGAGCTCGCTCGGCAAGATCGCGCTCGCGACGAGGTTCGACGCGAACGTGTCGACGGGCCGCGCGTCGCTCACGAACGTCAGGGCGTCGGCTCTCGGCGCGACGCTGAGCGGCAACGTCGACATCGTGCCAGGACAAAAGGGCAGCAGCTACCGCGGCGCGGTCACGACGTCCCGCTTCACGCCCGAGGCGGCCGCGAAGGCATTCGCGAAGATGATCCCCCCGCAGCTCGACGCGAAGAAGATCGGCAACGTCCGCCTCGACGCCAAGTTCGCTTACGACGGGGCGGCCGACACGGTGTCCTTGTCGCCGCTCGAGGCAGAGATGTTTGGGCTCACGGTGAGCGGCGAGGCGAACGGCCGTGCCGTGTCGAAGGCCGGCATCTGGTCCGGTCACGCGACCTTCGCGCAGTTCTCGCCGCAGGACCTGATGCGCCGGTTCGGCCTGCCGCCGCCGACGATGTCCGACCCGAAGGCGCTCACGCGCGCAACGATCGACACGCGCTTCGACGTCGACACGAAGCAGGCGAAGCTCACCGACGTCGCGCTCGCGCTCGACGACACGAAGATCACCGGCAACTTCACGCTGACCGGCTTCGACAACCCGAGCTACGGCTTCGCGCTGAGCATCGACCGCGTGGACGTCGACCGGTATCTGCCGCCGAAGGCGAAAGACGCGAAGCAGGGCCAGGGCACGGCCGGCGACATCGAGCTGCCGGCAAACAACTCGATGAAGCTCGACGGCAACGTGCAGGTCGGCGACTTGCGGCTCGCGGGGCTGCAGTTCAGCCAGGTCGGCACGCGGATCGTGCTCGGCGGCGGCAACGCCGAGCTCGACAACGCGCGCGCGCACCTCTACGGCGGCGACTTCTTGGGCAGCCTCAAGGTCCGCGCGGCGGGCGACAAGCCCGGGCTCGCGCTGTCCGGCAAGGCGACGGGCCTCCAGCTCGAGCCGCTGATCAAGGCGCTGACGAACCAGACGCCGAACTTCACCGGCAACGGCAGCTTCGACCTCGATCTCGCGGGCAACGGCCGCACGGTGATCGAGAACGTGCACACGGCCGGCGGCAAGGTCACCTTCGAGATCGGGAACGGCACGATCCGCGGCTTCAACGTGGGCGCGACGCTCTGCCAGGCCTACAACCTCACGCAGGGCGCGCCCCCGCCGCCCGGCAATCAACCGAAACAGACGGACTACCAAGTGATCAAGGGCTCGGCGGCCGTGACCTCGGGCGTCGCGCAAAGCAACGATCTGCTCGCGCGCGCGCCGTTCATGGACGTGACCGGGCACGGCTCGCTCAGGCTCGTCGAGCAGAACCTCGACTACGAGCTCGAGGCCAAGCTCACGAGGGCCGTCCCGATCCAAAACTGCCAGACGATGCAGAACCTCGTCGGCGACTCGATTCCGCTCACGATCAGGGGCACGGTCACCGATCCCTCGATCAAGCCCGACTTCAGCAAGCTCCTGAAGAGCGCGGCCAAGAAGAGCCTCGGCGACAAGCTGCTGAATCGGATCCTGAAATAGTCTCGTGCAGCGCGCCGGCGTCGTGCTGATCGCTATCGCGCTGCTCGTCTACGCCGGGATCTGCGCCGCGCTATATCTCGCGCAGCGCTCGCTCATCTATCACCCGACGCCCCGGTCGAGGTCGGACCGCGCCGAAGCGCTGTCGATCGCGACCGACGGCGCCGTCCTGAAGATCTGGCACGTGCCGGGGCAGGGCGAGCGCGCGCTGCTCTATTTCGGCGGCAACGCGGAAGACGTCGCCGCCAATATCGCGCCGTTCGCCGCGGCGTTTCCGAGCACGTCGCTCTACCTCGCGAACTACCGCGGTTACGGCGGCAGCACGGGGTCGCCGGCCGAGAAGGCGATCCTCGCCGACGCCGAGATCCTTTTCGACCGCGTGCACGCGGAGCACCCGCGCGTCGCCGTGATCGGCCGCAGTCTCGGCAGCGGCGTCGCGGTGCATCTCGCGGGCGTCAGGAACGCGACCAAGCTCGCGCTGATCACGCCCTACGACAGCGTGCTGCGGATCGCGCAGCGCCAGTTGCCGTTCGTGCCCGTATCGTGGCTGCTCGAGGACACGTTCGATTCGTCCGCGAAGGCGCCGCGCGTGCGTGCGCCGGTGCTCGTGCTCCTCGCCGAGCTGGACAGCGTGATACCGCGGGAGCACAGCGAGCGGCTCGTCGCCTCCTTCGCGCCCGGACCGGTCACGGTGCGAACCATCGCGGGCGCGACTCACGATTCGATCTCCGCGTCACCCGAATACGCTTCCGCCCTCGCGGAGTTCCTGCGGGACTGACCGCGGCGAGGCCGTGCTCGTCCCGCGTCAGCGCTTCTTCATCACGATCAGGAAGTGGTCGCCGATCCCGCGCAGCACCGGCCAACCGGCGATGCGGCGATCCACGCTCCAGAGACGCGCGTGCCAGCGCGGATGGCGATCGTGTAGCCAGGTCAAGTACGGCGGCGGAACGGACACGCATAGGCCTCGAAAATGCTCGAGCTCGAACTCCCGCCTGAACGCGCGATAGAACTCGCGCGGCCCGTAGTAGCGGGTCCAGATCGTGCGCTTGTTCATGTTGACCGGAACGGTGCCGCGCGCGAACCGCACTCGCGCGCGGGCGACGTTGCCGCGGCGCAGGTAATGTGCGATCTCCCACGGACAAACCCGGCCGATCACCGTGAAGACCAGCGAGCCGCCCGGCCGGAGCAGGCGCGCGCACTCCGCTGCGACGCAGCCGAGATCGGGCACGCAGTTGAGAGGCCCGAGGTCGGAATACGCGCCGTCATAGTCGCCGTCGCCCGGGAGCTTCGCGAGCTCGTGCGCGCCGATCGCGAGCGTGCTGACCCGCTCCGCCACCTGCTCGCGTGCCGCGCGGTCCGCCGTCCGCTCGACCATCCTCGCGGACCAATCCGTCGCCGTGACGCGATGGCCCACTTGCGCCATGCGGACGGCGTCGAGACCCGTGCCGCAGCCGAGGTCGACGAGGCGGCTTGGGCTCCGAAACGTCGCGTCGAGCCAGCGCCACATCTCGGCGCGCATCTCCTGGATCAGCTCGTTGTTGCCGCGGTCGCCGTCGTAGTCGGCCGAAACGCTGTCGAACGCGTCGCGCGTATCGCGCAGCCGCGAGCTCTCGTCTCCGGAACCTGTCTCCGGCGCGTGACTCGTGATCATCGGGCTATATTACGGGCCGCGATGGCACCCGCCGACCTACTTTCCGATCCCTTTGGAGAACGCGAGCGCCTCGTGGCCCGCAGGACCATGGCGCTGCTCGGCGCGCACATCCGGTTCGAGAGCAACGATCGCAGACTGTTGAAGCTCGCGGACGAGGCCTTCGGCGGCCTGCCGCCGCACCGGCTGTCGCCGCACGCGCCATCGAGGCGGCGACGCTCGGCGCAGCGATCGCCGGCCCCGCGGCCGCCGTCCGCGCCGGATTTGCGCATCGTGCTGCGGCTGACCGCGGGGCCGCGCTCGCGCACTCGATCGGCCCCGCCTCCGACGACGATGCTGTCCGGCGCGCGGTTGCTCGCCGGAGCTCCGGAAGCCTCGAGCTTCGTCGCGCTGTCGCCCGACACGGGCTCCGCGCTCGTCGTCGTAGCGGAGCCGATGCTGCGCTTCCCGTATCACGTGCGGTACGAGCTCATCGAGTTCGCCGCCTACACGCTCGCGGCGCGTGCTCAGCGGCTCGCCGCGTTACATGCCGCCTGCGTGGGCGAGACCGGACGCGGCGTATTGCTCATGGGCCCGACGGGATCGGGCAAGTCGACCGTCGCGCTGCATTGCCTTCTGCGCGGGCTCGACTTCTTGTCGGAGGACGCCGTGTTCGTGCAGCCGTCGACGATGCTGGCGACCGGGGCGGCGAGCTTCCTACACGTGCGTTCCGACTCGCTGCGTTGGCTCGGGCGAGCGCCCGCCGCGTCCGTCATCCGCCGCTCGCCGGTGATTCGGCGCCGCAGCGGCGTACGCAAGTTCGAAGTCGACCTGCGGCGCGGCGGATTCAAGCTCGCGCGAGCGCCGCTCGAGCTCGTCTCCATCGTCTTTCTTTCGCCGCTCGGCGCCCGCGGCCGGCCGCTGCTGACGCCGCTCCGGCGAGCGGACCTGCTCACGAGACTCGAGCTCGCGCAGGCCTATGCGGCTGGCCAGCCGGGTTGGCGATCTTTCGCGCGCGGCGCCGCGGCGCTGGGCGCGTTCGAGCTCCGCCGAGGCCGAGACCCGAACGAGTCGGTCGACGCGCTCGAGAACCTGCTGCGCTGAGACGCGGCGCGAGTTACTTGCCGGCGTGCACTTTCTCGATCAGCGCGCTCGCGATCTCGAGCGTCTGCTCGTCCGTGTCGCCCTTGACGAGATAGCGGCCGTTGACGACGAGCGTCGGTGTCGCGGGCACCTTCGCGCGCGTCATGTAGTCGTTGGCGCGGTGAACCTTGACGTCGACGCCGAAGCTCTGCATCGCGCTCAGGAACTGCGCCTTGTCCACGCCGTAGTTCGCGTAGAAGGCCGCGATCTTGTCCTCGTCGGGCTTCTGGCCCTCCGACGGCAGCGTCTTCTTGGAGTGGACCGCGTCGTAGACGGCTTCGTGCGTCTTGTCGACGAGGTTGAACGCTTGCGCGGCGTAAAACGCGTGCGCGTACTGCACGAAGTCCGGACGGAACGAGGCCGGGATGTGCACGACGACCACGTACGGCGGCAACTTCTTCGCCCACGCGACGAACCGCGGCTCGAAGCGGTTGCAGGCCGGGCATACGTAGTTGAAGAACTCCTCGACCACGATCTTGCCGTCCACGGGGTCGAGCGGCTTGCCGTTCGGTATCTCGGCGTAGTCCTTCCCGGCGACCGGCTGCGAGGTTTGGGCGAGCGCGCCGCTCGCGAATAGGATCGACAAGGATGCTAGAACGGCGTACTTCATCGGCTGCTCCGGTCGGTTCAGTGGGTATGTGTGTCTGAAGACGTTCGCGGCCCGTAGTGCGGCACGGGCCGATCGAGCTCGAGCGCGCCCAAGTCCGGCGCGCGACCCGTCATGTCGTCGGTGATGCTCGGCAGCACCTCGCCCTTGTCGACGGCGGCGGAATTCGGCTTCAAGCGAAAATCGAAATCCTTGGGATCGTAGAGACGCTGCGGATCCGACTTGTCCGGCATCGCGACCTTGCGGAACACGTCGTAATCGACCTCGACGCCGTGCTTTTCGTTCCCGGTCGACTCGCGAAAGGCCGCGAGCGACGCGAACTGACGCATCGCAAGCGGGTGCGCGTAGTCCGCCTTCTTGTCGTAATCCGGCGAGAACCACTCGAACGCGTCGGCCGCACCGGGATTCGGCCGAAAGCCGTCGTAATCCGCCGTCGAGTAGTTGGTGTAGGTCCGCAGATTGAACACGGGCCCCGCCCAACCGTCGCCCAGAACCAAGTTGTTGCGGAAGTGGACGTTCGAGACGGGGCCGAGCAGCGTGCCTTGGCCGAAGAACGTGTTCTGGTAAACGAGCATCCCGGCGCCGCCGTCGAAGAGCTTCAGCGGCCCGCCCGACGTCGCGTTGTAGACGATGTTGCGGAAGAAATAGGACGGGCCGCCGAACGTCGGCTGGGCGCTCAACCCGCCGGCCGCGGAGTTGAAGCAGCGGTTCTCGAACACGCGGATGTTGTGCGCGCCGCCGTCGGCCTCGATGCAGTTGTCGTCGATGTTCGTGAAGTCGTTGTTGTGGAAGTCGATCGACACCGGCACGCGGTCCGGATCGTCGCTCGGCGTGCCGTAGGTCGCGACGTCGATGCCGTCGTGCCAATTCGCGACGTAGTTGTACGCGACGACGTGACCCTGGCCGTACACCTTGATCGCGTATTCCGAGTTGATGAGCTGCGGAAAGCCAGGGAAGCGGCTCCAGACGGCCGGCGGATACCAGCCCAAAAGCTTGCTCGGGTCGTGCCGGCCGATGAGCACGTTGTCGGCGATGTAGAAATCCTTCGAGCCCGCCCAGTCGTCCTGCACGGCGCGGCCGACGTTCTCGACCTTCGAGCGAACCAGCGTGAAGCCGCTCGAGCCAGCGATGTTCTTCAGGCCGAGCAGGAACGCGACCTCGGTGTTGCGCACCGTTAGCCCATCGAACATCACGTAGCTCGCGCCGAGCAGGTTGAACAGGTTGTAGTTGCCGTCGCCGTCGAACACGACCTCGCCGTCGCCGGCCGCCTTGATCACGATCGGCTTGTCGGCCGTGCCGCTCTGCGTGAGGTAGTACGTGCCGTCGAACGGGGTGCCGTAGTTCACGATCTTCGGGTCGAAGCCGCCGTAGTTCAGCCGGTGATCCTTGTAGACGCCGGCGTGGACGAGGATCACATCGCCCGGCTGCACGCGGGGCGGGAACGCGTTCGAATGATCCGACTGGTCGATGCCGGTGTAGTACGCGGACAGCAGGCTCGAGAACGCGGGCTGCTGCTTCGGGCCCTCGTAGCCCACCGGGTAAACGTGATAGACCTGCCCGCCCTCGGCCGCGCGCGGCACATCGCGCGTGCGCGCGGTGACCGTGCGCTCGGGGACGCCGTTGACGCCGTCGGGGTCCGCGAGCACGAAGTGGCACTCGTATTCGGTGCCGGGCGAGAGATTCAGGATGCTGCCCGCGAACATGTTCTCGGCCGTGTACGAGTAGAACGTGCCGGTGCTCTCGCGCGGCCGGCCGCCCGTGACGGGCTCGTTCTGCAACCGGAAGAGCGGCAGCGCTTGATGCCAAGCCTGCTCGCCGCGCTTGCGGTACGTCACCTGTACGCTCGCGTCGCGGTTTTCGTCCCCCGCGATCCGCCACTCGAAGCCAAGCGACAACAACGTGGGTCGCTCGACCGTAAGCTCCCCCGCCGTCACACCGGACTGGGCACGAGAGACCGCCGACCACGACAGCGCGGCGCAGACCAGCAGCAAGCTAAGCCCGCGGTGCTCCGATCTGGGCCGTTTCGAAAGCTCGCGCAAGAGTCCGCGCATGCAAAAGACGCCTCCCTCCAAACTTGGCGCGCGATCGTCCGCGACGACGCGGTTTGCGATCTTACCGCGATCGCCGCGCGGCAAAACATCGCGCGGCTGCTCGGCAACTTGACCTTGCGTCGCGCACGCCGCACGGCGGTTTCTAACGGGCGGGAGCCGGCGTCAGCAGCTTCTCCTTGTTCGCCGTGAAGAGCTCGCGCACGCTCGTCGGCTCGCGGCCGGTGAGCTGCTTGAAGTCCTTGCTCGTGAACGCCATCGCGGGTCGGCCGAAGCCGGGCCGCGCGTCTGCCCCGCCCTGCACGACTTCGATGGGCTTGCCGGTTACGGCGCTCGCGGCCGCGGCGACCTCGCGCACGCCGAGGAGCTGCGGCCCCGTGACGTCGTACGCCTTGTTCTCGTGGCCCGGCGTCGTGAGCACGGCCGCGGCGGCGGCCGCGCAGTCGGCGCGCGTGATGTAGCCGATCGGCGATTCGTTCGGCGGGATCACGGCCTTGCCGTCGGCGACCATGCGCGCGGCCTGCGCGACGAGGCCGTCCATATAGATCGAGTTGCGCAGCATCGTCCACGCGACGCCGCTCGCCTTGAGGTCGCTCTCCGTCTGCTGATGATTCGCGGCGAGACCCTCGACGTCGCCGCGCGAGATCCCGACGTACGACGTGTACGCGATCTGCTTCACGCCCGCGGCCTTGGCCGCGTCGATCGCGCGCTTGAGCAGCGTCGTCGCGGGCTCGTCCTTCGTGCCGCCGACGCTGATCAACAGCATCCGCGTGCCGCCCGCGTAAGCCGCGGCGAGCGACTCGGGTTTCGTAAAATCGCCGAAGCGCACGCTCGCGCCGAGCTTCGCGTACTCGGCTTCCTTCTCCGGCGTGCGGCTCACGAGGATCAGGCGGCTCGCCGGCACGCCGCGCGCGAGCAGCTCCTTGACGGTAAGGCCGCCGAGATTCCCGGACGCTCCCGAGATGATGATCTTGTCGTCGCTCGCGGAGCGCTGCGCGATGACTACGCGGCTCGGCAAAGTGATGACGCCAAGACAGCCTAACGCCAACGCGGCGGCAACGAGACGACGCGAGACGAGGCGGCGCATGAAACGACGGTCTTGCACTGGACAACTCCACTGCTCTGGACGCGACGCCGACGATGATACCAGCCGACTCGCGCGTCTTGATGCGCACTGCCATCTGATGCAAGGTGGGCGCACGTTTACGGTGGGCAACGGATGGCACGGTCGGCGAAGTCCGGACGAAGGACTCGTAGTAGAATCTTGAGATACACGTTGAGCGCGCTCGCGCTCTGCGCCTTCGCCTCTCTCGCGTACGTCGGCTTCCTCTCCTGGCAAATCGGCACGGAGTTCGACGGCCGGCGCTGGGACTTGCCCGCGAAGGTCTACGCGGCGCCGCTCGAGCTGTACGCGGGCCGCGCGCTCGCGGCCGACGACCTCGTCAGCGAGCTCAAGCGGCTCGGCTATCGCGAGGATCCGCGCCTGCCGCAGCCGGGCACTTACCGTGTCGCGCTCCAGCGCGTCGAGATCGCGACGCGCGGCTTCGACTTCGCGGGCGACACCGAGCCGCCGCAGCTGATCTCCCTCGCGTTCGCGAACGGCAAGATCTCCACACTTCGCGGCGTCGACGGCGCGGACGCCGCGATCGCGCGCCTCGACCCGCTGTTGATCGGCAGCCTGTTCCCGCTGCATGGCGAGGATCGGCTGATCGTCGAGCCCGGCGAGACTCCGCCGCTCCTGTCCGCCGCGCTGATCGCGATCGAGGACCGGCGCTTCGCGGATCACCATGGCGTCGACTTGCGCGCGATGCTGCGGGCTGCGTTCGTGAATCTTTCGGCCGGCGAGATCAAGCAGGGCGCGAGCACGCTCACGCAGCAACTGGTGCGCAGCTATTTCTTGAGCAACGAGCGCAGCTGGACGCGCAAGCTGCACGAGGCGTTCATGGCCGTCGCGCTCGAGTGGCGCTACGACAAGGCCGACTTGATGCAGGCCTACATCAACGAGATCTACCTCGGCCAAGACGGCGACCGCGCCGTGCACGGCTTCGGCCTCGCGAGCCAGTTCTATTTCGGGCGGCCCCTCACCGAGCTCGACCTGCACGAGATCGCGCTGCTCGTCGCGATCGTGCGCGGCCCGACGTACTACGATCCTCGCCGCCATCCCGACCGTGCGCTCGCGCGCCGCAACCTCGTGCTCCAGGAGATGGCCGACGCGAAGCTCGTGTCGGCGGCGGACGCCGAGAAGGCCGGGAAGCGCAAACTCGATCTCTTGTCGACGTCGCGGCGCAGCGCGACGCAATCCGCGTTCCTCGCGCTCGTGCGCCGCCAGCTCGCGACGGACTACGCGACCAAGGACCTCGAGCGCGCGGGCCTCAAGGTGCTCACGACGTTCGACCCCGGCGTGCAGGCCGTCGCGGAGCGAGCGCTGAGCGGCGGTATCGCCGCGCTCGGAGCGAACGCGAAGGATCTCGACGGCGCGGTCGTCGTCACGAGCCCGCACACGGGCGAGGTCAACGCGCTCGTCGGCGGCCGCAGCGGCGACGGCTTCAACCGCGCGCTCGACGCGCGCCGGCCGATCGGCTCGCTGATCAAGCCCGCCGTCTATCTCACCGCGCTCGAGTCGGGACGCTACACGCTCGCGAGCATGCTCGACGACTCGCCGATCGACGTGAAGCTCGACAACGGCGACGTCTGGTCGCCGCACGACTACGACGGCGAGCCGCGCGGCGAGGTGCCGCTGATCCGCGCGCTCGCGGAGTCGCTCAATCTCGCGACCGTGCGGCTCGGCCTCGACGTCGGGCTCGAGCCGATCGCGAAGAACTTAGGAAGGCTCGGCCTCGCGCAGAAGCCGAAGCTCTATCCGTCGATGCTGCTCGGCGCGCTCGCGCTCACGCCGCTCGAGGTCGCGCAGATCTACAACACACTCGCGAACGGGGGCTTCCGTGTGCCGCTGCGCGCGGTGCGCAGCGTGGTCGGCGAGGACGGCAAGGTGCTACAGCGCTACTCGATGAAGATCGAGCAGGCCGCCGATCCCGCCTCCGTCTACGCGCTGAACCAGGCGCTCGTGCAAGTGATGGAGCGCGGCACGGGCCGCACGGCACGCCAGCAGCTGCCGGCCGGGCTCACGGTCGCGGGCAAGACGGGCACGTCGGACGATCTGCGCGACAGCTGGTTCGCGGGCTTCACGAACGAGCACCTTGCGGTTGCGTGGATCGGCTACGACGACGATCGCCCGACGGGGCTCACCGGCGCGACGGGCGCCGGCAAGATCTGGGGGCGCGTCGTCGGCGCGCTCGAAGCCGGTTCGTACAACGCGCCCGCGCCGGACTCGCTCGAGACGGTGTGGGTCGACTACCTCACCGGCGAGCCGAGCGCTGCGCGCTGCGAGGACGCGGTCGCGCTGCCGTTGCCCGCGGCCGGCGCGCCTCACCGGCTGCTCGAGGGCTGCGCGGGCGAGTCGTTCGGCGCGCGCTTGCGGCATTGGTTCCGCTCGGACGCGCAATGATCCACACCTCGCTTCGACGCGCGACGAGCCGCACGCCGCCGGCCCGCGCGCTCACGCTCGCGTTGCTCGCGGCGCTCGCCGCGTGCACCACGCTCCAAGGCCCGCAGCGCCCGGCGACGTCCTCGAGGCCGAGCGGCGCGGGAGCGCCGCCCGCCGCCGAATCGCCGAACGCGCCGGCGGCCGGCGCCGGGAATGGCGCGCCAGGCGCGCCGGAGTCCGGGCCGCCGTCCATCGCCGTGCCCGCGCGGCCGCCGAGCGAGACGTCGGGCGCGACGCAGGCGCTCCTCGCGCAGAGCCGTGCGGCGCGCGAGGCCGGCAGCTACGCGCAGGCGAGCGCGACGATCGAGCGCGCGTTGCGCATCGCGCCGAGCGATCCGAACCTCTGGGTCGAGCTCGGCGAGATCGAGCTCGCGAGCGGCGACGCGGCGCAAGCAGCGACGCTCGCGCGCAAAGCGCTCACGCTCGCCGCGAACGACAGCGTGGCGGTCGCCGACGCGCAGAAGCTCTTGCGTGCCGCGGGCGGCCACTGAGGATGCGCCGCCGCAAAATCTCGCTCGTCGACACGCCCGCCGGCCAGTTCTCGAAGGATCCGGCCGTCGACCGCGCGCTGCGCCATTCGGTGCGCGACGGCATGGGCTATTCCGTGCAGGTCGGCGCGGGCGAGACCTATTTCTCGGCCTTCGCGCTGTTCCTGAACGCGACCGCGCCGCAGGTCGCGCTGATCTCGACGCTTCCGCCGCTGCTCGGCTCGTCGGCGCAGATCTTCTCGGCGTGGCTCGGCAACTACGTGGGCCGCCGACGCCTCGTGCTCATGGGGTGCGCGCTGCAGGCATTGCTCTGGTTACCGATCCTTCTCCTGCCGCTGCTGTTCCGGCAATACGCCGTCGGCGGCTTGCTCGTGCTGCTCGCGCTCTACCAGGGCGCGAACAACCTCGCTGCGCCGCAGTGGACGAGCATCATGCGCGACCTCGTCTCGGAGCGCCGCCGCGGGCGCTACTTCGGCTATCGCACCCAAGTCACGACCGTCACGACGTTCGTCGCCCTCGTGGTCTGCGGCGTGATGTTGGACCAGATCGACAAGACCGGTCACACGTACCTCGGGTTCGCGCTGATCTTCGCGGCCGCGTTCGTCGCGCGCGCGGTCTCGGTCTATCACCTCACGTTCCTGTACGAGCCCGCGCAGCACGGCGCGGCGCCCGACATGCACATCGAGCATTGGTGGCGGAGCCAACTGTCGACGGGCGCGATCGGCTTCTCGGTGTACTTCGCGCTGATGAACGCGGCCGTCGGCATCTCGTCGCCGTTCTTCACGGTCTACATGCTGCGCGATCTCAAGCTCAGCTATCTCGACTTCACCGCGCTGTCGGGTGCGAGCGTAATCGCGCAGTTCTTGATGCTGAGCACCTGGGGCCGGCTTGCGGACGTCTACGGCAACCGATTGATCCTGATCGTCACGAGCGTTTCGCTGCCCGTGATTCCGCTACTGTGGCTGCTCTCGGACAACTTCTGGTGGCTGCTGGTCTTTCAGGCGCTGTCGGGCCTGAGCTGGTCCGGTTTCACGCTGAGCTCGGGCAACCTGCTCTACGAGCTCGTGCCGCGGACGCGGCGCGCGGCGTACGTCGCGTTCCACAACATCGGCACGGCCGCGGGGGTGTTCGCGGGCGCGATGCTCGGCGCGTCGCTCGAGGTCTGGCTGCCGCCGCGCCGCGTGCTGTTCGGCGCGACCGACGTCTTGAGCAACCTGCTCTATCTGTTCGCGCTCTCGGGGCTGACGCGCGCGATCCTCGCGACGCTGCTCGCGCGCCGCGTGCGCGAGTTCCGCAAGCCGCGCCGCACGCTCTCCGCGCCGGCGCTCGTGATGCGCGTGACCGGCTTCAATGCGATGCTGGGGCTCATTTACGATTTCATCGGCCGGATCCCGCAAGCCGGCGACGACGACGAGGAGCGACGGTGAGCGAGAAGAAGCTGAACGAGGAAGAGCTCGACGAGGTACGCGAGGCCTTCGATTACAACGATCGCGACGAGGATGGCCTCATCGATCTCGAGGAGTTCGCCGACATGCTCGACGATCTCGAGGCGGACATGTCGGAGGCGGAGACGCGCACCGGCTTCCGCGAGATCGACACGAATCACGATGGCAAGATCGACTTCGGCGAGTTCGCCGCATGGTGGGCCGACTGACGCAAGGCCGCTGCGTCGCCGTTACGCGCGAAATGCCGTCCGAAAACCAGACCGCCGACGCCGTGCTGATGATCCGGCCAGCGCGCTTCGCCGCGAACCCCGAAACGGCGAGCTCCAATCGCTTTCAAGCCACCGCGCGGACGGACGCGGAGGTCGCGGCACGCGCCGCGCGCGAGTTCGACGGCCTCGCCGTCGCGCTCGCCGCGGCCGGCGTGAGCGTGCACGCGTTCGCCGGCGCGCGCGACGCGGCCTTGCCGGACGAAGTGTTCCCGAACAACTGGGTGAGCTTCCATGCGGACGGCACGGTGGTGCTCTACCCGCTGCTCGCTCCGAATCGGCGCCGCGAGCGCAGGCCGGAGCTCATCGACGCGCTGCGGGAGCACGGCTATCGGGTCGCGCGCGTCGTCGACCTCACGCCGTTCGAGCGGCGAGACCAGTATCTCGAGGGCACGGGCAGCCTCGTGCTCGATCGAGTCGATCGCGTCGCCTACGCGTGCCGGTCGCCACGCACGCACGACGCGCCGCTCGCCGAGCTCGGCCGAGTGCTCGGCTACGAGACGCGCTCGTTCGACGCGGCCGACCGCGACGGCCATGCGATCTATCACACGAACGTGCTGCTCTCGATCGGCACGCGCTTCGCGGTGCTGTGCTCGAGCGCGTTGCGCGACGAGGTGGAACGGCGACAGATCGTCGGGCGCCTGGCCGAGCATCGCGAGGTGATCGACTTGAGCTTCGATCAGCTGCACGCGTTCGCCGGCAATTTGCTCGAGCTGCGCGCGGGCGACTCGCCCGTGATTGCGCTGTCGGCGACGGCGCTCGCGTCACTGCGGGAGCCGCAGCGCCGCGCGCTCGCGGCGCACGGCGAGCTCGTCGTCGCCGACGTCGGCACGATCGAGAAGCACGGCGGCGGCAGCGTGCGCTGCATGCTCGCGGAGATCGCGCTGCCGCGCGCTTGAGCCGCTACGGCTCGGTGGCTTCGGCGTGCAGGAAGTTGCCGCCCCAGATCTGACCCTGGTCGAGCTTCGCGGAGTGCACGAGCATCGCGTCGAGGTTCGTGCGCGCGGTGCCCGCGACCTCGTAGAGCATCTCGAACGCCGGCGGACCCGAGCCGGTCTTGTCGGGGCGCGCGGCCTCGAGGCTCTTGATCAGCGTCGGGTCCGAGAGCACGTGTGCGGCCTCGACCATGCCCGGATCGCGGGTGCCCGCGATGATCACGAACTGGTTGCCGTTCGGCCCGGGGAACGTCGAGATGAAGCCGTAGTCGCGGTAGCTGCGGTGCGTCTCGGGCATCCCGGCCTCGCTCGTGTACGTCTCGCCCGTCTCGATGTTGCGCAGCTCGTCGTAGGTGGAGCCGATCGTCAACGAGGACGACGCAAATACGAAGTCCTCGAGCTTGTCGAGCGCGCTCAAGTAGCCGATGTAGACGACGTGGTTCGACTTCAAGTCCGCGATGCTGAGCTCCGACATCGACATGACGCGCACCGGCTTGTTCGTCGTGTACAGCACTCGCAGCACGTT
>Ga0335076_10000909_pt1 | contig 28098 bp, 26 predicted proteins | sample Lox_Sample_25_FD_206717 | JGI IMG/M metagenome (GOLD analysis project Ga0335076, IMG submission 206717) | Soil microbial communities from Loxahatchee National Wildlife Refuge, Florida, United States - Lox_Sample_2.5 | ecosystem: Environmental > Terrestrial > Soil > Wetlands | place: USA... | reverse complement strand
CCAGAGGTTCCCGGCGGCACGGTGATAGTGGTGGATCGTCTCATCCACGGCATAGGCGTCGATCTCGCCGGCGCGGTAGCGGTCGATCGCAGCCGCGACGTGGCTGAGCAGCTCGGCCAGCTGCGATAGGTGGTAGGCGGTCACACGTTCCCGCGCGGCGCGCCGTTCGGCCTTGGTGCCCACGATCGGGACGGTACCGTATTCGAGCCGACCGGCTGCGGGCACGGATCACTAGCCGGCACCGACGCAGGTACGCGGATCAATCTGGGGCTACCTGCCGAGTATGCATGGCTTCATGTCGGCTCGTTGGTGGTGGCCTGCGCGCGCATAACGGCTGCTTCTGCGAGCTGGGCCCCTGCCCGTAGGCCTTGGGCATCCGGCGCAGTTACAGCGTGCTTATCGCCGCATCCCCGCTTACTGGTTTGCCGGGTGCGGGTCGAGGTGCGGGTTGCGGAGTTCGATCTGGCCGCGGCCGTTTAGGAAGACGCCGAAGATGATGCTGATGGCATCGGCCGGGACCTGGGTGGTGACCTCGTGACGGGTCCAGTCGCGGGTTCCGGTGACGGAGGCGAAGTGGTTCTCGGGATCGTGCCAGGGATCTGGCGGGGACGGCCGCTGTCCCTGGCGGGGGATGCGGAGCACCAGTCCGGCTCGGTCAGCGACGCTGGTAGTGCGCAGGTCGCCGCGGAAGGTGACGGCGCGGCCGCGGTAGTCGTCGGGTTCGATCTCCTGGCTGAGGTAGGCGAATCCGGCGGGTTCGGGCATGGCCGCGGCCAGGATCACCCGCCCGTCTTCGGTGGTGCAGGAATAGTCCTGGTCGTGGGACCCGGTCACCTGGCGCAGGAAGGTGCCGTCGAGCTGCCAACGGTGCAGGCCGTCGGTGAACGCCAGGTTGCGCGGCTCGAACCGCCTGTGCTCGGGCGGCCAGAGGGGAGCCTGCTGGCGGCCGCGGAACGGGCTGAGCGGGTCGGGGCCGGTGATGGGCTCGGCGAGCCGGTCCATCACCGGGTCGTCGACGCCAGCTGCGCGCCAGTGATGACCGCCAGGACCAGGCCGTCGGCCAGGCGGGTGGTGACCTGCCGGGTCCCGCCGGGCACGGCGATGTCTACCCGCGTGGCGGTCACCCCCGGGCCCAGGTCAGTGACGGTCACCGCGGTCACGGTGATCCCGGCCGCGTGCAGCAGCCGGCCGGTCATCTCCCCGGCGTCGTCTTCGGGGTGTTCCCCGCCGCGGTCTTCCGGGCGGGCCAGCAGGCGCCACAAAGCACCGGCGTTTGCGGGCAGCCGGACCGGCAGCGCCCGGCGACCGGCGTCGTCGGCGAGCACCACTAGACCGTGTGGTTGGCGTTGTGGCCAGGGGTCGGCGTGCGCGATGCGGACGGCAGTCACGGGGGTCCTCCGGGAGGTGACGGGGATGAGGTCGGGGCGGTGCGCGGTGATGTACTCGCGCAGCCGGCGGCGGGCCTTGTGCAGGCTGGCCTTGGCGGCGCCAGGAGTACCGGCGGCCTGCCCGCCGGGCTGGTCGGCGTAATAGAACAAGGTGACGGCGTGGCGCTGCCCGGGGGGCAGGCCGGCGACCGCGCGGCCCAGCGCGTCGACGCGGTCCAGGTCCTCGGCCGATGGCAGGCTGCCGGCCGAGGCCGGCTGCAGGTTCTCGGGCCAGTCGCCGAGCAGGGTCAGCGGCGGGCGGCGGCGCTGGGCGCGGCAGACGTTGGCCACGATGCCACCCAGCCAGCCGGCGAACCGGCCTGGGTCACGCAGGCGGTCCACCGCGATGAACGCCTGCAGGAACGCGTCCTGCACGGCGTCGTCCGCGTCGTCTGGCTGCGGGCACAGCCGGGCCGCGCGGGCGCGGGCCATCGGCAGGTGCCGTTCGACCAGCAGCCGGAACGCTGCCGGATCGCCGTCGCGGGCCAGCCGGACCAGGTCGCCGTCACCGATGTCCATGCCCTGTGTTACTCCGCAGTTTCCGGCCGGGCCGGGGACAGTTCCGCGTCGTGTAGTTCGACGCGGCCGCGGCCGGCCAGGGAGATGCCGAACCGGATGACGCTGGCGTCGCCGGGGACGGCCATCGTGACCTCATGCCAGGTCCAGTCGCTGCTGCCGGGGCCTGTCAGGCTGCCGCCGCGGTCGCGCAGCTGGCCACCGCGAGGGTCGACGGGCCGGCCCGCGGCCAGGTGCAGCCCGGCCTGGCCGGCCACGCCGGTGGTGCGTAGCTGCCCGCGGAAGGTGACCGCGGCGTCGCGGTAGTCGTCGGCGCAGATCTCCTGGAACAGGACGGCGAACCCAGAGGGCTCCGGGACCGCGGACGCCAGGATCGCGGACCGGTCTGCGGCGGCGCAGGAATAGTCCTGCCAATGCGGCCGGCCGCCATCAAGGAAGCTGCCAGCCAACTCCCACCGGTCCAGGCCGTCGGCGAACGCCATGTTCCACGGCCCGAAACCCTGCCGCCGCCCAGGATCGCCCGGCGGCCGGACGGCCGAGGGCGGCAGGAACGGCGCATGCACGTCCTCACCCTGGACCGGGACCGCCAGCCGGCCCATCACCGCATCGGCCACCCGAACTGGCGCCCCGGCCGCGACCGCCAGTTTCAGGCCGTACCCGGCGCTCACCGTCACGTGCCGGTTCCCGGCGGCCGTGGCCAGCTCGACCCGCGCCGCGGCCGTGTCCGAGCGCAGCTCCGGCACATCCTCGCCGGCCGGCTCGATGTCCACGCCGAGCACCGCCACCCCGGCCGCGTGCAGAACGCGGGCCGCTGTTGTCTCCTCCAGGACACCGTCCATCACGGCGTCCCTGGCAGGCGGGTCCAGCAGCCTCCACAGCAACTTGAACTCCAGACCCGGCAGCCACAGCGGCACCGCCCGGTGACCGGTCTCGTCGGCGAGCACGATGAGCAGCTGGCCGTTCACGCCGCCGCCGCGCGGCGGCCGTCCGGTCCGGGGATCAGCAAGCACGATGCGGACAATCGTCATGACGGTCCTCCAGGATCAGCAAGACAGCGACTAGGCCCACACTCGTTAGTGTCCGACAACCACGCCACGGGTTACCCGCGCCGGCAGATCAGAGGAAACAGGCAATGCCGGAGGCAATCCGCAGGACGGGGACGGCCCGGACAGGCGAAGCCGAGCCGGGCGCTCACCTGCCCGCAACCGCATATCAGCGAACGTCAGGTTCCGCGCCGACAGATGAGGGGTCGCGTACAGATCACCCTGATCTGCACACCACGAACCGCCGCAGCCAGGCGCCCCGATGCAGGCCAGATCGGCGGTTCAAGCGCGGTCTGTAGCCAGCTCTTGTGGCAGTGCGTGACCACTGTGTCCGAAGCGCCTTATCCTTGGCCGGTGACCGCGACCCGCCCAGAATGGCCATTGCCGGGAGACCCGGATGCGAGCGTCGGCGCGCGTCACCACCGGGTGCCCCGGTTCTACCTAGAGCGGTTCGCCAACGAGCGTATGCAGATCACGACGGTCGATCGGCGCACATCTGCCCGGCGGACCGCGGCTATCAGGGAAACCGCAGCGGAGAAGGACTTCTATACCGCGATCAACACCGAGGGCGAGAAGGACGGGAAGACCGAGCACCTGCTGTCGCACATCGAGGGCAACGCCGCGCGCGCGATCAAGAACATCCTGAACCCGGTCTTCCCGCTGTTCCCGCCCCGACCGCAAGACCGCGCCGACCTGTGCCTGTTCCTTGCCTTCCAGAAGGTACGCGGCAAGCTGACCCGCAAGAGGATCGAGATGCTCGGTGATCTGTGGGCGCATTTGCAGATCCCGGCCGATATGACCCCCAAAGAGGCACGCGCATGGCTGCAGGCACACGAACATGAGGTCACACCGGAATCGGTCCAGGAGATGGTCGAACTCAGCGCCGCCATGGAAGACTTCGAGTTCGTTCCGGACCCGAACGCGCACCTGGGCGCCATGGGTGGCATAGCTCTGCGGATATCGGAGCTGCTTCTACCGCGGCCCTGGTGGATCGCTGAGTACGACTCGCCCGCCTTGCTGACCAGCGACGAACCGGTCGCCTTGCACTTCCGGGACCGCAGCCGCCCGCCAGGTCATGACCGTGGCGTCGCCTCCGCCGACGAGGTCTGGTTCCCCCTCGACCCGCGTCGGCTGCTCATCCTGGGAAGGTCTGGCGACCCGCTGCCAGAACAGCGCCTGCATCCGCCTGAGAAGACTGCAGCCACGGTGAACCTCACCATCGCGGCGGGCGCTTACGAGTACATGTACATGCACCCCGCACAAGATCACCTGAAAGGACTTCGGCTACCCAAGCCCGGTCCCGTCCTCCAGGTCGGAGGGGGCCTGCCCGTCGATTTCAACCGGTACAACCGGCCCGTCGCCGACACCCGTACTCAGCGCCGCAGATAGGCGAATACTCGCGTGCTGACCACGCATCGCCCGCAGTCGCTGAGTGTGATCGGAACGCAGAGTCGCCGAGTTCCTTATCGCCGAATATTCGCCCTGTGGTGATGACATCGACGGGATGTTCAGGTGGCGCAGATTATCTGGTTATGGTGCGGCGGTGTGTGGTCGTGTCGCGGGAGAGCCGGATGCACTGCCCGCCGCCGACCGGGTCAGCATCGGCCGGGCCGTGGCCGTGGTACCCGCGTGCCGGGCCTGTGGCCGGGATTGGCCCGACGGCGCTTGGTCAGAGCCAGCCGTTCTGGTCCGCGATCCTGACAGCTTCTACCCGGTTGCGTGTCCCCGTTTTGGCGATCGCGGACGACAGGTAATTGCGGACGGTGCCCTCGGAGAGGCATAGCTTGTGGGCGATGTCGGCGACGGTCGCCCCCGGCCGGGCGGCGACGAGCACATCTCGCTCCCTGCCGGTCAGCGGGGAGGTTCCGGCGGCGAGCGTCGCGGCGGCCAGCACCGGATCGACCACACGCTCGCCTGAGGCGACACGGCGGATGGTGTCAGCGAGCTGCTCGGGCGGCGCGTCTTTGACCACGAACCCGTAGGCGCCGGATTCCATTGCCCGGCGCAGGTAACCGGGCCGCCCGAAGGTGGTCAGGATCACGGGCCGGCAACGCGGAACTTCCCGGGCCAGGACCGCGGCTGCGGCCAGGCCGTCGAGGCCTGGCATCTCGATGTCCAGCAGCGCGACATCCGGCTGGTGCATCTTTGCTGCGGCGGCGACCTCGTCGCCGCGGGCGACGGACGCGACGACCTCGAAGTCGTCTTCCAGTTCGAGCACTACCGCCAGTGCGCTCCGGATGAGCTCTTGATCGTCTGCGAGCAGCAGCCGGACCGTCACGTGTCACCTTCTGGTGTCAGGGACACGCGCAGCCGCCACCCGCTGGGCTGCAATGGCCCGGCGTCGACGGTCCCGCCGGCTGCTGTTACCCGCTCCCGCAGGCCACGCAGGCCGTTGCCGGGCGGCGCGGCCGCTCCGACGCCGTCGTCGGTGATCTCCACGGCGGACGGCGACAACCGGACCGCGCACGTGCGGGCACGGGAATGGCGTACCACGTTTGTCAGTCCCTCCCGGACCGCCCAGCCGAGTATCTCCTGGTGCGCCGGATCGACGATGTCGGCGGCGGCCGGCAGGTCGGCGGCGACACCTGACGCCCGCAGAAGTTCCCGGCCGCGGGCAAGCTCGCCTGCCAGCGTCACGTCCCGGTAGTTTGACACCGCGGCGCGGACCTCGGCGAGCGCCCGCCGGGTCAGCTGCTCGACCTCGGCGATCTGCCCTAGTGCTTGCGCCGGGTCGGCCTCTCCCAGCCGCCGGGCCAGCCCGGCCTTAACGGTGATCGTGGTCAGCGAGTGGCCGAGCAGGTCATGCAGGTCACGGGCGATCCGGATGCGCTCGTTCTCGGCCGCCAGCCGGGCAACCTCTGCGCGCGCGGCGGCGAGCGCCTGATTGCCGCGCAGTACCGCGACCATGGCGAATGTCACCAGGGCGGCGACCGGGATCGCGACCGGCGTGACGTCGCCGAACGACGCCCGGAGGCCGACGTGCCAGGACGGGATCGCGACCGGAACCAGCAGGGCGGCCAGAGCGAACCCGGCGACGACCGGAGCGGACCAGACGCCGAGCCGGCCGACGATGAGGATCGTGAGGAACACGCACAGGACGAAGGCCGCCGCGCGCGCGAACGGCAGTTCGGCCACGAACAGCGCCGCCAGAAGAGCGCAGTACAGCCAGAATCCGCGCACCGGCCGCCCGGGCGAGAACAGCAACGGGCCAGCCAGCCAGCACGCGGCAAACGCCGCGAGGACGGCATAGCCGGCGATCTGGCCTGCGCCGCGCGAGTTCCGCGCCACCGGCGCGACGAGAAAGACCAGGTATGCCAGCGGGATCGCCGCCATGATCAAGCGCCGCCGGCCGGCGGACCATCGGCGCTGAACAGCGACCCACTCCGCCTCGGCCGACGTGGCCGGCTGCACGTGTGCCTCCACATTCGTCGAGCGTACTGGTCCGGCGCCGATCAGGCCCTGATCGCCGACCGGCGGTAGGCCAGCGCCGCCACCGGGATCAGCACGACGGTCCACACGGCCACGACGATCCACGCCTCGGCCGGCCAGCCGCCGCCGCCCAGTGCTGTTTTGCCCGCTTGCACCAGCCAGTGCGACGGCAGGCCTTTCATCACGTCGAACACCGGCCCTGACGTGGCGAGCTGGAACCCGAACGCGCCGCCGAGCAGCGCGAGCAGGACCACGACGCCGGCAAATGCCGGCGCCACGGCATCGCTGGACAGCAGGTAGCCCAGGACGAACCCGATCACCACCAACGGAGCCAGGCCGACCAGCAGCAGGCCGGCCATTTCCAGCCACTGTGTCGCGCCGAGGCGCACGCCCAGCGACGCGCCCGCCAGGAACAGCAGCACCAGCGCGGGCAGCGCGAGCAAGTAGGCGCCGGCCACCGTCGCGGTGAACTCGGTCCTGGTCCGCAGCGGCGTAATCCGCATCTGCCGGAGCCAGCCGGTGGCCCTGTCCCGCGCGAAACGCGCGCCCGGCGCCATCGCGGCGTACATCGCGCCGTAGGCCGCCATGGCGGTCATGAAGTACAGCGGGAAGCTGGTGCCGTCGAAGGTCTTGTGCCGTTCTGCCGAGGCGATCGCGTAGAACAGCACCAGCGGCAGCGCGAGCACGATGCCGGCGAAGGCGGGATTGCGCAGCGTGCGCAGAATCTCATAGCGCAAGTGAGTCACCCGGTCACCCCCATGGCACCCGGAGCGTCGCCGGGCCCGGTCGTCTCATCCGCGGTCAGTTCCAGGAAAGCTTCCTCCAGGCTCCCGCCAGCCACCTCGATATCCCGCACGGCCGGGAACGCCGCTAGCAGGGCTGGCAGCGCGGCGTCGGCATCCGTGCAGGTCAGCACCACCGCGTCACCGTGGCGCTCGGCGCTGCGCACGCCCGGCAGCGCGCCGAGTGCCGCCACGGCCGCCTCCGGCAAGGTGGCGCGGATCGTCCGGGAGCCAACCTGCGCCTTGATCTCGGTGGCGGGGCCGTCGGCGACGATCTGGCCGCGGGCGAGCAGCACGATCCGGTCGGCGTAGGCGTCGGCCTCCTCCAGGTAGTGCGTGGCGAACAGGACCGTCTTGCCGTGCTCGGTCATCGCCCGCATCGCCTGCCAGAAGTCGCGCCTGCCCTCGACATCCAGGCCCGCAGTCGGCTCGTCCAGCAACAGCAGGTCAGGGTCGCCGACGATCGCGGCGGCAAACCGGACCCGCTGCACCTGGCCGCCCGACAGCCTGGTCGTCCACTGCCCGGCGAACTGGTCCGCGCCGGTCAGGCGCAGCACCTCAGCGACCGGCAGCGGATGCGGATAGTAGGACGCCATCAGCGTGACGATCTCCCGCACCCGCAGATGGTCCAGCGGCGAGCCGGTCTGCAGCATCGCGCCGAACCAGCCAGCCTGCCGTGCCGCCGCAGGCGGCACGCCGAAGATCGACACCGTTCCCCTGTCCGGCCTGGTCAGGCCGAGCATCATCTCAATCGTCGTGGTCTTGCCCGCACCGTTGGGACCCAGCAGCGCGACCGTCTCGCCCGGCGCGATCACCAGATCGACGCCGCGGACGGCATGCACCGTGCCGTAGGACTTCGCCAGGCGGGACAGCACGATTCCAGCGACGGCATCGGAAGCAACGGTCACGAAGCGAGGGTCGCACGCTGCGGCCCACGCTGTGCAGTACCGAAAGTCACCGACTTCCAATGACAAGTGTCAACCTCCGGCAGGCCCCGCGATCGACGCTGCGCCTGCTACGCCGATGCGCAGAACGTCCAGCCACGCGCGATTCTCACGCCACGGCGCAGTTGGCTGATGACCATGCAGATCGGCGGCTATTCGCGAGGTTCGTTGGTTCCTGCTGGTCACGCCCGGTGTTCAGCCCGGGCATGGCTTGGGTGTGTGATGGCCGCCTGGAGAGGTGCACGCCAGGTGCAATACCTTCGCCACCACGTCGGCGAGCGGGATGGTGGTACCGATCTCGTGATCGGCCGCCTTCCGCAGCAGCGGCTCGACCACGGCCAGGTCACCGAGGACCCGGTCCATGTCGCCGCGTGCCTTGCCGTACGGGTTACCGGTCCTGGCCGCCAGTCTTTCGACCATGGTCTGCGCGGGTGCGCTGAGCAAGATGATCAGGTCGAAACGGGAATGGAAACGGGCCTGGTTCTCCTCGCACCCGGCGATGAACACGACATCCGCGTCCTCGGCGTCCAGCAGCGCGGCGATAGCGTCTTCCCGCCACCGCTGCCGCCCGTCTGGCAGCGGCTCGCACCAGCCGTGGTCGGTGTCGACGGCCTTGTATCCGAGCGCGGCCAGCTCGCCGATCACGCTGGACTTCCCGGTGCCTGACATGCCGGTCAGCAGAACCCGCTTCACGGCCGTCAGCCTACGATCCCGCCGCCACCGGCTGCTCCGCGGCGTGTGCTGCCGGACCCGCGCTGCTTGCCGGGCACCGATCGCGGCGGCATCCCGATCATTCTGATCCGCGCGGCGGCCGACCCACACCAGGCCCGCTCGGCGGAGGCACAGATCGGCCGTTCGGGCGCGTTACCGGCGGCCGCTTCGGCGACCAGGATTGCCGCGCAGATCGGATATTTTGCGCCGAGCCGTGAGATTCGGCCGAATGCAGAGCGTGACATGGAAAGCGGCGTGCTGCAGGGCCTGCCGAATAGGCGCGGGAAGTGATCGCGCTTGATGCATGGTGTTCCGCGCGCAGAATGTTTGCTTCCGGCTCATGGTCCTACCACAGCGCGCCTGCCTATCCGGGCAGTACCGGCCTGATGTCTGGGCGGCGCTGCTGGTGTGGGATTGTCTTGCCGGACGTCGCCTACCGCACGCGGAGGAAGTCGAGCACCTGCTGGATCAGCAGCGCGGTAGCGTCCGGGTCGTACGACGGCAGCGTGCTGTCGGCGAAATAGTGCTGGTCGCCGGAGTAGAGAAATAGCTCCGCGTCCTTGGCCTGCGCGACGAGCGCACGGGCGGCGTCGATGTCGCCCTCGCCAACGAAGATCGGGTCGGCGTCCATCCCATGTATCTGCACCGGTACCCCGTCGGGCCAGGCGGAGCCGAACGCCGAAACCGGTACACAGGAATAGACCAGCAGCGCCCCCCGCGCTCCCGGCCGCGTCTGCGCCAGCTTCTGGGCAGGGACCACGCCGAGCGAGAAGCCGGCGTACACCAGCTCGGCAGGCAGCGCCTCGACCGCCCGGACGCCACGCGCGATTACCTCGTCGGGGAAGCCGATCTCCTGCGCATACCCCATCCCTTCTTCGATGGTGCCGAAGGTGCGGCCCTCGAACAGGTCGGGCGTGTGCACGGTATGCCCGGCGCGGCTCAGCTCGTCGGCGAAGGCGGCGATGCCGGGGGTCAGTCCCATCGCGTGGTGAAAGAGCACAACCTCAGCCATCTTCTGCCCCTTTCTCTGACGCGTCGACCGGATGACCCTCGCGTGCGCCCGGCGATGCGGTCTGCGGTTCGTCGCAGGCCTCTACCCCACCATGCCCGGACAAGACCACAACCCGGCGGCCGCCCAGCCTCGGACGCAGAACAACCCGAGCCGGGTCAGCAGCGCCCTGATCGGCATCCAGCCTGTAGCAGCGCCGAATGGATACGAGTCGTGAGCGCTAACCAGCGCTGAAGACGGAGGGTAACAGAGGCGTTCCGTCTCAGCCCGGTGCTGACGCGGTCTTGAGGGACAGGAAATCAGCGGCGCCGATAATCCGCAGTACCTGCCGTTCCAGCGGGCGGATATCGCGCCGGGACTCGTCGTGATACAGGCGCGGTGAGGTCAGCCGGACGGCGCGTCCGCGCGTCCGCAGTTCGCAACCGCCCGCGGCCAGGACGTTCTTGACCCAGTCGGTGTCCGAACCGTAGGTCAGGGCGAAGAGGTAGCCGTCCTTGGTGGCGAACACACTGACCGGCGTCTGATACAGGCGGCCGGAGCGCCGGCCACGGTGGATGACTACCCCGAAGCCGGGCATCCAGGGGGCGATGTGCGTGGTGATCCGGTTCAGCCCGGCCTTGTTCCACTGCCGTACGACCCGGGGAATCGGCATCCCACCTCCTTTGCAGTCGTCCTCGCGCCGAAACGGCCCGCGGGTATGCCAGGCCGGCCGCCTCTCCAGGAAAGCATCCCAGCCCGCCCAGCGGCTCAGCCAGGCATCGCCAGGCTGAGACGGCGGCATCATGTGGTACCCGACGCGTTGCCGCAAACACGGGGTGGCACATGCCCAGTGCTGCGCGCCTGAACTGATGGGCGCCGAGATCCGGTCACGCGGAACGGCGGCAGACACTTGCGCAGTCCCGGGACCGGCGCCAGTCGCTGAGGGTGACTGGCTCGCGGATCCGGCGTCCAGCCCGATCGCCGAGTCGGCTTGGCCAACTTGGCGCCCGCACGCCGATAGCCCAGCTCGGTGCGCCGGAACTCGCGAGCGCCCTGACCGGGTAGACCGTGCTGCCGGTTGGGCTGGCAGCGGAGTGGTGACGACTCGCATCTCATACATCTCATACATCGAACCCGAGCGGGCACCCATCAAAGCACAGACGGCTCGCGTCCGCGCCGGACACGGGGCGAGCCCGAACGACGCTGCCGATGAAGGCTGGTACCGGGCTCAGGGCTAACGGCTCTTTCCGCCCGGGTAGGCCCGGCCCCAGGATGCCTGCATGGAGCAATTCCTGGTGGAATCTGCCGGCGCTGTCCTGGCGGTTCGGCAGAGCCGTGACGACGGCGAACCGCTGCTCCTGCTCCATGGCGGCCCCGGAGTGCCGGACTACATGCAGGCCACAACGGCCCCGATGCTGCCCAGGTTCCGGTGCATCAGCTCTGACCAGCGCGGAACCGGTCAATCCGGGTGCCGTGACGGGCGGTACGAGCTCCCCGCCTACCTGGACGATATTGAGGCCATCCGGACTCACGCAGGCGTCGCGTCCTGGCACGTGCTGGGGCATTCCTGGGGCGGTCTGCTCGCTCAGGCATACGTCTCGGCCTACCCGCACAGGGTCAGCAGTCTCGTCCTGGTCAGCTCCTCGCTCGGCGTCGGCGGCCAGTGGAAGCGAACCAAGCGTGAATCCTTCCGCATCGAACATGCCCGCGCGGGAATCCTGGGCACCCTCCGCTTCTACGCCTACGGTTCGGGCCTGGTGATCCCCGGCCCGGTCCGGGCCTGGTCGATGCGTCACGTGATGACCGAGACGTGGCACAACTACTTTCCCGATCCCGGATCTGCCCCCGATCCTGACCCGGCGTGGCTGGCCGGCGCTTCCGCGGTAGCCATGATCAAGACCGACCGGGCGATTTCACGGGAACACCCGGACGCGCTCAAGGGAGCATCGAGCTATGAGGGACCCGCGCTGGTCCTGTACGGTGCCTCCGATATTTTCGCCGACGGCACCCAGATCGTCAGAAGCCGGTTTCCGCATGCCATTCAGGTGACGCTGCCAGATTCTGGTCACGTGCACTGGCTTCAGAATCCATCAGGCTACGCCGATGCGCTGCGCGAGTTCTACGACCACCTGCCCGGCTCCCCATAGCCAGCGCCGGCTCCGGCGGCCATCGGCCTAGCGCGCAGATTGACCCGATCTGAGCGCTAGGGTCAGCAGCGCCGAGCAGCGGGGACATGCGCCAGGCGGATATATCGCGTATCGCGAGACCGCGGGCTGCCGTGGGTTACGAGGCGCTCGTCGGGCGACATAGTTCCGGCGAGTCAGTCCGGGCTACTGGCTTCTGGCCCTCGACACCTGTCAGCCTGGCCAGTCGCCAGAGCCCGGGGTGGTCCAGGCTGCCGTATCACGCTTGTTCTGGACGGCATTTACGTGTCTGCTCCTGGAGGTGCGGGATTGCCGGCGACGGTCCTGGGGTTAGGCAGGTAGCTGACGATGGAGGGAACCAAGCCATGCCAGGGCCGGATGTCGGAGTATTTCTCCCCAGCATGAGCAGGCCAGGGGAACTGCCGGGGGACATCGCGGCGGCGGCGCGGCATGCCGAGGATCTCGGCCTGGAGTCGGTGTGGGCGGTTGACCAGCTTATTGCGGGGACGGGGACACCGCTGATCGACAGCACGGTCGCGTTGTCGGCCGCGGCCGGGGCCACCACCCGGGTCCGGCTCGGGTTCGGCGTGCTGATCCTTCCGCTGCACCCCGTTATCTGGGTCGCCAAGCAGGTCGCCTCGCTGCAGCACGTGTCGGGCGGCCGGGTGATTCTCGGCGCTGGCGCGGGAGGAGACCGCCACCAGGCGTCATGGGCCGCGGCCGGGGTACCCCGGCGCGAACGCGGCCGGCGCACGGACGCCGCGCTGCGCGTCCTTCCTGGCTTGATCGCCGGGCAGCCCACCCGGCTGGACGACCGGCCAGACGGCCCGGTGGTTCAGCTCGTCCCGGCGGCCGCGGTCCCTCCCATCCTGGTCGGCGGCATGTCGGAGGCGGCGCTGGCCCGGGCCGCCGAGCGCGGCGATGGCTGGTTCGCCATGACGGCCGGCGGGCTAGCAGAAGGCACCGCGCGGCTCGCTGAGCTCGCCGCAGCGCGGAACCGCCCGGTGCCGCAGGTCACTGCGTCCATGCTGACCGCACTGAGAGGTGATCCGGCCCTGCCCGATGAGCACACGCTGGCCCGGCAGCTGGCCGATGTGGACGGCCCGTTCGGCATCCCCGCCGAATACGTCCGGGACATGCTCCTCACCGGCACCACAGACGACGTCGCCGCCCATCTGGCCGACGCCGCCCACCGGGGCGCCCGGCGCGTGGTCGTGACCTTCGCGGGAGGTGACTGGCACCGCCAGGCGGAACTCCTCGCCGACGCCAGGGCCCTGCTCGGCTTAACTGCACCGGGCGCTAGCGACGACAGTGTGACTGGATACCTGGCCCGGCGCCACGCCGACTCGGAGCGCCCGGGGGCTGGGCCGGCTGCGGGTGTGAGGACGCGCAGATCAGCCGGTTCGGGACGCGGTTGGTGCAGTGCGGCAGGCGAGACCCTCCCGATGAGGCCGAAGCCGAGGGCCTGGCGATAACCGCGGCTTGTGTCCGCTTGGACCTGCTGTGCAGGCCCTTGGAGGTCCGCCGCTACGGCCCGATCTGGAGCACGATCTTGCCGCGGGTGTGCCTGCCCGCGACCCGTGCCAGCGCCTCACGGGCCTCTTCCAGCGGCAAGACCGCCTCGACCTGCGGGCGCAGCTTGCCGGAGTCGACCAGGCGGCTCAGTGCCTCCAGCCGCTGCCGGTCGACGTGGGCGGCGAACGATTCGCTCGTGATGCCGCGCTCGAGCCGGGCGGGAGGAGGACTTTGCAGAACTATGAAAATCGCCCGGCCACCGTCGCGGACCGCACCGAGGGCTTGGTCGCGGGTCTGGCCGCCAGCGGCATCGAAGAGCAGGTCGACGCCGCCGGGAACGGCGGCACGCACCTGCTGGACCCAGTCGGCGGCGTGGTAGTCGAATACCTCACTGGCGCCCAAGCCTCGCAGGTAATCGTGGTTGGCCGGGCTGGCCACGCCCAGCGGGCGAGCGCCCTCAGCCGCCGCGACCTGTACGGCGAGGCTGCCCACGCCGCCCGCCGCGGCGGTGATGAGCACGGACTGGCCGGCCTGCAGCCGCCCCAGGTCGACCAGGCCCTTGTAGGCGGTCCCGCCGCCGATCACCAGCCCGGCCGCTTCGGCGAAGCTCACCTGGCCGGGCATGGGGGCCACGCGGTCCGCCGGCGCGAGCGCCAGTTCGGCGAACCCGCCGCCGGCCGGGAACAGGCTCGTGTACACCCGCTCGCCTGGCTGGACGTCGGCCCCGTCCCCAGCCGCCTCGACCACGCCGGCGACTTCCTGACCCGCGACGAACGGCAGGGTAAGCCCCGGGAAGCCGCCGCTGAGAAACCCGACGTCCCACGGGCCGACGCCAGCGCCATGAACCCTGATCAGCGCCTGTCCTGCCGCAGGGACTGGGGCTGGCCGTTCACCCAGCTCCACGTTGTCGATCCCGCCCAGCTGCTGCGCCAGCACCACTCGCATGGCTGGAATCTCCTCCCATTGCGCTCTGCGGCACCCGTCTGGCCCGTGCGACGTGGCCAACGCCGCCGTCGGCGGCTGGCAGCTCCCCGCATGATCGCACCTGACGGGTCCCACCCTGACACGACGGTCAGGACAGCCCGCGGCGGCCCCACCCGTACGGCATCAATCTGTCATCCCGGCGGCTCAGAAACCGCCTGGCACAGGTCAGCGAACCAACCCCGGCGCGCCCCACGAACGGGATCAGGGCCGTCAAGATCAACGGTAGTCCACTCCGAACGACCAGCTCTGTGCTGTCAATGGCCGACGCCATCACACACCAGCCGAAAGGACATAAGGGCGGGAGTGCGCGCGTCGTCCTTACGAGCGTCGATCACACACCGTGTGTCATCGGAGGTGCCTTCCGGTCGCGGTTGGATAAGCCGTGCTCTCGGCGTGGGCGGCCTCGATGTCCGCTACGGCCATCTGCAGGCCCGCACCCCTCCGCTGGGACATGAACTACCCGCCGACGAATAAATCGCGATGCTGAACACCTATTCACCCCATCGGGTTCTCGACCACGACAGCGAGAGCGTCCGCTCTTGCTCCGGATCCCTGCCGAGTGTGCACTGCCTGCCCACAGCGGGTCCGCTGGAGCCAGTGCGGACAGTCCACTGATCGGCACTAGATCGACACTCGAGCCATAGCGTCTCAGGAAACAGGTCGTGTCAGCTACTCAGCTGAAGTCGCGCCGCTCGCGCGGGTGACGCGGGCAGCCGCGTAGTTGCACCCGCGGGTCTCGCAAAGGGTAACAACGCCACGGGGCGCATCCCTGACATTGCCGCTCGTCCCGCCCGGCACCGTATCCGAGCGCAGCCGGGGCTGGCCACAGCTCGGGCAGTCCCCCGGCAGCTTATTGCCCCACGAGGCCAGCGGGCTCGACGCGAGCGCCGCCAGCAGGAAGAACCCGGCCATCCCGAGGGCAACAATGCCCAGGGTGATAAAGACAGGCATCGACAAGCCCCCTAGGAGCCTGAGCGGCCCGGGCAGGAGCATGGTGACCAGGTGAGGCACGAAGATGAGCAGGCAGCCCACCACGCCCAAGGCCACAGCCACGCCAAGCATCGCCACCATGGATGCGCCCGACCGATGCTGCCTGCGCTCGGCGCGCGCAGCCTGGATCAGGGTGTCCTTGTCGGCTGGCTGAGTTGTCATGCCGGTCCTCCGCCTAGCGTCAGCCTCGCAGCCATCATGTCACGAAGCGCCCGTTCATGGCGAAGGAAGCGCAGGGGCCGGACTCGGACGCGCCGGCAATGCCAAACCCGTCCTGCAGGCGTACGCCCTCCCAGCCCTACGCATCGCGGATCACCCCGGTGTAGTGGACAGCCACACCGGGTGCCGCCAGCAACTCGGAGGTTAACCTGAGCGTCCAGGCCGGACGGAGTGGCACCGAATGTTCCTTATGCGCGGCTGCAGGCGCGCGCACCCTACCGGCGGAAACCGAGCAGATCGGCGGTACGCGCGCGCACGCTACGCCAGTGGCGGTGGTGGTACGTCACGGGTGCCGCGGATCGCAGGCGAGGTGACCGCCGGCTCTGCGCCATTGCCGGTGAGCTATGCGCCGTGCGCGGAAAGGCGCCGCTTGCTGATCTGCTCTGGCGCGGCTAGCCGCCGGGGACTGCCTTATGGGGTTCAACTCGGTTTTATGGGGGTTCAACTCGGTGGCGAGGTCATCGAGCCGGTTTACGGGGCTGCGGCTGCGGTGCGGGAACTGGCGAGCAGCAACGGGAGGCTGTCACTGTGCTTTCCTGATGATCAAGCGCCGCGCTGCGGGCTGCCGCGGTCCGGCCCTGCGTGCGGCCCGGTCCCGGCTCACCGTCCTCGTTGTTTCCGCAGGTCACATGCCGGGACCGGCCGGGCAGGCCGGTGCTGCCGCCGCGTGTCGCCTGCGGAATGCGGGCCCGGCCGTCCCGTGCCGTGTTAGCTTGGACTGGTGATACATCACCGAATCGGTGATGCAGCACCACCAGCGGTGACCGAGTCCCCCTCGGACACATGATTTCCCATATCTGCCTGATTTCGGGCATGGCGGATCGTCACCCCGCCGCGGAGGCTGCCGCCAGCGCCGGGGCGATCGGCGTTCCGAGCGTTCTCTTCCTTCCTGATCAGGGCGTTTGCAGCCTGGTTAGCGTGTTCCCACGGTGACGGTCTTGGCAGTCTTGGTGGCGCGTGCCTGCAAAGCAGCTGCGGCCGGGTCCCAGGTCAGGGTGATCTGGTGCTCTCGCAGGTACCCGATCACCTCGGCGGGGCTCATGGTGCTCCTGACGTCGGCCCCGGCCCGGGTGCGGCGCCGGGCGCGTGTCGCCGGGCTGGTCAGCAGCAGGTGCAGGGCGGGCAGGTGCGGCAGGAGCTTGTCCTCGCGCACATAGGTGTTCTTGGCCCGGGCCGGGTCCGGTGCCATGACGCTGGTGCAGCCGTGCCGGCATCGGTACGCGGCCTTGCCGTTGGACCAGGCTGATTCCATCCGCCGCCCGCACATGCCGCAGGCGAGCAGCCCGGCAAGCAGGTACCGGCGCGGTACAGGCTCGTCCTGCGGGATCGGGCCGCGGGCGGCATTAACATCCTGCGCGGCAACGAAGTCGTCCTCGCTGACCAGCGCCGGGTGCGCGGGCCGGTTCGAGATCACCCAGCCGCCGGGCAGGTTCCACCGCTGCACGCTCGTGTGCCCGAGGGTCACATTGGCGGGGTCGGCCAGTTCGGTGTCGGTGCGCTGCCGGTTCCATACCTGGCGGCCCGTGTACCGGGGGTTCTCCAGGATCGTGGTGACCGTGCCGAGTGTCCAGCCCGCCCCGGTCCGGTGCGTGTTGCGGCCGGGGTCGGCTGCGGACGGGCACGGCACCGCGGCCTCGTTCAAGCCACGCGCCACTGAATGCCCGGCCAGGCGCTGGGCGAAGATCCACCGGACCGTAGGCGCGGTCGCCGGGTCGGGTTCCAGCCGGTGCGCGCGCCGGCCCCACGCGGCGTGCGCCTTATTCGGGTGCGGGCCGGCATCAGCCAGCCTGTACCCGTACGGCGGACGGCCGCCCAGGTACCGGCCCTGCTCTCTGGTCTGGACGGCCATCGCGGTGCGGACCCTGATACTGGTCCGGGTAATCTCCCGCTTGGACGACAGCCCCAGCACGGTCATCGTCTTCTCATCATGTTCAGAGGCATAATCGACCCGGCCGCCTGTCTCGGGCATCCACAGCTGGACGCCGTAGTGCTCGAACAACGGCGCCATCGCCGCGTACTGGCTGCCGTAGAACGCCCGCTCGTACTCCCCGATCACGACCGCGTCCCACCCGCGGTCCGGATCGGCCAGCTGAGCGACCAGCGCAGCGGACTTCGAGCGCCGCGCCCACGCGACCGTCCGGGACTCCCCCACGTCGAACAGCTCCGCCACGATCACGCTGTGGCCGCGGACCAGTGCCTCGGCCTGCTCCCGCTGCCGCGCCCGCGACGTCACCGGATCCTGCCAGTCCTCGGTCGAGACCCGGCCGTAGAACATGAACCGCACCATGCCGCGCCCGGCCGGACGCCAGTCCCGGCGGGCGGTCCGCTCCGCCCACGACACTAGTGCGCTCCCGCCTCTCCCCGGCTCGGGGTCAGGGGCAAACGGCGCGGCCATCACCCATCAGCCTCCCCGGCACCTCAGGAATATCCCGCAACACCAGCATCTCCTGCAGAAGCCGTAAAAACCAGGCGGCACGCCGCAACCGCGACCAAACCAGCCAGACCACGCACAGAAAGCATGGGCTGACATCAGGCGCGGAACCAGCCCCGGCACCACCGGGGCTGCCCACACAACACCGGAAAGGAACCCCGGCCGCAGTCGCGCTCATCGCGGCATGCGTGCAGTCTGCAGTTGCCTATCGCCGATATGGCTAGCGGCTTAGAGTGGCTCCGACAGATGATCTGTGCCTCCGTCGGTCAGCGCTGACGCCGACGTTCCGCCCCATTCCTCGGGAGCCAGATCGGCGATGGCCTGCGTGAAGGTCCAGCGGTGCCCTTCCAGATCCTCCGCCGAGTACTGGCGCTCCCCATAGGGGTAGTCCCTCGGCGGACCAAGAATTCGCGCTCCGTGCTGCCGTGCGCGGTCATGGTGAGCATCGACATCGTCGACTTTGACCAGTACAGAGTGGCAGTGCGGCTCATCGCGCTTCGGTGCGGCCCGCCCATAGTCAGGATCGGCGTCCGCGACGATGAGCACCCCGTTGCCGAACGCGATCCGGGCCCGGTGCCCACCAGCACGCCACAATTCGGTGCAGCCGAAGGCCGCACACAGCCAGTCGACGGCCTGCTCCACGTCAACGTAGACGAGTTCCGGGACCACGCTGGCCGATCCGGTCGTGCGATTGATCAACATGACGGCCCTCCCCACCGCATCGCTAGCCAGACGCTAACCGCAGACGCCCCCAGAGCGACAGGACCGCGGACGACAATCCAGAGCATGCTCATTCACCATGCAGATGAGCATGTCCAAACCAGTGGGCCCTGTCGGACATGGCGACTGCCACTCCCCTCGGCCCGCCGAGGGCCCAGACAGCGCAGGAGCAGCACGCCGGGCTGCTCGAGCTCGACGCGTAGCCATCCGTAGCCAGCATCCGCCTTCCCGAGGGCGCGGCCACCGAAGGTCTCTGCCCGGTGCAGGTGCGGCGAGCTCACATCCGGACAGCTGCGGGGCGTCGGGCCCCGAACCAGGAACCTGGAAGGATCCTGGTCCCCGGCGACGGAGCGGCCGGGGACCAGGGGCTCAGAATAGGCCCGCGCGGGCGGCCATAGCGGCTACGCGACGCCTGCGGCCTGTCCCGTCTCAGCGCTTCCTGGCGCTATGGTGTCGGGCGCGCACGCCGTCTTGCAGCCGGCAGGTCACGCCGGCCTCGATCAGCATGGTCAATCCAGGCCCGGCTAGCGCTCCTCGCGGTCACGCGCCGCTAAGAACGGACACCTTGAGGGTTATTCAGGCGACCGCGTAGAAGTGCAGAGCGACTACGGCTGAGATGGTCTCGGGGAATGTTGCCAGGGGTCGGCGGTAGTCCGTGTGCATGATCCGCCAGGTCTTGAAATTCGCGATGACCTGCTCGATAACGTAGCGGATCTTGTTGACCTGCTTATTGAACTCCTTCTGCCAATCCAGGAGTTCGCCGCCCTCGGGCTTCCTGAAAGGCGTGATCATGTTGTTGCCGACATATCCCTTATCACCGATCCAGTTGGGCGGGTCGATCGAAAGGAGGACCCCGGATTCGCCAAGGCAATGATTATCATGGCGTCTTCCGGGGATCGGATCGGAGATCCATGCCAGGCATCCGGTAATGGTGCAGGCGACCTGCACGTTCATTCCCGTGGTCTTGTGCTTCCCGGAGTACAGTTCCGGATGAGCCCTCCACGACCAGCACGGGAGCAGCGTGCCGTCCACGATGTAGCATATCCCGGCGTCGAGTTCACCGGCCGTGGGGACGTAGGCGAGAAGCGCCTGCACCAGCAGCGGGGTAATCGCCGAGATAGCGCGGCTTATCGTAGGCTGCGAGACGCCGTAGTTCTCGGCGATTTCCGCCTGGACCCGGTTCCTGCGCATATAGGTCAGGGTTACGGTGAGCGCATTGCGCAGTCCGAGTACCGGCGGCCATCTGCGCATCCCGGGCGCGAGCTCGCGGGCTTCAATTCTTTCGCACAGCTCGGTGATCTCGGCTTTGGTGAATCCGGTGGTATGATACATGCGCGGCCTGTTTCTTCTGGACTGAGTGTGGTAACCCAATCCTTTCGGGAAGCAGGCCGCCTTTCACGTAGGCGCGCCGCTATTAATGACATTCGCTATCAGGCGCATGTATTCCGCGAATAACCCTCCTTGTCTTTGGCTCGAACAATTTCAGATCGCCGATTAGGAATTCCTATTCATGGATAGGAATTCGCGGGTCGCGGTGCGCAGATCCACCCATTATGGTCTCGCTGCGCGCGTGATGTCGGCTGTGGCGGTGGGCGGCAACGCCGAACTCGTATCCGTGTGTTTATTGGTGCCTTTCGGTGAGCCGGGCCGTTTCCAGGTCGAGGTTCCGTTGCAGTCGTCGGCGGGTGGCGGCGCTGATGGTGCCGGCTTGGTAGAGCCGGGAGAGTTCCGCGCTTTCGGCGCGGCGGTCATCGGTTTACCGACTAGTGATCCGGCGTGCTGGTGCGGGCTGGGCCTGGCTCGCCGGCGGGGATGATGAGGCGGAATTCGCTTCCTGCTTGGGGTCTGCTGTCTACTTCGATGCGGGCGCCGATTGATTGTGCTGCCCGGCGTGCGATGGCCAGGCCTAGTCCTGTGCTAGTCCTGAGCCGCCGGTCACCCGGTCCCTGGCCTCGTCCACCCGGTAGAGCCGGTCGAAGATTCTCTCCAGATCGTGGGGAGTTATGCCGATTCCAGGCGCGGGTCGGTGGTTACGGGCAGGTGCCGAGCGTGAACGCGGAGGGCCACATGCGCGGTGTTGGCTGCGGGCCGGAATCGGCGGGCTGTTTCGGTGCAGAGCTCGTGGAGGTCGATCTGCTCCCGGCGGGCGCTTTCGGTGAGGTCGAGCTGTTGAGGCGGCGTACGTCGTCGAGCAGCCGCTGCAGCCGGTCGGATTCTTCCGCAACGATGCCGGCGGCCTCGGCTCGGTCGTCGGCGGTTTGCACGCTTCCGTCGACCAGGGCGACAGCGAAGCCGAAGATCGCGCTGATGGGGGTCGCGATTTCGTGGCCCAGGTCGGTGAGGAAGCGTTTTTGCTCGGAATGTCCTTTTTCCCCGATGTTGGGCTGTCGTGACATGTAGACACCGCCAGTGCATTGAAGTGGGTCCGGGCGCTGGAGCCGGTGGTCAAGGCGCTCTCAGGGTGCGGCGGCACCGGACTGGCAGGTATCGGCCAGCTGGCTGATGTTCCTGGCCGCCAGAGCCGAGATGGTGGGGGTGTGGAGATCCGCATTGTCCTGGACAGGGCCGAGCCGCCGGCGGGCCGTCTTCGAGTGGTCCGCGACTCCGGGCAGGCTCATGGCCCCGGCACCGAGCAGGAGATCGGCTTCTCCGGCTGGCTGGGGCTGCTGCGGGCGCTGTATGAGGTGACCGCACAGCCCGGGGAGGCTTCACCTGCAGGGCCATGATCATGCCGGGGCTGGCTGCCCGGGCATGCTGGCCGGGGCCGCAGTAGCATCCGGTCATGGGCACGCTGGCCCCGGTTGCGCAGATCTGCGGGCGTGAGGCGGAGATCCAGGCCCTGGGCGGGGCCCTGGACCGGGTTGCCGCTGGCGGGCCGGCGATCGTGCTAGTCGAGGGCGAGGCCGGGATCGGCAAGACCCGCCTGCTCGCACACGTCCTGGCGGATGCGGCCGGCCGCGGCATGCAGGTGGCCGCGGGCCGGGCCGAGGAACTGGAGCGGACCCGGCCGTTCGGCCTGCTGGCCGCTGCCTTCGGGTGTGCCCGGTCAGCGGTTGACCCGCGGCGGGCGGCCATCGCCGGGCTGCTGGCCGCCCCGGCCGCCGGGGATCAGGGCCCGATCACGGTGACCAGCGACCCGGGCCTGCGGTTCCGCGTGGTGGATGCCTTCGCTGACCTGGCAGAGGAGCTGGCGCTGGCCGGGCCCGTGGTGCTGGGCCTGGATGACCTGCAGTGGGCCGATCCGTCCAGCCTGCTGACGGTGGGCGTGCTTGCCCGCCGTCTTACCGGCCTGCCGGTGGGCCTGATCGGGTGCTGGCGGCCCTCCCCGCGCGTTGCCGAGCTGGACCGGCTGGCCGGCGCGCTGGAGGCGGCCGGCGCCCGGCATCTGGTCCTGCGCCCGCTGACCGGGGAGGCGGTGACCGGCCTGGTGGCGCACGCCGTGGCCGCCGAACCGGGGCCGCGGCTGCTGGCCGAGGTGGCCGGCGCGGCGGGCAACCCGCTGTTCATCACCGAACTGCTCGGCGCTCTGGCCCAGGAGGGGGCGATCACGACCGCGGGCGGCCGGGCCGAGGCGGCGCGGACGGTGCTGCCGCCGACGCTGCGGCTGACCATCGTGCGCCGGGTCAGCTTCCTGCCCGAGCCCGCGCTGCAGGCGCTGCGGTCCGCCTCGGTCCTGGGATCGGGGTTCACCCTCACCGACCTGGCCACCATCACCGGCCGCCCCGCGGTCGAGCTGTCTGTCGTGCTGGGCGAGGCGATCAGGGCCCTTGTGCTGGAAGACGACGGCGCACGGCTGCGGTTCCGGCATGAGCTGATCCGCGATGCCATCTACCAGGACCTGCCCGGCAGCGTGCGCCGGTCCCTGCACCGTGAGGCCGGCCAGCGGCTGGCCCAGGCCGGCGCGCCGACCCTGCAGGTCGCCGAGCACCTCGCCCGCGGGGCGATGACCGGGGACACCGAGGCGGTCACGTGGCTAGCCAGGGCGGCCCGTGAGGCGGCGCCGAGGTCACCGGATGTCGCCGCGGAACTGCTGGGCCGGGCGGCCGGGCTGACGGCATCGGGGGATCCCGGCCGCGACCGGCTGCTCGCCGAACAAGTCAGCAGCCTGCTGTGGGCAGGGCGCATCGCCGACGCCGAGGCCACCTGCCGCTCGCTGCTCGGCCGGGACCACGACGGATCGGTGGAGGGAACCGTCCGGGTATATCTCGGGCACGCCCTGCTGACGCGCGGGCGGGCACGGGATGGACTGCGTGAGCTGGAGCGGGCATGCCAGTCGCCCCTGCTCAGCAGCGCCGAACGGGCCGGTGCCCAGGCGCGGGCAAGCTTCGCCCGCCTGCAGTTGGCAGACCTCGACGGCGCCGCAGCCGCCGCCGCGCAGGCACGGGCGGCGGCCGTAGCGGCCCGCGATCACGTGGCCACAAGCATGGCCATGGCCACACTCGCGATGGTATCTGAAGTGCGCGGGGATCTCGGGGAGGCGCTGCAGATCATCGACGATGCTGTGCGGCTGGCTGACGACAGCCCAGGGAGGCTGGGACATCGCTATACGCTGCACGGCTTCCGGGGATACATCCTTACCGCGCTCGGCCGACTCGATGAGGCCAGGTCCACCCTTGAGACCGGCCTGCGGATCAGCGAGGAACTCGGCATCCCAGGGGGTTTTCGCCCCTATCCGTGGATTCGCGCTTTGGAGCGTTTCCTCGCGGGGCACTGGGACGATGCGGTCGCCGAGATCGAGACGGCCGCCGGGCCGGCGGGCGAGACCGGCCAGAGCTACAGTCTCCTCCTCCGCCGTGGCGTGCTGTCCCTAATCAGGCTGCACCGTAACGACCTGCCCGGCGCCCGGGAAGCGGCCGCGACGGCCGCGGGCGAGCTACCCGATACCGGCGCCGGCTACAAGGCTGATTGGTCCGCGTGGGCGCAAGCTCTTCTGCTCGAGGCTGACGGCGAACTTGCGGACGCGCTCGAAACGCTCAGGGGTTGCTGGGACCGGTGCGCCGGCTCCGGGCTCGCGGTCGAATACCCGGTCATCGGCCCGGATCTGGTCCGGCTGGCGCTGGCCGCCGGGGAGACGGGCCGGGCCCGAGAGGTCGCGGCCGCGGTCACCGGCGTGGCATCCCGCAACCAGGTGCCCTGGATCACCGGCGCCGCGCTGCGCTGCCAGGGACTGGCCGCCAACGACGCCGGCATCCTGGAGGCAGCGGTCAGCGCCTGCGCCCGTGGGTCGCGCCCGCTGGAGCTCGCGCTCACCTGCGAGGACGCCGCCGCCGCGGTCGCGCTGCGGGGCAACGTGCACGGGGCCAGCCAGCTCCTCGATCAGGCGATCACCATCTACGAGCGGCTCGACGCCGCACGCGGCCTCGCCCGCGCCGAGGCCGCGCTGCGGCAGATGGGTGTCCGCCGCGGCCGCCGGGTCAGCCACACCCGCGCCCAGAGTGGCTGGCAGAGCCTGACCCCGAGCGAGCGGGCCGTGGTGGACCTGGTCGCCGAGGGACTGTCCAACCCGCAGATCGGCCAGCGGCTGTACATCTCCCGCCGCACCGTGCAAACCCATCTCGGGCACGTGTTCGCCAAGCTTCACATCACCTCCCGCACCCAGCTCGCCGCCGAGGCGGCCCGGCACCGGGGGTAACGAGCTGGGGGCCGGGCTGGCACCGCAAGGGTCGCGCCGCGCCCGCGACGGCCGGGCACGTGTCCGGTAGGCCCTGGCCGCCTGCCCCGCGACCTGTCCAAGGGATGCGCCGAGTCCACGCCCACCGCTAGCGCGCTGACCAATCGCGATATCAGCCAGCTGGCCGATGCCTGCCAGGCCGGCGCCGCCGCACGCTAGCGACGCGGCCCCGGCCGGCGCAGCACCCTGACCTGCCTGGAGATCACTATGCGCATAGCAGCAACTATCGAGGTCACCGGCCTGCACAAGAGGTCCGGGCCGGCGGTGGCGCTGGACGGGCTGTCGTTCACGGTGCTGCCGGGGCGGGTGACCGGTTTGCCGGGCCCAACGGGGCCGGCAAACCGGTCACGATGCGGATGATCGCCGGCCTGGATGAGCCCACCGCGGGCCGGGTCCGGGCCAACGGCCGGGATTACCGTGCGGCCCCGGCCCCGATGGCCGAGCTGGGCATCCTGCTCGAGGCCAGGGCGATGCACACCGGTCGGCCGGCCCGCAATCACCTGCTGGCGCTGGCCCAGACCAACGGCGTCAGCCGGCGCCGCACTGTTCAGCAGGCGCGACATCACCTGACCACTCATCCTCACCACCCCAACAGCACAGGTCCGGGCGACGAGGGTCCCCCGGGTGTCTGGAAGGGGCGATGACCCGATGAGGCAAACCACGAAGGAGACAGCCGTGATCACCCCCACTGCCCGTGTAACGGCAGCGCGGTTCGCACCGTGCGGCCAGGCCGCGCCGCCTGACCAGCATTCTGCTGTGGGCTGCGCAGATCCTGCTGGCCGCGTTGTTCATATTCGTTGCTGCCGTGCAGAAGCTGGCCGGGAGCCATCAGTCCGTGCAGGAGTTCGGCCTGATCGGGGCGGGCCAGTGGCTACGCTACTTCGTCGGAACAGCCGAACTGGCCGGGGCGATCGGCCTGCTCACGCCCTGGCTGGCCGGGCTGGCCGCCGCCGGGCTGGCCGCCGACATGGCCGGCGCGAGCATCATCAACGCCACGGTGCTGCACAACACCACATTCGGCAGCTTGGTCCGGCTGACCCTGATCCTGTGCGCCGCGTGCGCGCTCCTCGCCCACGGCCGGCGGCAGCAGATCAAGGCCCTGTGGGCAGCCATCCGCCGGTAACGGGCGGCCGGCCGGGCCTGGGCTGACCGGCAGCGATCTGCCCATCCCAGGCGACGCCGGCATGGGCAACACCCCATGACCGGCACCCCGCGACCGGGGCCGCAGGCCGCCGCCGCGGCGGTAGCCCGCGCGGCCCGGCCGGCCGGTCGCGGGGACTGTGGCAAGCGCGACCAGCCGGGCCGCCCACTGCCAGGTCCGGGCCGCACGCGTCCGAGACAGCCGGACCGCCTTCCCAGCCGACCAGGACCCACAGTCCAACCACGCCGAAGTCTCAGTTCTGGGGGGCGGGCAATGTGTCCAACAACCCGTGTCCTTCAGCTGACCGCCCTGATCGTGACGCGGCCCCGCACAGCCATCTCCCGGCAAAGCACGCCGGCAAGATCGGCCAGCTGGCCGATGGCTCCCCCGGCCCGGTAACCGCACCCTGGGAACGACCCAACCGCCCCCGGGGGCGAACCAGGGAGGCCACTTTCGACTGGCTCCCCGTCCCCACCGATGCAGACCAGACGGAACGAAAAGCGGGAAAACCCATGACTACCACGGCCCTCATCGTTGACACGGCGGCACCCGCCCTGCCGGGCAAGCGCACCCCCGCGCAGCCGGCCGGGGACAATGCCCGGTGCCGGGCCCTGTTCGCCTCCAGCCTGCAGCGATCGGACGCGCCGGGCGCCGCCGCTGTGGCGGAGGCGATCAGGGTCACCGTGCAGCAACTCGGCACCGATGGCTGCACCGGCCAGATGGCGCACGAGTTCGGCGACCACCCGGAGGCAGCCGCTGCCCGCATGCGCTGGGCCCGGTCGCTGCTGCTCATCTGGCCCTAACCCAATCACCGCCGCCGCGTAGCCGCACGCGCGGGACGGCCGCGGTGAAACCCGCCTCGTGCGATACCCAACAACAGGAGGACATGCGATGTCACCGGCACGAACCGATCCCATCCCCACCCAGCCGGAACCGGCGCGGGCCGAGCCCGCCTCTTTTCGGCTACGGCTACCTCACCTGAATGTCGCGAAGATCACCTCAGTGTCACCCGGATCGACCCGTCACGGAAAGGCATGTGCATGCTGACAAGAACAGCCACGGTCTGGGCGGCGGTGTCCGGCCTGGTGGGAACGTGCATGCTCGGTATCTCGTTCGCGATCAATACCGGGCCTCCGGCCGGTGCCAGCGGCGCCCAGCTGGCCGCCTTCGGGCAACAGCACCACGACGCCATCTTGTGGGGGGCCTGGCTGCAAGCCGTCGGCCCGGCGCTCATCGCGGTGTTCGCCTTCGCCATCGTCGTGCTCGCCGGGGCCACGGCACGCCTGGCCGGGTGGATGACCTTGTTCGGCGCCGCCACCCTCATGTCGGTCAGCCTGATCGAGATCACCGGCTACATCGGCACCGTGCACACCAGCCCGGCCACCATGCCCGAGACCAGCCTGGCGCTCATCTACTCGGTGCAGCACCTGTGGTTCATCGTCGGCGCGCCGGCCTTGTGGCTGCCGCTGGGACTGGTCATTCTCGGCTCGCACGTGCTGCCCCGGATCCTGGGCTACCTGGGGCTCGCCCTGGCCGCCGGTTACGCGCTGGCAGGGGTGTTCACCCTGTTCGACCCCACCGTCCCGGCCGCCGTGCAGATCGCCGCGGGTGTCGTCCCGGCACTGTGGTGGCTGGCCGCAACAGGCACACTCATCATCCCCGCGCGCCAAGCGCCGTCCGCCGCAGGTCTCCCGACTAGTGCCGCTGCCGCCGGGCACGGAACGGCGGGACGCGTGTGACCAACGCTCCGTGGCTCCATTGCCGAGAGCCCATCCAGCCGGTAACACAGTCCCCAGTGACAGGCTGCGCGCACAAACATGATCTGTACCCAGCCGCCCGGGCAACAGAGGCCATTGTCAGTCCGTCCGATGTTGACGCTCAGAACGACCTCATCTGCGCGCACCATCTGATGATCGCTGGGAGCCTTCGGCCCGCGCATAGCGGCGGTTCGCGCGTATGTTCCACTTCGAGCTGGTCGCTCAACGTGATGCTCTGGGTGACTGGCGGGCTGCGCCCTTATCGTGGCATAGGCATGTCGCCGGGATGGGTGGTGGTGCGGATGGCTGAGGCCGGAGCCGGGGCGGACGGGGCCGCCGCCAACCGGGTGGTGTGGACCCGGGCGAACAGCGACTACGCCGATGAACACGCCTACCGGGCCTGGGCCGCCGAGGACGTCACCTGGGGCATCTTCAACGTGCCCGAGCAGCAGCTCGGCGTGCTCGGTGACGTCCGTGGCCTGGACGTCGTCGAACTCGGCTGTGGGACGGCGTACTTCTCCGCCTGGCTGGCCCGGCGCGGTACCCGGCGACCGGGGTGGACGTGACCCCCGCCCAGCTGGAGTCCGCGCGGCGCTGCCAGGATCGGTTCGGCATCACCTTCCCGCTCATCGAGGCCGACGCCGCAGATATCCCGCTGCTCCCGGGCGCTTCGACCTGGCGCTGTC
>Ga0335076_10000906_pt1 | contig 28187 bp, 19 predicted proteins | sample Lox_Sample_25_FD_206717 | JGI IMG/M metagenome (GOLD analysis project Ga0335076, IMG submission 206717) | Soil microbial communities from Loxahatchee National Wildlife Refuge, Florida, United States - Lox_Sample_2.5 | ecosystem: Environmental > Terrestrial > Soil > Wetlands | place: USA... | reverse complement strand
TTTGCTCCCGGCGCCAGTTGCGCAGCATGCACCTCGAAAACCCCTGTTGATTTCGGTCCAGAGGCCGGCGCCAGGAACGCTTCCCCGAGCAGCGTGCCACCGATGCCGCCAAGATAGAATTGCACTTTCCCCTCTGGCGGCCGGGATCCGGTACTGGCAATGGCGGCGATGAGCGTCGCCCTTGACCCGCGTTCTTCCCTGGAGAGCACGGCCGGAAATGCCCTTAACGTCGAATCGGTCCAGAAACTGGGCTTTCCCGCCATTCGCCACGAAAACATGAGAAACGACGTAGAAGTAAGGTCAATGGCAGGCTCGGTCGTGCTGTAGGACTGCATGTTGTCCCGATATACCGCCTGGCGCGGTTGTGGCTCGGCGCCGTCGACTCCGTTGAAAATGGCAAAACTATCGACGCCGTTCCTCGGGCATAGCTTCATCCCGCCAACAATTCCAGAAGTCGCATTCGACGCCGGGCCCTCCGAAGCTGCGCCCCACAAAATAGGCGTCCCACCCGAAGTACCGTTCAACGCGCCCACCAGGTTCGCCACCTGATGCTGGATGCAATTCGGAAAGGTGCTGCCGTCACCAACAATGAAGGACGAACCCCACGAATTTAGCCCCAGGATATTGCCCAGCCAGTGTTTAGAATACTCGTCGTAGTCTCGATCACCCGTCAGGTAGTAGGCTTCGCTGGCCATCACGGAAAGTCCCGCCCCGTGAGAAATTGTATCCCCGTCGCGCCAGTTTTGCCCGAAGCCGAAGACGTCGCTGCCGGCTTGATCGATCGCATCGCCCAGTTGGTCAGTCAGGTCCTGCAATACCGCAGATTGAGAAACCGCCAGCCCGGCCTGCTTGCCCGACATTTCCATGGCGCGGAAAAGTTCAAAGTGCGCCAGCCCGCTTAGATCATAGAGATTGAGCGTATCCGTGTTCCCAGTGTTGAACACATTGCTTATGTAATTGGCCGCGAATTGTGCCGCCTGCTCCAGGTAGGCATGCGGATCGGTGACCGGCAAACCAGCCGGAAGATTCCTGGCTACTCCAGCTGACTTGAGCGCGAAGTAAAGCTCGGTCGCGCCCAGCTCCATATCATCTTCCCAGACATTTTCACCGTAGCCGTCGAAGGGAGCGATCGTGAGCAGGTTATCAGCAGGGTCCGGAAGAGACGTGTCAGCCAGCGCGAAAATGTGTTCCGCATTCTGCAGGGCTTGGTTCGCTAAAGTGGGATTGGTGGTGCGATTGAGCTGGTAATACAGAGCAAATGCCGCTGCCAGGCGTCCGGCCAAGTTAGGACTAATGGCCGATCCCGCTGGACCCGCGATGAATACGGGGCGATTGCAGATAAAGAAAGTAGTGTCCGGATCGCAGGGCTCGGGGTCGCCGGATTGTTTGAAGTTGTCCGCGGCCTGGGGCCGCGTCCAGATGTCATATTCACTGATGAGGTCGGGGAAATTGTCCCAGTCCTGGCTGTTGTCGGTCTGGTAGTAGAGCGTCTGCGTGTTGTCGTCCCACATCTTCATCAGCCACGCAATTCCGAACTGCGCCTCGGCACTGAAGTCAGAGGAGAACGGCGCTCCCCCAGAATCGCCGGCACAGGAGACAGAGGCAGGTGGCCGCGGTGGCTTTGGCGGGGCATTCGGCCCCATCTGGTTGGGAAAATCGCGGATGCCGATTTCCATGAGAGCGACAGTGTAGGACATCGTCTCGACGTACTTCATGTAGTCGCCTGCGTCCCACCAGCCGCCGGAAGAATCGATGACTGCACCGGTCGAGGTAAGCGGGACGCCAGTGTTGGTAATCAAGTCGTTGTCGTCGAAGTTTGGAGTCAGATACACCGAGCCATGCTCATCTTTCAGATGACCCGGCTTATTGCGCAAGGCGTTGGCAATGAAATTCGGGCCGTCCCGTTCCGTTTCGTAGAAAAAGAGTGTGTTGAGCAAAAGGCCGGGGTAGAGAACGCCGGGGCGGTCAACGGCAAAGCCGGGTGAGGTGGCGTCGGCAGGGCCGGCCACCGAAATTGTATAAACATCTCCGCCCGGCACAGAAAAATCGAGCGCGTAGACGTTGTAGACAATACTTTCGGAACAGACTTTCTTGTTGCCATTCTTTTTCGTCGCTGTACACGCCGCCCAATTGCCTAATTGGCGGCCGATCGCTGCGAAGTACACCGTCGCACCTTGCGAATCGACCACGCTAAAGACCGCACCATCCTCCGAGACCTCAGACATCAGGTAGGCGCGACTCCGGCTTCCGAATTCGTACCCGACCTGATTAACCCGAACGTAGGCAGACTGCCCCCAGGCGGGAAAAGCCCAAATGAGCGTAAAAGTAAACCAGCCAATCCATCGGCAGTGACACCTAGGGGAAGGATTGCACCGGACCATGTTAGCCTCCTCGCAGCGCATGGGCCCTTGTATTAAAACGATTCAATATGGACCACTTCTCTTTCGGCTGTCAAGATGAAGAAACTTGCAGTTGCAGTTTCCCACGGCCAACTTATTTCAGATGAGTTACCGCTTCGCGAAGCTTGGGTTTGGAATTCAACTTGTCGCTAACTTTCGGCGTTCCATACTTGGGCTTGATTTCGTGGCAGCCGTTTTCGCAATAGACGCCGCCGGCGGCGGATTCCGGTGACGGCATGGGGGACGCTTCCGCAAAATCGCGGTCGGCTTCGAGTTGTTTATCGACATCCGATATCAGTTCCTGGTTCTCAGTCGGGGTCAGCCATTTTTTCACTTTCACCAGGTAATTTTCGAAGCGCGCGACCGGGTCGCGCTTGCTCCAGTAGTCGAACAGCGCCTTGGGGACGTATTCAGCGGCGTCGTGGATGGCGTGGCCTTTCATGCGCATCATCTTCGCTTCGATGAGCGTCGGGCCTTCGCCGCGGCGGGCTCGCTCGCAGGCTTCGTGAGCGGCGTCGTAGACCTGGCAGGCGTCGGTGCCATCGACGATCACGCCCGGAATGCCGTAAGCAATGGAGCGTTCGGCCAGATCTTTTACACGAAATTGCATGTCGGCGGGAGTGGAATATCCCCAGAGATTGTTTTCGACCAAGAGCACGAGGCCGAGGTCCTGCACCGCGGAGAAATTCAGCCCTTCATACGTAACTCCGGTGGATTGGCCGCCATCGCCGATGTAAGTCATGACGGCGATGTTGCGGCCTTGCAGGCGCGCGCCGAGGGCAACCCCGGCGAGCACGGGAATGAGATCGCCGAGCGTGGAAATCGGCGCGACCACGTTGTGCTCTTTAATATCGCCAAAATGAGAAGACGCGTCGCGGCCCTTGGTGGGCGATCCGGCTTTGGCCATGTATTGCATCATCACGTCGCGGGGAGAAAAGCCACGAACCAACAGCGATCCCTGATTGCGAATGAGCGGCCCGAGCCAGTCTTCTTTATGAAGAGCAAAAGCCGAGGCACATGAACAAGCTTCCTGGCCGAGTCCGAAATAAACTCCGCCCACCACTTTGCCTTGCTTATAGAGATTTTCCAGCGCGTGCTCCATTTTCCGGTTGAGCAGCATCCAGCGATAGATTTCAATGTGCTGTTGTCTGCTCAGATATTTCGATTCGCGAATCGGCGGGACAGGAGCGTTCAAGTTCCCTTCCACCTCATAGCGCACTGCGTCGCCTTTGTGAATCTGCCGGATAACGAAACTGGGTTTTTCGAGGCGATAGTCAGGGATGGAATAAGTGCGCTGGGCAGACTCAGAATTCGGCGTGGCAGTCCTTGCCGTTCGACGTGACGCACTCTGTGGCTTCCTCTTCTTACTCATGGGTGGAGAAATCCAGCCTTCGCTGAACATGCTATCTCAATCCTCGAAAACCGGGCCATCCTAATGCACGAGAGGCCTGCACAGCTCGTCGCAGGCTCAACGGACGAGACCCCCGCCGCTCCGCGGCATCATGATGTCCGCTTCCCTTCCGTAGTAAGCTAATGGTTAATGCCCGGTGAAAAAATCCTGGTCGTCGACGACGAACGCCTCGTGCGCTGGTCTTTGCGCCAGAAATGTGAGGAATGGGGTTACCAGGTGATCGAGGCCCCAACCGGCGAGGCTGGCCTGAAGCTGGTAGAGCAGGATTCTCCCGACTTGATTCTTCTCGATGTACGGCTGCCCGACCTCGGCGGACTGCAGGTCCTGGAGCAACTCAAGAAAAATGGCGACTCGCGGGCCGTGATCATGATTACCGCCGACCCGCAACTGGATGACGTCAAAAGTGCGTTGAAGATGGGCGCTTACGATTTTGTCGGGAAGCCATTGGATTTCGACGAACTGCATGTTGCCATCCAGAACGCGCTGGAGACAACCCGTTTGCGCAGCGCGGTGCAGTCGTTGCGTGGAGAAGTTCGCCGCCATGCCGGCTATCACGAAGTGATTGGCACTTCTCCGAAAATGACTGAGCTGATGAGCTTCGTGCGAAAAGTCGCGGCCAGCGAGGCGACGACGATTTTGATCCAGGGTGAAAGCGGCACAGGCAAAGACCTGATCGCAAAAGCGATCCACTATGAAAGCCACAGGCAAGATAAACCGTTCGTCGCCATCAACTGCTCTGCGATTCCTGAGACGCTGATGGAGGCAGAGCTTTTCGGCCACGAAAAGGGCGCCTTCACCGATGCCAAGCAGATGAAGAAGGGCCTTTTCGAGGCGGCCGATGGCGGCACGCTGTTCCTGGATGAAATCGGCGAGCTTTCACCTCTTCTGCAAGCGAAACTTTTGCGCGTGCTCGAAGACCAGGTCATTCGGCGCGTCGGCGGCATTCGCGACATGCAAGTCGACGTGCGCGTAATTGCCGCTTCGAATCGCGATCTCGAGAAAGCGGTCAGCGAAAGAATCTTCCGCCAGGACCTTTATTACCGGCTGGCCGTGATTGCGATTTTCATTCCGCCGCTGCGGGAGCGAAGCGAAGATATTCTCCCGCTGGTAGATTTTTTCATCGAGCGCTACAACCGCAAGTTCAAGAAGGCGGTGCGGGGCATCAACAACGACACCCGGCGGCTGCTTCTCACCCACAACTGGCCGGGAAATGTTCGCGAACTGAAAAACACCATCGAGCGCGCCATGATTCTCGAAGAAGAATCTCTGCTGCGCCCGTTATATTTGCCTTTTGCTGTGGGCGAAGCCGGCCGGAGCGGTCTGACGGCTTTTCAACACAGCACCTCCGCCGGCGACGGCGCCAAACACCTTCCGAACGGCCGTACCCTCCCTCGCCTCTACATTCCCGACGAAGGCACATCGCTCGAAGAGATGGAGCATGAAATGGTCGAACTGGCCATGCGCCAAGCCGGCGGCAATCAAACCCACGCTGCGCGGTTGCTCGATATCAGCCGTGATGCGCTGCGCTACAAGCTGAAAAAGTTCGGAGTCGTCTCCGGCGACGAGGAAGAAACCGAGTCTGCCCGCTCCTCCGAGGATGCAGCCACATAATTTCCAGCTCCAAAACTGCGGGGCTTCCTTTGGCGGGAAGCCCCTTTTTGAGCGCCGTTATTTATTAAGGGGAAGGCTATGAAAACCGGCGCTATCCTCGGGAGGCATGTTCTTTCGCTTTGGCGATGAATTGTTCCACCAATTGCCGCTGCGGATAATTCGGATTCGTTTTGAGCAGCTCCTGCCAGGCTTCAACTGCGCCTTTGGGATCCGTTTTGCCCTGCCAGCGCACCACGCCCAGATTAAACAGCGTCTCCGCATGGCCGGGACGATACTTTAGAGATTTCTCCAGTTCCGCGATCGAACGGTCCGCATTTCCCTGATACCAATACGCAGTTCCCATGTCAGTCCGCACATCCGCATTCTCAGGGTGAATGGCCAGCGCCCGCTCGTAATATTGGATCGCTTCCTGGAATTGCTGAGCGTCATAGTAAAGATTTCCGAGTTTGACCAGCGAGTCGAAGTCGTCAGGATTCGTTTTCAGAGCTTCGAGCAAGGGAGCCGCGGCCTGAGCGGCCATCGCTTGCTTGCTGGGTTGCGCCGGGGGAGCGACGTTCTGCTGAACCTCACTTGGTGAGGCAGCAACTTCAGGAGAAGCCGAACCCCGAAAGAGATAGCCCAGGGCCACACCCAGCAACAGGCAGAATACGGCGAGCAGATAAGCCTGCAGGCTGGTCCAGGTGGGCCGCGCCGCAACCTGATGCCCACCGGCACGCGCGCTGCTCATACTCGCTCCTCTCTCAAATTGGCGCCGGCAAGCGCCGTTGCTGGCGTTTTCAGGTGAAACAGGCGCTGGACAGCTGCTGCCATCTTCTCCTGCTCACCTTTTTCTGGAAGTTCTTTGAGCTCACGGGCCAGGGAGCCTGCGATCTTCTGAATGATTTTGGACGTTAACATGTGCAGCGTCTGTTCCTGCTCCTCCGGAAACGGCCCGTTCTCGTCGATGAAAGACTCCAGTTCTTGCCGGCAAATCTCATCCAGACGGCGCCGCAGCGCCACAATAGTTGGCACCACCCGCTCCGCCTGCAGCCTGTGCCAAAATCCGTTGACTTCGGCAGCCACAATCTTTTGCGCCTCCATCGCGGCAGCTTCGCGTTCCACGGTATTGTGCTTCACTACCTTCTCCAGGTCGTCGAGATCGTAGAGCAGCACATTCGGGACTTCTCGAACGCTGGGATCGATGTCTCGCGGCATGGCGATATCGATGATCACAAGCGGCGCCGCTTTGCGCTCACTCGCGATCATTTGCGCTTCCTGCTTGCTGAGAACGAAGTGCGGGCAGGCTGTGGAGCTGATGACGATATCGGCTTCCGCCATGCGCTGCCAACGGTCTTCAAAAGCGGCCGCTGTTCCTCCCAATGTTTTGGCCAGTTCCTGCGCATGCCCCAGAGTGCGGTTGATGACGCAGACAGAACCCGCGCCACTGTTCACCAGGTAGCGGGCGGAAAGCTCACTCATTTTCCCCGCGCCCAAAAGCAGCACACTACGCCCCGCCAGAGACACAAAAATCTGCCGCGCCAGTTCCACGGCGACGGAGGGAATCGAAACCGCTGCATCTCCAATGGCCGTTTCATTGCGCACCCGCTTGGAGACTGTGAGTGCTTTCTGCAACACTGCATCGAGGTAGCGGTCGGTCGTTCCCAGCTTGCGGGCCTGTTCCCACGCGCTTTTTACCTGCGCGATGATCTGCGGCTCGCCCAATATCATGGAATCCAGGCTCGAGGTCACGCGAAAGATGTGTGTCAGTGCCGCTTCATCGAGCAGGCGGTAGAAGTGTTTCCACTCGCAGAATTTCAAGTCGTATTCCGTACTCAGAAAATGGAGGAGGGAGTTGGCCGCCAGCGTAGGATCAGACGACCACATAAGAAATTCTGTGCGGTTGCATGTAGCCAGCACCACGATTTCGTCTATGCCCTCGGCCTTAGCCAGCTGCGCCAGGGCCTGATAGCGCCGGTCTTCACTGATCCAAAACCGCTCCCGTTCCGCCACCGGTGCTGTCCGGTGGTTCAAGCCGATGACCATGAGCGTGGGTTCCAAGTTGGTTCCTCCCGGCTGGTTTATTTAAGGGCAAACCTTGTGCCAAAGGCTCTGGCCGGGGGCGAACACAAATAAACCTAATTCCGTCAATGATTTGTCAGGGAGAGGACGCTAAGGGGACAGGCGTTCCGTAATTTCCCAATGCGGGATATCACTCTTTATAAGTGTCTTTTAACCCGAGATCCGATGAGCAAACACGAGTTGGCAGGGGGGCACGACGCAAGTCACAATCTGAAGTGATGGAAATCACGGCAGGCTCCAATGCCGGAAAGGGAAACTTCAACTCGTAATTCATTCTCGCGCCCGAAAGTGATGGGCGTGTTTTTCCGATTCTTACAGTATGATGCCGGCGGTTTCGCACGCCGGCAAACGCATAACGCCAATTCAAAATTCGGTTACGAAAGGAAAAGCAATGATGAAGACAACCAAACTGGTGGCTCTGATCATGGCGGTCGCCATGGCACTTTTTGTTCTGGCGCCCAATCTGTCATGGGCCGCTGATGATGCCGCCGGTATTTACAAAGCAAAATGCGCGGCCTGTCATGGCGCAGACGGCGCGGGAAAACCGGCAGCCAAGATTCCCAGCCTGGTTTCCGACGACGCCAAGAAGGCTTCTGACGCCGACCTGACCGATATGATCGCCAATGGAGGTAAAGATAAGAAGGCCATGCATGCCTTTCAGTCGAAGGGCTTGACTGCAGATCAGGTCAAAATGCTGGTCGGTTATATTCGCGACCTGCAGAAGAAGTAGATCGCTGTTTCCTTCGCGAACTGGCGCTGGCGCATGACTCGGCCCGGCGCGAGCGCGGAAGTGGGGTTTTTATCTGCCGATCAGGGCTCTGGCCGTTGCGCCAGACTTGGTGATCGGCGGCACCGCTTCCCTTGGGAGTTCGCTGAGTCTAAGAGGAAACAGCTAGGCCCGGGTTTCGGTGCTCAATCCCAAACCCGGGCATTTATTTTGTGCCCACTTTTGCCTGCGCTGGCTCCGAGATCACATTCAGCCCGCTTTCGCTCACGTAAGACAACCATCTTCGCTGCCATCACTTGGGAATAGAAGAAAGCCGCAGAACCTTCCAATCAGAGACCGAAGTCACTGGCTATTGTGATCAGCGTCACAGCCGGTCGGCGGGCCGCCCGCTAGGTTATACGCAACGGTGGTTCAGCTCAGGCCGCCAAAGAAGAAGGAACCATGCAAGCTGCGCAAATCTCCCAACCCGCCATCAATCACATGCCTTATAACTTCTCCAAAAACCCGATGCTGGTGTACTGGGAAATGACCCAGGCCTGCGGCCTGGCATGCAAACATTGCCGGGCTGAGGCAATGTCGAACCCGCATCCGCTGGAGCTCACACCGGCCGAGAGCACGCGATTACTCCGTCAAGTCGCCTCGTTCGGTGATCCGCTGCCCCATCTGATTTTGACCGGCGGCGATCCGTTGCGGCGCAAAGACATTTTCGCGGTCATCGATGAAGCGCGCGCCCTGGGGCTGGATGTGTCAATCACGCCCAGCGCCACTCCTGAACTCACAAAAGAGGCGATCACCAGGCTGAAGCAGCACGGGATTCAGAGTTTGGGACTCAGTCTGGACGGTTCCTGCGCAGCCAGGCATGACGCGATCCGCGCAATTCCCGGATGTTTCGACCGCACCATGGAAGCCGCCCAACACGCGGGAACATTGGGCCTTCCGATCCAGGTGAACACTCTGGTTGCAGAGGAAACCGCGGAAGATTTGCCGGCAGTTTACGAACTACTGAAGACTTTCCCGGTCATGCGCTGGAGCTTGTTCTTTCTGATTTCCGTCGGACGCGGCAAAGCTCTGCAGGAAGTTTCGCCGGAGCGCGGCGAAGAGATCATGAATTGGATTCTTGATCTCGTGCCCAAAGCGCCCTTCGCAGTCAAGACGACCGAAGCCCCTTCCTACCGCCGTCTGGCTTTGAACAAGATGCGCGGCGCGCGCGTGCGCGCAGAAGAACTGAAGCAAAGCTCGGTTTACAAGGGCTTTCAGATTCGCGACGGCCACGGCATCGTTTTTGTTTCCAATAAGGGGGAGATTTTCCCATCGGGCTTTCTGCCTCTGCCGTGCGGCAACGTCAGGACCGATTCCCTGGTCGACATTTACCGAAACGAGGCAATTTTCCAGGCATTGCATTCGCCTGACCAGTTCCACGGCAAGTGCGGCGCGTGCGAATACAGCCATATCTGTGGCGGTTCGCGCGCCCGGGCCTTCGCTTATACCGGAGACGCCTTGGCTAGCGATCCGTTTTGCCCGTATGTGCCCCCGGACTTCGTCGCGTCGTGATTTCCGTCGTCGCAGTGCATGCTAATGAAGCCCGCCATCCCATGCCCGGCGATCCGGAGCTTCGCTGAGCGGGAAAGAACTCAGAAAGCGTACTTCAACGAGAGCGTTGCGGAATTGCTTTGGAAGTCGCGTGGCGCCAGAGTTCCCGGACTCGATTTCTCGTTGTAGTCGTAGTAATTCCACGCCGTGCGCCACGTGATTCCTTTGGCCATTTCAATATCCACGGCAGCCGTGGGCTTGTGGTAATTGAATCCCAATGGTCCCAGGGTGTTGGGAGTCGGCGACAAAATCAATGTGTTGCCGCTCGTGCTGGTGAGGTTGTAGCCAAAGCTGGTGGTGACTCGCTTGATCGGTTTGAACATGAAGTTCATGTAGCCGAAATTGATTTTGTTGTCGTAGATCGAGGCCGCCGAGAGAAAGGGCGCGCCGCCGCAATCGGTCGAGCCAGTCGTGGCCGAAGACGCTAGCACGTAACAGATGTTGGTCGTGGAAAAGATGTCATCGTAGTTGTAGCCGAAGTCGAACCCAAAGCGGTTGTTCGGATTTAACGACACGGTGCCCCCGTAGTTGCGGTCATGCTCGCGATGCAGCACGGTGGGCACATTGTTGCGGCTCTCCAGAATATTCACCGTTCCCGAGACATTGATCCAGTTCCTTGGCTTGTAATTGGCCCGGCCCTTGTAGCGTTGCAGGTTGCGCGGTGAAATGCGGGTCACCACGTTATCAGCCGATAAGATTTCGGTATCGAAATTCAGCCGCAACGCGTCGTTCGGATGCGCCCACACGCCGAAGATTCCGGAATGTTCGTGGACCTGGATCAGTTCTGCGTCGAAACCGGTCACCCCCGAAAAACTGCAGGTTCCATCCGGATTAAGCGGCGAATTCTTGCAATCCCCACGCTGGGCAACCGTGGGATAAAACAGTTCGTCAATGGTGGCGAAGACGGTGTGATCGATCGACCGGTCTCCGTAGCGATATCCCAAGTGCCCGCCGAACCGTTTCGTGAAATCGTATTCCACTTCGAAGGTGTTGTATTTCGCGTCCTGGCTGAGAGTGCGCTGGTAAAAGTTGCCGGCTAGATCAGCTGAAGAACTTGAGTTATGCACCGGGCAAGTCGGCGGGCACACGGCAGGATTGTAGGGAACGATCGGGTTCAACATGCTGGCCGCGGCGCCGGCGAACAGACTCAACGTGTTTTGATCAGAGATCCCCGGGATCCGGAAGTTGTTAAACCGGAAAGTATCCGCGATGCGAAACTTATCAGTGACACTGACCGTCACTCCCCCATCGGCGCTGGCCATTACACGCTTGCTGGTGGCCTGGCCGGTAACATCGAAGCCGCGCTGTGCCGTGCGCGTAATCAAACCGAGAAAAGACTCGTCAAAATTGTCCACCTTCATGTCGTCCGAGCTATAAGAGCCGCGCGCGGAGAAATCCACCCGCCGAAAGTAGCTCGACTGCAAAGCGACTTGCTCAGTGGGGTAGGAAGTTCGCGTGGGCGCGGACCGGGAATATGCCTGATAGCCGTTGCAAGTTGCTTTGAGGGTCGCCGGGGTCGTAGTCGTGGTGAAGATCGGAGTGCTGCAGGGCTGGCCTGCCGGCCCGTTGTAGACGATTCCGGCATCCACCGGCGTGCCGTTGCTCAACTGAAACGCCCCCGGTTGCCCCAGCCATGAGGTGTCTCCCCGGTAGTACTGCAAAAACTGATCGTAGCTGATATTGGTGCGCGGGGCCGGTTTGATGTCTATCCCGGCCTGGTAGCCGTCGAGCAGGTTGCGCGTGTTTTGCAACAGCATTGTGTCCGTGCCTTCGTGAATCGTGCTGAAAGCCGGGCCCTCGTTGTCGTTGCGCGTGTAACCCAGGCGAAAACGCACCGCAGACTGCGGCAGCAACGTGAGGTTGTAATCGTACATGCGCCGCACCGTCTCGAATTCATGCGGCGAATTGTTGACCTGAATGAAAGGATTAGCCGGGTTTAACGGATTCGCCAGCAGATTGTAGTCCCAGGTATTCCGGTCGCGCCGGAAAGTCATGCCGAAGTTGTACCACTTGTTCTTGGAAATCCGCAGGCGGCTGGCATTTTCCGGATCGCCGCCCCAGCCGAAGCTGCTGAGAAACAGATTGTCGAACAGTGCTCCTTCGTGGTTGAGCGAACGCATGCTCAAAGTCTGCTCAAGCAGCCGCGGGCCTTGTTGCTGGTCGATGAATGTGTCGTAGATGGCCTGGCTTCCATTGGTGTTCACGAAGCGGTAGCCCAGCTCAAACGAGCCCTGATACTGGTAGTTTCCATTCTCGATGCCTTCGGGTGAGCCACCGCCCGTTTGTCCATGGGCGAGATGCAGGAACAGAAAGGACAAGATGAGGACCAGCGCCCCGCCGGGGCCCATCGCAGGAGCCCCGGAATGAGAACCGCGGCCGATGCCTTGCATCCGAATTGCGCGCAACACTCTTCTCATGGGGATCTCCTACTTGAAAAAGTACGGGTCGAAATTCGAGCCATGGATTTGCGCGTGACACATGGTGCAGGCCTGGTATTTCTGCGACTGGTTGTGGAACGAAGGCAGGCCGGGCACCGAAGAATCCTGCGTCAGCGTGTGGCATTCCAAACACAGAAGGTTCATTTGGGCGCGTTTCAGCAGCCGCGGATTGGTCGAGCCATGGGGCTGGTGGCAGGACGCGCAGCCTTCGGTTTTTATCGGCACGTGTTCGAAAGCGAACGGCCCGGCTTTATCTACGTGGCACTTGTAACAGACCTGGTCCTGCGCCGCCGTCGAGCGCAATTGCTTGGTCAGGAATCCGCCGTGCTGGTTATGGCAGTCGCTGCACAGGATCAACCCCTCTTCCACGCGGTGGCGAAACGGCCGGTTGAAATCCTGCTTGATGTCGGTATGGCAGCCATAACAGAGTTCCGGCTGCTTGTTGACCAGCAGGTACTGCGTCTCTTTCGCGTGATGCGGCGAGTGACAGGCGATACAACTGACGTCGTTGAGATTGTGCTGCGATCGGGCAAAGTTGGCATGCTCCTCTCCGTATTCGTGGCAGCCCAGGCAGCGCTTGCTGACCTCCGCCGCGGTCGCACCCTGAAAGGTGAAAATCTTGGTTTTGTCGCCTCCCCCATCCACGTGCTCTTTGCCCGGCCCGTGGCAAGCCTCGCAGCCTTGCCACTCCGGGCCTTTCTTTCCGTAGGTTGTTTTCCAGTGCGGGGTGGTTTCGAAACTCTTGTAGATGTCTTCGTGGCAGGTCTTGCAGGTGTCGGAACCTACGTAGTCAGAGGCTTCCGTCCGCTCGGTCAGACTCTTTTCCTGCGAGGCCTCCGAGCCGGCCGCCGGCAACGCCGGGCAAACCAGGAAAATCAGCAACCCAAGCAGCGGAAATTCCAACAGTCTGCAAGTTCTTCCGTAGTTCATCTCTACCTCTCGGTGACGGCCGGCTCAAAACGCCAACCCGCAACGCTTTTCGCTTCGCAAGGAAAAAACATTATGGCAAGACGCTTGTCATTCTTCCATTGCGTCGGCGAGCCGACGGGGTTTTGCGACGGAAAAGACCGCTAAAAAGGTCGTAGCCCTGCCCAATTCGGGAAATACTCTCGCAAGGGGATGGCGCGCGGCAATCCTCTCAAACGTCAATCGCCGGTGGCAAGTGATTCACGGAATTGGCCTTCTGCGATTCGTGACCCAGGTCACAATTCCTCGTGAGCACGGTCATAGGCAGGGTGTGACCGATCACGATGTAATCACTCTATGCCAGGCGGAGAAATCGCGGCGGAGCCAAGCAAGCTGCCCAGACCAGCGATCGCAGATAGAAAGAAGCCAGCGGACTCCAGCCGCCTCGCTGCTGACGAAAAAACTCCGTATGGCTTGCCCATCATTGAAAGCTGCCTGACTTGCTCCTTCATCAGGGAGCGTCTGTTCTGCAATCTCCCGGAGCCCACGCTTCAGGCCTTGGATACAATCTCTTCCTCCGCCACCTACCCGAAGGGTGCCGTCCTCTTTGTCGAGGGTCAGCCGCCTCGCGGCGTCTTCATCATTTGCAACGGGCGTATCAAGCTCTTGGCAGGCTCCAATGGCGGCGGCGCTCTGATCCTGCGCATCGCCAATCCCGGTGAGGTCGTCGGTCTGCCAGCCACCATCTCCGGAAGGCCTTACACCGCGACCGCGGAAGCGCTGGAGCCGATTCAAGCCAACTTCATCCCCCGCGACACTTTCCTGCAATTTCTGCACGAACATCTGGACGTCGCCTTGCGAGTCACGGAAATGCTGGCCGAGATCTACCATTCGACCTACGAAGAAGTCCGCTGCCTTGGTCTTTCCAGTTCGGCGGAAGAAAAGCTGGTGCGTTTTCTGCTGGGTTTGGCGGTCAATCACTCGCAGGAAGGCCCTTTGCGGGCCTCGCTCACGCTCACCCACGAGGAGATCGGAGAGATCATTGGCACATCGCGGGAAACTGTCACCCGGTTGTTCGCTGGCTTAAAGCGCAAACAGCTGGTGGAGATGCACGGTTCCACTCTGGTCATCAAGAACAAAGTGGGCCTCGAAAAGCTGTCTGCGAGTTAGAAACTGTCCTTACGAAATCAAAGTTTGCAGTGATGCGTTACCCTCAGTAGGATACTCTCGCAGTCCAGAACCATACCGCAGTCTTGGAGGAAACGATGAAAGTTGCAGGGAGATTGTTTCGTCTGGCATGTAGTCTTAGCGTGTTGGCAGCGGCCTGCATACTGACCGTGCCCGTGCAGGCACAGGGCGGAGGTGCAGCCACCTACAAGGCAAAGTGTGCCATGTGCCACGGCGCCGATGGCTCACCTTCCTCAGCCGGCAAGGCCATGAAAGCCCGCGATTTTTGCTCGGATGAGGTGAAGAAGGAAACCGAAGCGGAAATGGCCGACGTCGTCACGAAAGGCAGAAACAAAATGCCTTCCTACGACAAGAAACTCAGTGAGGCTGAAATAAAAGACGTGGTTACCTATATCAAGAGTCTTTGCAAAAAGTAGCCGCGATGGCAACGAGCGATCAGGGCATGATCAGTCCCGGTGATCGACTGTCTCCAGGATTACCCCGCCGGCGGTTTGTTGGGGCGCTGCTCGGCGGGGGTTTTCTGGCCACTCTGGTCGCCTTCGTTTACCCCGTCTTGCGCTACATGATTCCGCCCAAAGCCGCCGATCTTGGAGGCGACTCCGTGGTAGCTGGCCGTGTGGGGGAGTTGAAGCTGAACAGCGGGAAGATTTTCCGGTTTGGCAATCGTCCCGGTCTGCTGATCCGCACTGCCAGCGGAGAGTACCGCGCCATGTCCGCGACCTGCACCCATCTCTCCTGCACAGTGCAGTACCGGGACGATCTCCGTCAAGTCTGGTGCGCCTGCCACAACGGTAAGTACGACCTCAACGGCAGAAATATTTCGGGCCCTCCGCCACGCCCGCTGGAAGCTTTTGAGGTACAAGTGCGGGGGGACGAGATCTACGTGAGGCGCCGGCGAGACGCTTGAGATGAGTCCTTTACGCAACTGGCTCGATGAGCGTTTCGGCTGGGATGGTCTGATCGCTCCGTTGCGGAAGAAAACTGTTCCTCTCCACAAGCTCTCCTACTGGTATTTCCTCGGAGGCATTACCCTTTTTCTCTTCGTAATCCAGGTGCTGACTGGGATCCTGCTACTTCTGTACTACCGGCCCGGAGCGAACGAAGCTTTCGAAAGCGTCCAGTACATCATGACCCGGGTGCAGTTTGGCTGGCTGATTCGTTCCATCCACTCCTGGTCGGCAAACTTGATGATCTTTACCGCGTTCGCGCACATGTTCAGCGTCCTGTTCCTTAAAGCATACCGCAAACCGCGTGAGCTTACATGGGCTAGCGGAGTTATCCTGCTATTTCTGGTCATGGGGTTCGGGTTTAGCGGCTACTTGCTGCCATGGAACACCTTGGCCTTCTTCGCCACCAAGGTGGGCACCGAGATTGCTGGTCAAGTCCCCGTGATCGGTAGGCCCGTGATGATCTTTCTTCGTGGCGGCGAAGAAGTCACCGGTGCCACACTCAGCCGGTTTTTTGGGTTTCATGTCGCCGTCCTACCCGGACTGGCAACTTTGCTGATCCTGCTGCACCTGTTGCTGGTGCAACGCCTGGGCATCAGCGTTCCGCCGAAACTGGAAGTTCTATGGGCCACGAATCCGTCGGCAAGACGGGAGATGAAGTTCTTCCCCAATTTCTTGTTGCGGGAATTAATGGCCTGGTATGTGGCTTTGGGTGTGCTAGGTGCCCTGGCAGCGCTGTTCCCGTGGAACCTCGGTGTCAAGGCAGATCCTTTTGTGCCTGCCCCAGCGGGAATCAAGCCCGAATGGTATTTCCTCTTCATGTTTCAGACCCTCAAGCTTACTCCCGCGAAAGTCTGGTTCATCGACGGGGAGGTTCTGGGTGTCCTGGCGTTCGGCCTGGTCGGTTTGTTCTGGCTGCTATTGCCTTTCTTTGAAAGCGACCAACCCTCACGCATGAAAGGTTGGATCACTGGGTTTTCGATCTTTGCCCTGGGCTACGTGACAAGTATGACTGTTTATGGCTATCTCGCGAAATAAGCTGCGACCGTTCGGCGCAGCTCGCTCTGTTTGGCTGGCCGCTTTCGTCATGCTTGCGGCGTGCCTTGGTTATGGGCAAACCAAGAACTCCTGCCTGGATTGTCATTCCGCCCTGCCCGATCCCCTGGGCGTAACCCAGGAGAAGTTCAGCCAGGACATTCACGCACAAAAGGGTTTGACTTGTGCGAGCTGCCACGGAGGCGACCCAACTAGCGACGATCCAGACAAAGCCATGAGCCGGAGCGCCGGCTGGAAAGGCAAGATTGATCGCAAGCAGATCCCGCAGCTGTGCGGAAGTTGCCATTCGAATCCGGCCTATATTCGGCAATTCAACCCCAGCTTGCGCACAGACCAGTTCGACCAGTACCGCACCAGTGTGCACGGTAAGCGCTTCGCGGCCGGAGACATGAAAGTTGCAGTGTGCACCGATTGTCACAGTGTCCACGATCTAAAGGCTCCCAGCGATCCCCGTTCCACGGTCAATCCCGTCAACGTGGCGAACACCTGCGCTCACTGCCATTCTGACGCGGATTATATGAAGGGATACGCCATTCCCACCGATCAGTTCGCAAAGTACAACACGAGCGTGCACCACGAAGCGCTAACTGTGCGAGGCGACCTCAGTGCGCCAACCTGTACGACGTGTCATGGAAATCACGGAGCGGCGCCGCCCGGAGTAGACAGGGTTCAAAATGTGTGTTCGAACTGTCACACCTTTCAAGCCCAGATGTACGAGAAAAGTTCGCACAAAGCAGCCTTTGAAGCGGCATCCCTTCCGGGATGCGTCGTCTGCCATGGCAATCATGGCATCAGCCATCCAACGGACGCCATGCTTGGCACGGGTCCCGGCGCAGTCTGCATGCGATGTCATTCCCCCGGGGATGCCTGTGATCAAGCACGGGTACAATTGCAGAGTTCCTTGAGTCAGTTGGACCTGGCCATCAAAAGCGCGGACCAAGTTCTCAGTGTTGCCGAGTCTTCCGGCATGGAAGTGAGCGAGGCTCGGCTCGGGCAGGACCAGGCACGGGACTCGCTGACGAAGGCTCGCGTCACGATCCATAGCTTCCGGACGGACTTCGTGGACCAGGATGTTCAAGCGGGGCTGAAAATCGCGGCCAAGAACCTGCAAGCCGGAAAGGACGCCATGGTCGAGCGCAACCATCGCCGTATCGGGCTGGCATTATCCCTGATCGCGATCGGGATAACGCTGGTTGGGCTTCGGCTGTACATCAAGCAGATAGAGAGTTAGATCGGCAGATACATTGCCGTGGTACACGGAGCTATGGAGTATTTCCCGACCAGCAACATGAACAGAAGCGCTTTCATAGGTAGAGAGGAGCCCTGCTTCCTTCAATGAACGTTGATGAAGGCGTGAAGAAGTGGCTCCGGCCGTTTTATTTTCTGGGCCAGAATCCCATCACCCTAACGGGCGCGGTGCTGACTACCAGCAGCGCGCTCACCATGATTGCGTTCTGGGTCTACGACGTCCTCCTACCTGGACCGCCCCATCCCTACATCGGAATTCTCATTTTCCTCGTCCTACCCGGCATCTTCGTCCTGGGTCTGGTGCTGTGTCCAATCGGCGTGGGGATTCGGTGGCGCGCGTTGCGCACCCGAGGCGAACTTCCGGCGGAGTACCCGAAGGTGGATCTCGGATCGGAAACCCTCCGCCACGGCCTTCTGCTGATCATGCTCGCCACGCTGGTTAATCTACTCCTCATCGCTACCGCTTCGTATCGCGGCGTCGCTTACATGGATTCCGTCCAGTTCTGCGGCCAGACCTGCCACACCGTGATGCAACCCGAATTCACCGCTTATCAAAATTCTCCCCACTCGCACGTGGATTGCGTAAGCTGCCACATCGGCCCCGGCGCCGGCTGGTTCGTGCGTTCCAAGCTCTCCGGCGTGCGCCAGGTTTTCGCGGTGACCTTTCACACTTATTCCCGCCCCATTCCCTCGCCCGTGAAATACTTGCGTCCCGCCCGTGAAACCTGCGAGCAGTGCCACTGGCCGCAGCGCTTCACCGGCGACAAATTTCTTGTGACCACCAGCTACAAAGACGACGAGAAAAATACCCCGCAAACCACCGTCCTCCTGATGAAGGTCGGCGGCCGCACCTGGCAGGGCGGCGTCGGCATTCACGGACGCCATCTCGACGAGGGCTCGCGCATCCGCTACATCTCGATCGATGAAGCGCGCCAGGTCATTCCCGTCGTTTACTACACCGACGACTCCGGCAAAGTCGTCACCTACACTTCGACCGACGTCAAAACCACGCCGCAGCAGCTGGAAAAAGGCGACCACCGCAGCATGGACTGTGTCGACTGCCACAATCGTCCCACCCACACCTTCGAAATGCCGGAAAGCGCCGTCGACAAGCGCATCAGCCAGGGCGTGATCGCGCCCGACCTGCCATTCATCAAGAAAAAAGCAGCGGAGCTGATCAAGGCCGACTATCCCAGCCGCGATGAAGCCCGGAAACGCATCGTCGCCGGCATCGACGATTTCTACCGCACCACCTATCCGGAGATTTACCAGTCACGACGCACGGTCGTAGAGCAGTCTGCCCAACAGACGGCCAATATCTATCTGCGCAATGTTTTCCCGGACATGCGCCTCACCTGGGGCACGCATCCCAATAACATCGGGCACAACGATTCGCCCGGCTGTTTCCGTTGCCACGATGGAAACCACGTCAGCCCTGACGGCAAAGTCATCACCAATGATTGCGGCGCCTGCCACACCCTGCTGGCCGTCGACGAGGAAAACCCCAAAATCCTCACCGACCTCGGCATGAAATAAGCGCCCCTATCGACCATTTTTCGGTGCAATCAGAAAATCCACTGCACTATCACAGCCCCTCTGGCTTACACTCTTAACGTTGCGCGCCAGGGCCAAAGACAACCATGACTCACGCAGGGACAAAAATGTCCGAGACCTGGGAGCAGTGGCAGGGTCAATCCGTTAACGGCGAATTTCGCCTGGTGCAGTATTTGGGCAGCTCGGGCCAGAATGCAGTCTTTCTGACCGAACGCGGCGCCGAAGAACGCCAAAAAGCCGCCATCAAACTCGTTCCCGCCGATGCCACGAACGCCGATGCCAAGAATGAAGCCCTGCAACTTTCCCGCTGGGAGCGCGCCAAAGCTCTTTCCCATCCCAACTTGCTGCGCATTTTCGCCGCGGGACGCTGCCAGTTGGGCGCCAAACCGTATCTCTTCGTTGTGATGGAGTACGCAGAAGAAGACTTGTCGCAGATTCTTCCCTACCGGCCGCTCACCACGGCCGAAACGCGCGAGATGCTCGGGCCAGTGCTAAATGCTCTGGAATACATTCACGGCCAGGGCCTGGTGCACGCTCATCTCAAGCCCGCCAACATCATGGCGATCAGCGACCAGATCAAGCTCTCGACGGATGGCGTCCGCGCCGCAGGAGAGCCGTCGGAAAACCAATCCGCTGTCGGCTCCAACCCCTACGCTGCGCCGGAAGCTGCCGCGGGAAACATCTCCCCTGCCTCCGACGTTTGGTCGCTGGGCATAACGCTGGTTGAGGTGCTGACGCAACATCGGCCCACCCCGCCAGGAACGCAGGCCGATCCCGCAATTCCTGAGAATCTGCCTGAGCCTTTCTTGGATATCGTGAAGCATTCTTTGGTGAGAAATCCCGCCGCTCGATATTCCCTCGCCGAGATCCGGCAGCGTTTGCAGCAAGCTCCTGCCCTTGAGCAGACTGCCGCAACGCCGAAAATCTCGCCCGCCCGTTACGGCATCGCCGCTGTCATCGCCGGAGTCATTTTGCTTGCGATCCTCGGCGGAAAACAACTCCTGCATCACTCGCCTTCAGCCGCTCCCGCGCCGGAAGCTCCCGTTGCCAGCCCACAGCAGCCCACCACAGCCGCGCCGGAGCGGAAACCAGTAAGCGCATCCCCAACCGCTCCGTCAAAAACGCCATCCAACGGCGAAGTCGCCAAACAGGTTCTGCCGAACGTCTCCCAGAGCGCTCGCAACACGATTCAAGGCAGAGTGAAAGTTCGCGTTAAAGTCAAAGTTGATCCATCCGGAGACGTCGACGATGCGACCTTCGACTCCGCCGGCCCCAGCAAATATTTCGCCCGCCAGGCGATGGCAGCGGCAAAAGATTGGAAATTCACTCCGCCGCAAGTCAGCGGCGAGCCCGTCGCAAGTGAGTGGCTCTTGCGATTCGAATTCGGCAGAACGGCAACCCAGGCATTCGCCAAACAAACCAAACCGTGAACCAGGCCCCACTGCACCGTGACTCCATCGCCGCGGCAAAATCGCCCGCCCTCTTACTGCTCACGCTCGCCACGCTGCTTTCCGCCGCCCCGATTTGTCCGGCCGACGATCACAATCCTTACGCCGGCAATCCACAAGCCGCTAAGCTCGGCGAGTTTCAATTCCGCATCAATTGCGCCTTCTGCCACGGACTCGGCGCCCGCGGAGGCGGCCGCGGCCCTGATCTCACTCGCGCCCAAAAACGTCACGGCAATTCCGACGCCGATCTCTACCGCACCATCAACGAAGGCGTTCCCGGCACTGCCATGCCTCCCAACGGCACAACTGGCCAGGGCGTGGGCATGACCGACGAAGAAATCTGGCAGGTGATCACCTACATTCGTAGCCAGCAGGTCAAGGCTCCCGCGCAGCCCGTTGGCAATGCCACTCACGGCAAAGAGTTATTTTTCGGCGACGCAAACTGCTCGCGCTGCCACATGGTCGAAGGCAAAGGCGGACGCCTCGGCCCCGACCTCAGCGGCGTCGGCGCCGCGCGAGCGCCCGAAGCGATCGTCGACTCCGTGCGCAATCCCAGTCGCCGTCTCGCTCCCGGTCTTTCCGAAGCCATGAAAGAATTTCCCCAGGAATACGAAACCGTCGTCGTGGTCACCGCAGACGGCAAAGAAATTCGCGGCGTCGCCCTCAACGAAGACAGCTTCACTCTGCAAATGATGGACCAGAACGAAGAGATTCATCTTTTCCAGAAAGACCAGCTTCGTTCCTTCCACAAGAGCCGGGTTTCCGCCATGCCGATTTACGATCCCGAAATTCTCAGCGACAAAGATTTGCAGGATATCGTGGCTTACCTTCAAAGCGTGGCCACGCAATGAGGACGGTGAGTGAATAGACTCCGTGCAGTCTTACTCTTGTTGGCGTTCAGTTCTTCCGCAGCTCATGGCCAAGTCACGTTCGCGCGCTTGCTGAATTCCGCCAAAGAACCCCAGAACTGGCTCACCTACTCCGGCAGCTATTCCGGCCAGCGCTTCAGCGGACTCAATCAGATCACCACCGCGAACGTGCCCACCCTCGTTCCCAAGTGGGTCTATCAAACTGTCGGAACCGGCAAGTTCGAAACCACGCCGCTGGTTGTCGACGGCATCATGTACGGCACCGGCACCGACAATCGCGCCTTCGCCCTCGACGCGCGCACTGGCCGCCCCATCTGGCTCTACCAGCGCCAACTGCCTGCCGACATTCGTCCCTGCTGCGGCCGCGTAAATCGCGGCCTCGCTATTCTCGGCAACAAAGTTTTCATGGGCACGCTCGACGCTCACGTCCTCGCCTTCGATACGAAAACCGGAAATATCATTTGGGACACCACCTCCGTAGACTACAACGGCGGATACAGCTACACTCTCGCCCCGCTCGTCGTGAAGAACCTCGTCATTCTCGGCATCTCCGGCGGCGAGTACGGCATTCGCGGATTCATCGATGCTTACGACGCCGATACCGGCGAGCGCAAGTGGCGCTTCTATACCACCCCCGGCCCCGGCGAACCCGGCCACGAGACTTGGGAAGGCGATTCCTGGAAAATCGGCGGCGCGCCCGCCTGGATTACTGGCACATACGATCCCGCGAAAAACGAATTGCTCTGGCCCACCGGCAATCCATCGCCTTCCAATCGCGGCGAGGGACGGTCGGGCGACAATCTCTACAGCAACTCGTTGCTCGCGCTCGACGCCGACACAGGCAAACTGAATTGGTATTTTCAATTCACTAAGCACGACGAACATGACTGGGACTCGACCCAGGTTCCCGTCCTGATCGACTCGGCTCACAAACATCTGGTCGCGCAGGCCAACCGCAACGGTTTTTTCTATGTGGTCGATCGCAGCAGCGGCAAGCTGGTTCTTGCCAATCCATTCGGCAAAGTCACGTGGAGTGATACAAAAGACTCCGAAGGCCGTCCGATAAGCAATAAGCAGAGCGAGCCCACGGCAAACGGGCAAGTTGTCTGCCCCGGCGCAGCTGGCGTCACCAACTGGGAGTCGCCAACGTTCAATCCGCAGACCAATCTCTTCTACGTCACCGCGCGCGAGCAGTGCGATATGTTCAGCACCGCTCCGCAACCTTACGAAGCCGGCCACGCCTACTACGGCAGCGCGTATTTTCCCGCCGATACCACCGAGCCATTCTGGGGCGCGCTTCGCGCCATCGATCCAGCGAGCGGACAAATCAAATGGGAATTCCGCCACGTCTCTCCCTCATGGGCCGGCGTTCTTTCCACCGCCGGCGGCCTCGTCTTCACCGGCGACTCGGAAGGAAATTTCATCGCGCTCGATGCCGCCACCGGCAAAGCGCTCTGGCATTTCCAGACTGGCGCCGCAATCTACGCCGCGCCCATGGCGTTCGCCGTCGACGGAAAAGAATATGTCGCCATCGCCGCAGGCAGCGCAGTGTTCGCATTCGCTCTTCCCTAATTTTCAACATGAGGAATCCACTCGTGCACTTGCTCGCTGCGCTCTCGCGTCTATACATTGCTTGCTGAGCTGCTGAACCAAAAAAATTCTTCAGCTCGACCCTTGGAAGAGCCCCCGGGCGTGCGCGAGAGCAGGTGACGCGACCGCATGGAGACGACCCCAGAGAGACGTCGCTGCTTGCGCCACAAAGTCAACGCCCCAGCCTTCGCCAGTTTCGATGGTGTCACTGGTGGCATGATCCTGGACCTGAGCGAACAGGGCATGTCAATGCATACCGTTGCGCCCCTCGAACCCAACCGCCGCCTGCAATTTCATTTGAGCTTGCCTGAGCCGGCGACCTATCTCGACACAGAAGGCTACGTCGCCTGGGCTGATGCTCTCGGCCGCGCCGGTGTGCGCTTCACGGAATTGCCCGAGGATGCTCAATTCCGGCTCAACCAATGGCTCACGCAAAATGCCAACGCTCCCAGCCGTAAAGCGCCGAAGTTCGCCGTGGGCGAATTCTCTTTGCCCGGCCGAAGTGGTAAAACCCCCGGCGAAGCGGGGAAAGAACATCTGGAAATCAGTCTGGAACCCGCCAACCGTACAGAACAGCCGAGGAGCTTTGCCTCTGCCTCCACCACCATGCAGTACGAGTTCAATCCGCTGGGCCCCGATCTCAACTCGGCCTTGCGTCTGATCAGCGAACGCGCCCGTGCGCTTACGCGCGCCACGAGCGCCGCTATCGCGCTAGCCCAGCAGGGTCCCATGCGGTGTTGCGCCAGCCTGGGCGCCTGCGCGCCACCTCTCGGTACCGAACTGGCCATCGATTCCGGTCTTTCCGGCGAATGCATTCGCAGCGGCAAAGCGCAGCGTTGCGACGACGCAGAAAACGATCCACGTGTCGATGCCGAAACCTGCCTTCTGCTCGGCGTCCGCTCCATCGTCGCCGCTCCCATCCGTTACGAGCGCGAAATCGTGGGTCTTTTGGAAGTTCTGTCCGAAAAATCCTTCGCCTTCGATGAAGGCGACGTTGCCGTAGCCGAAAGCCTCGCTCACACCGTAGTTCTGGCTTTGAGCCACAATGCCAAACCTAAAACGCGCCTGCCCGGGATCGTCAATCCACGCTGATTTCCGCTTAGTGAATCTGTGAGTCTGACGTGGGAACAGCCGCCCTCGGCTGTCCGGCCGGGCGCCAGCCCCGGCGCCGAGGCCCGACAAAAGCCAGTGATCGCCTTAATCGCCTCCCGTCTGCCCGCCTGTATGCTCCAGCAAAACACTCACGCCATCCCGATACAGAGTCTTCCACTCCGGATTGCGCTCCAGCACGTAACTGAGAGGTTGGTCGGGCGGGAACAACATATAGCGGATTTTGTACTTATCCAGAACGCCCTTCGATCGATCGACGCCCAGCAGATCGATATACTCCTGGAAAATTCCTTCGTATTCGAAAATATCGACCCGGCCGTCAATAAAAACCGGCACGTCGTGGTCATTCCATTCCAGATATCCGCCCCACGGATAAAACGCCAGCAAGCGTCCTTGCGGCGGATGCTCTTTCAGGAATGCGACCGCACGAACGGGATATTGTTCCGCGAGGGAGCGCTGCAGCGCCCCCTCTCGCGGCCAGTAATAAAACATTCCCGCCGCCATCGCCAATATGGCTAGCGCATTGAGCCAGGGAGCATCACGCTCGGCTTTATACGCCGGCAGGAAATCCAGAATTTGCGCCAGAAGCGGCGCCACCAGAATCGCCAGGAGAAACAAAAAGCGGACGTAAGTGAGCCCGCAGTAAAGTCCGAACAGAGCCAGCAGAAGTCCAGTCGCGCTCCAACTGCGCTTCCGCACCAGTGCGCCCAGAAACAGGACCAGCAACAGAACCATCACCAGTTTTCCGTGCCAATCGTGAAAATCCACCGAAACCCACTCCGCAATGTGGCTGATGTTGAGCTTTTGCCGGAATGCCAGATCGAAGGGATAAAGCAGCAGGTGGAATCCGAAAGGATTGACAAACAGAGCGGCGACACTGGCCAGCCAGGCCAAAATCAGCTTCTTGCGTTGCCCAGCGCCCCAGGGCTGTGACTCGATCCGTCCCCAACTGAGCTTAAACCAGCCCGCAAAAATAACGATCGAAAAGCAGATCAATCCCAACAGCCACGATCCGTGGGTATTGACCCACAGGCAAAATAATGGTGGCAGAAGCCACAGTGGCGCGCTTCCCCGCTGGCGAAAGCGCTGCAGGATGATCAGAAGAATTACCAGATAGGCGTAACCGAAAAGAATCGTGCGCGGCCCAAACGAAATTTGCGCCAGAAATGAACAAAACGCGCAAGCGATGAACGAAGCCTTAAAGTTTCGGCTCTCCCGCCAGGCCAAGTACAGCACTCCGCCAAAGATGGCTTGCAACAACAAAATTTTGAGGGTCTTAAGTCCGAGCAGTCCCCCGGCTCGCCAGGCCAGATAAAACGGAATCTCCGCCAGCCATTCGTGGTTCATCCAGGGATGCCCGGCGAGGGTAAAGGAATAGGTGTCGTAACGGGGCAAGTCGTGGTGTTGAAACAGATATTCGGCGTTGCGCAGGTGCCACCAGATATCAGGATCGTGCATTCCCTTGCGGGCCAATAGGAATTCCAGCACGATCAGCACTACCGCCAGCACCGCCAGAAAGGAAAATACCTTGTGGAACGCAGGAAACAGATCACCCTTCATTGCAGCCGGCGGGTCCTTCATCACAATACTGGCCATGAAGAAATGGTTCTTCCTCGGTGCGGGCTACGTTGGCTTCCAGTTTATCCCGATATCGGGCCGCGGGCAGACCGCAAGCCTTTACTACTTGGGGTTTGAAGAATGGTTCCGGGCGCAGCGCCGGTTTCAGGATGCACAGCCTCGGGTGTGCAAATCTCAAGGTTGCCAACAAATTTCTCGTCTTTGCGGCGTGTAAACTGAATTCTTGCTGGTTAGGAAGTAAGTCCCGTCATTTAAGCGAATTGCGAGGCCTGCCCCGCCTTTCGTATAGGGCTTACCGATTAGTTACATCCTGCGTCTCATAGAGAGAAACCGCTGCTTCCACAAGATTTTGCACAGCAGAGAGGGCCATTTTTGGGGCTGGGGGATTGGCCCACACGTAACTTTATTTTCGCTTGCGCCATTTCAGCAGAGGCTGCCCCACTCGCCGGGTGGCCCACTCAAGCCCGCTTTCGGCTTGAGTGGGGGGACGGGGTGGCGCACTCAAGCCTGGTGCCCCAGGTTCGCGCCCCATTTTGCTTTTTCATTCCCATGATGCTCAGGTCTTGGGCGCTAACCTGGGAGAAAATTATCGAGTGAGCCGAACCGCTCTTTTGGTTCTCAGGTTAGCTCGCAAAGTGGGGGCCGGCCCACACAGTTGGTGGTTACTACCCTTTGAAGAACGGCGCACAGCAAGCAGGTGGTGCTGGAGGACGCCAGCGGCGAAGAATCAAACCAACGGGGACAGGAGCCGAGCACCAGAGGGCTTGCCGCAGACCCGCGCAAATCCTCAATGAGTGAAATCGCCTGTTAGCAGAAGTTGGCCTCCGGGCGCACATTCGGACATGGCGCGGGATGTCAGTTGGCAGCAGCTTGTACCGCCCTTTGCACCCCGGAAGGCTACCCCCATTTTGTCAACACAGCCGGTGCCCCTTCGCATAAACTTCCACTGTTGTGCTCGCCCACAGCATTATCGTGGTCTTGATTGCAGCCCTCATCGTTGAGGTACTGTTTTGCCGATGGCTCGCGAGGAAGTGGAGACCGGCATCGACCCCAATCACCATAGCAGCCGGAATCGCTTCTCTTGTTGGCCCCGCCTGCGCTGTCCTTCCTTACACGGACTATATGCCAGACTTTCCGGGTTTTCTGACGGGCGTCTGGCTGTTGGCAGCCATCGGGGTCATCGGCATTGGGATCGGCGTTTTTGCGTTCGGCACAGGCAGCAAGGTCGCGGGTACAATTTGCGTGCTGACCAATATCCCCGTCCTCGCTTACTGGGGATTTATAGGCGCCTTTTTCTCCATGGGTGGATCGGTGTGAACCATACCGCCGCAGAACGGTAATCCAAACAGGCAGGATTCGACCCTGGGCGGTAAGGTCATCATTCCGGAGTCGATCTGCCCGTCCACGAACTCAAAGTTCGCGCTCTGTGCAGACGATGAAGGCAACCAATTCATAATCAAAGAGCCCACTCGCTCCCTCTGCCAGCGGCACACTCTTAGACGCTACTGGAAGGATCGAGTCGCTGCCGACGCTCGCTGCGAGCAGCAGGCGGGTAGAGAAGACTTTCGCGAAGCAGTTCAGAGCTTGCCAGGAATTGTTGTCGCGATATGCGAATAGGACTGGGGCTGTCTTGCTATCGTTAAAGTAATCTTGCGCAGGTTGCCTCCGTCGGCTCAACTTCCGCATTGCCCGTGATCGGGGGGCGATCCAATGTGCTCGGCAACGTGGATTCAACGAAACATGCGGATCGCTTCAGTTCCATCTCGCAGGGGGAAAATTGACGGTAAATCCGCGATCGATGTGTTCACTTCGCTCTCGCACATCGGACGGGACAGATTCCTGAACGACCTAAAGGTGAGGGCGCAAAATATCGTTATCTCACAAACGCATAATCCGGCGTCGCCACTTTGATTTGCGATCTTCTGCGGCTATGCGTGGCTATATCGAAGGCAACCAGCAGATTGTCTTCAATCAGTAAGATCTCGGTGTCGGAGAGCCAGCCGACAAAGCGGGCGTGGGGAATTGCGACGATCGGCTTTACGGGATCGACCACTTCAACGACCTGGACTGCGGGCATGTCGGGAAGCACTTTCTTGATCTGCGCGAGTTCCGCCGGGTTATCCTTGCCTTGGTCTGCGAGTCTGAGTTCATCTCCAGGCTTCTGAGTTGCCTCAATAGTCATGCCCACGAGCTTGTGGCTGGATGAAAACTTTGCCATGGAAGCAAAGAAGCTGATGTCATAATCGCGGTTCTGGTACAACTTCCACTCATCAAAGAGGACAATGCGTCTTCCATTGGTCTCGGTCAGCAGCACCAGGTCATCGCTCTCGTTGACCCAACCGCAACAGCCGGAATCGCGGTTGGCTTCGATGATTGCGACCGCTTCCTTCTCGTTGTAAGAGTCCAAGACCTCTTCGACCGGAGCCGAAAGCTTTGTCGCTGACCACGATCCGGAGCTC
>Ga0335076_10000905_pt1 | contig 28193 bp, 28 predicted proteins | sample Lox_Sample_25_FD_206717 | JGI IMG/M metagenome (GOLD analysis project Ga0335076, IMG submission 206717) | Soil microbial communities from Loxahatchee National Wildlife Refuge, Florida, United States - Lox_Sample_2.5 | ecosystem: Environmental > Terrestrial > Soil > Wetlands | place: USA... | reverse complement strand
GTCCCCTGCGTCGAGGGCGGGAGCGTGACCGAGGCGACCAGCCCGGACAGCGTCAAGGCGCAGATCAAGGTCAAGATGGGCGCGATGTCGATGACGTTCACGGGCACCGTCGCCATCATCGAGCAGAACCCCGAGGCCCATCGCGCCGTGCTCCAGGTCAAGTCGCGCGAGGCCGGCGGCCAGGGGCACGCGAACGCGGACGTGACGTTCGCGCTGTCGAACGGTGGCGGCACGATTCACACCGCGGCGCAGATCACCGGCAAGGCGGCCTCGATGGGTGAGGGCGTCGTTCAGAACGTACTCGACGCGCTGATCAACAGCTTCACCGAGAAGCTGGCTGCGCTGTAGACGGACGCTCCGATGGCCGTGATCTCGATGAGGCACGCGCGTGATGGCGAGGTGCCGCGCGACGGCGGCACCGCCGTCCAGGAGAGCCCCGACCGCCCGGTGTTCAGCGGCAACGGGCACGACAATTACGTGTGCGTCGAGTGCGGCAACGTGCTCGCAGTCGCGATGCCGCCCGAGTACATGAACCGCAAGCTGCGCATCAAGTGCGCGCGCTGCAAGACCGTGAACGTCGCGATCGAGGTCGAGGGCGTCGACTACGCGTCGGCGTTCAAGCGGCCCGCGGGTTGAACTCCTGCCGCCTCCCGCTCGTAGTCGAGCTCCGTGCCGACCCCGAGCTGGTTGAGCGCGTCGTTGGCCTCGTCGAGGCTGCTCGCGTCGGCGACCGCCTGGGCCAGCCGTCCCGCGACCTTGATCGTGATGTCGACGTCGAGGTAGAACGTCAGCGCCGCGACCGAATTGAGTTCGAGCGTCCGGGTCCCGCCGCGGATCGTCGCCCGTCCCGAGGCGCCGCGGAAGGCCCGCACGGCCTGCGCACTGGCCTCGGTGCTGACGAGCTCGATCGCCGCCTCGATCCGCTCGGCCACCGGCCCGGTCAGACCGCGCGCGCCGCACAGGCCGCCGGCGGCGGCGATCTCGGACAGCCGTGCGAGCACCTCGGTCGGCGTCAGCTCGGCATCGCACCCGATCCCGAAGATCCCTAGCAGCACCGGCTGGCCGCGGCTCGAGAGCCGTCCGCCGGCGGCGAGCATCAACGCGTCGCACAGCGGGCTGCGAAGCCCCGGCTCGTCGCCCCGCGCCACCACGTCGCCGCCGACGTCGACGAGCACGACCAGGTCGCACTTCAGAGCGGCGACCGCCTGCGCCAGCCCGTCGGCGACGGCGCGGGGGCCGTCGTTGACGTCGATCAGCAGCGTTCGCTGCCCGAGGAACTCCGCCATCCGGGACTCCGCGAAGAACACGTCGCGGTCCCGCAGGCGGGTCTCAGGTCCGGCCAGCAGGATCCCGGGCGCGAGCTCCTCGGCATCGGTTATCTCCGCCACGGTGCGGGGGCCCGGCACGGGGTCGAACGGCCGGCGCTCCCAGGTCAGGCCGCCGAGCACCGGATCGCCGCCGTCGTAGAGGCGGACGAGCTCGGCGGTGGCGAGCGCACCGACCACGTCGCCCCCGCCGCCCATTCCGATCACCAGCGGTCGCCTGGCTCGGCGGAGCAGGAGTTCGGAATCGCGCATCCACTAGTTGTATCGGGCCGCCGGGCCCCGGACGTTTACACGTTGCTAACCAGCCCCGCTAGATTCTGCCGCGCGGCGCATCGCGTAGCGGAACCAGCCCTCGCCGTACGGGACGTAGACGCGGACCGGGACTTTGCGCGCGGCGAGCGGTTCGAGGTCGTCCGGGCGGACGCCGAGCAGCATCTCGATCGTCACGCCCGGCAGCGCCGGCAACAGCGCCTCACGGATCACGGGGTCGTGGGTGGCGAGCGAGAGGGTGGCGCCGGCGCGGTTGAGCGCGTAGGCGAGCTCGATAAACGCCAGGTCGGTCGCGTCTCCCCACGGGAGGGCCTGCGCCGGCGTCTCGACGTACGCGCCCTTGACCAGGCGGATCGGCACCCCGGCCTCGGCGAGCTTGTCCGCGTCGGCCGGGGTCCGTTTCAGGTTGGCTTGCAGGGTGGCCGCCACCGCGCCGCCGGCCCCCGCCACCGCGAGCACCGCCTCGAGGATCCGGTCGGTCCGCGCTAGCTGCTCGGCGCCCACCTGGATCCGGGCGCCGGCCGGGAGCGCCGCCGCGATCCGCTCAAGCCGGCGCGCCGCGCCGTCGCCCGGTTCGTCGATGGCGATGTGCGACAGGTCGACCGAGAGGTAGCTTTCCGCCGGCGCGTCCTCGGCCAGCCGTCCGGCGAGCGCGACGTACGCGTCGGCCACGCGATCCGCCTCGCCCGCATCCGTGACGTTCTCGCCGAAGTAGTCGATCGAGCTCTGGATGCCCTCGCCGGCGAGGCGTCTCGCGACGGCGAGCGCGTCCTCAGCGGTGTCGCCGGCGACGTACCGCGACGCCAGCCGGTAGGCGAGGTGCTCGCCACCGGGTGCCGCACGCACCGAGCATTCAAAACGCTCGCTGGTCGCCAGCTTGAACAGGATCGGCCGCGGTATGCCCTTCATCGCGCCCTGCATTCTGAACCCGTGTGCTGAATAACCCACGTACAGCGTGGAAAATCCAGCACGCCTCCCCGTGACCCCATCCAGATCGCCACCTGCCACCGCCTAGACAATCTCGATCGATTTAGTGATATATTCGATGGCATGGCAGTCCTCACGCCACCGGAGCTCGAACAGTTTGTCGCCGATCTCGCCGCCACCCCCGACCTCTGGCGCCACCTCGTCCGCCACGCCACAGACGCCCGCGTCTACGAGCAGATCGTCGACGACGAGGACGTGAACGCCTGGGTGATCTGCTGGAGCGAGGACCAGGACACCGGCTTCCACGACCACGACGAGTCGTCGGCCGCGATCGCAGTGATCTCCGGCCAGGTTCGCGAGGACCGGCTCCGGGTCGGCGACGAACCACGTTCGCGCGTGCTCGGGCCGGGCCAGGTGTTCACGGTCCCCGCCGTCGCGATCCACCGCGTGCTCCACGCCGGCGACGCGCCGGCGGTGACGATCCATGCTTACTCGCCGCCGCTCACGCGGACCGGGGCTTACCGGATCGGACCCGACGGCGAGCTCGAGCGAGAGCTGCTCTCGAACGAGGACGAGCTCCGCGCCGAGCCCGCGCTCGCCTGAAGCGAGACGCCGACCTCCCATAGGATTACGTCCGGTGTCGGGAGTCGGACGGTTCGTGAAGTTCACCGCGCAGGCTGGTCGGGGCGACGACCTCGCCGAGTCGCTCCTCCGCGCCGCCGATTCGCTCCGCGACACCGCCGGCTGCGAGCTGTACGTGATCAACCGCTCCAAAACCGAGCCGGACGTCGTCTGGGTGACCGAGCTGTGGCTGAGCCAGGAGGCGCTCGACGCCTCGCTCGAGCAACTCCAGACCGACGAGGGTAAGGCCCAGATCGCCGAGGTCATGGCCGTGCTCGAACGCCCACCCGAGCTGACCGAACTCGAGCCGCTCGGCGGGGTCGGCTACCTCGCCGGCGGCACCGGCTACACCCACATCAACATCGAAAACGACGTCGAAGACATGGCCAAGCGGTTCGGCTTCGGCGAGCAGGGAGAGGCGCGGTTCGCAAACCGGCCGCTCGGCACCGTCCGGACCGGCGTCAGCCACCAGCGCCTGCGTCCCGGCGTCCGCCAGGCGTTCGGCCACCGCCACCAGCACGCCGAAGAGGTGTTCGTGATCCTCGCCGGCACCGGCCGGATCAGAATCGACGACGAGATCGTCGACGTCGGCCCGCTCGACGCAATCCGGATCGCCCCGAGCTCGGCGCGGGCGTTCGAGGCCGGCCCCGACGGGCTCGAGTTCGTCGTGTTCGGCCCTCACCACACCGGCGATGCAGTGATGGACCCGGACTTCTGGCCGGCCGAGGCGACGTAAGCCGCGGTCAGCCCGCGACCAGCCCGACCAGCCGCTCGATCTCCTCCTCGGACGTCCACGCCCCCACCGACGCGCGCACGAGCCCGAACGCCGGGATGCTGCGGACGATCACACCCTCGCCGGCCAACCGCGCCACCTCGGCGTCCGGGTCCTCCGCGGCCCACGAGACGAGCGTCGAACGGCCCCTCGGCCAGACCGACAGCCCGCGCTCGGCCAGCCGGTGGGCGAGCTGCGCGGCCATCGAAGTCGCACGCTCGTGTACCCAGCCCCAGCCCGCCTCCTCGAACACGTCGAGCGACGCTCCAGCCCACGCGTTGCGGAGCCCCGCCGGGAAGCCGTGATCGAGCCGCTTGACACCCTCGGCCTGCTCGAACTCGAGCGCGTTGGCCGGATCCGCCACCGACCCGTACCCGGGCCACGGCACTAACAGGTCCTCGAGCCGGTCCTCGCGAACGAACAGCGCCCCGCTCCCCTCCGGGCCGCACAGCCACTTCTGTCCCGAGCCGGCGTAGAAGTCGACGCCGAGCCCGCGCACGTCGATCGGCACCGCCCCGAGCGCCTGGGCGGCGTCGAGCAGTACCGGGACGCCGGTGGCGACGAGCGCGGGCACGTCGGCCACCTCGCCACCGACCCATGAGACGTGCGAGCACGCGACCAGCCGGGCGGTGCCGGGCACCTCGCCAGCGATCTCGGCGAACGGGACGACGCGGATCTTGACCCCGTGCCGTCGCCGTGCACGCCCGAGCGGCGCGAGCAGCCCGGGGTGCTCCTGGTCCGAGGTCACGATCTCGTCCCCCGGCCGCAGGTCGAGTCCCGAGATCACGGTGTTGACGCCGTCGGTCGTCGACCCGGTGAGCGCGACGTCGGTCGGCTCACAGCCGAGTGCGGTGGCGTAGCCGGCGCGGGCTCGGTCGGCGAGTCCCATCAGTTCCTCGAAATACGGCCTACCGCACCGGCCGCCGTCGGCTTCGGTCTCGATCCGGCGGCGCACCGCGTCCGCCGCGGCTTGCGGAATCGGGCCCTCGGTTCCCGCGTTCAGATACGAGAGTCGTTCGAGAACGGGGAACTGGGCCCGGAAAGTGGCTGGGTCAGTGGCAGAGGTCGTAGCTTCGGTCATAGCCCTATTCTGTCGTTCCGCATGTGCTTCGACTTCGACGCGCGGCCGCCGGCGCCGCCCGAGGACCTGCTGCTCGCCCCGATCGCCGGGGGCGCGGGTGCGGAGCTACTGGTGCTCACCTCGGCTGACGGGACGCAATTCTCGGCCGCGCTCGCGGAGGCGTCGTCGGGTCGCGGCGGCGGGGTCATGATCTTCCCCGACGTCCGCGGCCTGTATCCGTTCTACTCGGAGCTCGCCGAGCGGTTCGCGCAGGCCGGGTACCACGCGGTCGCGATGGACTACTTCGGCCGCACCGCCGGCCTCGGCCCGCGCGACGAGGAGTTCGAATACATGCCCCACGTCCAGCAGCTGACGGTCGAAGGCGTCCAGCAGGACGCCGCCGCCGCGATCGCGGCGCTGCGTGAGCGGACGGGCGCGCGCGCCGTCGCCACCGTCGGGTTCTGCCTTGGCGGGTTCGAATCGTTCCTCGCCGGCGCCGACATGTCCGACCTCGCCGGCGTGATCGGCTTCTACGGCGTGCTCACCGGCGGGCGCTTCGGCGTCGCCGGCCCGCTCGAGCGCGCCGGTGACATCCGCACGCCGGTGCTCGGCCTGTTCGGCGGCGCGGACCAGGCGATCCCGGTCGATCAGGTCGAGCAGTTCGATGCGCGCCTCACCGAGACCGGACTCGACCACGAGATCCACGTCTATCCCGGCGCCCCACACTCGTTCTTCGACCGGCGGTTCGAGGACTACGCGGAGGCCTGCGAGGACGCCTGGCGCCGGATGCTCGGCTTCCTCGAGCGTCACACGAGCTGACTAGCTCTCCGAGCTCTCCGTGTCCGATCCCCGCTCCGCGAGCTCGCGCTTGAGGACCTTGCCGGTGTGGTTGCGAGGAAGCTCGTCGAGGAACACGACCTCACGCGGAACCTTGTAGTTCGCGAGGTTGTCCTTGACGTAGCCCTTGATGTCGTCCTCGGAGAGCTGAACGTCCGGCTGCAGGACGACGAACGCCTTGAGGCGCTGACCGAACCTCTCGTCATCGACGCCGATCGCCGCCGCCTCCTGGATCGAGTCGTGTGAGCTGAGCAGCTCCTCGACCTCGGCCGGGAACACATTCTCCCCGCCCGACACGATCATCTCATCGTCGCGCCCGTCGATGTACAGGCGACCGGCGGAGTCGAAGTGCCCGACGTCGCCGGACGACATCAGGCCCTGGATCATGTCCTTGTTGCCGCCGCCGGTGTATCCCTCGAACTGCGAGATGTTGCCGACGAAGATCCGGCCCGTCTCGCCGGGCCGCACCTCGTTGCCGTGCTCGTCGAGCAGCTTGACGATCGAGCCGCGCACGACCTTGCCCACGGTGCTCGGCTCCGCCCGCAGATCCTCGGGCGTGGCGATCGTCGCGTACGCGATCTCGGTCGAGCCGTACAGGTTGTAGATCACCGGCCCGAACGCGTCGGTGGCGCGCTGGGCGAGATCCGCGCCGAGCGCTGAGCCGCTGACATAGATGATGCGCAGCGCCGAGGTGTTGCGCCGCCTGATCGCGTCCTCGCCGAGGTCGACGATCCGCGAGAGCATCACCGGAACGACCACCATCGCGGTCGCGCGGTGCCGCTCGAGGCTGTCGAGCGTCGCCTCGGGGTCGAACCGCCGGCGCACGACGAGCGTCGACCCGAGGCCCACGCCCAGGATCGACTGCATGAAGCCGAATGCGTGGAACATCGGCACGCACAGCTCGGTCACCTCTTTGGCGCGGAACGGCACCTTGCTCAAGACGCCGCCGATCAGAGACAGCGAGCGTGGCTCGGCACGCGGAGCACCCTTGGGCGTCCCGGTCGTGCCGCTCGTCAGGATCGTGATCCGCGGCCACACGTCGGGCTTCGGGGGAGGGCTCTTATCGCCGCCGTCGATCAGCGCATCGAGCGTGTCATCGCCGGGCTCGTCCGCCCATGCGCGGTATCGGCCGCGCGGCGGATCCTCGGTTCCCGCAAGCACCTGCGCGTACTCCTCGTCGTAGACGAGCAGGTCGGTGCCCTCGCGTGTCGCGACCTCCCTGATCTGCGGCCCGGCGAACGACGTGTTGAGCAGCACGATGCGGGCGCCACACTTCGCGGCGGCGAACACCGCCTCGACAAAGCCGCGGTGGTTGCGCGCCAGGATCGCGACGCCCTCGCCGGCGTTGAGCCCCTCCTTACGCCACGCGTTCGCGAGCGCGTTCGAGCGGTCGTCGAGCTCCCTGTAGGTGAGCTCGCCACGTTCGTCGATCATCGCGGCTCGGTCCGCATAACGGAGCCCGCTGGCCACGAGCGCGCCGCCGATGAGGCCGTAGCGCTGGAATCCACGAACGAGCTGCGCGATGCGCTGCGGCGGCTCCGGGCCGAGCAGCCCGCTGCGGACGGAGATCGCGGCGAAGTACGCCTCGTCGCCGGCCCGCTCGGCGATTTTGGTCGCGCTTCCGATCAGGCCCTTGGGGTCTCGCGCGGCATTGATGATGGCCTTCGGGTCCATGTTGACGATCGGACTCTCCTCCTCTTACAGCGGTGTCACGGCTTCACGGAGATTTTGCTCATTCGGGAAGGTTCTCGGCGCACGGGCGTCAAGTTGGGTGGGCTTAGAGAGCATGCATACCGCGAGGACTCCCAGATTATTCGTACTCCTCGCAATCGCAACGACTTCGTCGCGGTCTCTGCGGCGATGACATGGCGCCGCCGCCGACCCCACGCGGCGGCGGCGCCCACATAGCAGCGCGGCCAAAGCCCATGCATCGTTTACGTACTCATGGGTAGTAGGGGTGCGATGGCCGGCAAGCTCATCACGCTTCCGCTGCGCGTTTCGCTGCGTACGGCGCAACTCGTGACGTGCGCCGCAGGTGGCGCCGCGCGACGTGTGCTCTCGATCGCTGGGCATGACACCGCCACCCACGACGAACCCGTCGCGCGACCGGTCTCACCCGGCGACGTCGAGCACAGAGCCGCGCCTCCTGCGGCGTCCACGAAGGCCCCCGCCGCGCCCGCGCCGGCGTCCGAGGAGCCGCTTCGCGTCTCCGAGCCGCCTGCTCACGTATCCGAACCGCCTGCTCACGTCTCCGAAGAGCCCGTACTCGTGAGCGAGTCCGCCGAGCCGGGCGCCGAGGAGGGCGCCGGTGCCGGGGTCACGGTTGTCGAGCCGTGGCATGGCTACGGCCACATGAAGGCCCGGGATGTGATCGACCGGATCGGGACCGCGACCGTCGCGGAGCTTGCCGCAACACGGCTGTACGAGGCCCGACATCGCGCCCGCCGGACCGTGCTCGTCGCGGTCGATCGCCAGCTGAAGCTGGCGGCCGGCGGCCGGCCGGCCTCAACCCCACCGCCGACGAACGAAAGGAGCAGGCGACATGCCTGATGCAAAGACCCTGAACGAGCGCGACGCGAAGCTGGCGACCTGGCTGAGCGAAGCCCATGCCAAGGAAGCCGAGCTCGAGGCGGATCTGAACGCGCACATCGCGCTCACCCAGAAGCCGGCATACAAGAAGCGCCTCCAGCAGCACCTGAAGGAGACGCGCGACCACAAGCGCCGCGTCGCCGCCCGGATCAAAAAGCTCGGAGGCACCAGCGGACAGGGGCTCCTCGCCGTCCCGGCGACGGTCGGCGATGTCGCCGGTAAGACCGTCGCGGCCGTGAAGGGCCAGGTCGGAGTGGCTCGAGCGCTGGTCAGCGAACAGGCCGAGACGCATCTGCGGAACGCGCAGGAGGAGCTCCGCGAGGAGTACACCGAGATCGCGATCTACAGCCGCATCGAGGTGCTAGCCAATGAGGTGGGGGACCGCGAGACCGCGCGGCTCGCGCGCGACATCCGCCGCGATGAGGCGCGGATGGCGAAGTACCTCGCCGCCGAGCTCGGCCGGCTCGTCAAGGACGTCGTCCGCGCGGAGATCCCACGCGACCAGCGAGCGACGCCGGCGCGGACGCGGTCGAAGCGCTCATCGAGCAGCTCTCGCGCGCGCTCGACCAGCCGGTCACGCTCGACTCGGTCGCGGAGCACCGGATCGACGCGCAGCTCGCGCTCTCGCGCTACCGCGCGAAGCTGACATCCCTGCTGATTGACCGCCCACTGATGCCGGCGGCCCGGCCGGGCTCGAGTCCGGCCGGGCCGCCCTTGGCTCGTCGTGTGAGGTCGGACACGTGAGCCACTGGTTGCGCTTGTGCGCTTGCCCCCAATGCCTCGGCGGCTCGCCAGCCTCCGAGACATGCTTTCGACTTCGAATTGCGGCGCACGACGCCGCGACCGCTGCGGCGAGGGGACCACGGCGGCGCGCGGCTTCGTACTCTGCGAACCACGGGCGCTCGCGTGCGAAGAGCTTAAGCGAGCGGTCGCCAAACCGTGTTGTCGATCGGTGAACTATTTGTGTCGACGAACCCACACGGCGCGTCCACGGCGGCCGCCGCGGCCGTTAGCGCAGGTCGCGCACGGCCAGCCTCAGTCCGGCGCCGGCTGGGATGACGGTCTGAGTGAGCGCCGGCTCGTGCTTGATCAGCGACGTGAACTCGGCGAGCTCGTGCTCGTGCGACCGGACGTTGTCGACCGCCAGGAGGCCCCGCGGGGCGAGCGTGCGCACGAGATCGGGCACGTATCCCGGATAGGCCGGCCGCTCGGCGTCCAGGAACACAAACTCCCATTCGGTGTCAGCCGAGCGCGCGAGCGTCTCAGCCGCGTCCTCGGTCCGCAGCTCGACGCGCTCACCGAGGCCTGCTTCTACCAACTTCCGCCGTGCCAGGTCGGTGCGGTCGGCGTCGACGTCGACGGTGACCACCTTGCCGCCGGTCGCCTCGGCGGCGTCCGCCAGCCAGATCGTGGAATAGCCGTTGGAGGTGCCGAGCTCGAGGATCCGGCACGCCCCAGTCGCCCGGATCAACACGCCGAGCAGCTCCGCCGTCGGCGGTTCGACGTTGCGGAAGCGCTCGAGGCGGTCGGCGCGAGACTCATCGTGTTCCTTGCTCCGGGCGTACAGCTCATCGGCGAGCGTGCGGCGGGCGTCGTTCATTACCCGGCGACACTACCCACGAGCTCGACCTCGGCAGGCGCCGGCTCCGGCGGCCGCACGTCCTCCAGACGGTCGACATTGGCCAGCGCCGGGAACAGGCGGCCCCAGCTGACCGCGAGCAGGATCGTCATAACGCCGCCGCCGACGACCGCCGGAACCGTGCCGACCAGGTAGGCGGCGAGTCCGGACTCGAACGCGCCGAGCTGGTTAGAGGCGCTGATGAACACCATCTCCACAGCGTTCACCCGACCACGCAGCCGGTCGGGTGAGGCGAGCGCAACCGTCGTCGAGCGGATGTTCATGCTGTAGAGATCGACGAACCCGCTAACCCCGAGCGCGAGCAGCGAGATCACGAACACGCGTGAGAGGCCGAACACGATGATGCTCGCGCCGTACAGGCCGACCACCAGCAGCAGGAGACGGCCCGCCTGGCGCTGGATCGGGTGTCGCGTGACCCACGCCGCGGCGAGCAGAGCGCCGACCGCCGGCGCCGCGCGCAGGACGCCCAGCCCGGTTGCGCCGACGTGCAGGATCGAGCGGGCGAACACCGGCAGCAGCGCCACCGCCCCGCCGAACAGCACGGCGAGCAGGTCGAGCAGGATCGCCCCCAGCAGGATCTGCGTCCGGCGTACGAACCGAAGGCCCTCGAGCACGCTCTCCACGGTGGCCGGCTGGACGCCGCCCTCCTCGTCGACGTCGGCCGCCGCGCCCGGATGCATCGCCATCACCACTCCGCAGGAGATCACGCACGAGCCGGCAGAAAGCAGGTACACGAGTGACGGCGAGACGCCGTAGAGGAGACCGCCGAGCGCCGGACCGATCACCATGCCCGCCTGGCTGGCGATGGAGCGCAGCGTCATCGCGTTCTGCAGCAGATCGACGCCCACGAGCGTCGGCGGCATCGCACGCGCGGCCGGCCACCCGAGCGCCATCGCGACGCCGGCGCCGACGGCAAGGGCGAGATAGGGCCAGACCTGGGTCGTCGCCGACCCGCTCACGAGCGCCAGGCCGACACTGATGCACGCGGCGAACAGCAGCGCGCCGGCGAAGATCAGCCGCCGAGGCACCCGGTCGGCCAGCTGCCCGGCCGGCAGCGCCAGCACGAACAGCGGCACGAACTCGGCCAGCCCGATCCAGCCGAGATCGAGCGCGCTCCGGTGCAGCGCATAGACCTCCCAACCGATCGCCACCTCGATCGCTTGGAGGCTGATCCCCATCCCGAGCAGCGCCAGCCACCAGAGGCGGAAATCGCGCACCTCGAGCGCCGGACCGAGCCGTTTCAAGGTATCGCGGCGACCAGGGTCATATGACCCAGCCTACCCAGGCCGATCCCGGCGGCCCTGCCGGGCGCCCCCGGCAAAATGGAGCTACAGGGCTCCGGTGGACCCCCGCCGGCGCACGAGCGCGTCGATCGCCGCCGCCACCAGGAGCACGATTGCCGTCGCGATGAACTGGCCGGCCGCGCTGATCCCCATCAACGCCAGGCCGTTGTAGACGACCGCGATCACCAGCCCGCCGAGCAGCGCGTGGAGCGGTTTGCCCCGACCGCCGAACAGGCTGGCCCCGCCGATCACGGCCGCTGCAACTGCGTACAGCGTGTACGTCCCCCCGTCGACGCCGGTCGAGACCGACCCCAGGGTGGACGCGTACACGAGCCCGGCGAGCCCTGCGGTCATCGCGCTGAACACGAACGCCAGTCGGCGGACGCGCTGCACGTTGATGCCGGCGCGACGGGCGGCCTCGGGATTTCCGCCGATCGCATACATGTACCGCCCGAGCCGGGTCCGCGCCAGGAAGGTGGAGTACACAAGCAGCACGATCCCGACGAACGGAACCACGTACGGGACCCCTTTCAGCGGGGTCAGCAGGCCGCGGTTCTGGTTGCACACGAAGACGAGCAAGATTCCGCCGACCGCCGCGGCGCCGATCTGGAACAACGTGACGCTGACAGGCGGCGCGGTAAGCCCTTGGGCGCGGCGGCGCGCCGCGCGGCGTATCGATACCGCTGCGTAGATTGCAATCACGACCACCAGACCGATCCAGCCTCCGGCAACGCTGATGGTGCCGTTGACCAGCTTGAAGACCGGGCTCGTGGTCGAGACCGAGATCACGCCGCCGACCGCCTGCTTGTCGATGGTGGCGAGCTCGATCAGGATGCCCTCGAAGAACAGCAGGCCCGCGAGCGTTACCACGAACGACGGAACGTGGAGCCGCGTGATCAGGCTCCCCTGGAGGTAGCCGATCCCCGCGGTCACGCCGACGCCGCAGATGATCCCGAGCCACCACGGGAAGTTGACCGGTGGAGCGATCAACTCGGCGATGATCATCCCGCCGACAGCGAGCACGAAGCCGACAGAGAGGTCGATCTCCGACAGGATGAGGGCGAAGATCTGGGCGGCGCCGAGCAGGATGTACAGCGACGCCTGGTCGAACAGGTTGACCAGATTCTGGTCGGAACCGAACCTGGAGCGCTCGATCTCGAAGAAGATGATGATGATGATCAGGCCGGCGACGACCGGCAGCGCCCCGCTCTCCCCGCTCTTGATGCGCCGCCACTGCGCGCCCAGGTAGTCGCCGAGCGAGTCGGCGAGCACCTCGGGCGCGGCCGTTATGAGGTCCGCTTCGGTCTCGGGAGCGGCAGTCGCGTCCTCCTCGAGCTCGGTCGAGAGTGGCGGCTCCTGGAGCTCAGACGGCACATTGGGGTTTGAGAACTCGTCAGGCATCAGCCCTCCTGTCCGGCCGAGCGTGGGACCGCCGTGTGGTCCACCGCGCGCGACGAGCGCCCAGTCGTCATGTAGTCGACGACCGTGCTGGGGTCGAACTGCGAAACCGGACCCTGAGCGACCATGTGGCCCAGGTACAGGATCACGACGCGGTTCGCGACCGCGAACACATCATTGAGGTTGTGAGAGACGACGAGCACGGAAACGCCCTGCGCGGCGAGCCGCTTGATCAGGCTCAATACGGTCCTAGTCTGCGACACGCCGAGGGCCGCCGTCGGCTCGTCCATGATCACGAGCTTCGCCTTCGACATCACTGCTTTGGCGACCGCGACCGACTGCCGCTGACCGCCCGACAGCGACGCCACGGGCTGGCGAATCGACCTGATCGTCTTGACCGAGAGCTCCTCGAGCGTCTGCTTGGCGGTCGTCTCCATCTTGCCTTCGTCGAGCAACCCGCGCTCGAGCGGCTCGTGCCCGAGAAACATGTTCTGGACGATGTCGAGGTTGTCGGCAAGCGCCAGGTCCTGATAGATCGTGGTGATTCCGGCGGCCTCGGCATCGCGCGGCCCATGGAAGTGAACCGGCTTGCCCTCCCACACGATCTCACCCTCGTCGGGCGGCCACAGCCCGGCGATCGTCTTGATCGTGACTGACTTCCCGGCGCCGTTGTCGCCCGCGAGCGCCGTCACCTGGCCTGGCGGGATCTCGAAGTCGATCTTGGTCAGCGCCTGCACGGGGCCGAACCGCTTGGTCACGCCGCGAAGCTCGAGCAGCGGCGCGCCGTTAGCGCTGCCCGGGGCCGTGGCTGGCTCGGTGGCGGGACTATCCGAAGTGCTCATCGTCCTCCCAGAGTGCGACGGGCCCCTCCGGTGCGCCGGAAGGGCCCATACACACTATCGCTTCGACACGGATTTTTAGGTCAGCTCGTTATCCCGGCCGCCTTACAGTCCGCCGCGTACTTCCCGGCGCATAGCTGCGCCGCAGGCACGAAGTTGTCCTTGACAACCGTGTCGTTCATGTTCGCCGTCGTGACCCACTCGGGAACCAGCAGCGACGAGGGGACCGGCGTATGCGTAGTCGGGTCCACGGTCGTGGCGTTCAGCAGCGTCGCCGGCGGGGTCTTGCCGGCGCGCAGGTAGATCGCGAGCGCGACCGCCGCCTGCGCCTCCAGGTAGATCGGCTTGTAGACCGTCCCGCACTGGTAGCCGGAGAGGACGTTCTGGAGACCGGTCAAAGTCGCGTCCTGACCGGTCGTCGGGAACGTCTTCGGCTTGACGCCGTGGCTCTGCAGGTACGAGATGATCGGCGCGCCGGTCTCGTCGTTCGGAATCACCGCCGAGTTGATGTTGTGGTGGGCGGTGTACGCGCCCTCGAACTCGGTCAGCGCGTCCGGCGGCATCCAGGTGCCAGCGGTGCGGGAGACCAGGACGTACTTCCCGGACTGGAAGTACGAGGCGAGGACCCCGTTGTAGCCCTGGGCAAACAACGTGGCGTTGTTGTCGGTTACGGCGCCGTGCATCACGACGACGTTCGGCTTGGACACGTGCCACTGATTGACGCACTGCACGAACCCGGAACCGATCAGCTGACCGACGTGAACGTTGTTGAAGCTGACGTAGTCGGCCGTGCCCGCGGGCGCGCCGAGGGTGAGCCGGTCGTAGTCGACGACCGCGACGCCGTGCGCCTTGGCATAGCGTTGCACCGTCACGCCGGTACCCGAATCCTCGGGGTCGATCAGCAACACCGTCGCGCCATTGGTGATGGCGCTCTCAGCGTCGGTCACGAACGTCGAGTCGCTACCCAGGGCGTTCTCGACGGTCATGTCCCCGCTCGGCAGACCCGCGGCCGCCGCCGCCTTCTTCAGATACGGCGCATCGAACTCGACATACCGCGTCGAGCTGGTCGTGTCCGGCAGGATCGCGGCGACCTTACCCTTACCCGCCGCGGTCAGCGACTTCAGCGCGTTCATCGCGGAGAAATCGTTCGTAAACGATGTCACCGAGATACCTGGCGTAGCAGTACCACCCGAGGATGTACTCGTGGCACTGGTGGTGGCGCTCGCGGCAGCGCTTGTGGTACTGCTGCTCTTCGAGCTACCACATCCGACTGCCACCGCCGCCAGGGCAACGGTCAATACACACACTCGTAAGAAACGAGTACTCATACCTGCGCGCTCCTCTCACTCGGCGCGAAACGTCGACACTAGTAACAGTTCTCGCCGGTCCTCCACCCCGGCCGGAAATACACTGGCAAACGGCGGGGCCATCGTCCACCTTGATTAACAGGACATAAACACACCCGCTGGCGCACTCGGCAGAGGTGCCGCACCGGCCCGCGCCAGGAGTCGTGGACGTGGCTACGCGCGCTGCCGAGACGGAGGGCTGCGTGCGCCGTCGCTCATCGAGGCTCTCCGTCTTTTCGTCGCGGTACTCGCATCAACTGAGACGCTCGCAGCTTGTTCGAAGGATCCGGCCTCTGCCGGCGGATTTGAGCACGTGATAGCTAAAAGCCCGCGAAGGACGAGGCGCCCGCACGCTAACACTCCCGGTGATGTTGCGTCAAGATAAGGAATGTTGGGCTTTTTTAGCTTTTAGGAAGCCAAATGGCCCCGGTGGTCGGCTACTCTGCGCCCGTGGCCCAAACCTCGGACCCCGGCTTGGCCCCGGCGACGGCACACACCCTGCTGCGGGCGCACCTGATCGCGATGATCCGCGACGACGGACCGATCAGCCGCTCGCAGCTCTCGCGCGCGATCGGTCTGCCGCGGAGCACGACGACCGCACTTGTCGCGGAACTACTCCGCGACGGTGTGATCGACGAAGCACCGGCCCGCAGCGGAGGCGCCGGGTCCGGCAGCGGGCGGCCTGCAACGCTGCTCTCATTGCACCGCCCGGACGGCCTCGTCGCCGGCTTCGACTTCGGTCACCGCCACATACGCGTGGCGGTGGCGACGAGCGACGGGGAGGTTCTGGCCGAGGAGAGCACCCCCCTCGACGTCGACGGCCATGCCGAGAGCGCGCTGAACTCAGCGCAGGAGCTGCTCTCCGCGGTCCTCGACCGCGCCGGCGTTTCGCTCGGGGACATCCGCGCTGCCGCGGCCGGCATCCCAGCCCCATTGAGCAACCGGACCAACCGCGTCGGATCCCCAACGATCCTCGCCAGCTGGGTCGACCTCGACCCGCGCGAGGAGCTCAAGCGCCGGACCGGGCTGACGGCCACGCTCGGTAACGACGCCGCCTTCGGAGCGCTCGGCGAGATGACCTACGGAGCCGCCCGCAGCCTGAGCGACTTCATCTATGTCAAGGCGTCCAACGGCATCGGCGCCGCGCTCGTCCTCAACGGTCAGCTGTATCGCGGATCCCACGGAATGGCCGGCGAGATCGGGCATACGCAGATCGACCCCACCGGCGCGTGGTGCCGGTGCGGCAACCGCGGCTGCCTCGAGGCGACCGTTTCGATCGACGTCGTGCGCCGACAGCTCGAACCGCTCGGCCTCGATCCACTCAGCCCCGCCGACATGGAGCACCCGGTAGCGACCAAGGTCCTCGCCGAATCGGGGCGCACCGTCGGCGTCGTGATCGCGAACCTGTGCAACACGCTGAATCCCGAGGCCGTGATCCTCGGCGGCGACCTCGCTTCGACCGGGGCCCACTTCACGGCCGGGGTACGGGACTCGGTCCGGCATCTCGCGCAGCCGGGGCCGGCGCACACGACCGTGATCACGACCAGTCTCCAGGGGCGGGCGGAGCTGCTCGGGGCGGTTGCCTGCGCCGCCGCGGTGCCCGTTTCCGTCGAGCCGGCCTGACCACGTCCCGGTTCACGCGTGACGTACGGCGTGGTCGGACGTAGTCTCGGTGGAGAAACGTTGCGCCGCCTTAACGCATCCCGAGTCCAAGCCGCCGTGGCCCTCGCGGTCGCCACCGCCACCGCCGGCGCGTTGGCCGGGTGCGGCTCCGCCGCGCAGCCGGCGCACTCGACGACGACGACCACAGCGAACACCATCACCGCGACGACCGCCGCCACGACCGCTCCGGTCCCGGTAGCTCAGCTCGTCGCGCTGGCTCGCCGTTCGCTGCCCGGGCTCGGTGACTCGACGGTCACGTACGCGTCGGTGGTCACGACCACCAAACAAGCCGCGGAGAACTGGCTCGAGCCCGGATCGGTCCCGGCGGGCGCCTCCAACCCACGCGCATATCTCGTCGTGCTGAGCGGGCGATTCGTCTGCGAGTCCTGTACCCGCCCGTCGGGCGCGTCCGCGCCGCGCGGAAGTTCGGCCCAGTTCGTCTGGGTTCCGGGCGTGGGCCTCAGCGACTTCGGGTTGACGCCCCGGGTTCCGCCCGGACTCCGACACCTTGGCCGAGTGCTGAAGATCTACCTGCCACGCATCCCCCCGCACGTCATACCGCCCCCACCGATACGACCTTCGCCGCGGATGCCCGTCCGCGCCCACCCCATGACGCCGTCGCGCGTGTCACCCGCGGACCCCTCACATGTCGTAACGGTGGCGCCGTCTCACGTCGCCGCCCCGAGCACCCCATCAGGGTCCGTCCCGGTGCCGCCGCTCGCGGACGGGTCGCCGGTCAATTAGGCCGCGCGACGCGGCGTCAGGTCCATATCGCCGCTCTCGAACACGACGCCGATCCCGTCGAGCACGACCCGCCGCGGCCCCTCCTCGACGCTGCCCGCCACCATCGCCGGGAATCCGGCGCCGGTGGCGATGTTAACTACCTCGTCGCCCGACCCGCCGGCGCAATAGACCGCGAACCCGCAGCCCATGTTGAACGTCGAGTACGCGGCGGCGGGCGACATCTCGGTCCGCTCCACGAGGAACTCCAGAACCTCAGGCACCTCGGGCAATCGCGCCACCGTGTACGTCAGCTCGCGGCGCGGGCGCATCAGCTTCAGCAGTCCGTGGCCGGTGATGTGGCTGAGGTAGTGGACCTCGACCTCGCTTGCGAGCAGGGCACGGACGAGTGCCGCGTACATCGGGGTCCGGTCGAGCAGCGCCTCCCCGAACGTCCGCCCGCTCGGGAGGGGCGTCCGGTAGCCGCCCGGCAGCCCCTCAGCGACCCGACGGGCCAGCGAGGAGCCGTTCGCGTGCAGGCCGTTGCTCGCGACGATCACGATCTCGTCGCCCGGCACCAGATCGGCGCCGAGGATCGGCCGCCGGTCCGGCGGCACGATGCCGACGGCGCTGCCGGCCAGCTCGATGTCCTCGGGCGCGACAAGCCCCGGCAGTGACGGCGACTCGCCGCCACCCCATGTGGCGCCGGCATCGACGCACGCCTCGCGCCAGCCGCTCACTAACCCCTCGTTCCGGCCCGCATCCGCGTACCAGTCGGATGAGCCGGTCGCGAAGTAGGCGTTCACCACCAGCGGGAGCGCGCCGACGCAGCAGAGATCGTTGACGATCGCCGCCACCGTGTCGTAGGCCACGATGTCGAACGCGCTCACGCCGAGTTGCTCCTCCACCTGGCGGGCAATGATCGACTTGGTCCCGAGCCCCTCGACGACGAACGCGAGCGTCTGGCCGCCGGCCTCGAACACGAACGCCGGCTCGCCCCGCGACTCATCTACCGCCCGCCCGCCCGACGCGGCCAGCAGCGAGGACGTCGCGAGCGCCTCGGTCAGCGCGTTGCGCTTGCCGGCGTCAAGCGTCTCGTAATCGACGCCGGCCGCGCGGTAGGCGGAGCTTCCTGGCGTTCCGGGGTCGGCCACGCGCCGAAGGCTAATGACCCGGTCAGTCGACCGGCCAGTCGTGGACCGGCTCGTTGCTGTGCATGTGCTCGCGGTAGCGCGTGGTCATTTCGCGCAGCGCATCGGCTCGGTCCATTCGCTTATCCTCGTACAGGCTGTGGAACACCTGGCTCTGCCACGAGGCCCCGTTGCGCAGCGACACGCAGCGGCGCTCGATGATCTCGAGCAGACGCCCGGCGTCGCCCGAGTCGACCCCCCAGCGCTCGAGGCCCTCGTGCGCGAGCGGCAGCAGGCGCCTGACCGCGAGCTCGGCCGCCGGCACCTCCCCGAGTCCGGGCCAGTACACGCGCGCATCGATGCCCTCGCGCGCGCCCGCGTGGAAGTTCTCTTCCGCGGCCGAGAACGACATCTGCGACCACACCGGACGCTCCTCCTCGGCGATCACCTTCAGCAGCCCGTAGTAGAAGGCGGCGTTGGCGATGATGTCGGCCACCGTCGGGCCCGCCGGGAGCACTCGGTTCTCGACGCGCAGGTGGGGCTGGTCGCGCACCACGTCATAGATCGGGCGGTTCCACCGATAGATCGTGCCGTTGTGGAGCCGCAGCTCACCCAGCCGCGGGGTATCTCCGCGCTCGAGCGTTTCGAGCGGATCCTCGTCTTCGCAGACGGGCAGCAGCGCGGGGAAGTAGCTCACGTTCTCCTCGAACAGGTCGAAGATCGAGGTGATCCAGCGCTCGCCGAACCACACGCGCGGGCGCACGCCCTGGACCTTGAGCTCCTCCGGACGCGTGTCGGTGGCCTGCTCGAACAGCGCGATCCGCGTCTCGCGCCATAGCTCCTTGCCGCAGAAGAACGGCGAGTTCGCCGCCACCGCGACCTGCACGCCGGCGATCGCCTGCGCAGCGTTCCAGTATCGGGCGAACGCGTCGGGCTCGACCTGCTGATGCAGCTGAACGCTCGTGCACGCGGCCTCCGGCGCGATCGTGTCGGCGTGTGTCGAGAGCCGCTCGACGCCGGCGATCGTGATCTCGAGGTCCTCGCCACGGGCGGCGAACACCTGCTCGTTGAGCAGCGCGTACCGAGGGTTGGCGCTGAACGACTCGGCGCGCAGATGGGTTGCGTCGATCGTGGGGAGGATCCCGATGATCATCATGTGCGCGCCGACGGTCCGCGCCCGTGCTTCGGCGTCGTTGAGACTCGCGCGGGCCGTGGTCTCGAGCTCGGAGAACACCTCGCCCTCGAGCAGGCGGGGCGGCACGTTGATCTCGACGTTGAACTGGCCGAGCTCGGTCTGGAAGGCCGGGTCGGCGATTGCCTCGAGCGCGGCGGCGTTGATCAGCGCCGGGTCGCCGGCATCGTCGGTGAGGTTGAGCTCGATCTCCAGCCCGAACGATCGCGACTCGGGATGGAACCGCGCCTCGGACAGCATGCGGGCGAACACGTCGAGGTTCGCGCGCACCTTCATGCGGTAGCGCTGCCGGTCCTCGCGGCTGAAGGTTCTTGCAGCTACCTCCTGGCCCACGACGCGATTATCCGCGGAGCGAGGTGCGACTTACAACCGGCTCTACAACTCCGCGGAGGCGATCTGGGCGCCTTCGACGAGCGAGCCCATCTTCAGCCACATTACGCCGGGGTCAACGAGCGACCACCGGATGAACGTGCCAAACCCGCAATCGGTGCCCGCCATCACCCGGTCCTTGCCGACCAGTTGGCCGACCTGAACGAGCCGGTCGGCGACCAGGCGGGGGTGCTCGACATAGTTGGTCTTGACGTCGATCACCCCCAGAATCACCGACTTCTCCGCGGGTAGCTCGACGTCGCGGAACACCCGCCACTCGTGCGCGTGACGGGGGTTCGCGCCCTCGACATAGATCGTGCCCGCGGTCACCTTGAGCACGTAATCGATGATGTCCGCCAACGGGACGTCGAGATGGTGCGGGGTGCCGGTGTTGCCCCAGCACACGTGAAACCGGACCCGCCCCGGCGGGATTCCCTCAAGCGCACCGTTCAGTGCCTCGACCGCGAGCGGGAGATGATGATGCCAATCCCCCACGCTCGACCCAACCGACCGCGCGTGCGCCGCCATCGCCATATCCGGCGAGTCGACCTGGAGGTTGAACCCGGCGTCGATGATTGCGCGGTACTCATGGGAGAGCGCGTCCGCGCACGCGGCCAGGTACTTCTCATGCGACCCGTAGTACTGATCGGGATAGTTGAACGCGATCTGCCCCGGGCTGATCGTGCCCATGAACCCGCTGGACGGATCCGCATCCCCGAGCGCGGTCTTGAACCGGGCAATATCCCGGTGCACCGCGTCCTTGTCGGTTAGCTCGACCGGCCCGACGCAATAGGAGAACCCCAGGTGTGCGGTCTGCGGGTTCGCGAACAACTTCATCGCGAGCTCGGGGAACGGCGCCACGTCATCAGATTGGAACTCCGACGTACCGCCGCCGAATCCGGAGAAGCGGTCGCTGATGTACGTGCTGAAGCCGGGTTTGCTCATCTCGCCGTCGCTGATCACGTCGAGCCCGACCTCGCGCTGCTTAGCGACCAGGTCATCGACGGCCTCGGCCGTCTTGGCCTCCAACACCCCCTCGTCAACCTCCTCGCCGTCCATCCGCGCCCACACCAAATCCGCCAAATCATCCGGACGCGGCAAGCTCCCCGCGTGCGTAGTCAGGATCCGATCCGCCATCTCTCCACCTCTCCAAGTAAGGGGCTACCGCGTGATGCGACTTCTACCGCAACCGCCGCCAGCACCGCGAGGTTTGCGCGCGATCCGTGCACCCATCGGCAAATCCGACCGCCGGGGAGCCTTGATTAGCTTTTGGACGGCCTTCGCGCCCCCTTCGCCGTCCTTTGGCAAACGTTTAGAGTTGTGTTAGCTTCGTGTTAGCGGAACCGGGTATCAACCTGGTGTGCCGTTCGAATTACCCGGTCGCCTCGAGCCGAAGCGCTGAGCGCGATGACTGCCTCCGGCTACACCGCGGTTATCGCGCTGGCGAGCCTCGAGGGGGCCTTGGTTGCGCTGCCGAAAGCTGGCGCGCTCGAGCCGCTGCGCACTTTGCGCTCGCCGGCCTGGGCTGCCCTTCTACCCGGATCGATCCTTGCCGGCACGTTTCTGCCGCTGGCGATGCCCTCCATGGCGCTCGGCCTCGTGCTGATGGCAGGCGTGATCACGCCACTGCTAGCCACGATCGCCGTCCTCGAGGTCGTGCGCGGGCCCCGCGCCGCGTTGCTCGCGCTCGCGTTCGCGCTCGCGGTAATTGCCGCGCTGATCAGCGGCTGGGCGGGCCAGCTCTCGGCCACCGGGCTGACGGCGCTGGGATGCCTCGCCGTGGGCACCGCACTGGCGCGATTAATCCCGCGCCGGTGGTTCGTCCTCGGCGTGCTCGGCATGTGCCTGGCGGACGTCGCGCTGCTGGCGTCGGGGGTCGGCACCTCGGCTGCCCAGTTGATGGCCAGCGCCACCCGTGACGTGCACGGACCGATTTTCAGCCAGGCCGACATCGGCCGGGTCACGACCGATTACCCAGACCTGGTGCTCGCGGCCGTGCTCGGCGGCTTCCTCGCCGGCCGGCACCGTCAGCTACTTGCCGCAGTCCTGGTGACCGTGCTCGGTGCCGCGTACGGGCTGCTGCTGCTGCCGATCGCGCACCTGTTGCCGGCGACCGTCCCGATCGGCCTGGCCCTGCTGATGCTGGAGAGCCTAGATGCGCGCCGAGCCGCTAATCGGGCACGAACAGACGCCCTTGCATCTGCTCTTCACTCTGCGGGTTGAACTCCCACAGCCCCCTGAGCTGAGCGCGTAGGTCGTCCGGGAGCCGGTCGACGCCGTGGTGGTCGATCTCGACGAGATTGCCGGCGGGGTCGCGGATGTACAGCTGGACGACGTCCCCGGGCAGCTCCACCAGGTGGTTGCGGAACGCGTCGTAATCGAACGCGCCACGCCGCTCGGCCGCCCGGTAGACCGGGTCGAGATCGTCGACGGTGATCCCCAGGTGATGGTGGCTGGTCGGCTGGATGTCGCGCTCGAACAGATGCAGCTGGGTGCGGCCGAGCGCGAGCCACTGAACCGGTATCCCGAAGTTCGGGGTCGGGATCAGCTCCACCCCGAGCAGGTCGACGTAGAAGTCGACCGATTCCCGCAGATCGCGCGCGTTCACGCTGACGTGGTTGATCCGGGCGGTCACGACCTCTCCTCTCGGCTCGCGTCGACGGTGCCTACGATATCGGCCGTGCGTGGGCGCGACGCATTCACGATTGGCGTGACCGGCGGCTCGCTCGGGGGCTGGCTCACCGGCATTGGGCCGCCGGTTCTGTTGCTCCACGGAGGCCCGGGCCTGAGCTTCGAGTACATCGACGAGCTCGGGGACGAGCTGGCCACGGGCTTCCATGTGGCCGCCTACCAGCAGCGCGGCCTCGAACCGTCGACACTGAACGGACCGTTCACGATCGCCCAGGCGGTCGACGACTCAATCGCCGTCCTCGACGGCCTCGAGTGGGAGAGAGCACTGGTGGTCGGGCACTCCTGGGGCGGGCAGCTGGCCCTCAGGCTCGTCGCGGCACATCCGAACCGGCTGCTCGGCGTGCTCGCGGTCGATCCGCTCGGAGTTGTGGGCGACGGCGGCTTGGCCGCGTTCGAGGCCGAGATGACCGCACGCACGCCGGCGAAGGATCGCGAGCGCCACCGCGAACTCGACGACCGCGCGATGGACGGCGAGGGAACGCAAGAGGACTTCCTCGAGTCGCTGCGGCTCGTCTGGCCCGCGTACTTCGCCGACCCCGAGAACGTGCCGCCGATGCCGCCCATCAGGCTCTCGATCGAGGCCTACTCGGGGATCATCAACGACGTCATCGCGGACACCGATCGCATCGCCGCAGCACTGGCCGCCACCGACGCGCCGTACGGCGTGCTTGCCGGCGGCGCCAGCCCGATACCGTGGGGCCAGGCGGCCCGCGCCACCGCCGAGCTGTCGCCGCGGGCGTTCCTGAAGGTCGTCCCCGCCGCCGGGCACTTTCCATGGCTGGACGAGCCGGGCTGCGTCCGCGCCGCGCTCAGGCGCCTAGTGGCTGACTGACCGCCCCCGGACGGCTAACGGCGGGCGGTCTGAGGGTGGGGGCGGCGGGTCCGCCGGCGTTTCGCGGCGCCCGAACCATGCAAAGTACGTCAAACGAGCCGCGCCGGCGCGACGTTGCCGTAGTTCGCATGCCCCACATTCCGTACGCGGCGCGGTCGACCAGGATCGCGTCAATTGTCGTGATACGCAGGTTCTCTTGGCGGCATCAGGCGTCTTGCACGCGCACGTGCTCGAGCTTGGCGGGATCCACGAGCAGGTCCAACTCGGTGACGCGGTCGCCGACGATCGTGAACGCGACGATCGACACCACGCGATCCGGGAGGGCCACGAACGCGCCCGGCCTGCCGTTGACGACCGCCGGCCGGCCCAGGTGAGCGAACGGCGTGCCTCGCTCCAACACGAGCCCCGCGACCGAGGTGGCGCCGCGCACCGACGCGGGCACCGGCGGCCCGGTGGCGCCGGCTTGCGCTCGGAACACCACGTCCGGATCGAGCACCTCGAGCAGCGCCTCGAAGTCCCCGTTCCGTGACGCCGCCAGAAACGCCTCGACGACCTTGCGCTGCTGACTGAGGGTCGCCTCATCGGGCGCATGCGCTCCTCTGACCCGCCGGCGCGCCCGCGAAGCCAGCTGGCGCGCCGCAGTCGGGTTGCGGTCGACGATCGGACCGATCTCCTCGAACGGGACGCCGAACATGTCGTGCAGCACGAACGCGAGGCGCTCGGCCGGCGACAGCGTGTCGAGCACGACCATCAGCGCCACTCCGACGCTGTCGGCGAGTACCGCCTCGTACTCCGGATCGCCGTCGCCAAACAGCGCGACGACCGGCTCCTCGGACCAGTCCTCGATCAGCTCCTCGCGCCGTCTCTGCCGAGCCCGGAGCATGTCGAGGCACACCCGGCTGACGACGGTCGTCAGCCACGCCCGCATGTTCTGGATCTCGCTCGGCTCGGAGGAGCGGGTGAGACGCAGCCACGTTTCCTGAACCGCGTCGTCGGCCTCCGCGGTGGACCCCAGCATCCGTTGCGCCACCGCCCGCAGGTGGCCCCGGTTCTGCTCGAACTGCTCGGCTTGCCATTGCTCTGAGTCCATCGGTCACATCCTCTCGTCGCTGCTCGTCAACCGGATGACGAACCGGACGAGACGGAAGTGACGGCTCGGCCCGGACGGATCAGCGACTGGAGGAATTGAACATGTATGCGATCGAAGCGACCGGCCTCCGCAAGACCTATCCGGGCGGCGTAGAGGCCGTCAAGGGCATCGACTTCGAGGTCTCTGAAGGCGAGGTTTTCGGGCTCCTCGGCCCCAACGGCGCCGGCAAGTCGACCACCGTGGGGATGCTGACGACGACGATCGTGCCGACCGCCGGGACCGCCCGGCTAGTCGGGCACGACGTGGCGCGCTCGGCGCTGCTCGCCAGGAGCGTCTCGAGCGTCGTCTTTCAGGAGGCGGTCGTCGACCGCAGCCTGAGCGGGCGAGCGAACCTCGAGCTCCATACCCGGCTGTGGGGCGTCCCCGCCGACAGAGCCAAGCGCCGAATCGACGAACTCGTCGACAAGCTCGGGCTGTCCGAGCTGATCGAGCGCCCGGTCGGCAGCTACAGCGGCGGCGAGCGCCGGCGCCTGGAGATCGCGCGGGCCCTCTGCTCGGAGCCGCAGGTGCTGTTCCTCGACGAGCCGACGGTCGGGCTCGACCCGAGGATCCGCCATGAGCTGCTCGACGTGATCGCGGGCCTGCGCGCCCGCGACGAGCTGACGATCCTCGTGACCACCCACTACCTCGACGAGGCGCAGCGTCTGTGCGACCGCGTCGCGATCATCCACGAGGGGGCGCTGGTCGCGCTCGACAGCCCCAAGGCGCTGCTCGCCAAGCTCGGATCCTCGAGTTCCGCGTCGACGGGAGCCCCCACCGCGTGCTCGCGACCCTGCGGGACCGAGGAATCGCTGCCGAAGACGCGTTCGCTATCGGAGCGCGGATCACGGTCCCGCTCCACGACCACGCGGTCACGGAGGCACTCGCCGCGATCGAGTCCGAGCGCCTGCGCGCGTCGGAGATCTCGACGCGCGTGCCGAACCTCGACGACGTTTACCTGCAACTGACGGGCGGCGCGCTCCGCGAGGCAGCGTGAGCCCGGACAGCGAAAAAGACAAGGAGTGACACATGTCAGCTATAGCCGAACCAGTACCAGTCACACTCCCCACTCCGCGCCGAGCGCGCCCGGCGAGCGCACTCGCGACGCTCGCGCGGCGGCGGGCCGCTCTCACCGCCGGCAATCCGCGTCAGATCCTGGTGCCGCTGATCGGCCCGGCGCTGCTGGCTCTGGTCGTCGCCCCCGCGCTCACGGTCGCCACCGGCGGCCTGCACTCGGGCATCGACTACGAGTCGTTCGTCGGGGTCGGTGCCGTCGGCCTCGTCGTCCCGTTGACGTGCATATTCGCCGGCCTCAGCGTGATCGTCGACCGGCACAGCGGCGCCCAGCGTGAGCTGTTGGCTGCGCCCGTACCCCGCTCCTACCTGGTCATAGGGAACCTCGCGGTGGCGCTGGTGCTGTCACTGCTTCAGGTGGGCGTGCTGATCGGGCTCTCGGCCCTGCGCGGGGGCGTGTTCCACATCACCGCCCACGGCGTCGCGTGGTTCCTCGGAGCCGTGCTGCTGTTCACGGTGTTCATGTACGGCGTCGCCGAGACCCTGGCGAGCCGCATCTCCAAGGAAGAGGAGTACGTCGGAGCGGTCCCGGCGATCGCGATTCTGCCGTTCTTCCTCGCGGGCGCGCTGTTCCCGATCAGCGCGATGCCGGGCTTCCTGACCACAATCGCGAAGTTCCTGCCGCTGACGCATGCGCTTGCGCTGATGCGGTACGCGTTCGTCGACCCGTCCGGCAAGGGCCTCCACGACATCTGGGGGATGAGCAACGTGACCACCGAGGCCTGGCTCAGCCTCGCGGTCGTCGCCGTGTTCGCCGCCGCGCTGACCGCGATCTCGATCCGGATGTTCTCCCGCTCGGCCGTGAGCTGAGGCGAGGTGGGCACGCGGCGGATAGCATCGCCGCGTGCCCCGCACCTCCGTGCCACCCAAGCTCGAGCAGTGGGTCGCGCAGGTGCTCGGTGCCCTTCCGCCCCGCGTGCAGGTCCGACTGTCGGGCAAGCCGCCGGTGGCGATCGACGGCGACACGCTTGCACCCGAGGTACAACTGCTCCTCGCGGTGCTCGACCGCCGGCGGGAACCGCCACTCGAGACGCTTTCGCCGGCAGACGCCAGAGAGGAGCGCCGGCGCCTGACCGCCGCGTTCGCCGGCAGGCCCGTTCCCGTCCGCACGGTCGAAGACCTCGAGATCGACGCAGCAGTAACAATCCGCGCACGCCACTACGAGCCGCCCGAGACCGGCGGCCCCCATCCGCTGCTCGTCTACTACCACGGCGGCGGGTTCACGTACGGCGACCTCGACACGCACGACAGCGTTTGCCGCATTCTCTGCCGCCATGCCGGCACGCACGTGCTCGCGGTCGATTACCGCCTCGCGCCCGAGCATCCGTTCCCGGCGGCGGTCGACGACGCCTCCGCGGCGCTCCGGTGGGCGTTCGCTAACGCGGAGCGGCTCGGCGCCGATCCGGGCCGGGTCGGCGTCGGCGGCGACAGCGCCGGCGGCACCCTGGCCGCGGTCGTGACCCAGCTCGCGGCGCGCGACGGCGGCCCCACGCCGGCGGTCCAGTTGCTGATCTACCCGGTGACCGACATGACCGCCCGCCACCGCTCGCGTGAGCTGTTCCGCGAGGGCTTCCTGCTCACCGACGCCGAGATGGACTGGTTCACCGATAACTACCTCGGGAAGACCCGGTCTGACGCAGCCGATCCGCGAGCCTCGCCCTGCTCGCGGATGACCTATCCGGCCTGGCGCCGGCGTTCGTGGTGACCGCGGCGTTCGATCCGCTGCGCGACGAGGGCGAGGCCTACGCACGGGCCCTCAAAGACGCCGGCACGCCGACAACGCTGCGTCGCTTCCCCGGCTTCGTCCACGGCTTCATCAACGCCGCGGGCGTCAGCCGCACCGCGCGCGACGCGCTAGCCGAGATCGCGGGTGTGACCCGGGCCATGTTTTCCTCGACGGCGGTGGGGTCCGCACTGCCACCCCGATCGCCGTAGACAGGAGTCGCGGGTGCGGCGATTTGGGTTCGGGGCGGGGCTGTTCGCGGTCGTGGCGTGCCTGTTGACGGCAAGCCCGGCGTATCCCTCTAACCCGCCCGTGCATCTCCCGGGCGTGCGACGCGGTACGGTCGATTCGGCCGTGCAGGAGATCGACGTGAAGACCGGCCTCGTGTTGTTCGAGTGGCACGCGCTCGACCACATCCCGCTCAGCGCGTCCAACACCAAGGTGCCGAGGAAGGGCCTGTATGACCCGTTCCACCTGAACTCGATTGCGCTCGATCTCGCGGGGAACCTGGTGGTCTCGATGCGCAATACCTCGGCCGTCTACGACCTCGACCATGCTTCGGGCGCATTCCTCTGGTCGCTGGGCGGTAAGAACTCGAGCTTCAGGATGGGGAAGGGCACCGCGACCTGGGATCAACATGACGCGGTGGTCCAGCCCGACGGGTCGCTCACGGTGTTCGATGACGGCGCCGGGCCACCGAGAGTGCACCCGTACTCGCGTGGGATCCGGGAGCGGGTGGACGCGCAGGACGAGACGGCGACGATG
>Ga0335076_10000904_pt1 | contig 28199 bp, 19 predicted proteins | sample Lox_Sample_25_FD_206717 | JGI IMG/M metagenome (GOLD analysis project Ga0335076, IMG submission 206717) | Soil microbial communities from Loxahatchee National Wildlife Refuge, Florida, United States - Lox_Sample_2.5 | ecosystem: Environmental > Terrestrial > Soil > Wetlands | place: USA... | reverse complement strand
TTGGAGGGACTTACTTCTATTTTTCTGGCGGGCACGCACCGGTTGCCACGAATGCCCCGGAAATGCCCTTCGAACACAGATTTGCCCGTATGGCGCTGCACTCCTACATGGACAAGCTTCCGCATCCGAACTCGCCCGTGCCTGAAAACGAACAGAACTTCCTGGAGGGCGCAAAAATCTACAAAGAGCACTGCGCCGTCTGCCATGGCTTGCCGGGAGAGCCGAAGAGCGCTATCGCCAACGGCATGTTCCCACCGCCGCCTCAGCTCTTTAAGGGCACCGGCGTGACTGACGACGAGGCGTGGGAGACCTACTGGAAGGTGTACGGCGGCATCCGCATGACGGGTATGCCCGGGTTCAACGAACGCTTGAGCGAAACCAAAATGTGGCAGGTTAGCGTGCTGCTGAAAAATGCGGACAAGATTTCTCCGGCCGTAAAGGCGGAATTGGCGGTGACGCCGGCTGCCGCGCCAGCTCCGATAACCGCGGCGCCCGCGCCGGTTCTACAACCCGCAGCGCAACCCGCGGGTCACTGACACGGTTGTCTCGAGGAGGCCGCGGACGGAACATGTCAACGTTCGACTCTGGCCAGTTGGTCGGCCCGGCGCAGTTCCGGGAACATTTTTGCCCACAGCAGGGTGACGATGATGGTGCCGAGTCCGCCAAGAACTACGGCGGGCACGGCGCCAAGCCACTGCGCCGCCAGGCCAGATTCGAATTCGCCGAGCTCGTTGGACGCCCCGATGAAAATCATGTCGACGGCGTTCACGCGCCCGCGCATCTCGTCTGGCGTCTCCACTTGGATTAAAACGCCGCGCACAACGACACTGACCATGTCCGCCGCTCCAACAAAAACCAGCGAGAGCAGCGAGAGTGGCAGGCTACGCGAAAAGCCGAACACTATCGTGAACACTCCGAAGCCGCCGACGCACCACAACATCGTTGCGCCCGCGCGCTTGCGGATGGGCTTGTAGGCGATCAGCAGCGCCATCAGGCCTGCACCCACCGCCGGCGCGCTGCGCAGCATCCCCAGTCCCCAGGGACCAGTACGCAGAATCTCTCTTGCATACACGGGCAAAAGGGCCACCGCCCCCCCTAGTAGCACGGCAAACAAATCGAGGGAAATCGAACCGAGGACCAGTTTGTGCGTCCAGATGTACTGAAACCCTGCCAGCACGGTTTTCAAGGTGAACGGAGCACGCGATAGGCGCTTGCTGGTTGCGCGGATCTGCATGGTGGTCAGCACGGCAATGACGGCGGCAAACAGAGCAGTGGCGTACACCACGGCAGGACCGTGGAAGAATGCGTACAACAAGCCACCGAGCGCGGGGCCGAGAATGGTTGCGCCCTGGAAGATTCCGGAGTTCCACGCCACGGCGCTTTGAAAATGCTCTTCTGGCACCAGTTGAGGCAGAAGCGCGCGGCTGGCCGGCATGCTGAAGCTGCGCACCACGCCGACAAGGAAGAGAATCGCAAAAATCGGCGCCACGGTCCCCGCCTGATGCAGAGCTTCCTCGTGCAGCGTCACGACCAACAGCAGCAAAGACGACAGCCCGTAGCCGGCGTAACATGCCGTCAGCAGCTTTCGCCGGTCAATGCGGTCGGCGGTGTGACCGGCCACGAGAAACAGCAGCACTCCTGGCAGAAACTGCACCAAGCCCGTTAGTCCCAGGTCCAGAGGACGATGCGTGATCTCGTACACCTGCCAGCCGACGGCGACCGATTGCATCTCGGTGCAAAACACGATACAGAATCGCGCGATCTGGTAGAGGCGGAAACTCAAGAACTCAAACGCAGCTGCGCCAGATCCCAGTTTCTGATCGGTCGTGGCCATGGTTCAGTAGAATGCCACACTTTCACGCGGGCTCATTCTTCGCGGGCTGCTTCACGGCCGGCGACTGCGGCGCGTGCGGACCTCGGTCAATCCTGACCAGAAGACTGCGCGCGCAAGCAGATCACACAAACGACGGCGGCCGGTCCTCGGTTGCCGCGCCGAATTTCTCGTTCGGCTGATCACCCATGGTAATCACAAACTTCCCGCCCTCGGCGATCTGCGCATGGCTGAACCAGCTCTTCGCATAGGGCTCGCCGTTCCACGTCACGGACTGCACATACTTTTTCCCCAGCCGGCTGCCGACCGCTTCGACCTCGAGCGTCTTTCCATTCCCCAACCGCATGGTCGCGCGTTCAAACAACGGCGCGCCGAACACATAATTCCCGCTCACCGGATCCACGGCATAAAATCCCAGAGCACTCAGCACATACCACGCCGACATCTGCCCACAATCCTCATTTCCGGCCAGCCCATCCGGATCGTTGTGATACATCGTCTCGAGCAACTTTCGCACGCGCGCCTGCGTCTTCCAATGCTCCCCGGCGTAGGCATACAAATAGGCCACGTGATGTCCGGGCTCGTTTCCGTGGGCGTACTGCCCGACCATTCCAGCAATATCCGGGGGAGCATCGGGCGGCAACTCCGAACTCTGATTGAACAAATGATCCAGCTTGGCGACGAATCCCTTCTCCCCGCCAAACAGTTTCATGTACTCGTACAAATCGTGCTGATTCAAAAATGTCGCCTGCCAGGAATTGCTTTCCGTGAAATCGCGCCACTTCTTCGAATGACCCATGCCCCGCGGATCGAACGGCTCCGCCCATTTGCCATCCGCCAGGCGGCCGCGCATGAACGTAATTGGTTGGTCGAAAGTGTTCTTATAATTCCGCGAGCGCTGCAGCAGCAGCTTGTAGTCGTCTTCGCTTCCGGCTGCACGCGCCAGGTGCGCCACCGCCCAATCGTCGTAAGCATACTCAAGCGTCTTGCTGACCGCTTCGTCTTCCAGGTCGCAGGGAATGTAGCCCATCTTGCGGTAGTAGCCGAGGCCTCGATAATCGTCGTCCATCGCGCGCTTGCGCCACAGTGGGTACGCCTTCGCGTAATCGACACCGCGAATACCCTTCACCTGCGCTTCCGCCAGAACCGGCGCCGAGTGATACCCGATCATGCAGCCTGTTTCTACCGCCTGCAGTGGCCAGACCGGCACGCCCGCAGGGCTCTGCTCTGCCATCAGGATCAACGCGTTCAGCAGATCGGGCAGCCGTTCCGTTTGCACCAGCGTGTACATGGGATGGAGGGCGCGATAGGTGTCCCACAACGAATAGGTCGAGTAGTTTTTCGCGACGCCCGGGAGCTTGTGCACTTCCAGGTCCAACCCGCGATACTGCCCATCCACATCGCTAAAAAGCGTGGGCGCTACAAACGAATGGTACATCGCGGTGTAGAAAATCTTTTTATGATCGGCGCGCGAAGTATCAATCGCAATCTTGCCCAACTCTTCTTCCCACGCGACCTTCGCGGCCATCCGGACGCCATCAAAATCCCAGTTGGGGACTTCCGCCTGCAGATTCTTCATCGCGCCGTCAGCGCTCACGGCGGAAAGACCGACTTTCACCAGAATGGTCTCCGGCTTGGCAGTCGGGCAGCTCACCGCGCATTTCAGGTTTGTTCCCTGGGCTTCCTTTACGCCTGCTCCGAGTGGCTTATTGTCCGAGTAAATCTCCGCGCTCACAAAGGGCTTTGAAAACTTCATGGCAAAAAAGATGTAACGCCCCGGCGCCCACTCTTTGGTGCGCCGCCCGCCTACGATGGTGTCGTTTCCAACGACGCGAAGCTCCGAAGAAATGATGTTGGTGAACATACGCTTCGGCGGATCGATAATCCCGTGCGCCAGATCGATCAGGAAATGGCTCGTCGGGTCAGCTGGAAAAACGTAGCGGTGCACGCCCACGCGCGCCGTCGCGGTCAACTCCGCTTTTGCGCCATAGTCCTGCAGCAGCACGGAGTAATACCCCGGCTCGGCTTTTTCATCCGCGTGCGAAAACGTCGAGCGATAACTTCCCCTCGGAATTTCCAGGCTGCCTGGCTCCAGGCGCACCGGCCCGGTTCCCGGCATCAGCAGCACATCCAGCAAATCTGCCGCGCCGGTTCCGCTCAGATGCGTGTGGCTGAAGCCCATGATCGACGTATCGTCGTGGTGATATCCGGAACAATGATCCCAGCCGCCGTTAAACGTATCCGGGCTGAGCTGGACCATCCCGAACGGCACCGTGGCGCCCGGATAGGTGTGCCCGTGGCCGCCTGTCCCGATAAACACATCTACAAATTGCGTGAATCCTTTTTCCGTGGCAGCGGCGCTGCCCTGGCCCGCAAATTCGGCTCCACTCCAACGCGGTTTCGCAGCGACGGCCAAACCCGACAGCGCCGCCGCGTGCACAAATCTCCTTCGGGTTACTTTTCGAGACATGTTCTCAGGCTCCCTGAAACTCAAACACTCTTCAACAAACCCGGTCGCTCATCGCTTAATTTCACGATCAGCTCTCCGAACAGCGAATTCGCCCACGCAAACCACGCGCGCGTGAATTTCGCCGGATCGTCCTTGTCAAAAGACTCGTGCATAAATCCCGTGCCGGCGTGCGTGGTCTTCAGCCAGTGCAGGCACTGGCGGATCTCCGCATCATTTTCGCTTGTCAGCGCTTGCACTGTCAGCGCCATCGGCCAGATCATGTTCAGCCCTTCATGCGGCCCGCCAATTCCAGCGGCGGCAGTTCCCTGAAAGAAATAAGGATTCTTCCCGCTCAGGGCGCGCTTCCGGGTGTTCTGATAAATCGCGTCCTGTTTCTCGCAGCAACCGAGATAGGGCAGCCCCAATAATCCAGGTATGTTCGCGTCGTCCATAAACAGCTGATTACCGTAACCATCCACTTCAAAGGCCCAGAACATCTCCCGGCTCGCATCTTTCATCGGCGCGAATTTCTGCAGCGCCGCTTCCACTTCACTGGCCAGCGCCTTGCACTCCCCCGCAAATGCCGCATCGTGCAGGATCTCCGCGGCCATTTCCGCCAGTTGCCGCAGTGTCAGCACCGCAAACAGATTCGACGGCACATAAAACGAATAGGTACAGGCGTCATCCGACGGCCGGAACATCGAGAAGATCAAGCCCACAGGAACGGCGGGGTTTCCGAAGCCTCCGAGCATCTGGGTGTCTGTCGGCTCCTCGGTCTTTCGCTGGAAATGATAGGGGCCGGGTCCGTTCTTCCGTTGCTGCTCACGGAATGTCGCCACGATGAGCCGTATTGCTTTCGCCCACTCCGCGTCGAACGGCGTCAAATCGCCCGTCGCTCTCCAATACCCATGCGACAAGCGTATGCAGTAGCACAGCGAATCGACTTCCCATTTCCGTTCCGCAACGCCCGGCTTCATTTCCGTCGAATCATCCACGGCCCATGAAAGAGCCTTCTTGCTGGTGGCATCCGGCAAAAACGCATTGGCGTAAGGATCGATCAGGATGCAGCGCGCCTGCCGTCCGATCAGTCCCTGAAACAGCCGCCGCAGATCGGCGTCGCTTTTCGCCAGCGCTACATACGGCCACACCTGGCACGCCGAATCCCGCAGCCACATGGCATCAATGTCGCCGGTGATCACAAAGGTGTCGGGGCGGCCGTCCACTTCGCTTATTTCCACCGTGGTATCGAGCGTGTTCGGGTAGCAGTTCTCAAACATCCACGCCAGCTCCGGGTCGCCGATCTTCGCTTTCACCCGGACCACCGTCTCTTCCACGGCTTTCGAAACAAAGTTCCGCTGGCCGACCGGCGGCCGTTTGGATGCAAACGCTTCCGCAGCGCTAACACGCACGCGCGGCCATGCCAATGCCACGGCGCCCAGCGTGGCATTCTTCAAAATTTCTCGTCGAGAAAAAATGGCGGGTCCCCTCAATGCCAAGAGAAATGCAACGGGTAGTAGTCTATGCCAAACTCGGGTGCTTCGTCAGGGCTCACCGTCACCGGTAACCGGTTTAGTCCCACTTGCCCTGCAAGACGCGCGCGAACACCTCGTGATCCACGTTTCCACCGGTCGCGATCACTCCGACTTTCTTCGCCGTCAGCGCCTCCTTCTCCTTCAGCGTCGCCGCCAGAGCCGCGGCTCCCGCGCCTTCCACCACGTTGTGCGTGTCGGTAAAAAAGATCCGCATGGCGGCGCCGACTTGCGCTTCCGACACGGTCACGACGTGATCCACGTTCGCCAGCAAAACCTGCAACGCCGTCTCATCGGGCTTGCGGCAGGCCAAACCATCCGCGAGTTTCGTTGTGGTCGAAACCTCCACGCACTTTTTCTGTTCGAATGATCGAGCGTACGTCGGCGCCAGTTCCGACACGACGCCGACGATCCTGGTCTGCAATCCCAGGCTGTTGCGCACCGCCGACGCCGCCGAAATTCCCGAGCCCATTCCAATCGGCACATACACCACGTCCAGATCTTTCAGCGCCGAAAAAAACTCCAGCCAGTACGTGGCCACGCCCGTCACGATGTCGCGATGAAATGGCGGCACAAAATGGAATTCCAGTTCCTTTTCGCGCGATGCCGCGTATTCGCGCGCCTCCTGGTAGTCTTCGCCATACTCGATCAACTGCGCCCCCTGCGCGCGCATCGCCGCGTTTTTCTCCACGCTGTTCCCGCGCGGCACCACTACGATCGCCGGCAATCCGCATCGCTTTGCCGCTAGCGCCACCGATTGCCCGTGATTCCCGCGCGTCGCCGTAATCAGCCCGCGCGTCGCCGGTGCGCGCTTCATCAACTCTTCCGCGTACACCACCGCCGTGCGCGCCTTGAACGACCCCGTCGGCGTGTGATTTTCGTGTTTCACCCACACCTCCGCGCCAACACGTTCACTGAGCAACTGCCAGGAATACTGCGGCGTGGGCTGCATCACGCGATACACGGACTCAGCGGCTTTTCTCACTTCATCGATCGTTGGAAGCGTAAACGCCATGTCTCCTCGCTCGCTAGCGCCCTCTGAATTTGTGATTCTCTCACGTCGTCGGGCAGATGCGTTTTCCGTTTTCGCTGGCTTCTTTGCCAATTTGGATGGCAACAGGCCCGCCGGCCTTTCCTGTCTCGCCGAAGCTGCGGCTCTTGTGTATATTGCTTCCCTGCCGTTTCGGAGGACCCATGGCCAGCAAAGAAACCGATTCGCGCGTCGATGCTTATATCGAAAAAGCCGCGCCCTTTGCGCAGCCCATCCTGACGCATCTTCGCAAGCTCGTGCATGAGGCCTGCCCGCGCATCACGGAGTCCGTGAAATGGGGCATGCCCTTTTTTCTTCAGCAGGATGTAATTCTCTGCCATATGGCGGCATTTAAACAGCATTGCGCTTTCGGTTTCTGGGGTTCGGAGATGCAGAAGGCTCTCGCGAAGGATGGTTTGAAGTCCAGTGAAGCGATGGGCACGCTGGGCCGAATCACCGCGCTGAAGAATCTCCCTCCGGACAAGGAACTTCTCGCCTATATGCGTCAGTCGGCGGAACTGGTCGAAAGCGGTCAGCGCACGAAATCCATCGGCCGCCCGCCGAAACGCAAGCCAAAAGCCGTGCGCATCCCGCCGGAATTGTCCTCAGCGTTAAAGAAGAACAAGCTCGCGGCCAAAGCGTTCGCCGCCTTCAGCCCGAGTAAACGGCGCGAATATGCGGAATGGATCGCTGCAGCCAAGCGCCCCGAAACCATGCAGCAACGCCTGACTCAAGCCGTCAGCTGGATCGCACAAGGCAAGTCTCGCAACTGGAAATACGAAAACTGCTGATGGCCCGCGGATCGCCTCGACTCATCGATTGCAGCGCAGGTTCCAGCCGATACGCTGAGATGGTGCTTCAATCTTCCTGTGCAGCACCGGCCGAAGCGCTCGTCGGCTGTTGGTCCGATTCGCTCAAGATGCTCTGGATCGCACGGATGACCAGCTGCGGATGGTTCTGCATGATCCAGTGATTGCTCTCCCCGACCACGACGTGTTCCCCGAGAGGCAACCTGGCTGCGATTGCGGCATGTCCTTCTTTTCGGCGAACCGATGCCGAACCAGCGGAAAGGAATACGACCTTCTTGTCGCAGAAGTTTTCATATTCTGCGGCTTGCTTCGCGCTTAGCGGCAGATTTTCCAACTGGCTGGCGATAGTCAGAGCGAATTGAGGCTGAATCCAGAAAACCGCAGCCATCGCTCTTTCGTTCGGCGGCAGGGCAAAGAACCATGGACTTGAGACCGTACCAGAATTCGAAGGAGTTCCGCGGCTGATCAGCCGCACAAGATGGCCGGCCACGTTTTTCAGAGGCGAATTGAGAAGCGCGACAACCAAGCGGATCACACCAATGCGCGCCAGCACGGCGGCACGACGGCACACTTTCGCGCCAACTCGCGAGTTCCTGGCATCCTGCTCGGAAGGCGGATCCCATTCGGCCGGCACGACGGCATCGATTAAAACCATACCCGTGACTTCTTTCGGATAACGAGCCGCAAACAACTGCATGGTCAATCCGCCGAAGGAGTGTCCGAGCAGGATATAAGGAGGACCGATGCCCGCTTTGTCCAACGCTAAGTGGAGTTCGTCGACGATGCGCTCGGCTGTTCTCGGCATCGGCCCCCGTTCGCTCCAACCCAACCCGGCGCGGTCGTAACTGACGACCCGGAATGACTTGGACAGCTCGCGTTGCAGCTCGGTCCAACTCAAAATGGTGGACATCAACCCGGACTCCAGCAGGATCGTCGGACCCTCGCGCCCAGCTTCGTAGATATGAAGTTTGTGGGAACCTAAGTCGATCATGCGGCCCGGTGGCGGATGAATTCTCCGGTCTCTGCGCGTGCCCGCAAACTGATACACGATCCCGAGCGCCACGGCTAACGTCAGCAGGCCAAGAATCCACGCAAGAATAGAAAGCAATTCGTCACTCCTCTGAAGAGTGTGTTGCTGCTTGCACGCCTGTTTCGCAAAGTCGGCTATGCACGTTACCCGCAACCTCGAAAGCCAGCTCCACGCAATCGCCAATCGAGCGGCCCTTTAGGTAATTGCCCGCCAGATGCAAATGGGAAAGAGCCGGCAAGAAATCGCGAATCGCAGCGACTCGTTTGCCATGACCAACATTATATTGAGGCAAAGCTCGCGGATGGCTCCAGGCGTTCCGGACTGCGGGTTCACCGGTGATTCCGAGGATCGCCGCGTTTTCCACCTCGACGGTTCGCGCCAGCGCCTCTTCATCAAGAGTACCGGAGCCTTCTTCGGGCTCACGTCGAACAAAACTGGTCATCAGCACTTTGCCTTCCGGCGCTCGCCCTGGAAACAGCGAGGAATTCCAGAATGTGCAGACAGTTTTCAGTCCTTCCTTGCGCGGAACCATGAACCCGAATCCATCCAGGCTGTTCTTCACCTGGCGCCGGTCGTATCCGCTGGAGACGGCGCACATGGGAGCGTATTCGATGGCGCTGAGTTCGCGCGCCAGCGCTGGGGCGCTGCTTGCCATCATGCGAGCCGCTTCGTAGGCCGGCACGCATAACACCACCTGGTCCGTGCGGATGATTTCGCTATTCGCCAATGCGACCCTCCAAAACCCTCGAGATTCGCGAATATCACTTTTGTGCTGAGCCACGCTTTCCACTCGAACGCCGTAGCGGATCGATTCCCGAAGTTCTTCTGCCAGCCGCTCGGGCAGCCGTGCCATGCCGGAGCGAAAGGAGCCGAGTGAGGGGAGCGCGTCGGTAACCTTCAGAGATCCCGAATTGGCTTTCGGCGGGCCGGACAACATTTCTCCATCGCTCGCAACGGCCCGGTGGTTGGAATTTCGCGCTCGAATCGCACCCCGCACCAAACTCCCGTGACTCCGTTCCCACTCGACGAGCCGCGGAAAGGCGCTCTCCATACCCATTTTGTAGGCGTCGCCGAAAAATATCGTCGAAATAATCGGGTCGGCCAGGTTGTCGACCACATCGCTACCGAATTTGCGGGTCACGAATTCGGCCAGCGTTTCTTCCTGTGAGGGAGGCTGCGTGGGGCGCAGCACTTCTGTAAGGATTCGAAACTTTGACCATAGCCCGACCAACCGCGTGGTCAGCAATCCGCCCGGCGAGAACGGAGCCGGATGCAAAACGCCGTGCCGAAAGATGTAGCGTTTGACGGCGGGATCGCCTGCGACGAACTCGTTCTCTAGCTGGAGTTCTTTCACCAGCTGCCAGACCGGCGCTGGAAAACGCGGACACTGCGGCCCAAGTTCGAAAAGATAGCCATCCTGGCGCGAAGTAGCTACGACTCCGCCCGCATGCGCTCCGGCTTCCAGAACGAGGCATTGGGCTCCGAGTTGCTCGAGCCGATAGGCACAAGCCAGCCCGGAGATGCCGGCACCAATGATTACGACTTTTTGTGTGGTTGCCACGGCAAGCAAAACCTATCATAAGAGCATGGAAGTGCCGACAGTTCAGGAATTTAATCTATCCTGTTGAATTGATGTCCGAGATGCCTGCTGAGTCACTACTTCGTTTTGCCCAGAGCTACGCGTCGCGCGGAAGCGAAATCGCCGTCCGCCAGCGCCGCGGCTACCGCATGGAAACCTGGTCCTACGGCCGCATCGCCCAGGAGGCGAACCGGGTTGCCCGCGAACTGGAAAGCCGCGGCATAGCGAAAGGCGATGCCGTTTTGCTTTGGGGCCAGAACTCCGCCGAATGGATCGCCGCGTTTCTCGGCTGCCTTCTCAGCGGTGCCGTCATCGTGCCGATCGATCATGCCTCGCCAAGGGAGTTTGCCTGCCGTGTGGCCCGCGATGTCGATGCAAAGCTTGCGTTCCGTTCGCGTGGCAATGAGAATTGCGCCTCCCTGCCGTCCATCGAGCTGGAGAACCTCAGCGCGACAATCGCAGGCCGCGACGACTCACCCTATGCTTCTCCCACGCTTTCCCGGCAAGACGCTCTCGAGATTATCTATACCTCAGGCACCACCGCGGAGCCCCGTGGCGTTGTTATTTCCCACGGCAACGTGCTCGCCAATATCGAACGGCTGGAACCCGAAATCCAGAAATACCTGCACTACGAAAAAGTGTTCCACCCGCTGCGCTTTCTGAACCTGCTTCCCCTCAGCCACGTGTTCGGCCAAATGCTCGGAGTGTTCATTCCACAGATGCTCGCGGCTACCGTCGTTTTCCTGGATTCCTGGAAGCCGGCGGAACTGGTGGAGACGATCCGGAAAGAGCGCGTCTCAGTGATGATCGCAGTGCCGCGTTTTTTGCAGTCCCTGCAGAACGAAATCGAGCGGCGAGAGGAGCGCCAGCGGAGTCTGGAGAAATTTCGCGAAAACATCGCACAAGCCGGGAACGAGCATTTCCTGTGGCGCTGGTGGCGTTTCCGGCGGATTCACTCGCGTTTTGGCTGGAAATTCTGGGCCTTCATCTCTGGCGGGGCGGCGCTACCCGAACAGACAGAAACGTTTTGGACTCGCCTCGGATATGGCGTCGTTCAGGGATATGGGATGACGGAGACGACCTCGCTCATCACCCTCAATCATCCGTTTTCTTCGACGAAAGGCTCCATCGGCCAGGTTTTTCCGGGAATGGAAGTGCGCGTCGCCGAGAATGGAGAAATTCTGGTGCGGGGCGAGGGAGTGGCGCGAGCGTATCGCCAGAGCGGGCAAACGCAAGCGCTGGTGGAAGCCGACGGCTGGTTCCGCACCGGGGACATGGCCCGGAAAGACGACAGTGGCCGGTTGTACTTCAAAGGGCGCAGCAAAAACGTCATCGTCACCCCGGCGGGCATGAATGTGTACCCGGAGGATTTGGAGAAAGCGCTGCGAACGCAGCCCGGCGTTCGGGATTGCCTGGTGCTCGGCATCGACCGCGACGGAAACGCCGAGGCCTGCGCTGTGCTGTTGCTCGGCGCTGACGCTCAAAATCCAACCTCGATTATCGACGGTGCCAATCAGTCGCTGGCCGAGTATCAGAAAATCCGCCGCTGGTTTGTCTGGCCGCAACCCGATTTCCCCCGAACTCCGACGCAGAAGCCAATCCTTCCCCGGATTCGTGAAGCCATTCAAAGTGCAGCCGCGGCCGGTTCGCCCGAAGTTGTACGCGGAGACGCGCTCGGCTCCCTCATTTCCCGGATTACGCACCGCCCTGTTCCGCCTGACTCCAAGAATGCGGCCCTGGAAGCCGACTTACAGCTTTCCTCTCTAGATCGAGTCGAGTTGATGAGCGCGCTGGAAGAGCAATACCAGGTGGAACTGAATGACGTTCACTTTCAAGACGTTAGCACCCTCGGCCAAATCGAAAAACTCCTTTCGGAAGGCGCCGGCACCAAGGCGCAGCACGTCTATCCCCGGTGGCCCCAACACTGGCTGGCCACAATTTTTCGTTTGGTGATCTACTACACGCTCGCCTGGCCGGCTACGTATCTTCTGGCCGCGCCGCGCGTCCGTGGACGCGAAAATTTGCGCGGGCAAAAGGGCCCGGTCCTCGTGATCTCCAACCACGTCACCTACCTCGATATCGCGTGGATTCTGCCGGCGCTGCCGGCACGCTTCCGCAATCGCCTGGCCACCGCGATGGGAGGCGAGCGCCTGGCCAGAATGCGGTTTCCCTCGAAACAATTGAATGTCTTTGCGCGTTTCTTGGAACATTTGCGCTACGTCCTGGTGACCAGCCTGTTCAACGTCTTCCCGTTGCCGCAGCAGTCGGGATTTCTTCAGAGTTTCCATTTTGCCGGCGACCTTGCGGACCGGGGCTGGAGCACACTCGTCTTTCCCGAGGGGCAAACCAGCGAAACGGGAGAGATGGCGGCGTTTCGCGCCGGAATCGGCCTGCTGGCGAAACAGTTGAATCTTCCCGTCGTGCCTGTGCGCCTGAGCGGCCTGTTTGATATGAAGGCGCGCAACCGCATTTTCGCCTGGCCTGGCCACGTACACGTCACGATTGGCGAGCCGGTGCGCGTCTCAGCGGAAAGGGAGCCGAACGACATCGCTCTGGATCTGGAAAGGCGGGTCCGCGCTCTTCAGTCTGATTGAGAATTTCCCAGCTTGCGAAAAAACGGCAGGCGCGGAATCAGGAAGTACGCCAGGACCAAACCCAGCACAGCAGCCAGCGAATACCATTTCTGATGGAGCACAAACTGCTTCGCCTCCTCACCGTACCGCACCGCGAGATAGCCTTCGATAAAAAACCGTATGCTACGGCCCGCCAACGTGCCAAACAGAAACGTCACGAAGGGCACCTGAAACACTCCTTGCGCGATTACAAATGGCTTGAACGGCACGGGAAACGGCGCGGCGGCCGGCAAAAAGACGCACGCGACAGGATGTTGTTCGGCAAAACGCTGAAAACGGCTTGGAGAATACCGTGGTTCCCTGGCGTAAAATATCGCTCCCCCTTTCCTGGCCAACCAGTAAATACAGGTGCAACCGCCGAGCGATCCGAGGGCGGCCATGGCTACATACAGGGGCATTCGTAGCGGATGCAGGATGGATAGCTCCATCAAGACGAGGTCGGTCACCAAGGGCAGCGGGACGAACGATGAATCGATAAAGGACGAGCAGAAGATTCCGAGACCGCCCAGCGCGGGCAGGGTCGAATTCAGCCAAAAAACGGCACGCCCACAGGAAGCCAAGCCATCCATTCCTAGTACCAAGTTCCCCGCAAGTCAGGTCCAATTTCTCCGCATGCCATAAAGATTTCTCGTCAATATTATGTATACTTGGTTAGATATTCGGTGCCGCCCAAAACACCGGATGAGTTGTCGCTTGTCGGTCCAAGTTTGTTATAAAAACGATGTATCCCGATCGACATTTATCGTATCCAACAGCTAGCAGCCAGGGGTCCACTTCGTTCACGTAACGCTTTGGCCGGAGCGTGCAAGCTCAGAGACCTGCGGAGGTGCTGTCGTCTCCGTCCCTAGCGGATACCTGTGAAGTGCTCCTAATCTTACCCCAATAGGTGAGGTTCTAAATTCATGTCCTCTGTCGAACAACCTCCTCTCCCGACAGTTCCCACTCAGCCCTTTCGTCTGGATGTGCCGTTGCACACTCTGCTGCAGCGACCCTCGCATCGCCCGCTGCTTGAACCCCCCGAAGAAGTGGCGGCGCTGCCGGAACCGGTGTTTCCGCAGTATCCAGAGCTGATGCATGAGTTGGATGCCGCGGACATTGCCGCGCACGAGCACGTGTTGCGCACCGGAAAGAGGCAATGGCCGGTGTCGCGCATCCTGAAAAGCATGCGCGGCTGGATGGTACCGTACTTCAAGTCGCGCGTGCTGCCTGGCGATTTTCAGCCCATCATCGCGTATCTGTTCACCGAGTGGAAATGCAATCTGGATTGTCACTACTGCTGGTCTTACGACAACCGCGTGAAAGGTATGACCGAGGACACCGCGCGACGAGCGATTGACTGGCTGGAATCTACACCCTGCCGGGTGCTGGCTCCTACCGGAGGCGAGCCGCTGCTACGCCCCGACTTCGTGCACAAAGTGGTTTATTACGCTGCCAAGAAGGATTTCTGGATCTACCTCGCCACCAACGCGCGCTTGCTTCGCCCGGAAGTGACCGACCGGCTCGCCGATGCCGGCATCGCCACCATTAATTTCGCCGTCGACGCCATCAAGGAAAAACCCGGCCTGCCCAAGGCCTTCGAACACGTGCGCTCCAACTTCGACTATCTGGTGAGGCGCCAGTATCGCTACGGCTATACCGTTTTTTTCAACACCAACATCTGCCGCACCAACATCGAAGACGTGAAGCAACTCGTCGAAATCGCCCACGACCACGGAATCTCGCTGACCTTCCACGTCAACGAAGCTCCGATGATGGAGCAATCCCACTTCAAGCATCTCCACGAAAACGATACCTACATCCGGCCGCAAGATTTTCCGATGGTCGACGACCTCCTGGACTGGCTGATCGACAAGCAGCGCCAGGGTTACAAAATGGTGGATTCCATTCCCCGGTTGCAGAACATGAAGGGCTTCATGCGCGGCGTTGGTGAACACTGGGGCTGCCGGGGCGGCCAGAACTGGTTGATTATCCGCACCGATGGAACCCTGGCACCTTGCTTCCCCATGTACAACGCCACGTATGATTGGGGTACGGTCGAAAAGCACAAGTTCGATCTCAAGCAGCTGTCGGAGATGAAGCAGGGCTGCGAACCGCACTGCTTCTCCACGCTGGGTTACAACGTAGCCTATTGCTACGACGTAACGCGAGTCATGAAATGGCTGGGCAAGCAGGCACGCCACGGATTTCAGGGCGTCACAGGAAGCTTTGAGTAATACCCGCGAAGCAGACACGCGGTTGACAGCCTTGCCGGTCGTCAGACTGCTTATATCAGGAACCGTGTTGTGGCATCCAAGAGAAAGGAGCCGGCGAGCAGCCGTACCTACGTTCTACAGGTGACCGCCATGCATGGTACCAGAATTCAGGCGCGATGCTTTCCTGGAGGATTAGCCTGGCTGAGCCTGTGGCTCCTGCTTTGCGGTTCGCCGGCGTGGTCGCAGCAGGCTCCGGCCACACAGCCGCCAGAGAGCATTTCCGGCGAGCCCCAGAATCCCTTAACCGCGCAGCAACAGGCCCCGTCACAAGAGACCGGAAAAATCAGCGGAAAAGTCGTAGATCAAACCGGCGTCAATATCACCGGCGCGACCGTGAAACTCACCCGCGGCGGCGACTCGGCCGGACAGGAGGTGATGACCGACGAGGACGGAAAATTTTATTTTCTCAACGTTCGGCCGGGCCCGTTCCAACTGACTTTTTCCTCCCCCGGCCTGGCGCCGCGGGATGTCTCGGGCAATCTCGATCCCGGGGAGTCCTATGTCACGCCGTTGATGATGCTGGCCATCGCTACGCAAATGACCCAGGTACGTGTGTCGCTGACACCGATCGAGGTGGCGACCGCTGAGATCAAAGAGCAAGAAAAACAGCGCGTGCTCGGCATTATCCCGAATTTCTACGTCAGCTATGCCCCCAATCCCGCGCCTCTTACCACCAAACTCAAATTTGAGCTGGCATGGAAGTCTTCCACCGACCCCTTCACTTTCGTTGCCGTCGGCATGGTCGCCGGATTCGCACAAGCGGGAGATCGTTGGGGTGCATACGGACAGGGCGCGCAAGGCTACGCCAAGCGTTTCGGCGCAACCTACGCTGACGTGGTAACCGGCACGTTTATTGGCGGAGCCATACTTCCCTCGCTCCTGAAACAGGATCCACGCTACTTCTACCGGGGAAAGGGAACCAAAAAATCGCGTGTGCTCTACGCGCTGGCAAACTCCGTCATCTGCAAGGGCGACAACGGAAACTGGCAACCGAATTATTCCAGCATCTTGGGGAATATGGCCGCCGGAGGCATCTCGAACCTCTACTACCCTTCCAGCGATCGCAATACCGCAGGAGTCATTTTCTCGACAGCGTTTATTCGCATGGGTGAAATGGCGGTGGCGAATATCTTTCAGGAGTTTGTCGTCCCCAAGTTGACGCCCAACCTCCCCACGCGCGCTCCCGCGGAGTCTGGAGACCCGCCAGCGTTTTGATCCTCGAATATTGTTTTGTCCCGTAGCGAGTTTTTCGTTTTGCTCGTAGTGCCCTGGCTTCACCTGCCCAACGGGCGATGTACCTTTTCAGAAAAGCGATGAAGTCTGCGGCATCTTCTGGCAATTTTCTTACTCGAGCCCATCCCGGCTGGCCGAGTTACCATTGTCAGCGCGTCAGGGTTGTCGCGCCAATGGACCGGCAATGACAATGTCGTTGTCAGTACCCACCAGAAGCACCGTGTTTTGATCGACCACGTACGCGGTGAAGTGCAGTGGCGAGGAATTGCTTTGCAGCGTCGCGACGAATGTATTGGCCTGCGTGCCGTCGCCATCCAGCGTGAGAGTGCCGCTCAGCGGCACGCTGAGCCACTGCTGCCCGTTCGCGAATACATTGAAGTCGACAAGCCCTGCGGCGGCGCCCGAAGAAGTGAGCGTCAGCTGGCCGACGTAGTCTTCCTCGGCGCTGGCGATTCCGCTCCAACCCAGCGTGTAGTCTCCCGCCATGGAAGCAGCTGCAATCGGAGTGGTGGTTTGCGCGGAGTAGGTGCCATCGCTCACGATGTTCGAATCGACCTCCTGGAACACCGCTTTTGTCGGCGAGATCAGGTAGAAAATAAATGAGAACGTTCCCACGGTCGAGTCGGTCCAGGTGACCGTGCCGCCGCCCAATTGATTGTCATCCACGGTGTACGAGCCCGTCACCGTCCCGGCCGGAAGCAACGTGACGTTGCCGCTGTCGTTTTTATCCAGAACAACATTGAGAATATTGCCGCTCCCGTCCGCTGTGAACCGTCCACCCGTGGTTATCGGACCGCTGGAGCTCGAGCCTCCAATCAGGAACGCATAGCTACCGTTGACCGATGCGCTGGTGAAGGCGATGTTTTGCTGGGCATAAGCGTCGCCTGCCAATGCGGAGGGAAAATCAGTGCTGAGGAATTTCAACCGTGTCGAGTCTACAACATAGAAAGCGCACGCCCGGCCGGCGATGATAGCGGTGCCGCGCCCGTATGACGTGCCGTTGCCGTTGGTGTCCAGCGAATAAAACGCTCCTCCGGGAAACAGTTGTTGGCCCGATAGCGCTCCGCCAATGTTGGAGTCGTACAGACCGTCCACGATGCCACCGGCGCCGTCGGCGTTAAATCGCCCGATGTATGACGCGGGGTTTACGTTCGAGCCGTCCACGTCCAGGCCATTGAAATCGAACACGTAGCCCCCGGAAATCGCGGCATTCGTGAACGCCGAAGAATTCTGCCGTTGCAACGAACCGCTCGCGGTCGCCGCAGGGTCCGTCTGTATGATCATTCCCGCGGAGTTGCTGGAAAGCGCGATGTTGTAATTCGTCGTGCCTGTGCTGTTCGTCAACTGCAGCTCTCCGCGGCCATCGCCGCTGATGGAATACTTGCCGCCCGTGAATTGCAGCGTGGCCGTTCCGGGACACACGTTGACGTCTTCCAATCCCGTAGTGATGTTGCCGTTGCCATCGGCAGTGAACGTGCCGGCGCGCGTGAAAATGCTGCCCTCGCCGGCACACTGTTCGGTGCCGGTCATCGAGAACGCATACTGACCGCTCAGGCTCGCGTTCGAGAACTTGCCGGAGGGTGGGGGTGTCGGGGGTGTGGATCCGCCTCCACCGCACGCGATAGCAAGAAAACTGAGCGAAATTAGTGCGAGATGTATGCGGAGACGCTTCACGGCCGTACTCATCGCGCGCTCCCGTTCTGGACGGATTGCGCGCGCTGGGCTTCCGGTAAAGTGCGTGAGGCGCCCCCCGCCAGCAGGAACCCTTGGGGCGAGCGTATGGCGAGAGCCTGGCCGCCCTTCTGCGCGATGCGTGCCAGCAGCACGCCGCCTGTCTTCAGTGAACTCATCGCTCCGACAAATCGAACGGAATCACCGGAGGCCAGCGAGAAATGATTGGCGCGCAGGTAGGAGGACGGACCAAGATGCACGTCGATCTTCCCGGTTGGGGTTTGCACGATTGCGTGTACTCCGTTCGGACGGGATGTGGAGTTCTCCGAACAGGTCACCACTGTCCCCACTACAATGACTTCCTTGATTGTCTCGTACGCGGCGGCTCGCGCCGAAACGTGTGCGCTCCTTGGCTGCGCTTGCGGGTTTTGTGCTGCGATTGTCAACGGCAGCAGCAATGCGAGTCCAATCATGATGCGAATTTTGATGTTCATGCTCTCCCCAGACCCAACTCTCTCAGGAACGAATGGGAATGACGCCGTCGGCCATCTCTGCCTCGGCAAACACCCACCCCAAAAGGAAGTTGCGTCGCGAATGCATTCATCCTGCTGCATTAGTATACGAGCACGTTTCTGAATTCCATCCCCCCGCTTTTGACGAAATGTGAATGCAGAGGAAAATGCGGAAACCAAATGTAAAGAAACTTTGCATCTGTCGGCGCCTGGTTTTCTCGACCGCATTTCGATTACGTAGAATGGATCCGATCCTCATCGGGCCGCATTGATACCGCCCAATCCGCGGAATACCCTTTCGACGGGATACCGTCATCAAGCCTTCCCAGTAAACTTTACCGGCCAACATTGCCGATCCCGTTTGATAATTCCGGTACAGCCGTGGGAGGAGGTCCTTGTTTATGAATCGAATCACTTTTGCGATCGCGATCCAAGCCCCCAGAGAACAAATCTGGCGGTCTATGCTGGCAGATGCGACATATCGTCAATGGTGCAGCGCCTTTCAGGAGGGTTCCTACGCGGTCACCGACTGGCAGCCAGGCAGCAAAGCACTCTTTTTGACTCCTTCTGGTAACGGCATGGTCAGCAAAGTCATCGCGCATCGACCGAACGAATTTCTGTCTATCCAGCATCTTGGATTTGTAAAAAACGGTGTCGAAGACACGCGGAGTGCGGAGGAAACAGGGTTTGCCGGAGCGTTGGAAAATTATTCCCTCTCAGGCGCCGACGGTTCCTCAACCCTGACAATCGAAATGGACGTTGTTGATGAATACAAGAGCTACTTCGAGGAAACCTGGCCAAAAGCGCTAGCCAAATTGAAACAGCTATCGGAAACCCCATAAATCGTCTGCACAGTCCAGGGAAATAGCGGGCGAGCCTGTAAGCCGGGTGCAATCGTGGCGCGTTGCAAACACCTAAGTCACTGACTTTGCTCAACCAAAAAAGTCAATGACGTCAGTTTTGACAACGAAGTCAGGACTTTTGCCACGACCTTGGCACAATTTTCAGCGCTCACGGTTCATCGGACATGCCCGTCTGGGGTCCTATCTTTCTTCAACGCTCGTGATAAATTCAACGAGGTGGCTGTACGGCAGAGCATTAAGATCCTTTGCGCTCATTTGGCAACACTGCAGGAAAATGCGAGGCAATGAAGCCGACTGGTCGCTTCAGAGAGTACAATCCCGCGTGTGGGGCGAAAATGAAACACTCGAAAAAGTGTGGTCCACAGAATCGAACCATCAATTTGTTCGGAGTTCGCTCCGTGGGCATCGCGTTTATCATCGGCGTACTTTGGTGTACAGCAGCAGCCTTGACGGCTAAACAGTCCGGAGACACCGGCGAAGGCGCACCCAGGGTCATGGCGCTGGAGACGCTCTGGAATCAGGCTGAAATAGATAAAGACGTTCCAGCACTCAGTCAGCTAATCCCTGATACATTCGTCTACGTTGATATCGATGGCAGCATAAAAACGAAACCGGAATTCTTGGAAAGCGTGAAAAGCGGCTCGGAGCACCCGACGGAAATCAAGAATGAATCGATAATTGCGAATACTTATGCAAACACGGTCGTTGTGACCGGCGTGCACCGGGAAAAGGGGACCCTTGGAGGAAGGCAGTATTCCCGGCGCGGGCGTTTTATCGATACTTGGATACAAACAAATGGTGCGTGGCTGTGCGTTGCCAGTCAGTCAACGCTAATCGCGAAGTGACTGAGCACAAGTGGCCCAAAGGATACGAACCCGAAGTGACGACGAGCTTGGGCGTAAAATACTCCCGGTATGTTTGATTTCCCCCACCCGCCACGGGGGTTTCACGGACCATCGGGTGGCGGCCAAGAACCTAGGGTGAGGCAGTCTGGTGGACGCGCGGTAGAACTTGTGAGCGTATAGACTCGTCATCGAAAATAGGGCCGACTCCGCTGAACAGCCACCAATCCTCCGTGTGAACAGCCGCCTGGCCGGGCTGCAATGCGACGAGCGGGCCCAAGCTCTCCAATTCGAGGAATTCCGCATTCGTGAAGAGCTCGAAATTGCAGCCAAAATCGGGATACTGCCCCGCCGCAATCACCGGAGAACGTTTCAGGAAGAGGTAATCCGAACGGACATAGACGCCCCAGCCCGCCGGGTTGAACGAGCCGCTCATCTGTTCCGGGAACCGACCCAACGGCTTTTCCTCTTGAATCAACTGAAGAAAATCTCTCCCGAGCTGCCAGCGGCTATCGGTGAAATCGGTGAACGACCAGAGTGCGAGTGGCGCGGCGGATTGAAAATGATCCTTGTCCATCGCGGCACGCGGAGGAAACGGAAGAATGCCGCGGCCGCCGGGGCGCATCAAGGTCGGCGCCCAAGGGGCAAGTTGCGTGGGTTCGGAAGAATGATTGGTGATGGCGTGCAGCAGCTGGACACGACTTCCCTGCTCGCTAAGCTGCACGGAAATTGATTTTTGCAGAGACGTGCCTGGAGCGTCGGTCTCGACGGGAGCGGTGAACGTCGCACCTAAGGCGGTGGTCTTCACATCAACTGGTCGATTGTCGGGAAAATAGGTGCGTTCGACTTCCGGCCAGGCCCAGAGCCGGTGACCGCCGTACAGGCGAAAGTCAAGGCCACCGCGGAGGCCGGCTTGGTTTTCGAATTCGTGGAACTGATTCTCGCCGCCCGCGAGCGCGTATCGCACTACCCGCGGGCCAACATCGGCAAGCACAACCAACTCCACGAAGCCATTCGAAAGAAAATAAGCGTTTGGCCAGCCGCGGTATTCCCGTTTTTCAACGTGCATCACACCAGCTCGTTCGCGTGCTTGTGAATCTTGGTCCAGACAGCGGCAATTTCGTGCATATCCGTTTCGTCACCGAGCAAAACCGGCTGCGGAATCCAGATGGTCTCCCAAGCCGCGCGATGCGTGACGGGATATTGCGCCTTCAAGAAGGCGTGTGCTTCGGTTGCTTGCGAACCGCACAGGCGCTTGCGATACTCGCCGTTCTGGAATACGTCGAGCGCGTGGACTGGTGGATAACTCGCCTGATTGGGGATGCCTTCGGCATTCATGGCCTGAATGAGTTTTTCGGTACTGGCGCCGGCGAACTGCTTCGAATCCACATGAAAGATGTAGGCGTACTGACCGTTGCGGGTGCACCGCGGGTCCAGCTTTTGTGGCCTGATGCCGGGAATCTCGGAGAGCAGTTTGTCGAGCAGCCGCGCGTTTTGGTGCCGGCGTTTCGTCTGCGCATCGAGACGGGTGAGCTGCACGCTCAGGACCGCGCCCTGCCATTCGCTGAGACGATAGTTTGAGCCGTTGATGTAGTGGCTGTAGAACCATTCGCCGGGCATGCGGCCACAATCGTGAACGCTGCGCGCCTGACGCTCGAATCTGTCGTCGTTGGAAATAATGATGCCGCCTTCGCCAGCGGTCATGAGTTTGCTGGCCTGAAAACTGAATGTTCCGGCCGTGCCGATCGCGCCGATGCGGCGTCCTTTCCATTCGGTGGCATGCGCGTGCGAACTGTCTTCGACGAGGGCGATTCCCTTTTTGTGGGCCAGTTCAGCGAGCGCGTCGAGATCCGCGGGATGTCCACCCATGTGAACAGCAATGATGGCTTTGGTGCGCGGTGTGATGGCGGCCTCGGCGAGTTTGGGGTCGATGCAATACGTGTCGGGGGAAACGTCGACGGTCACGGGCATCGCGCCCGCATAGAGCACGGCGCTGGCTGTGGCGACGAAAGTAAAATCGGGAATGATAACTTCATCGCCCGGACCGATGTCGAGCGCAGACATCGTCACTTCCAGAGCCGCGGTGCCGTTGGTTACCGCAAGACCGTGTTTCCCGCCATGGAATTTAGCGAATTCCTGTTCGAAGGCGAGTGTCCGCGTCCCGGGCGTTCGCCACCAGATGCGGCTCTCGAGAACCTCGGTAAGGGCCTCGCGCTCCGCCTCGTCGTATTGCGGCCAGACGGGAAACGGCTTCTGCCTGGACTTCTTGCCACCTTTCACTGCGAGTTCCGCCATAACGATCTCCTGACCTGGTTGCGAGAGTTAGAACTGGTTGAAGCCGGTTGCGTACCGGAAGGCTTCGACGTAGTGGCCATTCTTGCGTGGTTGTTCCGTGCGAAGCTCTTCCTTTGCCTTGGCGTAGTCTTTGGGATCCCAGTCGGGCCGGTATTTGTCGACGGCGGGATCGAACTGGCTGACTTGCTTCAGAGCCGCGTCAAATTTCAGGTCCGCGACGCCGTCGATGTTCACAAAGTAATTTGCTTCCTGTGGCGAGGGATAGAAGAAATACATTTCCGGGACTTTGTAAGGCTGAAGCCCTTGCTGCAGCTTCTGATTTGGAAAGTATAGCCAGAATTCGGCAGCACGGACCGCGTCGATAGTGTTGAAGGCGGCCATGCGATGATCGCTCTTGTGCCACCGCTCGTACCATTCGCCGGGATCGACACTCAGCAAAACATCGGGGCGAATGCGACGGATGATGGCCGTTGCCTCTTCGGTGAGTTTGGGCTGCGGCGCGTATTCGAGCATTCCGTCGTCGTAGCCCATCCAGATAATGTTTTCCTTGGGCGTACCGAGCATACCTTCGGAGACCTCCTGCTCGGAACGGCGGATCTGCGCGAGTCGCTGCGAGTTCATATCGGGATCGTACGAACCCTTGTCATCGTTGGTGTAGACCACGATATAGACCTTGTTGTGATTACGATTGAGCAGGGCGATGGTGCCGCCGGCGCCGAAGACATCGTCGTCGGGATGAGGGGTGAAGACTAGAATCGTTTTATTCTGCAATTCCTCGAGGCGTTGTGAAGGTTGCGGCGCTGGATTCTGTACGGGCATCGCAAACAGGAATGGAACTGCAAGGAAAACTCCGAAGGCAGACTTCATGGAAGGACTCTCCCTCGACCGGAAGTAGTGAGTGCTTTAGCAAATCAGTTACGTGAGAAGGAGCGACGCCGCATCATGCTGGCGAGAATCTTACTTGACAGAACCCGCTTCCTGCAATATTAACTCGATTCAACAGTTGTTGCTTTCCAGCTGACGGGGGTGTCATGCGAAAAGATTTCCGGGTGTTCTGGATCCCAGTATGTCTCGCCGTCTTTCTCTTGTTGTTCGCGAGCAGCACCTCAGCGCAGGTCGATCGCGGTTCCATCGTAGGAACGGTGCTGGACGCGAGTTCCGCCTCTGTGGCAGCGGCTAAAGTGACGATCACCAATCTCGAGACCAACCAGTCAGTGGAACTCACCACGGACGAAGAGGGAACCTACTCGGCAAAACTGCTGCGCATCGGGCGCTACTCAGTCAGGGTAGAGAAACAAGGGTTTCAAAGCGAGATCGAATCTAGCGTCGACGTTGGCATCAACCAAGTCATGCGCGTGGATTTTTCACTGAAAGTGGGTACCGCGTCGGAAACGGTGGAGGTCTCAAGCGCTGCACCACTGCTACAGACGGAAACTTCCTCGCTCGGCACGATTGAAACCGAGAAGCGGATTACCGATCTGCCGTTGAACGGGCGCAACTTCATTCAATTGGCGTATCTGGGTCCCGGAGCCAACGCCGGGCAGACAGGCTCGAACGTGAGCGGCGGCGTGTTTGAGAACGAACGCGCCAACGAAGCAATTTCCGTGAACGGACTGCGCGTCACAAACAACAACTTCCTGCTGAACGGTGTCGACAACAACGAGTTTGGCCTGGGTGGAACGATCGTGCTTCCTCCACCCGATGCGATCCAGGAATTCCGTACGGAAGAAAATTCGATGGGCGCGGAATTTGGCCGCGGAGGCGCGGCGGTAAACGTGGTTCTGAAATCAGGGACCAACAGCTACCACGGCGGCGTTTACGAGTTTTTCCGCAATGACAAATTGGATGCATTGAACTACTTCAGCCCCGAGCAGGCTGTTTTTCAGCGCAATCAATTCGGCGGTTTTATCGGCGGACCAATTCGAAAGAATAAAACCTTTTTCTTCGGAAATTATGAGGGTTACCGCTTACGTGAAAACGACCCCTTCATTTCCAGCGTTCCCACCGTAAATGAACGGTCCGGCAACTTCCAGGACTTGCTGGTACCGAACCAATTCTATTCACCGTGCGACCAGCAAGGTAATCCAGGCGGCGCGGGTGATCCTCAGTTCCAGGTGGGCACTATTTTTGACCCCTATAGCGCCGTTCAAATCCACAATTGCCAGAACGGTGCCGGTTCTGTGGCCTTGCATACGCCAGTCAGTTACAACGGGCAGCTGAACGTATTACCGCCGACCAGTCAATATCAGAACACCGTGGGAAAAAACGTCATTAATTATTACCCCGAGCCCACGGAAGATGGCACAACTCAGAACTACATCGCCACGCAAAAGCGCTTGAATGATCAGGACTCGTTCGACGTACGCGTGGACCACCAATTTCGCGCGCAAGACTTGCTCTTCGTGTCCTATGCCTTCAGTAATGTGCGCAGTTCGCGCCCCGGGCCGTTGGGAGAAAAGGGTGGATCTGATTGTTGTCCAAGCAATAGCAAGTCGCAAGGCCAACATTTGGGAATCGGCCATACGCACACGTTCTCGCCGACGCTGCTAAACGACCTGCACGGCGGGTATTTCCGCTTCTCCGTAAATGCTCTTCCTTTTAATTATGGTCAGGACCTCGGAAATCAACTTGGTATTCCCAATGCGAATCGCGGCGACATCAACTCGTCCGGCCTGACGAACATCGACGTGGGCGGCTACACCCCGTTGGGCGATTCCGAATGGCTGCCTGAACACGTTTACGAAAACATGTATCAAATCGCGGACACCGTGTCATGGACCAAGGGAAAGCACTCCATGAAGTATGGCGTGGACTTCCGCCGGCAGACGCGAAATTTCTATCAGGTGATGGCGCCGCGCGGATTGTTCGTGTTCAGCGGATTGTATTCGGGAGACGCTTTCGCTGACTTAATGATGGGGATATCCAACTACACCGAGCAGGATTACCTGCAGGGGAATTACCTGACGACATATTGGGACATAGCAGGATTTGCGCAAGATGATTGGAAGATTCGCTCCAACCTGACATTGAACATCGGTTTGCGGTACGAAGTGACATCGCCTGCCGGAGGGCGAGTCAGCAACTTTAACCTGAACACCGCAATGATGGACGTGGGTTACGGACCGGGAGCGATACCGCGCGCCGGAGTGCAATATGATTTGGACGGCTGGGCACCCCGCATCGGCCTGGCATATAGGCTTCCGCACAACACCGTAATTCGTTCTGCGTTTGGAATTTTCCATTCCGCAGAATCGAACATCTTCGATGACCTGGGTCTCAACCCGCCTCAAGACACGTTCAACGCCGCGCAATACAGCGCGGCCAGCGCTCCAACTTCGGCACAACTTATCTCCACTGGCTTTCCGGACGTGTTCCCGCCATATGTGCCGACAAATCTGGCGGGCTCGGTGAAAACAACGGGTTCGAAGCGAATCGTGCCGAAAATTCTGGAATGGAACCTGACCATCCAGCACCAGTTCGCGCAAGATTGGGTGTTCACCGCGGGCTACGTCGGCACGCACGCCTACCGTCTCTGGAACCATGAATCGAGTGACTTCAATCAGGCGCTGCAACCCCTGGACAGCAATTTCAACGGGCCGGTGCCAAGCGATTGCCTGTCGAACAACTATGGCCGGCCGTACTTCGACCAGCAGCCTTGTTTGGTGTCAATTCTGCCGCTGGACTACGCGCAGCTTCATACTTTCTATAACGCGTTTCAGACTTCGCTGAACAAAAGATTCTCGGGTGGATTCAACATGCTGGTTGCGTATACGTTCGGCAAGAATCTCGGCAACGCGGACGGCAATGTCGGCACTTACCTGCAGAACTCGCACGATCCCAACGCAGAATATGGACCAGCGGCGCCAGACATCCGGCAGCGTCTTTCGGTCAGTGCACTGTACGAACTGCCGTTCGGGCGCGGGCGCAAGTACATGAGTGGTGTGAACGGGGTCGTCGATGGATTCCTGGGAGGGTGGGAACTCGGCACGATCATTGCGGCCCAAACCGGCGAGGCAGTTACCGCCGCGCTTTCCGCAGACACCACGAATACAGGCAGCTACAGCCCTCGGCCCGACCAAATTCACAATCCTTACGATTTCTCGTACAACCCCATGGGGCAGGCCAGCCTGGGATGTTCCAATCCTGGCCATCAGACGTTGGACTGTTGGTATAACCAGGCGGCCTTCGCAATTCCGGCACTCGCACCGGGGCAGACGTTTGCGACGAACTGGGGCAATTCTTCGATCGGAAACCTGCGTGGGCCAAATCTGGTGAATTTCGATGTTGTATTGCAAAAGAACTTCAAGATCCACGAATCCCAACAACTTGAATTTCGATCGGAATTTTTCAATATTTTCAACCACCCGAACTTTGGCCTGCCCGCGGTAAATCCAGACGTTCCCGGCGGCGCGGCCATCACCAATACTTCTACCGACAACCGGCAGATCGAATTTGCCTTGAAGTACACGTTCTAGCGGTTTTGCAAGATTCAGGAGAGCCTCTATGAGCACGAAATATCTGAAAAGCGTTGTGTTTTTAGCCGCGTCGCTGACAATTGCCGCCGTGGCTCCGGCTCAGACAGTGAAGCTGCACGTATCGTCAAAGGCCGGTGACCGGATAACGGAGAAACCCGATGTTCTGTTCTCCGCCACAAAGCCAAGCGGCGGGGCAACATTTCAGATCAACGACGCAGTGAAATTTCAGAAGATCCACGGGTTCGGCGCTTCGATTATGGAGGCAGGCCTCTTGGTGCTGAACTCATTGCCAGCCGACAAGCAGGAGGATTTGCTGCGGTCGCTATTCGATGCGAAGACGGGAGCCGGTTATACAGCGATGAAGACACCGCTGGGCGGAACGGATTTTCAGTCGGCGGGGCCCTGGTTCACCTACGACGATATAACAGACGATGTGGAGCTAAAGAACTTTTCAGTGGATCGCGACTTCGGACCGAATGGGGTAGGGACCTATATTCTGCGCGCTCGTAGATACGGTAATTTCGCCCTTCAGGCTCCCATCGATTATCCGCCGGACTGGATGCTCTATAACGTAAACACCCATCAATCCGTACAGCCGAAATACTATCCCGCGCTCGCGAAATATTTCATCAAGTACCTGGAGGAGTATAAGAAACGCGGGATCGTAGTGGACTATCTGAGCCTGTTCAATGAGCCGGAGGAGGTCTACACAAAGATCTCCTATCCGGAGATCAACGTACTAATCCGCGATTTCGTGGGTCCGGCGTTGCGGCAGTCCGGACTGAGCACCAAGCTGATGATGAGCGAAGCGCCGGAACGCATCGTGGCCTACGAGCGTTACCACGAAGTGCTGGATGATCCCGCGACCCGCAAGTTCATTTCGGTGGTGGCCTACCACGGCTACGACTTCAAGAATTACGACAAGATCGCGGAACTGGAGAAGAAGTACACCGACTTCCCCTTCTGGATGGATGAGTTGTGTTACGCCTACGAGGCAAGCTATCCGGCCAACAAGATGCTGCCCATTTACGAGTTTGACGATGGCGACAACTGGGGCAACGTTATATTCAACGATCTGGAGGCGGGCACTTCGGCATGGCTGTATTGGAATGCGATTCTGGATGAAACTGGCGGGCCTTGGGCGGTGTCGCCGGTTCATGGAAATC